>Ga0302139_10001158_pt1 | contig 12728 bp, 6 predicted proteins | sample CBN3_331_MG_FD_203104 | JGI IMG/M metagenome (GOLD analysis project Ga0302139, IMG submission 203104) | Marine microbial communities from Western Arctic Ocean, Canada - CBN3_33.1 | ecosystem: Environmental > Aquatic > Marine > Oceanic | place: Canada: Western Arctic Ocean | collected 2017-09-15 | reverse complement strand
TTCTCCATGACCCGTTCCGACTCGAACGACATGAAGACTCTCTACACGAAACCAACGCAGCGCGCAAGCAACCCAAGTCACTAAGATTACCCAGAGTGCTCGCTGGCCCTGGATTTTGATGCCCCATGATGCCCCAGCAATTCATTGTAGATCCCCAACGCCTTCTGGACCTCACCGAGTTGATGAAAGCAACGCCCCTGCCACATTCGAGCATACAGACCACCGATTTGACTTCGATAGCTACTATGGATTTTTTCAAACTCTTTCGAGGCTGCTCTCATCGTAGTGGAGAACTCATCCTTCACGGATTCGTAGGTTCCTGCCGTCTCATACAGCGCCAACGCGACATCAAGTTGACATCTGATGGATCGAACTGCGAATTTCCTTATCTCCAATTGGCGTTCCTTGCTCAGCTTCTCATGAAAAAACACCATCTGTTTTGCCAGTAACAATTTGCGAGCAATGAGTAACGAAGCGTGCGCTGACTCGAATTCTGTTCGTGCCTTCTTTCGGACAGCTTGCTTACTCTCGTTACCGTTGACGGCTGAGACTCTCGACATTCTCGTGCGTCCCGCCTCAAGCAATATCTTCCCACGCAATAAATGTGAGTTTCCAAACTCGGCGTGCTTGGGGTTCGTAGCAATGAACTCATCGACCGATTTCAAGGCCTGATCGAACTTGCGCGCCTTGTGCAATTCGACCGCCCTCGCCAGCGGACGCGGTGTCGAATCTTCTTCGGCAAGACCGCTCGACGACGAAATCAGGAACGCCATCACTGATGCGAGAAGTGCAATTGGCAGCCAACGACGAAGTAAGAACAACATAACAGTCTCCGCCATGGTCGAGATTACGCGACTGCAGATCGCACATGTCCCCAGCATGACGATCCGGAAATCTCTGGGCAATATGAATTTCGCCAAAAGGACGAATCGACACTGTCATCACCCAGAGAAGATGTCTTTCAGCATCGAACGGAGTGCCTTCGTCACAACCTGCGAGCGTTTCGTGAAGCGAATCTTGACGAGTTCGCCACCCTGGGCCTGCGGTTTAATCTCCCGCTCGGCTCCTAACGTGGCGATCCGTCCCAACGCGACTTGGCCGGCGGTGATCGGCAGCGACAAGTCGACGCCACCGCGGCGCTTCGTATTCACGACGGCCGCCGGGCTGCCCTTCCCTTTCTTCGACTGGAAGTAGACAACCTGTTTGTTACCCCAATCCACTTCGCCCTTCGGCATCAAGTCAATGAGCACATCGAACAGGGCATCGAGCGTGTCGGTCTTCCAAGCGACGCGTTTTCCGCTGGGGAACCCTTTTCGCGAAATGTGCCACTTGCGGCCGAGCACCTTCCAAGGGGTGAGTTCTTTGGGATCGAGCTTTTCCCTGCCGGATTTCGATAGGTAGGCCTCACGGGCTTCGGCCAGGAATTCGCGGAAGGCGGGCGTGTCGATTTCCTTCAGCCAATGCACGCTAATCGTGACTTCCTGCCAAGGGCCTTTCGGATTGCGAACTCGCACACGATCGGACCGGCCGTAAATCGGTAACTCGTCAAGGTCGTCGAGCGACGTGAGTCCCAGTCGCGCGTCGAGTTCGTCGCCATCGAACGTCTTCTTCGGTACTCGAAACCGCAAAGACAGTAACCATTCATCGCCCGTCAGGGCATGCAAAAACCAACCGCCCTGTTTGTGTTCGTTCATCAACTCGACGGTCGCCCGGTCGTTCCAGTTGGTCGGAGCGAATCCACCCAGGTCTTCCAGATGATCCATCAACCACGCCAACGCGTCGCCCTCCCAACGGCACGCTTTTCCGTTGCGTGAAAGGCGATCGGTAATATGCCAGCGACGCCCGTCGGTCTGCCAGGGCATCTTGGATCCGCGCCCGACTTGTTTAAGGTCGACGTCTCCCTCGCGTTTGCTCGCCGCCTGGCGGGCATCGAACACATCACGGTCGGCCCGCACGCCGGTTTCTAGAAGGGATGCGAGAATCTCGCCGGTGTGCGAGCGAAATGGAGGACTGAGCTGACCTCGCGAGGCAGGCGGCTTCTTCGTCTTCCCGTTGCCCTTTTTCTTTGAAACCGACTTGGCATACGCGACGACGTCTTCGGGAGTTCCCTCTGCAACGATCCAACCGCCTTCATGACCCGCTTCCGGGCCGACGTCGATCATCCAATCAGCCGTTTTAATGACGTCGATGTTGTGCTCGATGACCACAACCGTATTGCCCGCCTCGACAAGACTGTTGAGTACTTTGAGCAGTTTGACGATGTCATCAAAATGCAGACCGGTTGTCGGTTCGTCGAGAATGTAGAGCGTTTTTCCAGTGCTGGGACGTGCCAACTCGGCCGCCAATTTCACACGTTGTGCTTCGCCGCCGGAGAGTGTCGGAGCCGACTGCCCGAGGGTGAGGTAATCCAACCCGATCGCACACAGCGTGGCAAGGTAACCGCGAATCTTGGGGATGTTGCCGAATAGTTCGGCCGCTTGTCCAATCGACATGCGAAGCACGTCGGCGATCGAATTTCCCTTGTACTTGACGTCCAGGGTTTCGGCGTTGTATCGCTTCCCATTGCAAGTTTCGCATTCGATCCAGACATCGGGCAGAAAGTGCATTTCGATGCACTTCTGGCCGTTGCCTTCGCAATCGTCGCAACGCCCGCCCACGCGGTTGAAACTAAATCGGCCGGGGCGGTAGCCGCGAACTTTTGCGTCAGGCAGGCGGGTGAACAAGTCACGAATGTGGTCGAACACGCCGGTGTAAGTCGCGGGATTGGAAGCCGGCGTGCTCCCCAACGCCTGCTGGTCGACGACAATCACTTTGTTAATCTGTTCGATGCCCAACAAGTCGTCATGCGGACCGGGCGTATCACTCGCCCGATGCAATCGCTTGGCAATCGCCTTCGCGAGCGTGTCTTCAATGAGCGAACTCTTGCCCGACCCCGACACGCCCGTAATACACGTCAGCGTTCCCAACGGGATTCGTAAATCGACGTCGCGGAGATTGTGTTGCTTGGCACCGAGCAACTCCAGCCAACCTTCACCGGGGGGTGTTTGTTTGGCATCATTCGAGAGCATGCGGCGTACTTTGGGAATCGGAATCGCCTCACGATTTGCCAAATAATTGCCAGTCAGCGACGCCTTCTTGGCGGCGAGTTGTTTGGGCGTTCCCTCAGCAACGACCGTTCCACCGAACCGGCCTGCACCGGGGCCAAAGTCATACAGTCGGTCGGCTGCACCGAGCACTTCGCGATCGTGTTCAACCAGAATCAGCGTGTTTCCAAGATCGCGCAAACGCTCCAACGCTTCCAGCAAACGGTCGTTGTCGCGCGGATGCAGACCGATCGTCGGTTCGTCGAGCACGTACAGCACGCCCGTCAGTGCCCGACCGATCTGACCCGCCAAACGGATACGCTGCATCTCTCCACCCGAAAGCGTTGGCAGCGAACGAGAGAGCGTGAGATAATGCAGCCCGACGTCGACGAGAAACGACAGCCGACCAGTCGCTTCTTTGAGCAGGTCACCGGCAATGCGGCGGTCGGCCCCTTTGAGTTTGATCGTCTTGATAAATGCGAGCGCCTCTTCCAACGGCATTTCGCAGACTTGTTGCAACGTCTTAGCCTTAAACCGCACGGCGGCCGAATCGTCACGGAGTCGGCTGCCGTGACACGCACTGCAAGGCACGTCACCGATCAAATCGTGCAACCGCTGGCGATAGGCGTACGAAACGCGGGCCGCTTCCTCGATGGCTGGATAAAGCCCTTTGTATTGAAATCGAAATGCCGGGGCATCGTTCTTCTTCGCCTTCGCCGCATCGCAAGAGAACCAGCGTTCGCCGGCACCATAAAGAATGATGCGTTGGTGGGTGGGGTCCAAGTCGGAATAGGAAACGTCAAGCGGAATCCGTAGCTCGTTCGCCATTCCATTCAGCATGCGGCCGAACAATTTGCTCGTTCGCGGGTCGGGCCAAGCAGCCAACGCGGCCTCGGCGAGTGAACGTTTCGGGTCGGTGATCAACGCCGCGAGATTGGTTCCCGGTTCGGTGCCAATCCCTTCACAGGCTTCGCACCAACCGAGCCAACTGTTGAATGAAAAATTATGCGGCGTCAGTTCCTCGAAACTGCGACCACATTGCTGACAGGAACGGTGCAGACTGAAACGGTCGACGCGCCAATCGGTCTCCGGCCGGTCTCGATCGACGTGTGCGGCCAGGATCATGCCTCGACCAAGATCAAAGGCCATCTCGACGGAGTCGGCGATTCGCGAGCGTGCTTTGCGGTCGACGGTGATGCGATCGACAACGATTTCGACTTGATGTCGCCGACGCCGGTCGATCTCGGGAACATCTTCCAGCCGATACGTTTCGCCATCGACTCGTACCCGCAAGAATCCTTGTGATCGTGCGCGATCCCACAAGGTCTCGTATTTCTGCCCGACTTGCACATCCTGTGGGGAGAGAATCAGCAACTTGGTCTTGGCGGGCAATTCGAGAATGCGATCGATGACTTCATCGGTCGTTTGCGTCTCGACGGGTACGTCGCAATCCGGGCAAAACGGGGTTCCCAAGCGTGCGTAGAGAATTCGCAGGTAGTCATAGATTTCCGTGATCGTGCCGACGGTCGCGCGGGGCGTGCTGCCGATTGATTTCTGTTCGATCGCAATCGCCGGAGAAAGACCTTCGACGTGCTCAACTCGCGGCTTGGGCATTTGCCCGAGGAATTGTCGCGCGTAGGCCGACAGCGATTCCACGTAGCGACGCTGACCTTCCGCGTAGAGCGTGTCCATCGCCAACGAAGTCTTCCCGCTGCCGCTGGGGCCGCAGAAGACGCTCATCTTCGCACGTGGGATGGTGAGATCGACGTTTTGCAAATTGTGCTCGCGTGCTCCGCGGACGATGATCTTCTTGCCGTTGGCTTGTTTACTTTTTTCGCTGTCGCCTTTTGTGGAACGTCCACGGAATCCGACACTTCGAGCGATCGCTGATTGCCGTCCTTTGTCCTTCGACTTCCGGCGTGGACTCCCCAGAGCCTCGCTTAAGGCATGTCCGGTATGCGACGTATCACAGGCGGCGATATCTTCGGGCGTGCCTTGAGCAACGACAGTCCCTCCACCGGCCCCGCCTTCCGGTCCGAGGTCGATCACCCAGTCGGCCGTCTTGATGACATCCAGGTTATGCTCGACGACCAGCACCGTATTACCCGCATCGACGAAGCCGTGGAGCACTTCAAGGAGCTTGCTGATGTCAGCAAAGTGCAAGCCGGTCGTCGGTTCGTCAAGCAAGTAAATCGTCTGGCCGGTCGAACGCTTGCCGAGTTCGCGGGCCAGCTTGATCCGCTGTGCTTCGCCTCCGGAGAGTGTGGGCGAGGGTTGCCCCAACTTGAGGTAATCCAGCCCCACGTCGTGCAGCGTTTGCAACAATTGAACAACGACGGGAATGTTCTGGAAATGTTCGAGCGCTTCCTGCACGTCCATTTCGAGCACATCGGCAATGTTCTGGCCTTTATAACGCACTTCCAGCGTTTCACGGTGAAAACGATGCCCGTCGCAAACCGGGCAAGAGACCCAGATGTCGGCCAGGAAGTCCATCTCCAGCTTGTTCGCTCCGTACCCTTCACAAGCTTCGCAGCGACCGCCCGGCACATTGAAGCTGAACCGACCCGGCTTGTAACCGCGCACCTTTGATTCGGGAAGCGACGCAAACAGTGTGCGGACGCGGTCAAGCAACTTCACATATGTGGCCGGGTTCGAGCGGGGCGTGCGTCCGATCGGCGATTGATCGATATCGATCGCCTTGTCGAGATGCTCCAGCCCTTCAATCGACTGATGCGCACCGGGACGTCCCTTTCCTTGATTGATCTCGCGGTTGAGGATCTGCCAGAGAATGTCGTTCACGAGCGAACTCTTCCCCGAACCGCTCACGCCGGTCACGCAGACGAGGTTGCCGAGCGGAATCTCGGCGTCCACATTCTTGAGATTGTTGTGCGTCGCTCCGACAATTTTCAGTCGTTCACCGTTTCCAGTACGACGCTCGGACGGTATCGGGATTTGCAACTTGCCCGACAGATACTGGCCGGTCAGGCTTTTCGGATTGTTGCGAACATCGGCCAGCGATCCCGAGACAACAACCTCGCCGCCACGGACACCTGGACCGGGTCCGAAGTCGACAATATGGTCGGCCGCGTTCATTGTTTCTTCGTCGTGCTCAACGACGATCACGGTATTGCCTTGATCACGCAGATCGCAGAGGCTCTCCAGCAGCATCGTGTTGTCACGTGGATGCAGGCCAATCGAAGGCTCGTCGAGAATGTAGACCACTCCGACCAAGCCACAACCGATCTGTCCGGCCAATCGAATCCGCTGTGTCTCCCCGCCGGAAAGCGTGGGCGCGGTGCGATCGAGGGCGAGATAGTCCAAGCCACAATTGAGCAGGAAGCCGAGTCGGCCTCGAATTTCCTTGAGGGCTTCCTCAGCAATCACGAACTCGTTGTCGGTCGTTTCGAGTTCGTCGAAGAACGACCACGCCTCGCTGATCGTTAGCGCGCAAGCTTCGGACAGTGACAACGACCGCTTGGCGGTTGGCTCACCTTCCCGAAACGTGCGACTTTTCGTGGTGATAAAAACGGATCGGGCCTGGGCATTGATTCGTGAACCGTGACAGCCGGGGCATTCGACGAACTCCATGTACTTTTCGAGTTGGCGCCGGCGCATGGGGTTGCGTGTTTTGAGGTAATTGTCCAGCAGCTCGGGCACCACGCCCTCAAATGTGCCGCCGTGCTTCCAAGTCCCGCCCGAATACCCCCACGTGTACGTGATGTGCCGGTCACCCGTGCCGCGCAGAAATAATCGTCTCGCCTCTTCGGGGACGTCTTGCCAAGGTGTCTTGAAAAGCGAACCGTCCGGCATGTCGAGATCCGACTCGATCGCCTTGGCCGCGCCCGTCAGCAAATGCCGCCGCCAGCGCCCGATCTTGCGGATCGAACCCAGCAGTTCGATCGCGCCGCGGGAGATCGACTTTCGTTCGTCGGGAATCAATCGATCGAGCAGGAAATCGTGACGTCGGCCGAGACCGTTGCAGTCCAGACACATTCCCATCGGGCTGTTGAAGCTGAAGAGTTGCGGGCTGGGCAGTTCAAACCCCACGCCGCAATGCGTGCAGGCGTAACGCGCACTGTAGAGGCGATCGGTCGACTTGTCGTCGTCTTTCGCGTCGGCCTGGGAAACGATCAGCCTGCCGTCCGACAGTTTGATGGCCGATTCGACCGCCTCGGCCAATCGCACACGCGACACCTTACCAGCCACTAGCCGATCGACGACGACTTCGATTGTATGCCGCATCTGACGGTCGAGTTGCAGATTGTCGGTCAGTTGGACAACACGACCATCCACGCGAGCGCGGAGAAATCCTTGCTTGAGCAAGTCCTCGAACAAGTCACGATACTCGCCCTTCTGCTGTTGGATGAGCGGTGCCAGAATTTGAAACCGCATCCCGCTGGGCAACGCGGCGAGATCATCAACGATCCGCTCGGCGGACTGTGCGGTGATTTCCTGGCCGCAGTCCGGGCAGTGTCCGTGTCCGACGCGCGCGAACAACACGCGGAGATAATCATATATCTCGGTGATCGTGCCGACTGTGCTGCGGGGGTTGCGACCGCTGGCCTTCTGTTGGATCGAAATGGACGGAGCCAGCCCGCTGATGGCATCGACTTCCGGCTTGGGCATTTGACCCAGGAATTGCCGCGCATAGCTGGAAAGCGATTCGACGTACCGCCGCTGGCCTTCCGCGTAAAGCGTGTCGAACGCAAGCGAACTCTTGCCCGACCCGCTGACGCCCGTCATGACGATCAGCTTGTTTCGCGGCAGGCGAAGATCGATGTCGCGCAGATTATGCTCACGCGCTCCGCGAATGATGATGTCGGGTGCAGGCATACCGTTTGAAAGGAAAATCCATCTGTCGCGGAGGAGAACGGGCACCGTGCGGTCCAAGCCCGTTTCGATGCAACTCGCCGTAAGCTCATTGTCGCCAGTATAAGAACGGTCGAACCGGTGCGACAACCAACTCCCGAATCATCACCTCAACGACTTTTTCCCCGACGTCGCTTCCCACGCCTGCGGCCCTTCTTGCCTTCCGTCTTTGCCTTGCCTTCCACCTTTGCCTTGTCTTCCACTTTTGCTTCGCCTTCTACCTTCACCTCGGAAGTTTCGGGAGAAGGGGACGCTTCACCAACGGCGTCTCCGCCAGCAACCGGCTCAGATGTCGCGTCGCCGCTTTCACCCGTCGTCGCGGGAACGGAAGACTCTGGCGTGGGCGGTTGCTGGACCGTAACCGGGGGTTCCTCGCTCGCTGGCGAAGATTGCTCGATCGGTGGAGCAGTCTCCGTCACGACTGCTGCCTCGGTCGGTGGCGGTGTGTCGACTGAGGATGTCTCCACCGATTCACGACCAACGGATTCCACGACCGACTCCGCCGACACATTGGGCGCGACCGGCTGTTCGCCTTGCGTGCTGGACTCTGCTTCTGGTGATGTGACTTCCGCCGACGTGACTTCAGTGACCGGGGCTTCCACCAGTGGGGTTTCTGGGGTGACAGTTTTCGATTCGGCTGATGGCGTGTCTTGTGTCTCAGGTTCGGAAGCCACCACGGCAGTTGGAGCGGGCGGTGGCGGGAATGGAGGTGGAGCGGGCCTCTTGGTGAGGTGCATCCACGTTTCACCACCTTCACAGTTGCACGGCTTGACCACGACGCTGCCACGTGTTTTCGCTTTGCGACCACACGCCGGGCATTTCCAGCGGCGACGGTGATCGTAACGCAATCGTAATCCGGGGCCTTTGATGACTCGCCTCCATGACGCTATAGGATCTGCAATTTCGAGCGAACGGTTCGATACTGAAACTCGTCTTAGCGCGATTGACATCGACAACTACGATCCGCGCTTTCTTTTCTCAACGTACTCTCCCATGCCGGTCCGGCCGACGCAACCATCGACCGAAAAGTCCCCACCGTTTCCTTATCGTATTTTCGGAGCCGCCGGTGATTCCCAAGCGTGATCTTCTCAATGTGGTCCGTGGTTTTCTGATGGGCGGAGCCGACATCATTCCAGGTGTGTCGGGCGGCACAGTGGCCTTAATTCTCGGCATTTACGAGCGTTTGGTCACCAGTATCAGCCGCTTCGACCTCACCCTGCTCGACCACGTCAAGCAGCAACGCTGGAAAGAAGCCGTCGAACACGTCAACTTGCGATTCCTCATTTCGCTTGGCAGTGGGATTGCGCTGGGCATCGGCGGGTTGGCCACGTTGATGCATTATCTGTTGCATGATCACACGCAACACACTCTGGCTGCCTTCTTCGGGTTGATTCTGGCATCCAGCCTGCTAGTGGCGCGCATGGCCCAACGCTGGAACCTAGGGGCCGCTCTGCTGTTTCCCAGCGGCATCCTCTTCGCGTATTGGCTGGTCGGCCAATCGTTCCTGGAATCTCCACCTGCAGGAAACGCCTACATTTTTCTCTGCGGCACGATCGGCATCTGCGCCATGATTCTGCCAGGCATCAGCGGTGCGTTCATTCTGCTCGTTCTAGGAAAATATGAAGACATCACCGGAGTGCTGAAAAATACGCTGCATGGTGACATCAACATGGCCAACCTCACAACAATTGTAGTGTTCTGCTCGGGATGCCTTGTCGGACTGTTGCTATTCAGTAAGTTTCTGCGTTGGCTGTTGGCTTGTCACGAATCGCAAACAATGGCTATTTTGTGCGGCTTCATGCTGGGGTCGTTGCCATGCATCTGGCCATTCCGAGTCGATCTCACTCCCGATATCGAGAAGTTCAGCCAAAAGCAGTGGAAGTACTTGCAGCCGGACTTTTCCGACGGTACCGTCATCACGTCCCTGTTGATCACCGTCGCGGCGTTCGCATTCGTGGTGCTGCTGGATCGTTGGCCCCAAGGGCACGAGCACATCCCGCCTTTGGCCAAAGAAGAGACGCCCGAATAGAGAGACAGTCAACGAAAGTCTCACGACGCCGTGCAACCTACGCTCTCCGCTTCAAAGGCCAGCATCCGCGATTTCAAGTCGACCCCTTGCGGTGCCGAGAAACCGCCCAGCTTCCCGCCCGACGCGATCACCCGATGACAGGGAATGATGATCGGCACCCGATTGGAAGCCATCACCGTCCCCACCGCCCGTGCCGCACGCGGTGAACCCACCCGATCGGCCAACTCCCCGTAGGTGGCGGTTTCACCGAACGCAATTTTTCGGGTCTCGTCGAGCACCTTTGTTTGAAAGGCCGTTCGCCGGGGAAACACGATACAACAGCCGTCGAAATCCACAGGCTCTCCGGCCGCGTAACCCTCTAATTGTCGCCTTAAATCGGCGTTCCAATCGATTTCCCGCAGAGTGTCGGCATCACCACGATCCGTCTGAAACGACTCGATGGCCCGGCGTGCTGAGGTTTCCGAAGGATGCCCGATCACCAACTTGTGAACACCGTCGGCGTCACCCATCAGGCCGAACCAACCGAGATCTGTGGGAAATAACGCGAGATCGAACATCGTTCCGACTCCGTATTGGTGTAGATAAATACGTCGACATGATCCGATTCGCCACTTTGACCACGTCCCCTTCCCTCTATACAATAGCGTCAGCGGCCATTCCAGTTCACGGAATGGCAATTCCACGTTAATCCGACCAATCCGTGCCCGGGATTTCTCCTGGGCACCTAGAACACAAGAGGCCAGGGCATGAACCGGTATGGTTCTCTCGCCGACGATTTCTACATCAACATGAATCTCAGTACGGAGATGAAGCTTCCCGATAATCGGGAAACCGTCAGCGATTTTTTCGAGCGCGTGCAAAAAGCTTACCCCAGCATGCGCAATTTCTATACGCGCGACAACGGCGATTTCGTGCTCGAAGAAGACAAAGACCAAGGCCAGCAACGCTGGATGTCGATCGAACCGCGGCGGATCTGCAGTTGCTACGTGAACCCCGATTCGACGGAAATTGCCAACGAACAGCATCTGCTCGTCTTGCAACTCATCCCGTACATGCTGACCATCAAGCCGCTCGACTGCGAAGCACTCGATTACATGATGGTCTTCGACTTCGCGTATCGTGGCAATCACGACGAACTCGTCGCCGAGGCACTCGGCCCGGGGAGTTCGCTGGAATTCCTCACCGAAATCCCTGGCTCGCAGGTGCTCAACTTTGAACCCTCGCTCACCATCAGCCTGGATGAAACCTGCCGCACGCAGGCCCGGTTGATGATCGAAACCCGCACCAGTGCCTACCAGGTGCGTCGCGGAGATTACCCGGAAGACCCGATCAGCGTCTACTTTACGGTCCGCCAATACGGCAGCCTCGATCCTGGCACCTCGTTCGAGGAAACCATGTTAAGGCTTCGCGACCATTGTGAAGAACTGCTCGACGAGTACGTCATCGATCAGGTTCTCAAGCCGCTCGCAACGGCGATCGCAACAAAGTAACGCCCAGTTCCGCTGCAGGAACGATCGACCAACACGTCGTGTCGCTGAGTTCGCAAGACCTCAGCCGCATAAGGACCGGAATTCTTGCGAATCCCGCGACAACAGAAGCCATCGGTGTTCGGTTGCGGCGTCTGCGCGCAGTCCCCATACTGATGCGACTCCATGCGACGATCGTTGTCCGTCCGCTTTTCCGCTTCACCTAAAGTTTCAGCGAGGATTCCCGTGTCGGCCACTCTCAGCCAGTTCGCTCAGTCACTCTCCGTCGAAACCGCGTTCACAGTGCTCGCCATCGCCAAGGCTCTCAAGGCCGAAGGTAAAGATGTCGTCGAGCTGGAAATCGGAGACAGCCCGTTCGACAGCACGGCTTCCGCCAAGGAAACCGGCATCGCGGCGATCAACGAAAACCAGTCGCATTACTGCCCGTCTCCCGGAATCCCCGAGTTTCGCGAAGCGGCAGCCGACTTCGTGAAGAACGAGTTCGGCATTCCGGCCAAGGCCAGCAACATCGTAGCAGGCCCCGGCGCGAAGGTCTTCGAGCAGTTCTTCTGCGAAGCGTTCGTGAACGTAGGCGACGGGGTTCTCGTTTTCAGCCCGTACTTCCCAACATATGTCCCCAACATCGCACGACGCGGTGCCCGCGCCGTGCTTTGCCCGCTCAAGCAGTCGAACGGATTTCGACCGACCGTTGACGACATCGAACAGTTCCTCGCCAACGATCCATCCCCTCGCGCGATCTTCCTTAATTCACCCCAAAACCCCACCGGTGGGGTGACCACTGAAGACGACTTACGCGACGTCGCCGATTTGCTGCGTGGAAAAGACATCGCCGTTTTCAGTGACGAACCGTACTGTCACATGATTTGGCAAGGACGACATCACTCGATTCTCGCGCAACCCGACATGCTCGAACAGTCGGTCGCGGCTTACACCTTCAGCAAGTCGTACAGCATGAGCGGTTGGCGGTTGGGGTTCGCGGTTTCATCCGATCGTATCGCCGACGCCATCGGCAAGATGATCAACACGACGCTCTCCTGCACGCCACCCTTGGTGCAACTCGCCGGTGCAGCCGCGCTGCGACGCGACAGCCAGGAACGCGATTCGACGATGCAACAGTTTCGCGAGAAAGTCGAGTTACTCACATCCGGCTTGAATGCGATCGAAGGCTTCCACGCCCTCGATCCGAACGCCACCTTCTACGTCTTCCCGAACGTCGCCCCGGTTTGCAACCGACTGGGCATCACCAGCCACGGCTTGGCG
>Ga0302139_10001157_pt1 | contig 12730 bp, 8 predicted proteins | sample CBN3_331_MG_FD_203104 | JGI IMG/M metagenome (GOLD analysis project Ga0302139, IMG submission 203104) | Marine microbial communities from Western Arctic Ocean, Canada - CBN3_33.1 | ecosystem: Environmental > Aquatic > Marine > Oceanic | place: Canada: Western Arctic Ocean | collected 2017-09-15 | reverse complement strand
GCGAGCGACGAAATGAAAGACACCATTCGCTCAACGATCAACTTCGCCGACGTCCTGCCAAAATGGAATTACACAATCAAGCCGCAAATCGGACACTAATTTTCCGAACGGTCCTTAGTTGGAAAAAATCAAGCCTGAAGCGCAAGTTTTGAAGTTGCGCACTTCGGTTGACGGGAGACAGAAACCCTAAGTATTTAAGCCTGAAGCGCAAGCGAAGGAGCTTGCTGGCATCGCCCTGGAACCATCCTTCGCTTGCGCTTCAGGCTTTGATACCACATTCTGCAAGATTGACTGTTGAGAAGCTGCCTGCGATTCGCGACGATGAACAAGGTCACTGGGAGGCGAAATCAAAGGAGTACCAAATTATGTCTGACGACGTCGTATTAACCGAAGAACAAATCGCCGAGGAGTTAAGCAGTTTGCCGGGCTGGGAGTTTCGCGATGGCTGGATTCGCCGAGAGTACAAGACGCCGGGGTTTTCTCACACGCTGATGCTCGTCAATACAATCGGTTACCTGTCGGAGGCGGCGTGGCATCATCCTGATCTTTCGACGGGGTACGCGCAGGTGACCGTGAAACTGCAAACGCACCGCGTGCGCGGTATCACGGGCAACGACATCGAATTGGCGCGTAAGATTCACGAAGTTGTGACCTGGTTGCCGGCCGAAAGCGACGCGCTGAGCGGGTTCCCGAAAAAGTGGATTGAATAAGCGATGTCTCGCGAGCGCATTCTCTTCCTCACCGGCCGGTTGGCCGAGCGCTCGTTGCGGCGGGTCGTCGGAGAACTCGGCCCACAGTTGGGATTCGATTTTGAAGTGCAGACGTTGGGCATTAGTGTGGCGGCGCTGATGCACTGCGACTGGGTGGCGCGGAAACTCGAATTCGATGGCCAGTTCGATCGCGTGATTCTCCCCGGCTGGTGTCAGGGCGATCTGCAATTGCTGTCGGACCGATTCGGCCCCCCCTTTGAACGCGGCCCCAAGAATGTGTTCGATTTGCCGATGTATTTCGGTTCCGATGTCCGCGTATCGCCCGATTTGAGTCAGTACGATATCGAGATCATTGCCGAGATCAATCATGCGCCGCGGCTGAGTGATCGAGAGATAATGGCGGCGGCGGAGTCGTTCCGCGATAGTGGTGCCGACGTGATCGATGTGGGCTGTATCGCGGGCGAATCGTGGAACGGTGTGGGCGATGCCATACGGTTACTCCGGCGAGAAGGGTTTCGCGTTTCGATCGACAGTTTCGACCGTGGCGAAGTCGAAGCGGCAGTCGAAGCGGGTGCGGAACTCGTTTTGAGTTGCAACGGCGAGAATCTGTCGTGGGCTGCCGAACTTGGCGTCGAACTTGTTGCGATTCCCGATACGCCGCACGATGCGGATTCACTCGACCGCACGGTCGAGGCGTTACAAGAACGCGGCGCGACGTTTCGCGTCGATCCAATTCTCGAACCGATCGGATTCGGTTTTGCGGCATCACTGTCGCGGTATTTTGATGTCCGTCGTCGCTGGCCCGACGTGGAAATGATGATGGGCATCGGCAACGTCACCGAGTTGAGCGAAGCCGACACTGTGGGCATGAATCTGCTGTTGGCCGGACTCTGCCAGGAATTGGGCATTCGCAGCGTGTTGACGACCGAAGTTATCAACTGGGCCAGAACGTCGGTTCGCGAGTTTGATCTCGCACGCAGATTGTCCCACTTCAGTTTGGCGAATGGCGTGCTGCCCAAGCATCTCGACCCGCAACTGGTGATGCTCCGCGATCCAAGAATTTACAATTTGGGCGAAGAGGAATTGCAGACGTTGTCAGCGCAATTGCGCGATCCCAATTTTCGCATCTTCGTCGAGCGGGGCGAGATTCATGTGATGAACCGCGACGGATACTGGCGCGGTACCGATCCGTATTTGTTGTTCGAGGGGATGATCGACGGTGGCACGCCGATCGATCCGAAGCATGCATTTTATATGGGCTACGAACTCTCAAAAGCGGTGACGGCGTTAACGTTGGGGAAACAGTTCACGCAGGACGAAGCGCTGAATTGGGGCTTCCTCACAATCCCCGAGACGAGTGCCAAGGAACGCCGCAAGGCCCGCGGGCCGCGTCCCGCGGGATCAACCGCAGACGAGGACAGCGCATGACCGACGGCGCATCAATTCCGAATGCCGTCGGCGAACCGCTGGTGGAAGAACTCTCGCCATGCCCCGACGTTGCCGATGCATTGCGGGCCGTCGCTGGTTTGCCAAACGTGCTGCTGCTGGAAAGCGCTCGCAGCCTCGACCGGATTGGGCGGTATTCGTTCCTGACTGCCGATCCGTTTGCGTTATTTGAAATCCAGCAGTGCGAATTCGGACAAGATCCTTTTGCTCCTGTCCGCGATCTCCTTCAACAATGCACAGCGAAGACAATCCCCGACCTACCGACGTTTCAAGGTGGGGTGGCGGGGTTGCTTTCGTATGATTTGGGACATGCCTGGGAACGTTTGCCTTCGCCCGGAAAAGACGAATTCCAAATGCCGGCGATGGCCGTTGGACTGTATGATTGGATTGTCGTCTGGGATCACGTGACACAGCGGGCGTGGGTGATCTCTCACGGTTTTCCCGAGACGAATCAGGATAAGAAAACCGATCGCGCGGTCGTCCGCCTGCGGCAAGTGGTTGAATTGCTCGATGCGAAACAGCAAAATCAAAATGCAACCAGCGACAGCGGTGTTGCGAAGCGACCCCTCGACATTTCACAGTTGGCGACACAATTTCCTGCGCCGGGACCGGACGGCTTGACGAGTAACTTTTCGCGCGACGGGTTTTTGCAAGCCGTCGAGCGTGTGATCGAATACATTTACGCGGGCGATATTTTTCAGGCCAATCTCTCTCAGCGTCTGTTGTTTCCGCAGCGAGTTGGCCCGTTGGAACTGTATCAACGGATGCGCGTTTGCAATCCGGCACCGTTCGCTGGCTATTTTGCGCACGACGATTGGGCCATCGTCAGCGCTTCACCGGAGAGGTTTGTCACGGTGCAAAATGGCGAGGTGGAGACACGGCCGATTAAGGGGACGCGTCAGAGGCGCAGTGGTCCGGAAGCGGACCTGTTCACGCGCGACGAATTGCGGCAGAGCGGCAAAGATCAGGCCGAAAACGTGATGATTGTCGATCTGCTTCGCAACGATTTGTCGCGCGTCTGTCGGCCCGGTTCCATTCGCGTTCCCAGTTTATGTCATGTCGAAACTTATGAGACGGTGCAGCATCTGGTTTCGGAAGTTCGCGGACAGTTGGACGGCGGGAAGGATGTTTGGGATTTGCTCGCGGCAGCGTTTCCGGGCGGCTCCATCACCGGGGCGCCGAAGGTGCGGGCGATGGAAATTATCGCCGAACTGGAACCGACGGCCCGCGGGCCGTATTGTGGCAGTTTGTTTTACGTCGGCTTCGACGGAGCGGCCGACAGCAATATTCTCATTCGCACATTCACCTGCCGACGTGGTTGGATTCAATGCCCCGTCGGCGGCGGCATCGTCGCACAATCAGACCCCGTCGCCGAATACGAAGAAACGCTGCACAAGGCCGAAGGAATGCTGCGTGCGCTGCAATGATGGAATTGACAGTTCTTGACGTTCAACTCTCGTCTCTCCAATGATTCTCCTCATCGATAACTACGACAGTTTCGTCTACAACCTGGCTCGCTATTTCCGCGAGCTGGGTTGCGAAACGCGTGTCGTGAGGAACGACGCGGTGTCGGTGGATGAGGTGCGTCGGATGGCACCGGTGGCGGTGGTGCTTTCACCGGGACCACGCACGCCGAACGAGGCGGGGATTTCAGTCGAACTGGTGCGTTCTCTATTGCCAGACGTGCCCATGTTGGGCGTCTGCCTTGGATTTCAGGCGATCGCCGCGGCGCTGGGGGCAGACATCATTCGAGCGCCCGAACCGGTTCACGGCCGCACGTCAAGCATTCGCCATTCGGGCCAACGTATTTTTGCGGGTCTACCGAACCCGCTGGAAGCGACGAGATATCATTCGCTTATAGTTGACGAGACGACGTTGCCAGAGGAGTTGGCGGTGACCGCACGCACCGTCGATGGAATTCCGATGGCGTTGGAGCATCGGCATCGCCCAGTCGTCGGCGTGCAGTTTCATCCGGAATCGATCCTCACGGAGGCCGGACACCAGTTGCTGAGTTCATTTCTCCACCTTGCCGGCATCGAGCCGCGCGCGATTCCTGCTGGCGAAGTGCCTCCTCGCGAGACGACCGGCGATTGGGCGACACCCACCGGCCAGCCCTTGCACTGGTAATTCGGTCAACCGTCGCAGCCGGTTGTGTCGGTTGGCGCGGCATTTTCGATCGTGCTCCTATTGTTGCCCGCACGACTGCGCTCTCCCGCGTTCGCGTCGCGTCCCGCTCGGCACTCTGCCGAAATGCAGGATGATTCACAACCGGCCGGTCGCGCAACGTCGATGAGAAATGGTAGGGGTACGGTCAGCTTTCAGCCGTTACCACTCTGCCGGGAGTTTTTGAGCATTCTGGGCCAATCGATGTTGATCGTGTTGATTTCTGATCGCGTTGATTTCTGAACACAGTGAGGTTGAAGTGTTGCAGCACCTGTCATCTCGTGAGGCGCGATGGCTTCGGCGGATCTCCGCAGTTGGCTGTACCGCGGTTGTCTTCACCCTCATCATCCTCGCCGCCCTGCACACCACCGCCAACGATCATACGAGCGTAAATATTGCGAAGCCGGTGACCGGGCGTTGGCATAACGATTTCGCCCGCGCCGCTGCCGAAGCAAAACGTCTGAATAAGCCATTGCTCGTCCACTTCTACGCAGACTGGTGCCTGCCCTGTAAGCGAATGGAACGAGAGTCCCTCAGCAATCCTGCCCTGTTGCAGCAATTGGGAACTCGAATTGTCGGCGTGAAAGTCAATTTCGACCAGCAGAAGGAGCTAGGTCGGCGTTTCAATATTCGTTCATTACCCGGCGATGTCATCCTGACTCCAGATGGAACGATTCTGGCGCAGTCCAGCGGTTATCAGTCGCCGGGGAAATATTCACAGCAACTTGCCGCAGCAAACAATCAATTCACGAAGAGCGTCGGGCCAGATCCTGCAATCGCGAAACGATCAAATGACACAGCCCGTCCCAACGACACTGTTAACGGTAGAAACGAAAAAACTCAGTGGCCGTTAATTGTCGCGACACCGACCTCGCGCAAAAAACATGTTGCGCCAAAACCGACAGTCCGCGTGCAAAAGCCGCCGCTGGGAATGGAAGGCTTCAACCCCGTTTCGCTGTTTAAGCACCGAAAGTGGCAAAAAGGAATTGTGAAGTTCGCGGCGCGATACAAGGGTATTGAATACCGGGTCAATTCGGCCCAGGAACTGAAGGAGTTCTTGACCACTCCCGAACGGTTCGCACCGCGGTTGCTCGGTTGCGATCCTGTCATATTGCAGGAGACCGATCGTGGGCTGAACGGTACCACAAAGCACGCCGCCTACTTCGACGGCCGCCTCTATCTGTTCATCAATGCGCAGAACCGTGCGAAATTTAAGAAACAGCCGCTGCGATACACTCGGACGCAGCACGTGCTGTTGCTTGAAGAAAAGACGGAGAAGAAGCGATCGCTGCGGCGTCGAGCCCGCGCGTTTTCAGATGGTGATTTTGAATAGCCGCGAGCCAACGGTGCGTTTTACCGTAGTTATTTGCCATTGGCTTTCTGGTGTTCGTGTAAACGACGGCGATACCGCTCGTAAAAACGCGTTTGACGACTCTCGGGCCGGTACGGCTTTCCATCGATGAACGTTGCCTTGATTTGCGACGTGTGCTGTAACAGTGGGCCGTCGGAGAGGACCACGTTCGCGCGTTTGCCCGCGGTTAGCGAACCCACCTCGCGATCAATGCCGAGAATCTCCGCGGCCGACAACGTGACGGCCCTCAATCCTTCGGCCGGCGGCAGTCCAAAGGCGACTGCCATGGCCGCTTCAAACGGTGCATTGCGGCAGTTGCTGGCGTTGTTCGAGCGGATGCAGAATTTGACCCCCGCCTCATGCAGCCGCCCCGGGTTGGCGTACGGTGCATCGAACGGGTCGAACGAGTCCAGCGGTCGTTTCATTACCGGCCCAACGATCACCGGGACGTTGCGTTTCTTCAACTCGTCGGCCAGCAGCCAAGCCTGAGTTCCGCCGGTGATGATGATTTTCAGCTTTTCCTTTTCGGCAAACAGCAGCGCTTCGGCAATGGCCTTGCGCGAATCGGCTTCGACGAACACCGGTTTCTCGCCCTCTAGATAAGGACGCAACGCGTCGAATCGGGGATCTGCAATTGACGGCAATTGTTTGGCCTTCCTGGCTGCCGCTTGCAGTTTGAGGTACAAGCGGGCCTCTTCCAAAAACGCGTGCAGTTCATCGACGGTCTTCTTGTCGCCCCGCCAATTCAGTTGCAGGCCCTGTTCGTACTCTTCAATCATTTCGGCTGCGGTCCAGCCGGCCAGTTTGGCCAACGATGCCTGACCGGCAATCACTCCGCCGGTCGGTCGCATGAGGACCGTGGTGATTCCGCCCGCCCGCGCCACCGGCAGCAGTTCCGAGTCGGGGTTGATCGCCACACCGGCACGAAGATCGGGTTGGAAGTTGCCGCCCTCCGAGTAGTCGCGCGTCTCTTTGACCCGGGAGATTTCAACCAGCCCCAATGTCGTTCCGGCATCGATCAAACCGGGCGAGACGTGTAGTCCCGTACCGTCGATGAGCTTGGCATCGGCGGGCGGTTTGACGTCGGCACCCACGGCTGCGATCTTTCTGCCATCAATTACGAGCGTGCCGTTGCTGATGTCGTCGCCGTCCACCAGATGTAGAGTCGCTCCAACGATGGCATATTTTCCATTCGCCGGAATCGTCAGATCGAGAGGTCGCGATCGCAATTTCGCTGTTGCAAACTTCAAAGTTGGCGGATTGGAAGACCGCTTGGCCGCCTCGGCCGACATTACGGATGGAACGTCTGCTCTCACAAAATAGACTTCGCCTTCAATCAGCGTCAGCTCGCACCGGGAAAATGCATTCAGCGGATGGCTGTTGAAAATCGCCAGGTCGGCATCTTTGCCGACTTCAATCGTTCCCATTCGGTCATCCAGTCCCAACTCGCGGGCCGAGTTGCGTGTGATCGTCTGCAACGCGTGATCGGGATGCATGTTGCCGTATCGAACCGTTTTAGCCGCTTCGAGATAAAGGTGACGCACCAATTCCCGGTCATCGCTTTTGATGACGATGTTGGCGCCGGCTTCCTTCAGGAGCGCGGCGTTGTGGGGGATGGCGTCGAATGCTTCGACCTTGTATGCCCACCAGTCGGCGAACGTGCTGCAACTGGCTCCGTGGGCCACGATTTCCGGCGCGACCTTGTAACCTTCCAGCACGTGCTGCAGCGACCAGACGCGAATGCCCAGATCGGAGGTGACACGCAACAGCATCAGGATTTCGTCGGAACGATAACAATGAGAATGGATGAACTTGCGGTGGTTGACGATGTCCGACAGCGCTTCCAGACGCAGGTCGCGGCGCGGCGGCAGCAGGGAATTCGGTTTGTCGGACGTGGCGGCCCTCTTGCGTTCATACTCCATTTGCACGCGGCGGTAATCGATGGCCTCCATGAACGCGCGGTTCAAAGTCGCTTCAACTCCCAGCCGGGTGTTGGGAAAACGCGTTGTTTTGTATTTGACATTCTCGCCAAGAGCGAACTTTACGCCTTGCGGCGCGTCGTGCAGAATGTGCTCGGACGCCGTGCTGCCGTAACGCAATTTGACGACGGCGTCCTGTCCACCAACAACATTCGCCGATCCGTGCAGCAGCCGTGCCGCGGTCACACCGCCGGCTAGCGCGCGATACTCCGACGTGTCGGCACTGTTGACGGCATCCTTGATACGGACTTCCGGAACGATGGACAGCGTCGATTCGTTGACGCCGGAAGTAATCATAATATGGCTGTGCGTGTCGATAATGCCCGGCATGACAAACCGGCCGGTGGCGTCGATGACCTTCATTCCCGGTTCCGGTTTCATATTCTTGCCGATGGCGGCAATCTTGCCGTTCTTCACCAGAATCGACGTGTTCGGCAGCGTTTGCGCCGTTGCCGTCAGCACGGTTGCGTTCTTGATGAAGACGTTGCCGTCGGTTTGAATTGTCCGACGCAGACGGTCCGATTCCAGTTCCGTCGGCCGTTCGTTCTTGGTGGCAGCGTTTGGATTGGCGTTGGGGATTGGGGCAACGACGGGAGCCTCAAGTTGCACCAGATTGGGGTTTTGTGCGGCGGCCTTCGTCTCTCGTTCGCCCGACCATTTGGTCGCAGCGCCGAAGGCCGACTTGAGATCACCGCCGATGCGGCCCTGTTCCAGGCGTCCGGAAAACTTTAAGGACAACGTGCGTGAACCGGTCCCGATGTTGACCACAAGTTGAAAGGCCTGCTTGTCATCGATGTTGCCTGAAGCGACTTTTCCGTCTCCCTGACTGCTGGAGAAGGTGCCGGCAAGCTTGTCCCCCGATTGCGTTAACGTCAATGTTGCGGTCTGTTTCCCGTCGGCCGATTCGATCGACAGATTCCATTTTCCCACGATGCTGTTTGCATCAACTGCTGGCTCCGTTTTGTTTTTCGTCTCATCTGCGAGTGGTTTCGCCTCCTTATTGTAATCCGTCTTTGTGACGCCGGTGAAAACGTGGCGGAGCTTCGACTTTTGATGATCGAACGGGCCAGTTAGTACGACGATGTGCGCCAGTTTTCCGACCGCCAGCGTTCCCAGCCGATTGCCCACACCGAGAATTGCAGCTGCGTCGGACGTCAGGGCAGCCAGTGCGTCGTCGCGTGACAAACCCGCGTCAATCGCTAGCCGCAGATTCTTCAACACGTCGGCGCGGTTTTTCAACCCGTGGCTGCTGATGGCGATGCGGACCTTGGCGGCACGTAAGGCGGCGAGTCCGGCGACGCGCTCTTTCCAACGCGCCCGTTCGTCTTCCTGAACTCGTAAGGGCGACTTCACGTCGGCGACCAGTTTGTCGCTTGCCTTGGGAGCGGTGACCTTCGGCTCGGTGCCAAAGTTGATTTCGGCAATGACATCGACGTTGTGTTTGCTGAGTCGCGCCGCGGTCCGCCACGCTTCCCGACCACCCCAAACGGCGGTCTGAAGGTTAAACTCTTGTGCGATGTCCAATGCGCGGTGGATTTCGTCGCGGGTATCAGCCCGGAAGATGGCGCGCTGTTTTCGATGCAGCAGGTGATCGAGCGCCGCTAAAGTGCGGTCCACGGGCGGTTGTCCAACGCCGGGCTTTCCAGCGGCGTACAGATCGTGATGCACACGATAGTGTTGCGCGTTGAGGAAACCCTGCCGCAAATGCGCCGTTGCTCCCATGAGCGTCGATGGGTACGAGCCACCCGATGGAGCAAACAGTCGGAACTCCGCCAGTGTGTTTTCGGCCAACAGCGATTCACGCAGTGGCCGGCCGCTGCTATCGGTGAGAACTCCCTGTCCTGAAGCGACTTTGCCGGTGGGCAAAGTGTGGAAGGAAGTGAATCCTTCCTTGCGGAATGATTCCGGGGTGGCTGCATCGCTCTTCAACGCGTCGGCAACGTGGAATTCCGGTGTGAAGCTGTGTCGATTGTCGGGCCGTGTTGCAGCAAGAACGTAACGGGTGAAATCGACTTTGCGGCCCGGGACCGGTTTGGGCTGCCGATTGGAATCGATCGGATCGCTCGTGCCGGCATCGATAAAGCCGGCATACACGGACATCCCCGTTGCGTCGATCACTTCGGTGTCGGCCGGAATCTTAAGCGATTGACCGATGCCAACGATGACACCATCGCGAATCAGCACGTCGGTGTTGTTCAGGACTTCGCCTGGACGTGTGATGACGGTGGCGTGGACGATTGCAAATGCGCGCTGCCGAAATCCAACGGTGCGCGCGGATTGGGCATTTGTTTTGCCCGACATCGCGGCGACGATTGCGAGGCCAATCATTGCACAGTAGTGCAGACGACGCATACCGCGGCGGTGCCCATTGACTTGTTGCAGAGAATGTCGTTGCGTCATGTTGAATCTCGCTTGATACGCTTGATGGAAAATGGACAGCGGGCCGCCTGACAAATCGCGTTAACGAAAAGAACGTCGTGCGAGCGCGCCAGGGGCGGCAGTGGTTATTGAGACAAACAGTCGAGTGGCAATTGGTCTTGATGTTGGCGAAAGGATCCCAATCAGACCTGGGCTCAGAATAGGTTTTGGCTTGGTTCGGACCAATTCCAGCGCGTGACAGAAGCCTGTCCGATTTTGCAGACAAGTGCCGATTTACCGAACTTCGCGATTTCTCCAGATTATCAGACAAATCCGGCTGTTTCCAGAAAGTCACGAAAAGTCCGGATTTCGGTAGAATCAGTGGGAGCTAGAATTGACAGAAACGCAACAAAAGTTATGATGGTGTGAGTCTTGGAGTCAGTTGATTAGACTTCGCGTTCCTCGTTGATCCCCCATTCAGTGAAAAGTTTGAGTGGGCGTTGGTTAAAAGACGAGTTGCGAAAATCAAGTTGACCCGATGACTGGCTGTTTGCCCCCGCTTTTGGATGTGGCTCTCGCGCATACGTCACTGGAAATGCCAGTGGCACGATTCAACCGGGCGAGTCCATCTGGGCGCCATCCTACGTTGGTTGTTTGGCGGGGAAGTAACTGTCTCATACTGCTCAGGCCATTGGAATTCCCCGTAGGGGATTTTCGACGGGTGTTGTCAGGTCGGGCGTTGATCGCCGGATGATTTGGTAACCACTCAATCGAAACGATCGTCTGCACGCAAATATGGAAAACTGGCAGAATTGTTTGCCAAGCCTGTGAGGTCGTCGATGGCGGCGCTCGAATTGTGGATTTGAAAGATTTGAAAACACCAGCTTTGCGTTGTCTCTGCAGGAAACGTTTTAGTCGCTCTGTGAGTAACGCTTCAGTGGTCGGCAGGATGGATTCATCGGCAGTCTGTCAGAATGGGCTACCGAGCAGAATGGGCTATCGAGAGAGACGGGCGGTTTCGCTCCCGTTGCGGCGAATAAATTTGAAAATGTCGCCGCTTTTGATTTCATGGTTTTGAGAATGGAAGTTCTTAATGGGTTCTAACAGTGCCAGCGCGTCGGTCCGATCAGGACGGCGCTCCAAGCGGGTTGTTGACGCGGTGCGTGAGCAGCGAGACCAAACGGTCGATGACCGACAGCTTGAACAGAACGAAACGGCCGGTGGCGTCGTCGTCGCGGCGGAGAGTTCCAGTGTCGTTCTGGCAGACGATGGTGGCGGTCCATCGCGAAGCAATGAGGGCGGTGGGCGGCCGCGAGGTGGCGACGGCGGTGGACGACCGCGAAGCGGCGACGGTGAGGGTGGAGGATCCACAACCGGGAAACGTCGCCGTCGGCGGCGACGCGGTGGTGGTGGTGGTGGTGGTGGTGGTGGTGGTGGTGGTGGTGGTGGCGGAGATGCGCGCAATAAACAAGGTGGCTCGCGCAACAACCGTTCGTCACGGTCGCGGCGACCGCAGACCAGCAGCCAAAACGGCGAGGAAGTGACCGGGACCATTGAAGGTGTGCTCGAATTGCATCCCAAGGGTTACGGATTTCTACGCGATCCCAAGAAGAACTATATTGCTCAGGGGAGCGATGCGTTTGTCTCCAGCTCGCACATCGAAAAACACAATCTGCGGGAAGGCATTCTCATTCGGGGTGAGGTCGGGTCGGGATCACGCGATCAGGGGCCGCGACTCAAAACGATTGAAACCATCGACGGTCGCACTCTGGAAGAGTATCAGGAAATCAAGATTTTTGACGAACTGACGCCCATCAATCCGTGCGAGCAAATCCGGCTGGAACGCGGTGCAGCGCCGATTACGATGCGCGTCATGGATCTTCTCACGCCGATCGGAAAAGGTCAGCGGGCGCTCATTGTCGCTCCTCCGCGTACCGGTAAAACGCTCCTGTTGCAGGACATCGCCGACTCGGTCAGCGAAAACCATCCGGAAGTTGAACTGATCGTTTTGCTGATCGACGAACGCCCGGAAGAAGTGACCGAAATGCAGCGCCGCATCAAAGGCGAGGTTGTTGCGTCTTCGATGGACCGGGAAGTTGAAAGTCACATTCGGCTTAGCCAGCTAATCATCGAGCGCGGAAAACGCCTCGCCGAATCCGGCAAAGATGTCTTCATTCTCCTGGACAGCATCACGCGGACGGCACGCGCCTTCAATAAATGGGTCGGCAACACGGGCCGCACCATGTCAGGCGGCCTCGACGTTAAGGCGCTCGACATTCCCAAGAAGATGTTCGGAACGGCCCGCCGATTTGACGAGGGAGGCTCGCTGACGGTCGTCGGCACCGCGCTGATCGACACCGGTAGCCGGATGGACGAGGTGATCTTTCAGGAGTTCAAGGGGACCGGCAACATGGAAATGGTCCTCAGCCGGGATTTGGCCGACCGCCGAATTTGGCCGGCAATCGACATTCAACTCTCGGGTACACGTCGAGAAGAACTGATTCTCGAAGAGGAAACCTTGGACAGCGTCGTCATGCTTCGTCGCAGCCTCGTTTCACTCAGCACCGTCGAGGCCATGGAGCAGCTGATCAGCACGCTCAAGAAGTTCCCAACCAACGCCGAGTTCCTCAAACGGATTCGCGCCGTACTTTAAGAGACGGTCGCACGACATTATTTTGCGAGCAGAGAGTGTCAACCCGCCGATACTTCGGTCGCGCGATTGG
>Ga0302139_10001134_pt1 | contig 12870 bp, 17 predicted proteins | sample CBN3_331_MG_FD_203104 | JGI IMG/M metagenome (GOLD analysis project Ga0302139, IMG submission 203104) | Marine microbial communities from Western Arctic Ocean, Canada - CBN3_33.1 | ecosystem: Environmental > Aquatic > Marine > Oceanic | place: Canada: Western Arctic Ocean | collected 2017-09-15 | reverse complement strand
TCGAGCTCGCCGCGAAACAACACGGCCCCGCCCGATTCGCCCTGTTTGGCGATTCCCGACGTCCTCATTCCATATTCCCGCGTGAATCCAGACACAACCGCCGAGCGTCGCTTATAACGGCCACCCGGCCACCCCTCGACCGAAACCTCGTCTTTCGGCGACGGAGCCGTCGAGGCGACCGCGTAGGAGTTCCAGCGTTTCGACGACCGAACCGACAGCAACGCCAGATCTACGCCGTCGACGCCCTTTCCGTCGCGACTCCCGACGAGCTCCGCGTCGAAACTCCCCGCGTCGAACGTCTCAATTTTTATCGAATGAATTTGTCGAACCGTCACCGACACGCCGCCGAAATACTTTCCGCCAACGAATGCGTGTCGATTCGTCAAAAAATACTCGACACCGTCGCGGCGACCGATCGCGATAACGGAGCCTTGCCACTTCTCCCGCCCGACCTTACAGGTCAACGCCGTACAGCGTTGAACCGTAACGTCGACCGCTAGTCGATGAACGCCGGCGTCGGCGGCCGCCTGGGCGACGAGTAGCAAACAAACCGCAATTATCGTTTTCATTTCCCCGCCCCTCGAATGTAATTTTCGGTCGAGTGATCGACCAACCAGAGACGCCGCGAAATCGCTCGAATTCCATCGATCAGAAATCGAACCGGAAGAACATTAAATGAGCGACTTCCGTCGCCGTAATGATAAACCCGAATACCGACGTGTCGATAAATCCCAAACAGCCGCAGCAACACGGGCGACCGGGCGACCAGGTCGGAACGATAGACGTGTCGAAAAGTAACCCGCCCTAACCGTGAATGATAATTTGCCGCGAACTCGTCGCCACCGACAGCCGGGCAGCCGAAAACGTGAACGGCCGCAATTCGCATTTTTTCAAGTTTTAGTTTTTCGATCATCGCCGCAAAAATTATAGCCTCACTTCCGCCCTTGGAGTGACCGCCGATATACAGGAAACCGTCATCGCCCATCAGTTCGACAATCGCCGACATAACGTCAACCAAAATCCCTAAAACGCCATCAGAAAAACCGGCATGAACCGGCCCGTCGACGCCGTCGCGTTCGACGAGTTTTAACCTTGAAAACGTCACAAGATCGGCGAATGTCGTCGGTTCCATTCCGCGAAACGCGATAAACACGTCCTCGTCGAATTTCGCAATAAGACATTCCGTGTTATCGACCTCGACGAACCTGGCGTCGTCGGCCCCGATTTCCACGGCGGCCGCGATCGCCGTCGCCGCGTCCGCGTATGCGTGATCGGATAACACCGCCAACCGGCGAGCATCGCCAACGTGATAATTTCGAGTTTCGTTTTTCACGGACGCGATTTTCCAATTAACTGATCGAGCTTATTCTCAATACTTAGCAACTTGGTTTCGTTCCGTTTTTCGATCCTGTCGATTCTTTTCTCGACGGCCGTTATCGTTTGTTCCATTGCCGCCGCCTGTAACGCCAGCACAAACGCGAACAACGCCCCGACGACGACAGCCATCGATATAAATATCGGAACGAATTCACGCCATCGAATAAACGAGTCGCCCCACATTTTCGAGGTCGTTTCCGTCAATTTACCGAATCCCAAATCGAGGAAAGTTTTGCTTTATTTTCGTGAAACGCCGGCCCCATATAAGGTCGAGGAGCGATCCGTTTCGTGACCTGTTCTCGTTTGGGTTTCTTTGCTTTGACGAACTTTCCGAACGCATCGCGGCCCGTTTCGCCAGCGTCGAGGATCGTCGTGAACCCCGTCAGTGTCCCGCCCTCCTCTAACACCTGGGCGACCTTATTCGACCCCTTTGTTCCCGAGACGAGAATCGGGCCGATCACGACATTTTTTCGGTTCGACGTCACCTCGAACAGAATCGAATTCTTAAGAATCCCCACCCCGTGCGTTCGCGGCGGCTCGAACGGCCGCGAAACCTTGTTTTTTTTTCCGCCGGGTCGCATTGAACGCCGGGCCGTCGTCCGAACGAACGCACCGAACCGCCGCAGAAACTTGTAAGTTTTTCGATCGGTCGCCCTCTGAACTTTTTCAAAATCCGAAACGATCGACGATGTGATTCCAACTAGACCAGGGATCCCCATCAGTTAAACCCCCTGTAAGTAAACCGAACGACCGACAACGCGATTCGCTTCGTCAATAACGCCGGAACAAAAAACGCCGCGACTTCGGTTCCGATGTATTGCAGCGTGTTCTCGTCGCCTGGTAGCGTAATCACTTGGTGAGCCGGCTTTCGTATCCGGCGAATAACCGATTCGACCATTAACAACTGAGCGTCGATGTCGGTCGTTTCGTTGTCGAGCGTTCGCCCGAGCCCGACCTCTATAATATGATTTTCCGTGTCCGTCACCCGCGACGCCGGCGAACTCTCGAACCCACCGGGAACGACGACGCCTTTCGCGACTTCGGATAAATTCGCGAGGTCGTCGGCCTCGAATTCTGGAATAAATGTTCGGGCGAACGTGACCGCCTCGGGCATTGCGGGAACCGCGACAGCGTTTAATATCACAACCACGGCATCGGCCGCGTCGACGGTATCTTGTAATGCCATCCGATTTCCCCTGTTCCGCCAAACTACGCCCCGACCACTACCGCCCCGCCCTCGATTTTCCACCGCTTGCGTTTTTCGACTTCATCCGGAGAGCTTCCGGCCTTTGCCGGAAGATCATCAACATCAACGACAATACTCCCGCCCGCTTCCACGTCCGACATCGCGGACGAACAGACAGCCGCAACCGCTTCGTCTTCGATCACACCGTCGGCAACCAACGCCGCGACCATTTCTTGATTCGGAGAAACAACAGAAACCCCGCCGTCGGCTCGGGTATATGCGACTTTTTTTGGCATTATTTACTGATCCCCGTAATAAATTGCGGAATAGAAACTCGGGTCGTGAGTACCAAACGCCGCATCCAAGCAGTACACGCGATTTGCGGAAACCGTCCGAACGGGAGAATCGTGTTGTTCCATAACGAACGCGGCGACTCCCGCACCGCGAGCAGATAATGCCGACGCATAATTCGAGTTTGCGAACGCCGTCGTAAAATTAACCGTGAAATCGCCGACGCCGTTGTCTGTGATCGACGAAACCCCATGTGAATTGTCGAGTGTCACAACTCCCGCCGCCGTCGAAAACTGACACCAGGCCTTCGCAACGCCGGCTGACGAAATAACCGATAGGTTTCTAACTTCCATGATTTTACCCTTGCTCGATTGCCTTGTTCGGATTCGCCGCCTGATAGTAAGCGACCGAGATTTTCGCCCCGGCGATTTGCGAAATTACTTTGATCGCCGACAAATCGCCGTCGTAATTCAAAACGGAACCTACAGGGAGCGGACACCCGACCGACGCCGTCGGGTCGGTTCCGTCGTCACGGTATCGGATCGCTTGAGTTTCAACGTAAATTAAACAAAAATCGGCCTCCGTCGGAATCGACGGGAGAGCCGACGCCCCGTCGATCGTAGTATCTTCCGCAACGCCGACCGGATTATTCAGATTCTGTACTCGTGCCATCGATTAGGCTCCCGCCGTTGTTGTTGAGGTCGTGACTTTTTCAAACTCGACCGCGTGAATCCTGAGAACCTGTCCGGCTTTATCCCACCATTGCGACGACGACCCGCCGCGTTCGATCACCTTGTGTGTTCTCGTGTAATCGGCGACCACTTCGTCGATTTCGCATTCCCGATCCGGTTTCAGACCGACGCCGATAATCGCCTCGAAATCCGTTCTCAACACCAGATAATCGCGAGCCCGAACCCGAACCGTTTGGCCTTCCGCGTCCTCGACGTCGACGAGCGTATCGCCGGGAACCCCCTGGACCGTTCCAGATAGGAGCCCCCGGCGAATAACGATCGACACCCCGGAGAAATTCCGGAGCGACTTGAACGCGATCAGTGTTGCCCTCGATTCAACGGTCGACACTTAGGCCACAACGGCTTCTGTCGCGTTGATCGAATCTGTAACAGCAATCGGAACCCCGAACGACTCCGTCGGGAACGGAGCAGGAGCCCCGGTTCCGTTCGTTGACGTTCGGCTTTGTTGAAGTTGCTTCAGACTCACGCGAGACATCGCGAGAATTTGCGGCCCCTTATTCGCCGGGAACGTCGCGAGCAGGTCGGAGATCTTGTCATCATTCAACGTCGCGACCGTGTCGACATTCGCCAGCCGGGCGACGGAACGAGCTCCGCCGATCGCCATTCCTGCCCACGCATGAATCGGCGTGCAATACGCCATGAACCGACCGGAGCCGCCATCCGTGTCGTCGATAAATTGCGTGACCGTGTCGCCGATCTTGATCTGACCGTTGTTCCCGAGCACCATTTGAACGTCGCGAGCCGAATCGTTCGTCCGAATCGCGAGCACCGACGTTTGCAGATTGACGCCGGCCCCGCCGCCGTCGATCACCATTTCGTCAACCAACGCGTTCAATTGCGGATCGTCTTCCAGACCGACGAAACCAGTCGCGTCGCCGCCCGTTCCGGCTCCGTAAATCAACTGGATTTCCAGTTTCGAGAAACCGGCTCGCAAGTGCCGAGCCGCCTCGCGTTGCAGATAGGCGGCCGGCCCGTCCTTGAATTGATCCGCGATCGCGACATCGATCGCGAGAGAGCAGTCGAGGAATTTCAGCGTGTCGACGACGACCGTGTCGGTCGACGCCTTGTTTTCGCGGCCCGCGTTCACGGCCCGGAATCCAACCGACGGAGCTCCCGTCTGTTTTACGTAGGTGTAAGTGTTGCCGTCGGTTTCCTCGCCGGCGATCATCGCCAACACGGGAGCCTCGTCGAGGATGTCGGAAATTCCCGGGTCGACGGAATTCGCGTCGTTGACCTTTGCGAGCTCGGCGAGTGTGAGAAATGTATCTGCCATTTTCAAGATTCCTTAATCAGTCGCTTCGGAATCTTTCCCGTCGTTGTGTCTTTCCGGTTCGCCGCCGGCGTGATGCGTTTTCTAGTTTGCTTCCGGTCCTGCCATCGGGACGGACGAAACAAACCGGATCGGAATGTTAGATCCGGCGAATTTGCGTTTCGCCGGCTTTCCGCCCCCGTCGGCGAACTCGTCGACGGCCGTTTCCTCGCCGCGACTCGTCGCCCTGGTCGAGAGTTGCAACCGGGCGGCGTCGAGCTCCGCGTCGAGACCTTGCTCGAACGTCAGCCCCTCGGCGAGATACTTCGCGGCGTTCGCGTCGCCGAACTTGTCGCGGAACCGTTGCAGGTCGGCGAGCGACAACTCCGCCGGCTTGGCGGGAGTTTCCTCGACGGCCGGCGTTTCCACGACGGCCGCGAGATCGGTCGGCGTTTCGACGGCCGGAGTTTCGACGGCCGCGAGTTCGGTCGGCGTGTCGAGTGTGTTTTCGTCTGCCACGATAGAGCCTCCTGATAATTTGAGAACGAGCCCTCGACCATCGAGGAAACGAGAGAGATAGCCCCGGAGCCGATCGGCGGAAACCCCGCCGGTCGCGTCCAGATTCGGAGCCTCGTCGGAGATCCCGAGAGCGTATTCGATAACCTTTTCGGCCTGGTCGAGAATTTCAATCGACGGCCCCGTGTGAAACAACCCGTCGGGATTCGCCGCCGGCTCGTCGACGAAATCGGCCCCGTGTAATTTCGCGAGTCGAACGTGAGGAAAGTTTTTCACGTTCGCCGCGTCGGGCGACTCGAAACGCGACTCGCCGTCGTCGCCGGCCTTTGTATGCTCCATGACGAAATCCGATTCCGCCCCTGGCAAATGGTCGAACACAATCGACATCCCGAACGCATCCGGCGATTCCCCCGCCAATTCCAGAACATAACCGCCGCGATCGCCGTCGGGAGTGTTCCGCGACGACTTCGCGAAATGAATATCCCCGATCGCTTGCGTTCCATCTTCCGAAACTTGCAGGTCGAAACCCCGCCCGAGATAAGAGCCGAACCCGTCCGACGATAAACCCGGATGAGTAAATCGAACTTTCACGCCCGAGTCGGAACCGTTGCCGAGCTCGACCGTTTGCCGAATCGCCTCCGCGTCGACATAGCGTTCGTGGCCCAACGCCTCGCCCGTTGCCATCAGCGACGCCCCGCGAATAATTCCAGCCCCCCACCGCCCGCCCGTCGGGTCGACGGCCGGGAGCTCGACGCCCTGGTCGTCGAACCTGGTCGAGAGCCCACGCCGAACGACGGAGCGTTCGCGGCCGGGCTTCACGCCGATTACATCGATAAGTGTCGGCATTTACTTGCTTTCGGTTTCGAGTTTGTTGTTTTCGATTTCCTCGACCTCGACGACCTGGATCGGCGTCGCCTTGGTATGCAACCGGAGACCGGCCCCGTCGATCATCTCTTGTTCTCTGACGAGATTCGGGAACACGTCGTCGGCCCAACTCCGCCCGAGCCTTTTTCGACAGATTGCCTCACGATCGATCATTCCGGAGTCGATCGCGTCGGCGTCGCCCCGGATGTCGCGCGGGTCGAACCAGGGGAGCCCGCTCGGAACCCACTCGAACGCGATGTCGTCCATCGACTTAATCGATCGCGGGAGTGAAATGTCGCCATCCTCGATCGCCAACCGGAACCGCCAAATCGTCAGCTTTCGCAGTAATTCCTTGCAGTCGATTACTTTTTCCTGGGCAGATTTCTCGTAGAGCGTCAACGCCGCTTTGTTGCCGAAAAAGTTTCCGACCGACTCGTCGAAAAACGAGTATGGAATGTCGAGCGACTTCAACGCGACCGCGATCATTTGAGCCGTGAACGACTGAAACTCGACGGCCGGCGTCTTGTTTTCAAGAAACTTCGCGTCGTCGCCCGGGTCGAGGTCGAAAATCAGAGGTCGATTCCCGAGCTTCACGTTAAAAAGATCATCTTTTCCGTCGTCGTCGGAATCCTCGCCGCTAACCTCGCCCATTCCGTTCTCGACGGCGTCGCGGAAAAACACGAGCCCGAACAACTGGGCGATTTTCGACCGGGCGAGAGCGTAATCGAAATTTTCGTAAACGTCTTGCATTCGGGCGAGCGACGAGAGCACAGGAGAAACGCCGCGTTCTTGGTCGAATCGATCATAAAACCCATGAGCGAAGATGTTAGACGCAGAAACCCATTTCGCGAACTCGACGCCGCCCTCCCGTTTCCGTGAGTGTAGAGCGTACCGACGAGCCCGGCCGACCCTGTTCGTTTCGATCCCGTTGTATGTTAGGAGCTCATTGAATTTCGGAACGTCGCGGGAGTGAGAATCCGGCGTCCTCACGCGATCGGCTTCGATCGCCTGAACCCGGCCGTCTTTTCGCTTGACGAAAAAAACGTCGCCATCGCAACACCTGGACGACTCCGCCAGCCGGATCGACTTCGCGAGCGAATGTCGGCCGTTCACGGAGAAATTCCTCGGCCGGCTCCACCACTCGACGAACTTCTTCACGTCCTGATTAAATGATTCGTTTTCCGTTCGGATTTGAAACGAGAATCGCGAGACAAAATCCAAATGTTTCCGAATCATAAACGCCGCGACCTCGAAATTTCGCTGAACATTTCGAGCCGTTTTCGTAATCTGTTCGCGCTTGCGATCGCGGATTTCGTCGTCGAGAGAGTTCGTTCGGCCCCTGGGAACCCGGCGTTTCTTCGGTTGATCGACGGCGTCGATCGGCCCGCCCACCCCGTTGTTGTCGACCGTGTTGTTCCAGTCAACGCCGAGCATCGAACGGCCGGCGGCCGCGACTCGTGACATCACACCCATCGATTAGAACCCCCCGAGATCGGCTTGGAAAACAGCCGGCCGCTTTTGAACAGCACCGGCGGCCGTGTTGTTGGCGACGAGAGCTCGACGTTCCTTCCGGAGCCCGGCGAGATTCCACGAAACCGCCGTGCCGTCGTTCGACATTTGCGAAACCCCCTCGCGAAGTTTCTCGTCGATTTCAGCGATCGCAACCGTATTGTCGGGCATCGCGGGAGCTCCGTTGTTTTCAGAGTCGGAACGTCGCGGCGACGACGAACCGACCCGGGAAAGAGAATTCGGCCGGGTTTCCCCGAACAACCAAATCCAAACGGAGATTGCCACCATTGTCGAAATTCGTCAACGGCGGCCGATGTCGATGTCATTACGAAACGGCCGAATCCCACTCATAGGATTTTGCCGTGATCGCCTGGCGACAATCCAGGCAACGTGTGTTGCGGAATAACACGACGTTATACCGCCGGCCCGTCAACGGGCAGTTTCCGCCCGTCTCGACGCGTCGAACGTTCCCCGTGAATCGTTCCCGATTCTGACTCCCGCACTTTGGACAACCAACCGGAACGAACGGCGACTCCTCCCGGGCGAGGTCGTTTCCGGACGACGCCGGCCGGGCCGTGAACCCTTCCGGGATCGTGTAGATGTCGCGGCCGGCCTTTCGCTCGTGATCGTTCAGGCAATCGCCACAACAAAAAACCAACCCCTCAACCGTGAAATATGGCGTCGACAACACCGGCCGTTTGCATCGACCACAATCGCCCGGCGAATCCGACGCCTCGTCGATTCGTTTCGGATACAACGGCCCGTGAATCTGAGCCGGCGGCGAACCGCTCGCCGGCTTTGTTTTCGTTGCTTTCGTTTTCCCTGTCGTCTTTTTTTTCGCCATTGTGCTTAACCCTAACCGTAAGAAACCCGCCGGCGTCGTCGTCGCTTCCGACCCGGACCAACAGCCCCGCCGACTTCCGGCAGAGTAACCCCCATGATTGACGCCGCGACCGCACAACCGACCAGGCAGTCGAGGAAATGATTATCGGGCCGAGACGCCTTGTGTTTCCACTCGTCGACCGTTCGACCCGTTGCCGTGTTCTCAACCCGGACCCGATATTCGGCGACCAAGTTTTCGGCGAGCATTCGGTGAGCGTCGGGCTCCGTTCCAAAAAACGTAAGATTCCCGCGATCGCCGAATTCGATCCCGAGCCGTTCATGTATAAACGACTTCCAGAAATTCGCATCGAAAAGAACGTGTTTCATTCGTTCGATCGTCGACGATTTCCAATGTAAACCGATTTGCTCGCCCTTGCCCTTTTTATATTCCGTGATCGGTTTCGAGCTCGCCCCCACATAACGGCCATGCACCGGGACAATTTGCGTCGACCGGAGCCGCCGGCAGAAATCCCGAATGGTTGCCGTTTGCCAGTTCGCATCAATGAGCACCAACGACGGAGAGAGCTCCGCGTCGTCGTCCTCGCGTCGATACGGGCGGCCGCATAGTTTACCAACCGCCTCCGTCAGCCCCTTTGTAATCGCCCCTGTCGCCCCGACGCCTGGGTAACGTCGGGCGAGTGTCTTGTTCATGTCGGCCAACGAGTAATATCGGCGGCCCTGGTCGGGAAACGTGCCGTAATCGATAACCGACCCCGTGAAATCCGAACGCCACGAACAGAGCATGTAAAACAAACCCTTTTTTTGGACGTCGATAAAACCCGTGATAACCTGAGAACCGGCCATCGCGTCGAATTGATCGCCGCCGTTCGTTCGGGCCGCCAACTCTTTCGGAGTTTGAATCCGGATCTCCTCGTCGGTCGACGCCCTCGGGTCGTTCTGGAATTCCGACCAGAACGACCGCTCGTTCGCGAGCTTGCGATTCATGCCGTGTTGAATCGCCGAGAGCTCGCCGGCCTCGAATCTTGAATCCCACGACACCGACGAGCCGAGATCCATCGCGGCCCGGTTCGACGCGTAGAATTTCGTTGCTGCCCGAATGTCGCCGTGAATCCGCAGCGACTCGACCCGCTCCTCCGCGTATTTCTCCCATAGATCGGTTCGGGTCGGGAATTCTTTGATAAACGCGAACCGCTCGCCGAGCCATTCCGGATAGAGCTCGCGGGTCAATAGTCGGTCGGCTAGATCGCCTTCTTGCATCACCGTGCACGGGCAGACACCCGCAATTTTCTCACCCGGCCCGGCGAGCCCGAGTATCGCACCCGCGAGAATCCCCTCTCGATTCTCGACCTGGGTCGTCGAGCCGGCCGATTCGTCTGTTTGCGGGTCGTCGGGAATAACGAAATCGGGTCGGATCGCCTCGCCGTTCGGCAACTTATCCTTGATTCCTCGAACCGCTCCCGTGATACCACGAACGAGAATGATCGACCCGGCCCCGGGAGCCTGGCGGGTCGCCCCTTGAATCCACGGAAGATGTATTTCCTTATTCGTCAGCGACAACGAAACCCGACGTTCCAGGCACAACAACCGGCGGAGCGGCGACCCCTCCAGTTTCCTGATAGGAAAACAGATCGCCGGGAAATCAGCGAGGAGCAATTCGTTTGTTTCGAGCTCCATCGCGATCGACGCGAGGAGTGATTCGGCGTGTCGTTCCGTCGCACCGATCAGAACGACGAACCGGCGGAACCCAAACAGCACCGCCCACAACGCGGCCGCCTCCGTCAATGACGTCTTGCCCGAGCCCCTGGGCATCGCGACCGCAAACAGCCCGCCGAGCCGAACCGCCCTTTCGAGTCGATCGATAACAACCAAATGATCCGGCCCCCACGGTTTCGAGAACGTCGCCGGCAGATAGGTTTCGCAAAAAACGCGGAACGACTTCCGGGCCGCCGATTTCCGTTTCCGATTTCCGATCGGCGGAATCTTCCCGAAATCCCGAAACGCCGCCGTCGCTTTCGCGTTCGCCTTTGATGTCCAGGCAAGCCGGGCCGCGTAGGCTTCCGCCGTTTCGGCCCTGGGTTTCCTCTTTGGTTTCTTGCCTTTCACAATCACGACGCCCCCCGGGCCTGGGCGAGATAGTTTTCTTTTTCCGGGCCGATCAGTTCGGAGAACATTTTCGACCCACAAACACACGGCTCGGAAACGTCCTCGCCGTTCCAGTGAATCACCGGGAGCCGACACGACTTTCGACCGCAGAAAAATACGCGGCCGATGTCCAACGGCTCGCCCGACCGCGTGTCGAAAAACCTCGCCGATTCCTCGGGAGTGAACTCGACGAACGAGTCGGCCCCGCATTTCGCACACGGCGACGCCGGTTCGTTTCCGTTCGTTTGGGCTCGGATGTCTCGACGACAAGCATCGCAGAAAAACAACCGGGTCGTTTCACGGGAAACCGTTATTAAAATCGGCGAGCTCATTTTAGAAACTCCAACTGTTTCGGCTTCGGTTCATCAGCGGCGAACAGTGATTCATCGCGTTCAGCCAACGCCCGTTTTATTCTCTTGACCGCGATGTCGAAATACTTGGGTTCGCGTTCGATGCCAATGAAACTTCGACCGAGATTGACGCAAGCGACGCCGGTCGTGCATGAACCCATAAAAGGATCGAGAACACGCCCGCCCGTCGGCATCTTCGTAAGGTTGCAAAGATACTCCATCAACGCCATCGGCTTGACCGTCGGGTGGTTGTTGTCTTCTCCGCGTTCCTTCTTTCCCGCTTTCGCGCAATAGAAGAATCGAGCGGCTGATGTTCCAGTATCTTCGGGGTAGATCGCCCCTTGGGGTTGGTAGTTCCCCTGCCCCGGTCGAAATTTTGATTTAGGTTTCGCAGATGACGGGGCTTTGCAAGACGGGTTATTATTCGGAAACAACTCCACCACTTCATCGCTACCGTCGTGGATTAGGTTCGCGGGGAATCGACCAAGCAGTTCCAAGGATCGTACTTCCGCAAAAGTTTTAGCACTGCGACGATCGTTTGCCCATGTGCCGGATTCCCGTTCAGGAGATTTACCGGCTCGTCGTTTTCCTGAAGGATTTTCTTCAGTCTCCACCCGACTCCCATCCACGTTCAGCCCCGCAACTCCATGCTTCAAAGCATTCGCAGCGAACGTACCGTCCAGAGGTTTCATCGCGACGATTACCGGCTCCCAAGCGGGCTTCAAGGCTGTGCCGTATCCGTCCCAAAGTTTTGCGTCGTCGGTTGCGGGGACGGTGATTTTACTCTGCGACTGTGGTCTATCAGTTGAAAAATTTAGCGTCCCGCCCTTGCCTGTCCAGCGGTCAATCTTGTGTCCCACGACATTTTCCTCACCCGCTGCCTTATCAATCGCTTTCGAGATGTTGTGAGACTTCGGAAACCCCTGACCGTAAACCCACATAATCACGTCTCGCAATTCCCACTCGGCATCCTCGATAGCAACCATCAGTCGGTGATGCGTTCGCGTTCCACCGAATGCCAACAGCATCGCTCCCGGTTTCGCAACGTCCGAGATCGCTTTCCAGAACTTATCGCCGGGAATTCCGTGGTCCCAGTCCTTGCCCATGAAACTCAATCCATACGGCGGATCGGTAATGACGCAGTCAACCGCCCCATCGGGCATCGTCGGCAGAATCTCCAAGCAGTCGCCTAAATGAAGATGAATCGAGCCGTCGTCGGATTGCCAGTCGGGATCCTTCATGCGAATAAACTCCGTTGTATCGTCGAACCCTTCCTGGCCTGGATGTCGACCAGGAAACCCGAGAACCCGGCGGCGGCGATCGACTCCGCGTTCCCCTCGCCGATCGCGACGAGAGCCGACGCGAACGCCACGTCGGTCGATAGCTTGCCGTCGGCTCCGATGTATTGAACCCGCCGGCGAAAGAAAAACGCCGCGTCGCACCTGGCGAAAATCATGTCCTGCCAGAGATTCGTTTCGACACGAGCCGGGAGAATTGCCACGCCGTTCCCGTGCTCGATAAACCGGCCGAACCACTTGTCGAGAACGCCAACCCCAAACGGCGGATTCATCCAGACGCGGCCCGACCATTTCTCGACGAGCCCGTCGGCCGGCGGAATGATCGACCGCTTCGCGTCGACCAGGTCGTCGCGATTTCCACACGGGTCGAGGTCGAACTCGCCGAGCCGTTTCGTGATCCAGGGCGGACTAAACCAATCGACCGACTCCCCGTGGCCTTGTTTCTCGAAACTCGACATAGTCGATATTACTCAATTAAACACGTCTTTTTGGT
>Ga0302139_10001132_pt1 | contig 12874 bp, 10 predicted proteins | sample CBN3_331_MG_FD_203104 | JGI IMG/M metagenome (GOLD analysis project Ga0302139, IMG submission 203104) | Marine microbial communities from Western Arctic Ocean, Canada - CBN3_33.1 | ecosystem: Environmental > Aquatic > Marine > Oceanic | place: Canada: Western Arctic Ocean | collected 2017-09-15 | reverse complement strand
AAATATTGCATGCCCCCGGTCCACCACGATGACAATGGCTCAGTCTATGTTCAGGTTGAACCTCTAAAGGCCTTGGTCGCCGAGACGTTTTCCAGAAGTGGATGCTCGGCCGCCGAAGCCAGCCGTATCGCCACAAGACTGTCAGGCGCCAATTTGCGCGGTCATGACAGCCATGGGGTGATTCGTGTGCCACGTTACGCAAATTGGCTGAACGATGGGGTGCAGGTCGCCGATGTCACCGTCGACATCAAGCTCGATAACGAGATGCTGGCGGTCATCGATGGCAAGTTCGGCTTTGGCCAAACCGTCGGCGAGCAGGCCATCGATATCGGCATCGGCAAGGCCGCCGAGCACGGTATCGCGATCACCGCGCTGCAGAATGCCGGCCATCTCGGGCGGATCGGCGACTGGGCCGAACGGGCGGCGGCCCAGGGATTGGTATCGATCCACATGGTCAATGTGCGCGGCAGCCTGATCGTCGCGCCATTCGGCGGCATCGACCGACGGATGAGCACCTCACCGTTCTGCGCCGGCATACCGATGAATAATGGCGAGGACCCGATCATCCTCGACATGGCGACCTCCGTGGTCGCCGAGGGCAAGGCGCTGGTGGCGCTGAAGGGCGGAAAGGCGCTGCCTGAAGACGCGATCATCACCGAGACCGGCGAGATCACCGGCGACCCGCAACCACTCTATGGCGAGGTTCGTCAAGGCGAGTTCCCGGATCCAAGCAAGGGACCCGGCGCACTCCGGGCATTCGGAAACCACAAAGGGTCGGGGCTGAATTTTCTGATGGAGATGATGGCCGGCGCCCTCACCGGCTCTGGTTGCGCCGGCGCGCTCAATGAACCGAAACGGCGGTTCTGCAATGGCATGTTCTCAATTTATCTGTCACCCGAAGCCTTTGGCCATTCCGATGACAGTTTCGTCTCGGAGGTCCGCTCCTACGTTGCCTTCCTAAAAAGCTCACGCCCCACCGAAGCCGGTGGCGAAGTGCTTATTCCAGGCGAAAAGGAGAAGCAGACGATGGCCGAGAGACTGGTAACCGGATTGCCGCTAGCGCCGGAAGCCTGGTCCGACATCGTCGATACCGCGCGCAATGCCAACATGAGTCAGGCCGAGATCGAAGCAACCTTGGGCAGCAAACCATAGAACTTGTGTCGGCATTTCCGGAATTGGGAGGCTGGGTTACTCAGCTTTCCAGTAGCGGATTGGGAATTTCACCGTGATTACGAAGAAATATCGCTGAAACCTCTGCCGTAATTATCAGCGGTGGTCATGGCCGTTTGGAGGATATACCGCCCTCCGAAAACTTACGCTGCCTTGCTCCAGCGGCCGCGCTCATCCTGTTGCCAATAGGACAGATTATGCCCAGCTTTCCGATAGGCTTTCCAACGATCACGCGCCGCTGCCACGGCCTCGTCGTCTCGACCATCAAACAGCTCAAAAACCCGGGTGAAATCCGCGACATGATCGTTGACCGCCCCATCGGCGAGGAACAGAAAGCCGGCGCCATTGGCATTGTCGTCGGTCGTGGTCAGCCAAATCGACTGATCGGCGGCATTACCATCCTTCTCGGTGCCATGGGGTAACCAGGCATTGGCGTCGTAAGTCCACAAATGCGCGTTCAGCGCCTCGACCCTCGCCTCGCTTGAGACCATGACCAACGCCCGCGCGTCGCTCTCGAGCGTGCGCTCCAGCAGCTTCGGCAGCGCCCATTCAAGCGGCCGAACGGTCAGATGGTAAAAACTGATCTCGGTCATCCATCCACCGTGTAATCAATCACCAGACTGGGCTTTATCCGACTAACATTCAGGCGCAACCGGCGCCCCGTGCCCCTGGGCATTGGTCCTCCGGCTAACCCTCGTAGTGTTTTTTGACCATCTGGTTCAGCATTCGCACGCCCCAGCCAGTCCCCCCCTTCGGCACCGTCGGTGCGTCTTTCGATGACCACGTCACACCAGCAATATCCATATGCGACCATGGACATTTTTCTACGAAACGCTCCAGGAAACAGGCAGCGGTAATGCTGCCGCCATAGCGAGGGCCGGCGTTCTTCATATCGGCGATATCAGAATCCATCATCTTATTATAGTCGTCGCCAAGGGGCATCCGCCAAACCCCCTCGCCCACCGCCCTTCCAGCCTCCGCCATGCGATCGGCTAGCACGTCGTCATTGGCAAAATAACCGCAATTTATTTGCCCCAGCGCCACCAACATTGCTCCGGTCAAGGTTGCCAGATCAATCATAATTTTAGGTTTGTAACGCTTCAGCGTGTACCAAAGCGCATCCGCTAGCACCAACCGCCCCTCAGCATCGGTATTGATAATTTCGATGGTTTGCCCGCTCATCGATGTAACCACGTCACCCGGCCTTTGCGCGTTGCCGTCCGGCATGTTTTCAACCAGCCCGACAATTCCAACCGCATTCACCTTAGCCTTACGACCGGCCAACGCTTTCATCAATCCAGCCACCACGGCAGACCCACCCATGTCCCATTTCATGTCTTCCATGCCGCCGGCCTGCTTAAGGGAAATTCCGCCGGTATCGAAGCAAACTCCCTTGCCTACAAAGGCGATTGGTTTGTCCCCCTTCTTGCCGCCGTTCCATTCCATAACCACCATCTTGCTCTCGCGGGACGAGCCTTGGCCGACGCCAAGTAATGCACCCATACCAAGCTTTCCCATCTCCCTCTCACCCAAGACCTCAACCTTGAGCCCATCTGCCTTCAGGCCTTGCAGCCGTTTGGCAAAGCTTTCCGGAAACAAAACGTTAGGTGGTTCGGAAACCAGATCACGGGTTAGGAAAATTCCCTCCGCTACCGCATTCAGTTCCATAAAATTCTTGCGGGCCTTAAGATGACCGTCGACTAGGACATTGATCTTGCTCAAGCTTGGCTTGTCTTCATCCTTCAGCGTCGTACGGTAAAGATCGAAGCGATAGGAGCGCAAAAGCGCACCATAGCCAAAATGGGCCGCCCGAAGTTCGGTCCCTTTTCCGGTTCCCCCATAACCTTCAAAAAGAATCGACACCTCGCTTTCGCCGGAGCTGGCAAGGGCGGCCACGATGGCCCCGCCCGCCTTCTCGGACCACAGGGAATCAATGCCATCGCCGTTGCCCACGCCATAAAGAACGATCCGTCCCGTCGGCCCAAAAACCATCAGGGTTTGATGTGCCTTACCCGTGAAACGGCTGCTTGCCATCGCATTCTTCAGCCCCCCCCCCATGGCGGTATCCATCAGCATGGTCATCGGTAACATTGACCGATTCTCCTGCACCCCCAGGACCAGCGCACCCTTTTTCGGTAGTGCGAGTTTGCCGAACACGATCTTCATGGGAGGTCTCCCGCTAGAATTTAGCCTCAATGAGCCGTAACCGTGGCATGCAGTCCTGTCAATCTTCACCAGCGGGCTACAGTTGCCGTTGGCGTGACCGAGCGAAGGCACTATGATGTGGGTGAGCGAACGGGCACGCGACAGAATGCGCCGCCAACGCCACTTGAGCCGCAACGACAAGACACGCAAACGTGAGCATCAACAGCTATATTACCAAGCAGCTTCTCACCGCGATCTTGATCGTCGTGGTCTCGCTGACCTGCGTCATCTGGCTTAGCCAGTCTCTGCGCTTTGTCGACATGATCGTCAATCGCGGGCTACCGTTGGCGACTTTCACCTATCTGACGATGTTACTATTGCCGACTTGGCTCTCGATCGTGCTACCGATCGCCGGATTTTCCGGCGTTATCTTCATCTATAACCGGATGACTGGGGACCGCGAGATGGTCGTCCTGGAAGCCTCGGGTTTGAGCCCGTTGCAGCTGGCCCGCCCGGCTATTTTCTTGTCAGTCGGGATCACCCTCATCTGCTATGTGATGACGCTTTATCTGATCCCGCTCTCGTACCGGGCATTCAAGGAACTACAATTCCAGATCCGCCATAACTACACGGATGTTCTGCTTCGTGAAGGGGTATTCAACACCATCGCGAACGATATCACGGTCTATGTCCGGGCCCGTCAGAAAACCGGTGAATTGAACGGGATCATTGTCCATGACGGTCGAGACCCACAACAGAAAGTTACCTTGATCGCCGAGCGCGGCGCACTGGTGATAACCGAATCCGGTCCCCGAATTTTCATGCAGAATGGCAATCGGCAAAGCCGCGAAAAAACCACCGGGCGAACCAGTTTGTTGTATTTCGACCGATACACAGTCGATTTGGGCCGCACAAAATCGGTGACACATCGGGCTTGGCGCGATCAAAACGAGTTGTACCTCTTCGAGTTACTGAACCCGACGGAGAAGGAAACCCTGCCGCGTAATTTCAATGAATACATCGCGGAGGGGCACTATCGATTGAGTTCGCCTTTGCTCGGCCTGGCTCTGCCGCTTCTCGCGCTCTCTGTGCTTTTGAGGGGGGAATTCTCCCGCCGTGGTCAGACCTGGCGAATTTTGATCGCCGTCAGTTTAGCAATCGTTCTCGAGGGTTTCGGGCTAGGCACTAAGTTCCTAGCCGCCAAGCAACCTTGGATGATCCCGGCGATGTATGGGTTCATCCTGGTCCCATCCGCAATCGCCGTCTTGTTATTGATGCGCCGACGGCTGCGCCGCCCAAGCTTGGAACCAACGGCGATTGAGGGACGCTCTTCATGAAGTTGTCGGCGACGTTGTCGAGCTATTTTGGGCGTCAGTTTGTCTTTTGGGTGATCGGAACCTTTCTGGCGATCATGGGCCTCGTATTTCTTCTTGATTTGGTCGAGTTACTCCGCCGCGCGTCGGACAAGGAAGGTGTGTCTTTCGGCACGATCCTGGAAATGGCCCTGCTGAAGGCGCCACAAATGGGTCAATCGATCTTTCCGTTCGCGATATTGGCTGGCGGCATGATGGCCTTCACCCGAATGACTCGCAGCCAGGAATTGGTCGTTGCCCGGTCCGCCGGCGTGTCGGTTTGGCAGTTTCTTCTGCCAGCTTTGCTGGTCGCGCTTGTCATCGGCGTTGTGCGAGTCACCATTTTTAACCCAGTCGCCTCGGTCATGACAGCGAAATTCGAGATACTGGAAAACCGGGTTCTGCGCAGCCGTAGCAACGCGCTGGCGGTTTCTCCAGGCGGGATTTGGATCCGTGAACACACCCCTAGTGGGCACTCGGTTCTGCACGCCCGTGGTGTCGTCGGCGATGGTGAAGCCCTATCGGAAGTGCTCGTCTTTCTGTTCGAGGGAGAGGACAAGTTCGTCTCTCGGATAGACGCAGAAAGTGCCCTGCTGAAGCCAGGTTTCTGGCTATTGAACAACGCCGTGTTGATTAGCGAGGACGGCGTTCCTAGCATCCAACCGACTTTTCGTTTAACCACGGGTCTGACCATCGATAATATCCAGGACAGTTTCGCCTCGCCGAATACGATGTCGTTCTGGGAATTACCCCGATTCATTTCAATTCTTGAGAGCGCCGGGTTTTCAGCGGTCCGCCACCGACTGCATTGGCACTCCTTGCTCGCGTCACCGTTGCTATTGTGTGCGATGGTGCTGATCGCCGCGATCTTCTCTCTACGGATGACTAGACGCGGTGGTACGTTGCCATGGGCCTGCGCCGGACTGTTTTTCGGATTCTTCCTCTATTTCATGTCCGATGTGGTCTTCGCGCTTGGGCTGTCGTCACGAATTCCAGAAGTCCTAGCTGCTTGGACACCCGCCACTGTCACCACATTGCTTGGCGTTGCCAGCCTGTTGCATCTTGAGGACGGATAACCAATGCGGCGAGGCGAAACAGGATTGTTCCAGCGACCCTGCCTGGCCGTCGCACTTTGGCTTTTAGCAACGACCATACTGCCCGGGATTGCTCAGGCCGAGGGCTCAAAGGCGGGGCCGACGCCGGTTCTAATGAATGCCGATGACCTGAGATATGACGAAAGCACCGGAGTGGTCACAGCGCGCGGTAGTGTCGAGCTTTCGCAAGGTGAACGCGTCCTGATCGCCGATCTGGTTTCGTACGACCGCACCACCGACACCGTCACCGCCAGCGGCAATGTCTCGCTGATGGAGCCGAATGGAGAGGTGCTGTTCTCGAACTATGCGGTGCTTGAGAACGAGTTGAAGACCGGCGTCATCGAGAACCTCCGAGTGCTTTTGTCCGACGGGTCCCGTATCGCCGCTAACCGCGCCGAGCGTACGACCGGAGAGCGCAAAATCATGGAGCAGGGAGTTTTCTCGCCCTGTTCTCTGTGTCGCGAAGACCCGACGCGCGCGCCGCTCTGGCAAATTAAGGCGAACAAGATTATTCATCACGAGACACGTTATGATATCGAATATCGCGACGCGGTCTTAGAGATGTTTGGCGTTCCGGTTCTCTACACACCTTACTTGGTGCATCCGGACCCGACTGTCGACCGTCGGTCCGGTCTGCTGGCGCCAACGCTCGGCTACTCGGACGACCTCGGCTTCATCTATGGTCAACCCTATTTCCTGGCGATTGACGAATCGAGTGACGTCGAGGTCGAGCTCATCGTCTATTCACGCGAGGGCCTCATCGTGCGCTCTCGCTATCGCCACGCGTTCAGCAATGGTCGGATCGACTTTCAGTCAACCGCCGGCATTCTTCGAAACCGTATCGGCCTGAACCAGGATGACGGTCTTCAGGCCAGCGCCGACCTGGAGGGTCGGTTTTCGCTGAGCGATAGCTGGCGGATGGGTTTCGATTTCGAACAAGCCACCAAGCGGACTTACCTGAGACGGTTCCGCCTCGGTAATGATGAGATCTTGACCAGCCGCATATTCTTGGAAAGGTTTCGGGCGCGAGACTACACATCGGTGAACGCCTATAAGTTCCAAGGCCTTCGCGCCGGTGACGATCGACGGCGCCAGCCGACCACTCTACCCTTGATACTCTATAGCTTTGTCGGAGAGCCCGACCCTTATGGAGGCCGTTTCCAGTTAGACGCCAGCACTCGCTCTCTTATCCGCGAAACCGGGGCCGACAGCCGCAAGATATCGATTACCGGCGGATGGAGCCTGCCCTATTACGCGCCGGCCGGAGACGTCTATACGCTAACCACCGCTCTCCAAACGGGTTTTTACACCGCGAACAATCCGACCGGCACCACCATAAGCCCTGCCTCCAGCGATGAAGAAGAGACCGCCCGCGTGTTCCCGCAAATCGGTCTCAATTGGCGATTTCCCTTGGTCCGCACCGGCATCACCTCCAGCCAAATCATCGAGCCTATCATCAATTTTGTCGCCGGGCCGAACGGCGGCAACCCAGATGAAATTCCAAACGAAGACAGCCAAGCCTTTGAGTTTGACGACACCAACATATTTGAACTCAACCGGTTCGAGGGCACCGACCGGGTCACTAGCGGCGCTCGGGTAGATTATGGCGTAAAGGCCGCATTATTTGACACCGAATTCGGTTCCTCTCACGCCTTTATCAGTCAAAGCTACCAAGTCTGGGGTGATACCGCCTTCGACAGCGGTTCCGGCTTGGACGACAATCTTTCGGACTATGTTGGGAGGGTCCAACTGGCGCCGGCCGATTGGCTCGATCTCTTGTTCCGATTCCGTCTGGACAAGGATAGTTTTCGGCCCCGAAGAAGTGAATTGGGTCTGCGCTTGCAGCAACCGAACTACAGCATTCTGCTCGACTATGTGCTTCTGGATGAACAAATCTCGACTGTTAATTTCGGTAACCGGGAACAGCTTGATCTAAGATTCAACCTACGCCTAAACCAGTTCTGGTCTACATCGACGCGCTTGGTTCAAGACTTTTCTAACGCTACGAACCGCACACGAATCGCCAATCTCGGCCTAGCCTATAACGATGAATGCTTCTCTATCGGCCTTGAGTATGAACGCCGGGACCTGCGGGACGCGGATATCGAGCCCGAGGACAGAGTCATGTTACATATCAACTTCAAATATCTCGGCTCAGTCGAAAGTTTTTGAATTGGAGTCTCCTCCTTCATGCGAAGGTCCTTGCGATCCGGCAGCCGAATCTGCATCTTGCCGGTACAGGACGTCGGTCGCGTCGGTAAGGCAATCGAATAAAATTCGGAATAAAACGATGAGGCAATACCAACTGACCAGGGGATCGGCGGAAATCGCCGGTAAACGTACCAAATGGCCTTTCTGAGCATTGGCTTGCTAAGGGTTTTGCCTTTTGCCGCGCTGTTCGCGTTCACTCCCGCCGACGCCATGGCGCAGAGTGTCCAACGCATTGCCGCCGTGGTGAACGACAAGATCATCACCGTACGCGACCTTGATAATCGAACCGGTCTGGTGGTCAAGGCTTCCAAACTTCCGAACACCCAACAGACCCACAGCCGGTTGCACCCCCAAATCCTGCGTTTACTAATCGAAGAACAATTGCAGCTTCAGGAGGCCGAGCGTCTAAGCATTGTCGTCTCAGATCGTGATCTGGATATCGGTAAGGGATTGATGGAAACTCGGCTCCACGTTCCCAAAGGGTCATTCGATCAATTTTTTAACGCTAACGGTATCAGCACCGAAACCGCCCTCACTCAGATCCGCGCCTCGATCGCTTGGAGCAAACTCGTGAACCGCCGCTTCGCCAACATTGCTGAAGTCAGCGAGGAGGAAATTGACGAGGTCGTTGACCAGTTCGAACGCAATATGGGTAAGCCGCAATTCCTAGCCGCCGAAATCCTACTTCCGGTGGACAATCCGGCCGATGAGAATCAAGTGCGTCAATTAGCCCAACGTTTGCTGGAAGAAATTCAAAAGGGTGGCAATTTTAACGCAATCGCGCAGCAGTTCTCTGCGAGTGCGAGCTCGGTTCGAGGCGGGCAGATCGGGTGGATTTCCCCAGGCCAACTGGCAAGCGAGTTGGAAGTGCCGCTGACAGCGCTTAAGAGCGGTGAGGTATCCGCGCCTATCCGCACGCTTCTGGGATATCACATCTTAAAACTCGAAGAACGACGCATCCTGAGCGTTGCTGACCCATTGAAGGCCAAGGTCACCTTAAAACACGTCTTTTTACCCCTAGCTGAAAATGCAGGGAAAGTGGAAGTCGCCAGTCAAATTGGTATCGCTGAAACTATCGCGGCATCGTTGCAAAATTGCGACGATATAGACGCGGTGGCGAAGGAGGTTAAATCCCCAGCCGGCGTTGATCTCGGGCGGTTTCGCGTCGGCGAACTGGCGCCGGTGATGCGCGATGTTGTCGCGACTCTGCAGCCAGGCTTCCCGAGCAAACCGGTGCGGCTACCGACCGGAATTTCCGTCATAATGGTTTGTGAGCGCGTCGAGCCGGCCAGCGACATCCCTCAGCGAGAAGACATCCGCCCCCGACTACGAGCGCAAAAGCTCGGGATCCTTGCGAGACGGTATTTGCGGGATCTGCGTCGAGAAGCGTTCATCGAGTCCAGAATTTGACCCCCGCCCAATCAACACGCTATCCATGACCGCCCCGAACGAGCTACCCCTAGCGCTCACCCCAGGGGAACCAGCAGGCGTTGGCGCTGAAATTGCGCTCAAGGCGTGGCGCCGCAATGATGCGCCCGTATTCTTCCTGATGGACGATCCAGACCGGGTCGCCGCGCTCTCCCACAAAGCCGGTCTCCATATTCCAATCTGCGTGATCGACCGACCCAACGCGGCGTTCGAGGCGCGAGCTTCGGGATTGCCTGTCCTTCCCTGCACCGGACCTATCCATAGCCAACCAGGCCACCCAGATCCAAGCACCGCAACTGCGGTGATCAAGGCGATCCGCGATGCCGTGACCATGGTGAAATCGGGCGAGGCGGCAGCGGTGGTAACCAATCCGATCCAGAAGAACACCTTGCACCAGGCTGGCTTCCCGCATCCCGGCCATACCGAGTTCCTGGCAGGTCTGGCCGGCGGCCAACGATCGGTAATGATGCTAGCCTCGAGGGAACTGGCACTCCGCGTCGTTCCGGTAACCATTCACGAGCCAATTCGCCGGGTCCCGGACCTGCTGACCCAAGAATTGATCATCGAAACGGCGCGTATCACCGTCCGTTCCTTGATCCAGGATTTTGGTATTAAGGCCCCACGGATCGCCGTTTCTGGGCTTAATCCCCACGCCGGAGAAGCTGGCTCCATCGGTACCGAGGACAACGCGGTCATCGCTCCCGTACTGGCGGTGCTACGGGCCGAAGGGTTAGAAATTTTTGGTCCTCTGGCCGCTGACAGCATGTTTCACGCGGCCGCGCGGCAAAGTTATGACGTAGCGCTCTGCATGTACCATGACCAAGCACTGATCCCGATCAAGACCCTGGATTTCTGGGGGGGGGTGAATGTAACAATCGGATTGCCTTTCGTGCGCACCTCGCCGGATCATGGAACCGCGCTTGATCTTGCTGGCACCGGCAAGGCAAATGAAGGCAGCCTAGTTGCCGCCTTGTGCATGGCCCGCGAAATAGCCGGACAGCGACGCAATTTCCAGCAGGGTCTTGCACCATGACAGATACGGTCGAGGCCCGCGTCCAGGCGTTACCGCCGCTGCGGAACGTGATCGCGGCAAGCCGGCTTTCGGCTCGTAAATCGCTGGCGCAAAACTTCCTGCTGGATTTGAACCTGACTCGCAAGATCGCGCGGGCCGCCGGGCCGATCGATCGCGGTACCACGATCGAGATCGGTCCTGGACCGGGGGGCCTGACCCGTGCGCTGTTATTGGAAGGCGCCGCACAGGTGATTGCCGTCGAGCGCGACTCTCGCGCCATCAGTGCGCTGAGTGACCTTGAGGTCGCGGCGGATGGGCGTCTTACGCTGATCGAAGGCGACGCTCTCAAGATGCCGGTCGCGACACTGGGCAGCCCGCCGCGTCGTCTGGTCGCCAACCTGCCGTATAACATCGCGACCCGTTTAATCATTGACTGGCTGCGGGAGCGCCAATCGTTCGAGAGTATTACAGTGATGGTGCAAAAGGAGGTGGGATTGCGGCTCTGCGCTGAGGCCGGCGATACCGACTATGGCCGTCTGTCGATCATCACCCAATGGCTGGCTGAAGCAAAACTGCTGTTCGACGTTCCCGCCGCCGCGTTTACCCCGTCACCCAAGGTGACCTCGAGCCTGCTCCGCTTGGTGCCGCACGCCGAGCCGTTGTTTCCGGCGAACCGTAAAACGTTGGAAATGATCACCGCCGCCGCTTTTGGGCAGCGCCGCAAGATGCTGCGGGGCAGTCTGCGGAAATTGGGCGGCAAAGATCTGCTCGCAGAGGCGAAAATCAACTCGACCGACCGGCCCGAGACTCTGAGTATCGGAGATTTTTGCCGGCTTTCGAATGTATATGACGCCCGCACTTAATCCCGGTCGCGTTTGATCACTGTTTTTGGCGCAACCGTTTAACGAAATCGGTCAGGCCAAGCTGACGCTCGAGCCGTAACCGCTCGGACGTCAAAATAGAGCGGACCTTGGCAACGCTATCCTCAAGATCGTCGTTGACGATGATATAGTCATATTCAGGATAGTGGCTTATCTCATCCATTGTCTTGGCCATGCGGCCGGCCACCACGTACTCCGGGTCTTGGGCTCGGCTACGCAGCCGGCGTTCAAGTTCGCTGGTCGAGGGCGGCAGAATAAACACCCGCACCAAGTCATTGCGCGCCGTCTCAGCAATTTGCTGGGTGCCCTGCCAATCGATATCGAACAAAATATCCTGGCCGCGCGCCAGCACCGCCTCGATCGGTGCTCGCGGCGAGCCGTAGTAGTGATCAAAAACCTTGGCGTGCTCAAGCAGCTCGCCAGCCTCGATCATCTCGCGAAATTTAACGGTATCGACGAAGAAATAGTCCACCCCATGCGACTCGCCTGGCCGGCGCGGTCGGGTGGTCGCCGAGACCGACATCTCTAGCCCGTTATCAAGCTTCAGCAACCGACGCGAGATACTAGTCTTGCCGGCGCCGGATGGCGAAGAGAGCACCAGCATCAGCCCACGCCGATGGATATTCGTTGACCCCACCGTCGCCCCCTATTCGACGTTTTGAATTTGTTCGCGAAACTGCTCGATCACCGACTTCATTTCGAGGCCGACGCCGCTAAGCGACAAATTCGCCGACTTGGAGCAGATGGTATTAGCTTCGCGATTCAGTTCCTGACACAGGAAATCCAGCCGCCGCCCGACCGGTTCACCGGAAGCCATCAGATCCTGGCACGCCTCAAGATGGGCCGCCAAACGTTCGATCTCCTCGTGCACATCGGCCTTAGTGACGATGATCGCAAGCTCCTGCGCCAGACGTTCCTCGGAGATCGGTGGTGACGCTTGGAGGATCTCGTTCAATTGCGCCCGCAACCGCTCCTGCAATGTGTCGACCTGACAGTCGGTCACCTCCCGCGCTTGGCGAAGCAGGCCCTCAAGGCTGGCGAGTTGATCCCCGAGCACACCGTGCAACCTGCGTCCCTCTTCGGCGCGCATGGTGATCAATTGCGCAAGCGCCGTCGTCAACCCGGTCATCGCTGCGCCCTCCAAGGTGGCCCGCTCGTCATCATCCAGGGGCTGCGCCTCGCCTTCATCGATTATGCCCCGTATGGTCAGCAAGACATCGAGACGCGGTGGCGATGGGAATACCGACCCCTCGGCCTCCAATTGCTCCTGCAACACCATAATATCATCCAGAAAAGCGCGGTTGATACGCGGCGCCCGGGGCACTTCAGCGCATTGTATCGAGAGCTGTGATGAGACCGATCCACGGATCAAACGCCCGGCCAAAACCTTTCGAGCCTCGGCATCCAAACGCTCCGATCCACTCGGTACCCGGCACCGCAAGTCAAGACCGCGGGCGTTGACGCTTTTCAGCTCCCACCCCCAGGTCCAGGTTTGGCCGAGACGATCGACCTCGACCGACCCATCGACGCGCGCGTATCCGGTCATGCTGAGAACGGTCACGGAAATCCAATATTTTGAAT
>Ga0302139_10001131_pt1 | contig 12881 bp, 9 predicted proteins | sample CBN3_331_MG_FD_203104 | JGI IMG/M metagenome (GOLD analysis project Ga0302139, IMG submission 203104) | Marine microbial communities from Western Arctic Ocean, Canada - CBN3_33.1 | ecosystem: Environmental > Aquatic > Marine > Oceanic | place: Canada: Western Arctic Ocean | collected 2017-09-15 | reverse complement strand
ATGAACGCGGCGTTGGTCGGGCTTGACCGTTCCGAAGTGCTGTGTGACGGAAGCCGGCAACGCGGTGTTTGCAGGAATCAGGTAATGCGGCACTCGCTTGTCGCTCTTCAAGTCGCGAACAAAAATCCCCAACCCACGGGCGGTGATGCTGTGTTGCTTCACCTGTGCCAGTCGCGACGTCGCCTCTTCGTTGAGAATCGACTTGGCGAATTTACTGTTTGTCAGCAACATGCCGGCGTAGTATGTCGCGCCGTGAGCGATCGACTGGTCGGGTGAGAGGGATGTGTTCAGCGTGCGTCCCGAGAGTGACTTGATCATGTTGCGAATCATCGGCATTCGCGAGGCACCACCGGTCGTCAAAACAACATCGACGTGCGCCCAACCGAGTTTGTTATCTTTGAGCATCCGTTTCGTGATATCGCCCGTGCGATCGACGAGTTTCTTCGTCAACTTCTCGAACTGCGTTTGCTCGACCTGATACGTCTTGCGATGACCTCCGTGCTGGCAAGTCATCGCGGCCCGCGGACGCACCGTCAGGCTGCGTTTTGTTTGCTCGGCTTCGAGTGAGATGAATTGCAGGCTTTCGGGATCGGTCCGCGGGTCTTCCTTGAATTGTCGTGCAAACTGGTCGCAAATCGCCTTTTCGAGGGCATGATTCCAATCGATTCCCCCCAGGTTCAGGTCGCCGCTGCCGGCAATCACGCTGACTTCGTTCTTCTCGTATCGCACCAGCGAGAGGTCGAACGTACCGCCACCCAAATCGTACACCATGATTTGCTGGGCGTCGGCGAGTTCGGTGAACCACAGGCCTTCGCTGCCGAGCACATAACACAACGCGGCGGCAACCGGTTCGTTGATGATGTCGACGCGTTTCAATCCGGCCCGCACACCAGCTTCCATTGTCGCCTGGCGTTGCGCGTCGCTGAACTGGGCCGGGACGGTAATTACTGCTTGCTCGATTTCGCCAATCTGCTCCTGTGCGGCTGACACCAGCTTCTTCAATACGAAGGTCGCGATGTCGACCGGCGTGTATGGCTTGCCGGAAATCGTCCAGCGGTGATTCGGTTTACCGATGTAGCGTTTCGAGTTCTGGACTACGCTTTCCGGATTGACGATCGAATTGCGTAGCGCTTCGGTGCCAACGACAACTTCGTTTTCGTCGAACAACACCACCGAAGGCGTGGAACTTTCCCCCTCCTGGTTGTTCAACGTCACCGGCTCGCCATGTTCATTCAGGTAGGCGATGCACGAGTAGGTTGTCCCAAGGTCGATACCAACAGCATGTGTGGTGAGCATGGCGGGCAGACGTTTCAATGGAGAGTTCGGGGCGAGAACGACCGCGAACGGGTCTGGTAGGTTGCCGATCTCCATGTTAGCATCGGGCAAGCACGTGGACTAGAGTCGGTTTAGGCAAACGGTTGCCTAAACGAGATGGACATCCCGTTGCAGCGAATTCGCCGTTTGCAGCAGTACGTTCGCACCGGGATTCATAGTGCATCGGCTCGGCGGGCAAGACACTTGGGTTGGTAACGATTCTTCCGGTGAAAAGGCCGGCGATGGCCGTTACGTCTCTACTTTATTGTGGACTGATCTTCGGCCGGATCGCTGCGCCCCCAGCTGATCCGTCGCTAGGCGTTCGCGATTCTACGGCCCCGCAATTGCTGGCGGGCAAACCGTTTCGCGATGCGTTCCAGCGAACGACAATTACCGCATCCTGGCGGCACGTCGGGCTGCGCGTGATTGCTCGCCGCATCGAGTCGGACCAAAGAATCGCCGTGCTAATCGATCGTCGGATCGATCCCTCACGCGAACTGACAGTCGACATCACCGAAAAACCCTTGGGCGAGTCGCTTCGCCAAATTGCCGAAGCGGCCGACGGACGCGTTACGATCATTGGTAACGTTATCTACATCGGCCCGAAACAGGCCGCCGCCCGTCTGCGCACTTTGGTACGACTGCGAACCGATGAACTACTGGCAGGCGGGGGGAGACGAAAGTTCGATCTGTCGAGGCAGCGAACCACGGCATGGGACGATCTCGACACCCCATCCGTCATCATCGAGAAGCTGGCCAAGAATTCTTCGCTGTCGATCGAGGGACTCGACACTCTCCCGCACGATCTCTGGGGATCCGCCGTATTGCCGTCGCTTTCAGCAACGGAAACGTTGTCGTTGTTGCTCGTGCAATTCGACCGCACGTTCGCCTGGACGAACGGAGCGAGCGGCATTCGTATCGTGCCCATCCCCGATGATGTCTCGTTCGTAAAAACACACACGCTTCCGCGCAAGTTGGCAGCATCCAACGCCGTGACCAATCTAAAGGAACAAATGCCCGGCCTGCGCATTGAAGTGCGAGGCGGCAAGATTCTCGTGCGCGGAACCGTCGAAGAGCAAAACGCGGTCGCCCTCTTACTCGCAGGTAGAAGTGCAACGCCCAGTAAAACGCGACCCAAGACGAAACCGGCATCGCTGACGAATCGACGGTTCACATTAAAAATTGCCAAAGTGCCCGCCATTGCTCTGATCCGTAAACTGCAAGGCTCGGGGATTCGCATCGAATACGATGCCCGAGCCTTGGCAAACGCGAAAGTTGACCTCAACCGCCCGATCACAATGGACGCCAACCAAGCCACGGCCGATGAATTCTTCGGTACGTTGTGCAAACAATTGGGGCTGACGTTCACGATCAACGCCTCGACGGTGAGATTACGGGTGAAGTGAGTTCGTTTTGTCGCTCGGCAATTCGGCTCATCCTTGCGTTCGCGTGGTGTGGTTCTAGGATGAACGTTCCATGGCGGGCCGACTGTGCCCGCCGATCTGAATTGATGGTCCAGACGAGTCGGAGTGAATTGCGCGATGGCAAAGAAGACGATTGCAGATGTCAAGGTACCCGGAAAAACTGTGTTGATGCGGGTCGATTTCAACGTTCCGTTGAATGATGAAGGCCAAATCACCGACGACCGCCGCGTTCGCATGGCGTTGCCCTCGATTGAATCGGTTGTGTCGCGGGGTGGCAAATTGATTCTGATGAGCCATCTCGGCCGGCCGAAAGGGGACGGCGGTGATGCAAAATACAGCCTGCGCCCGGCCGCAACCCGACTGGGTGAGCTGATCGATAATAGTGTCTCCTTCGCAGCCGACACTGTCGGCGACGACGCGAAAGCAAAAGCGGCCAATCTGGCAAACGGCGACGTGCTTGTGCTGGAGAACTTGCGATTCAACGCGGGAGAGAAGGCGGGCGATACCGCGTTCGCCACAGCGATTGCCGGCATGGCCGACATCTACTGCAACGATGCGTTCGGAACGTGTCACCGGACCGACGCCTCGATGGTGGCCGTCCCTGCGACAATGGACGGTAAGCCGAAGGTGGTTGGCTTTCTGGTTGCCAGAGAGATTCAATATCTGACCGACACGATTGCGAATCCGCAGCGTCCATTCGTGGCGATTCTGGGCGGGGCGAAGGTCTCCGACAAAATCGCCGTGATTCAAAACCTGCTCGGCATTTGTGACCGTGTCCTCATCGGCGGTGCCATGGCCTACACGTTCTCGCTGGCGAAAGGAGGCCAAGTTGGAAAAAGCCTTGTCGAGCCGGACAAAGTCGACTTGGCCAAAGAGCTTCTGGAGCAGGGCGGCGACACGTTAATGCTCCCCGTCGACACGCATTGCGGCGACGACTTCAGTTCCGATTGCAACAAGTTGGTGGTTGCGGCTGGCGAGATTCCTGATGACTTCGAGGGACTGGACATCGGCCCCAAGACGGCCGCGATGTTTGCTGATGAAGTCAAACAAGCGAAAACGGTTGTATGGAACGGCCCCATGGGTGTGTTCGAGTTACCCCCCTTCGACGAAGGAACGAAAACCGTCGCGCAAGCGATCGCCGAAAGCGATTCGACAAGCATTATCGGCGGAGGCGACAGTGCCGCCGCAATTTCGCAATTGGGCTTTGCTGACCGCGTCAGTCATGTGAGCACCGGTGGCGGAGCAAGCCTGGCGATGTTGCAAGGACAGACGTTTGCAGCCGTCGAACTCTTGGACAATGCGTAACGAATAACGATGAGCATCCTGTTTGAATGCCATTGCGGCGTGAACTTGCGGACGAAAGACGAGCTGGCCAGCCAGCCGGGGGAATGCCCGAATTGCGCGCGGCATTTGACGATCCCTGTCCCACAGGAATGGCAACCACAACTCCCGCAGGCCGAAGCGGCGGGCGACTCTCTCTCGACAACCGATCCCACAGCGACAGCGAATGCCGTTTCGCCTTTGGGAAGAAAACGTCGTTCGTCGAACTTGGGTAAGGTTGTGACGATCACCTCGGCCCTGTTCATCTTGGGTAGCATCTTATTCTGGACCTATTTTCAATTCTTCGCCGAAAGGGGTTCCGCCGGAGAGCCGGCCGACCTCACAATCCAATGGTACACGGCTGACAGCTTGCCCAAGTTGGATCCGCAAGCCCCTAAAGTGCAAGTTTCGGCAGACGATCGCAAGCAGGGCATTACCTTCGTTGTTGTCGAGACTGATGTGCCGTTAACACTAATGGACGAACCGAGCGGGGATCTCGAATACCGCATCGACTTGTCCGACTGCGAATTAAAACTCCCCGACGGCTCGACTGCGGCGCGCGGTGGAATTCGCGTTTCGGCAGGCTTCGCTGCGGCGAGTCGTATCGTTGTGACGACGAAGGTCGACGAAAAATCAAAAACGGTTTCGTTCGGCGTGTTCTTTCCCGTCACGCGAGACCTGATCGACAAAGGCGGCATGACGTTCCGCTACCGGAACGCCACTCCCATCGAGCTGACCAAAGAGAATAGTCGCTGACAGCATTCTGCTCCTCATCCAACTTCCAACCTTCACCTGCAACATGTCTAAGATTCGTTTCACCTGCCCACACTGCGACAACCTGCTCACCCTGCCGGCTGCGGTCGCGGGCAAGGTCGGGGCGTGTCCGCGTTGCGGTGAAACGATCAACGTTCCCGAAGCATCGAGTCAGCCTGAGTCGCCACCCGAGAGCGAAGAAGAACCGGCCACGGAGATTCCCACAAAGCCGAACTGGTTCGGCGGGGCAGGGGGGGAGGCGTCGGAGCGTGCGAGTGACGCGCCGGACGACGAGCAAACGGTCTTCTTTGAGCCGGCCGATGACGAAGACGTCGAGCCGTCCGAGTCGAGTGCGGATGAATCGCCTGCAAAAACTCCCGCCCTCGAGCGATCCGTTCCCGAACGATCACCGGGCCGACGGGAAGCCCACGATTCGGGGGGCATGCAATGGTACGTGTTCAACGGCCAGCAAGATGTCGGCCCGATGAGCATCGAACATTTGCTGGAAGGCGTCGAGAAACGCCACGTTCAGCCGGGAAACCTGGTCACGAAAGACCTGAAAATTTGGGTTCGCGCGGCAGACATCGACTGGCTGGACTTTCCCAACCCACTCATGCCCTAATTCGCCAGACAGGAATGTCCGGCCCACTTGCAGGTTTTTCGCTCTAGTGGTTGATGATGAACTCGTTGGAGTTCAGCACGGCCCAGAAGATGTCTTGCAAGCCTTCCACTGGATCGTTTTCCGGTCCACCCGCCTGGAAGGCCTCGTTCAGGCCGTTCAATTCGTCTTCTGACGGTTTACGAGCCAGCGCGACGAGGAACAAGGTGGTAATTCGCGGCCGCAAATCAACGGCGGTCGGCTTCTTTTTCTTTGATTTGCGACTGGGACGCTTCGACTTGCGTGTCGGTCGCTTACGTTTGGTTTTGGAGGCCGGTTGCGAGAGCTTGCGGATATCGCCGTCGGGAGACAGGTAAACCTTGCGGAGAAAGCTCCCCTGGCCCCCACCGAGCGCACTCTTGGTGAGCGCACCGTTCATCAGCACGAGCGCCTGTGGAATGGTGCCGTTGAACGTTGTCGACTCGTCGTTTTCATCGGTGGCAAACGTGCGAATGAACTGGCCCAGCCATTGACGGCGTTGCGTGTCGGCCTGTTCGTAGTTGCGGCCAGCTTTGTGGGCCTCGGTTGCGACGATCAGCGAATCGTACAGCTGCTCGGCGGTGAAGTTCTTCAGGTACATGCGGCTGAACAGCGGCGTGTTACCAGCTGTCGGGTCGTCGATTTCGTTCGTCTCACTGAACCGACTGGTCAGGTGATACGCTTCGGAAGCCACGATCCAGCGAATGAGTCGTTTGTTGTCGTATCCTGCCTGTTTGAACTGCGCCGCCAGGTATTCGATCAGTTCCGGATGCGAGGGCGGGTTGTGTGGTCCCATGTCGTCGATGGGACGCGTGAAACCGAAACCGAAGAAATGACCCCACAACCGATTGACTTGTGTGTTCGCCAGATAGGGTTTGGTCGGGTCGGTAATGAGCTTCGCGAGTTGCAGACGAGGCTTGGTCTCGTCGGTGATCTTGACCTGCGTGCCATCGACGAACATGCGTTCGGTCGCCTGCATCAAGCCGCTGCGTTTCTCGTAGAAGAGGGTTTCGGTCGAGGGGTTATCGGCAAGACCCAGCATGTCGCGTCCGCCGTTGCGACGTGTCCCCTTGAAGAAACCGTTCATCGACCAAAATTGATCCTGCTTCCAATCATTGAAGGGGTGGTTGTGACATTGCGTGCATTGAACTTGCAGGCCAAGAAACAGGCGGGCCGTGATCGCGGTCGCCGGGATGGCACCGTCGTTGAGATGACTGGCGAGAAAATTCACCGCACCGTTACGAGCACCGTCACCCTCGGCGGAAACTAGGTCGTACACGAATTTGTTGTAAGGTTCGTTGCGATAGAAAGACTGTCGCAGCCAACGCACGAGGTTGGCACGATTGCCGCCGCGTCGGTTCCCGCGACCGATGAGCATATTGCCCCAAATTGTCGACCAGTTTTTGATGTAGTCGGGATCGTCGAGCAGTTGCTCCACGTACTTTCGTCGTTTATCGGTCGAATCGTCTTCCAGAAACGCCAGCAACTGCTCGTAAGAAGGCGTTCGGCCGAGGATGTCCAGGCAGGCGCGGCGCGCGAACTCTCCATCGTCGGCTCGCGTCGAAGGCTTGATTTCGTTGTCGGTCCAACTCTGTCGAATCAACTCGTTGATTCTTGACACAACGACGTCATCGGACTCGGCAGCGACAAGGGGTCGGTCGCCTGCGATCAAACCAACGGTGACCACAACGGCAGCCATCTGAAAACGAGAGACTCGAAGCTGGCTCACAGGGCATGCCCTCCGTTCGCTTTGTTGGCGGAATCCAATCAGCAACGTGTGTACTATACCAAGGCCATCCCCATCGAAAACCCCCGATTCCGGTTGAGCGGACGTCGACGGGCCGGTTTGCTATAATCGCCGGTCCGCTGACGAAGCCACGGGGACACAAAAAAGGCAACCTCTGCCCTTAACCCCTTGTCACCACACGATGTTCGACCGATTCTCTCCGTTTTTCAAGATTTTCTTCGAGGAAGCGACGTGTCGCAACCCGGTAATTTAGTTGTCGCCCAGTCCGGCGGCCCATCTCCCGTCATCAATAACAGCCTGCGCGGACTGGTCGAGACGGCCCGCGATCTTCCTGAAATCGGCACCATTTACGCCGGTTGGCATGGCATCGAAGGCGTCCTGAAAGAGGAACTACTCGACCTGACCGCCCAGCATCCCGACGAAATTTCGTTGCTGCGAACCACCCCGGCAGCCGGTTCGATCGGGACTTGTCGTTACAAACTGCGCGACCACCTCAACGAAGATTTCGACCGCCTCATGGATGTGTTCCGAGCACACAACGTCCGCTACTTTTGCTACATCGGCGGCAACGACTCGATGGACACCGCCAACAAGGTCGCACAACTCGCACAAGACCGCGGGTTGGACCTCATTGGAATCGGCGTCCCCAAAACCATCGACAACGATGTGGGCGATTCCGAATACAAATTGATCGACCACACCCCCGGCTATGGCAGCACCGCGCGCTACTGGGCGCACATGGTGCAGATGGCCAACGAAGAGAACAACGGCAGCTCGCCCGCCGACCCGGTGCTCGTGTTGCAGGCGATGGGACGCCGCATCGGTTACATCCCAGCCGCCGCAAGATTGGCCGATCCTCAACGCGAACTTCCGTTGCAAATTTATCTGGCCGAACGGGAAGTGACCGCCGAGCAAATCACCGACAACATCAACGATCAGTTAAAACACGACGGCCGGGTAATTGTGGTTGTCAGCGAAGGATTGAAAATCGGCAACATCGGTGAAACAACCGATTCCTTCGGCCATACCCAATTCAGCTCCAGTCAAATTACCGTCGCCCAGATGCTCGTTAACATGCTCAACGAGAAAGGGCTGGTGGTCAAAGGAGCCGCGCGGGGCAATGTGCCAGGCACCGACCAACGACACAATATGGTCTACGCATCCACCGTCGACTTGGCCGAGGCGTATGAAGTCGGTCGGAAAGCCGCGTTACTAGCGGCAGCCGGGGAAAGCGGTTTCATGGCGACCATTTTGCGAAACCCAGGGCCGACCTACAGCGTCCGCTACGACAAAGTTCCGCTGCCGGACGTTGCCAACAGCGAACGCACCTTCCCGACCGAGTGGATCACCGAAAGCGGAACCGACGTCACCGACGATTTCGTGAATTACGCCAAGCCACTTCTGGGTAACGATTGGGTCAGCGTACCCATCGTCGACGGCCGGCTGCGTTTCGCACGCTTGCAACCTATCTTCCCAGATAAGACACTGGCGAACTACGTTCCGCAGGCGGATCGGTCTTAGAGAACGTTTTGCGTCCGCAATCCCTCCCAACTTTTTTGAATTTCAACGCCGACTTCCTACCATGTCCACCCCCCTCGACAACTTCTCCAAACAGCACGATTTCCTCATTGGCATCGATTCCGATGGTTGTGCATTCGATTCGATGGAGATCAAGCACAAAGAGTGCTTCATCCCGAATTTTATCAAGCACATGGGCTTGCAGCCCGTCTCGAAATACACGCGCGAAGCCTGCGAATTTGCGAACCTGTACTCCAAATGGCGGGGGGCGAATCGTTTCATTGCCTACACGAAGGCGCTCGACGTGTTGGCGGAGCGACCCGAAGTGCAAGCCCGCAATGTGACCATCCCCAAGCTGCAAGGAATTCGCGACTGGATGAAACGGGAGACCAAGCTGAGCAACACAACGTTGCAAGCGGAAGTCGACGGAAACGACGATGCCGACTTGGCGCTCGCTCTGAAATGGTCGCTGGAAGTCAACCGCGTCATCGCGGAGATCGTGACGGGCGTGCCACCATTCCCGGGAGTTCGCGAGAGCTTGGACAAACTCTCCAGCGTGGCCGACATGATCGTCTGCTCGGCCACTCCCAACGATGCGCTGTTCACCGAATGGACCGAACACGACATCGCCCAATACGTGCAAGCCATCTGCGGCCAGGAATCCGGCAGCAAGAAGGAAACACTCGGCGAAGCCTCCTCGCATGGCTACGCCGAGAACCACGTCCTGATGATCGGCGACGCACCGGGTGACAGAAAAGCGGCCCAAGATGTCGGCGCACTTTTCTACCCGATCAATCCCGGCAATGAGGAAGCCAGTTGGCAACGATTCCTCGATGAAGCCTGCGACAAATTCTTCGCAGGCACCTACGCCGGAGAATACGAAACCCAATTGATCGCCGAATTCGACAAATACCTTCCGGAAACACCTCCCTGGAAAAGTTGATTTCCAATTGAGATACCGGCATGCCATGTCGGCTACCCACTAACCACCACCCACTAACTACTATCAAAAACCATGCAACACGACATCGCTCTCATCGGCCTGGCCGTCATGGGCCAAAACCTCGTTCTCAATATGGCCAACCACGGGTACTCCGTCGGAGTGTTCAATCGGACGGCCAGCAAGACCGACGAATTTCTGGCGGGTTTAGGCGATCGCCCTGAAGGCGTCGTCGCCGAAGGGACTCCGGAAAGGATCGTCGGTTACCACGACCTCGAAGAACTCGTCGCCAACCTGAAATCACCACGCAAGGTGATGTTGATGGTCAAAGCCGGGCCAGCCGTCGATGCGTTCATCGAAAAGGTCACGCCACTGCTCGACCCCCAAGACATCATCATCGATGGCGGAAATACCTACTTTCCCGACACGAATCGTCGTACACAAGAAGTCGAAAACTCGGGGCTGCAATTCATCGGCACCGGCGTTTCCGGCGGCGAAGAAGGAGCGCTCAAAGGGCCGAGCATCATGCCGGGAGGTTCACCCAAAGCGTGGCCTCATGTGAAGGAGATTCTGCAAACCATCTCCGCAAAAGTCGGCCCGAATAACGACATCCCCTGTTGCGAATGGGTCGGCGAAGCAGGAGCCGGTCATTACGTGAAGATGGTGCATAACGGCATCGAATATGGCGACATGCAGCTCATCTGCGAAGCCTACTTCATACTCAAACATGCCCTCGGCCTGACGAACGACGAACTCTACGAAGTGTTCGCCGATTGGAATCGCGGTGAACTTGAAAGCTATCTCATCGAGATCACCCGAGACATCTTCACCGTTCGAGATGACGAGACCGGGGAACATCTCGTCGATAAGATTCTCGACACGGCCCGCCAAAAGGGAACCGGGAAGTGGATGAGCCAGCACGCCTTGGATCTCGGTGTGCCGACAACCCTCATCACCGAAGCGGTCTACGCCCGTTGCCTTTCCGCCCAGAAAGACGCCCGCGTTCGCGCATCCGAAGTCCTCTCCGGCCCCAGTGGAACCTACGAGGGAGACCGCGACGGATTTATCGAAGATGTAAAACAGGCACTCTACGCATCAAAAATTTGCAGCTACGCCCAAGGGTACGTTCAGCTCGATGCGGCCGCCCAGGAGTTCGGTTGGAAACTTAACAACGGTGAAATCGCGCTGCTATGGCGCGGCGGGTGCATTATTCGGGCGACGTTCCTGGAAGACATCAAGGCTGCCTTCGACAAGAACCCCGGCCTCGAAAATCTCCTTCTCGACGACTTCTTCCGTGCGGCCATCGACAAGGCACAACCGAGTTGGCGACGTGTGGTCTCGACTGCCGTGAAACTTGGACTCCCCGTCCCCGACTTCACAGCTGCGTTGTCTTACTACGACGGCTACCGTCGCGACCGCCTGCCGGCCAATCTGCTTCAGGCACAACGCGACTACTTCGGCGCACATACCTACCAACGCACCGATAAGCCCGCCGATGAAACGTTCCACACCGACTGGATTCGAGAGCGAACGGTCACAGAGTAGAGACAGTGGCCGATTCGAGGCGAGCCGGATGCGTGAGCGTCCGGATGAATTGAGAGGAACAACCGGCTTACGCCGACCGCTCGCCTGTGCAGAAAGATGGGCAACATGGCGGAATCATCATTCCGCTCTCGATCCACGCTGCCTCATGCTTTATCATTTGATTCTCGTGGATGGAATGCTATACCGGTAGTCCGCTTGCGATGTGTGATTCGATGTCCTGTAACCGACGCCCCTTCCCATGCGCGTACTTTTCCTCGGCACCGGTGGTTACCACCCCAACGCACGCCGTCATACGGCCTGTGTGATGCTGCCGGAAATCGGACTCGTGTTCGATGCCGGTTCCAGCTTCTTTCGCGTGGCCGATCATCTCATGGGGAACGAGGTGGACATCATCCTGTCGCATGCCCACCTCGATCATGTCTGCGGCCTGACCTATTTCCTGCTTCCGATGGCTACCGGCGAGGTCAACACGGTTCGTGTTCATGCAACGGCCCCCACGATCGACGCGGTCAAAACCCATCTGTTCGCCGAACAACTTTTTCCGCTACTCCCCTATTTCAAGTTTTGCGAACTCACCGCAGACGCCCCGGTTTCTCTACCGAACGAGTTCAAACTCACTCACACCCCGTTAGAACATCCCAGTGGCTCTAACGGGTTTCGGCTCGATTGCGGTGATCGGTCGATGGCTTACATCACGGACACCACCGTCGACGGCACATACACCGAGTTCATTCGCGGTGTCGACTTGCTCATCCATGAATGCCAGTTCGGCGACGACATGGCCGAGTGGGCGGGAAAAACCGGGCACAGTCACACAACGCCCGTCGCCGAACTGGCACGTGATGCCGGGGTAGGGCGGTTGGTGTTAGTGCATATCGATCCGCAGAAAACCGAAGACGACCCTATCGGTATTGAGACGGCCCGTGCAATCTTCCCGCACACAATCGTCGCGGAAGATCTGCTGGAGATCGACTTCTAATAGCAAGCCGTCAGATTAATTCGCTCAGCGGCGCGCCTTCACTCAACACGGGAATCGGTCGGCCGGCTCGGTCGATGTGACTGATCGACGTGTCGATTCCAAGCTGCTTGTAAACGGTGTGGAGTATGTGGGCCGGTTTGACGGCTCGTTGGGCAGGTCTGGCACCGTTCTTGTCGCTGGCACCAACAATCACGCCACCATTGAGACCACCGCCGCCCATTAACACGCTCATCACGTTGCCCCAATGGTCACGGCCCGCGCCGGCGTTGACCTTTGGCGTGCGACCAAATTCGCCCATCACCATCACCATGACGTCATCCAGCATGCCGCGTTGGTCGAGGTCGGAAATGAGTGACGAAAGTGCCGGGTCAAGGTTCGAGGAATGCCGCTTCATTGCGTTTTCAATTCCGGCGTGGTTGTCCCACCCACCGGAATGCACCGTCACGAAAGTCACGCCCGATTCCACCAACCGTCGTGCCAACAAGGCCCCTTGGCCGATCGAATTGCGACCGTACAAGTCACGCAGCTTGGGGTCTTCCTTGTGAATGTCGAACGCCTTGGAAGCGTCTCGTCCGGTCACCATGTCAAAGGCCTGCTGATTGAACTGGTCGATGCCATCCATCAAGCCCGTATTATCAATCTCCCTGCGCACACGGTCGAACGATGACAGCAGCGTGCGACGATCGGCCGCGCGACTTTTGTCG
>Ga0302139_10001127_pt1 | contig 12901 bp, 8 predicted proteins | sample CBN3_331_MG_FD_203104 | JGI IMG/M metagenome (GOLD analysis project Ga0302139, IMG submission 203104) | Marine microbial communities from Western Arctic Ocean, Canada - CBN3_33.1 | ecosystem: Environmental > Aquatic > Marine > Oceanic | place: Canada: Western Arctic Ocean | collected 2017-09-15 | reverse complement strand
GGTGCGCCCTCCACGTCATCGCCCACTGCTTCGGGTCGTTGAAGGGCGGATCGTCCCGTTTGGCGGTCGCCGCCTTGTGGGGCGCGCTCGTCACCATTTCTGGCGCTTCGTATGCCTCCCGGGACATCTCCTCGAACACTGCCGCGTACTCGTCTAGCTCCTCCAGCGTGTACGACTCGGTCGGCTCCAGTGTGAAGGGCTCGGGCACCAGCCTGGGTGCGTGGCTCTCCATGAAGTTGGCCAGGCCGTAGTCGGTGATTCGTCTCGATAGGTCCGTCGTGCTGACCCCGGTATCCTTAGCCAGCTGCTCCCAGGAGTACCGCACTTGCTCCAGCCTACGATCTGAGCCGGGGAACGGCAGGCTCACACCACGCACGCCCGACAGCTTCTCCGCAAGGTAGTTGTTGTTGAGCACCGCCGTCTCGGCCACCATCCTCAGCCCCTCCGCTCCCAGGCTCATGACCCACGCGTAGGCCCGGATCACGGTCTGCACGTTGCCCAGGAAACTCCGAACCTTGCCGATGCTGTCCGGCCGGCCATAGTCGAGGTCGTAACTGTCACCGTCGAATGTCACCACGGGCGCAGGCAGGAACCGCGCCAGCTCTTTGGTTACACCCACAGCGCCGCACCCCTGCCCTATCGCCGAGTGGGGCGCGGAGAAGGTCTTGTGGAGGTTGAACTGGCACATGTCGAAACCGGTGTCGGCCGCCCGTGTGATACCCAGCAGCCCGTTGGCGTTGGCCTGATCGTAGGCGCACAGGCCGCCGGCCTCGTGGACGAGCCTCACGAACTCGTCGATTTCGGGATTGAACAGGCCCGTGTCCTCGGGGTTGGTCAGCATCAGACCCGCCGTGCGGTCCGACAGCGCCGCCTTCAGCGCGTCCAACTCCGGATAGCCCTTCGGCCCAGGCATCAGCGTGATCACCTTGTACCCGGCAACAGAAGGAGTGGCGGCGTCAGAAGGATGCGAAAAGGCTGTCGTGATAATCTCGTCACGCAGCCCGCCCTCCCCTCTCGACTCGTGGTAGGCCCGGATGATGCACGCGTTGACGTAGATCCCCTGTGCGCCGCTACCGGCCTGGAAGCTGAACTCGTCCATCCCGGATATCTCGCCCATGATCTTCCCGAACCGGTGCAGGACCTCCAAAGTCCCCTGCAGTGTGAGGGCATCCTGGAGCGGGTGTGCGTCGGCGACGGCAGGCAACCTGACCAGGGCGTCGTTGACCTTGGGGCTGTACTTCATCGTGCACGTGCCCGACGACATGTCCGGCGTCACGTCCGCGCCCAGGGTCATCTGCGAAAGGCGGACGAAGTGCCGCAGCACCTGTGATTGCGACAGTTCCGGTAGTGCGGGCGAGGTCTTCCGACGCATGTGAGCCGGAATAGCGTCCAACGCATCGGACGTGGCGGACGCTATCTTCTCTTCGACCTCCGGCGGCAGGATCCCTCGCTGCCCGTCGCCGCCCATCTCGGTTATCAGGGGCTCGTTCCAGCGCGCGGCGTGGTACCCGCTTCCCTGGGGACTCATGACAGCACCTCCCTCACGGAGTCGGCAAGGGTGTGGAGGTCGTCCTTGGTGTGGACCTCTGTAACGCAATATAGGGCACTCTGACCCAGCTCAGGCAGCTCTTTTGTAAGATCCTTGCCACCGAATATGCCCCGGTCCAGGAGAGCTGCGTTGATTTCTTGCACCGTCTTCCCCGTGTCGTCGAAGTTCACGACAAACTCCTTTACCGACGCCGACGCGAACACCGGGCACTTTACACCGTCGATGGAGTCGAGCTGACGCATTGTGTAGAGCGAGCGCTGCATCAGTCCTTCGCCAAGCTCCTCCATACCTCTGGGACCCATTAGCGAGAGATACACCGCGGCGGTGATTCCCCACAGCCACTGGGTCGTGCCATAGTAATCGGGCGAACTCTCGCGTTTTTCGTACGATGTGCGCTCGAAGGTCGATACCCCAAATCCCCAACCTCCGCCCTCCTCAGGAGCCCCGAGACTCACGAGATAGGTTGGGTACTCGGCCACTAACTGCTCGTCGTCGCGACTGGCGATAAACCCGCCGAGTCCGCCCCCGGCCTGCATGTGCATGCCCAAGGGCTGAATCTCTCCGCACACGATATCTGCGCCATATTCCGACGGCGGCGATAGCACCCCTAGCGATGACGGATCGACGCCAACGATGCTCATTGCTCCGGCCTCGTGAGCGATCTCTGAGATCGCAGCCCCACCACCCTCGATGAACCCCAGATACGATGGATTTTCGAAGTACACGGCGGCGGTTTGACTATCTAACTTGGAGCGCAGGTCGTCCAGATCTAGAGCACCCGTATCCCGGTCGTAACGCACCGTCTCGATAGTCGCGGCGGGCCGAGCAAAATTGCGGATCTGAGCCAGTTTTTCCGCCGAGATGGCCTCCGGCACGAGAGCTTTCGACCTGCCGGTGACCCTGCACGCCATCAGCAGTGCGCTGGCGGCCGCGCCCGCCCAGTCGTAGGTCGGTGCTGAGACAACATCCATGCCTACCAGCTCGCCCATCAGACTCTGGAACTCGAACAGCGCCTGGTATTTGCCGTGGTCAGAGTAGTTCTGGCCGCCGTATGCGGTCAGGAACTCACCACGAGAGTTGATCTCGTCGCACACAGCCGGTACGTAGTGCTCCCAACAGCCCCCGCCCAGAAAGCTCAGATAGTCCCGCGTACCCCGGTTGCTCGACAGGATGCGCTCAACATGACGCCTAAGCCCCTGCTCAGAACGGATTGCGTCCGGCAGGTCGAGGTCCTTTCGTAGGCGCAGTCGCTCAGGGATTGCGGCGTATAGATCCTCGATGTCGTCGACCCCGATTGCCTCCAGCGCCTTGCGGCGCGCCTCTGGGGCGGAGTTGGGGATGTAGGGATGCGTCATGCTACTCATGTGAGGTCTCCTGCAATTCGGTCTGTGATTCGGACTTCCGCTTGTGTCCGTATAGATTCATAGTTGGAAGGAAGACACAGTGATGATTGTGCCCAGGTGATCATCATAGAGATCTGTGCCGGAGGTCCTTGGGCGCGAGCCCTCTCCAACGTAGCGTAGCGCTAGATCCCTTCGTATAGCAGCTTGCCGTCGACGTAGGTCTGCTGGACCCTGATGTCCTTGATGAATTCGGGTGTGACCGCCGTGGGGTCATGACTCAGCACCACCATGTCTGCCCGCTTGCCCACCTCTATTGAACCGACCTCGCCGTCTCGGAACATCGCGTAGGCCGATCCCATCGTGTACATCCGCAGCGCCTCCATTGGAGATACGGCCTCCTCTGCATCGATGGTGTGCCCGTCGCCCTGCATCGATCTGGAGACCATCGTCCCAAGGCCTAGAATCGGAGACAGCGGAGAGCACGGGAAGTCTGAGCCCGCCGCCAGAGTGACCCCCTCGTCAAGCATCGTCCGCAGTGGCAGTAGCGGGGCATCGATACCCATGTCGGTTACCACGTCCTTGAGCAGGTCGCCGATGGTATGGAGGAACGTTGGCTGCTGCGAGACGATCACTCCCATGGACGCGGCTCGCTTGATCTGCGCCCGTGACGGGAACGTAAGATGCTCAATCCGAAAGCGGGGATCGGAGGCCGGGTGCTCTCGTAGTGCACGCTCGATGGCATTTAGCCCCTGATCAATCGCCCATTCGCCGATACAGTGGATGGCCACCTGCAAACCACGGCTATGAGCATCCAGCACCAACGAGTCGGCCTCGTCCTGGTCGTAGTTCCTAGCGCCGACCTGCTCGGTGTGGCCATCGTGGTAGTGCTTGATCTTGGCGTAGTCCGGATACACCGGGTCCATGAATATCTTCATTACTCCACCACGCAGCCGGTCCGACACGTTGTCGTCCGGGAATCCGCCCTTCGACGCCTTATCCGGCGCATCGTAGAAGTGATCGCCGCCGCGCATCTGATGCATCATGATGGGCAGCTTGCCACGAGCATCCGAGAGCCGGTACATCGCCGCGCTCTCTGGCATTACCAGGGCATCCCCCACGCTCGTGATGCCATTGGACAGGTGCCGCATTGCATTTCGGTACACCAGATCGGCCACCGCATCCTCGCCGTACTGCTCGATGTGGGCGCGCATCGTCATGCGGTGCACCGGGTTCATCGCCCGTTCCCACAGCGTGCCCTCCGGCTCACCATGGCTGTCCCGAACGATCATGCCTCTGTAGGGATCCGGCGTGTTGCGGTCGATGCCCGCGAGCTTCAGGGCCGCCGAATTCGTATAGGTCGCGTGATACGAAAAATCCATGATACAGACCGGGTTGTCCGGGGCGGCCTGATCCAGTTCCCATCGCGTGATACGTCGCTTCTCACCCCAGGTCGACGGATCGAATCCGAGGCCCCATATCCACTGCCCAGGCGGCGCGCCCGCCGCAGCAGCAGCGATGGCGTCGACCACACCCTGGATGCCGTCCAAGGGCGGCATCCGGCAGTCTACCGACACCGGCTCGAAGGTCGTCATCGAAAAGTGGTTGTGGGGATCAATAAAGCCAGGCGTCAGAGTCCGCCCATTCAATGAGACCACTCTGGTAGACGGCCCGGCCATAGCAATGATCTCGGCCGCAAACCCAACGGCGGCGATTTTCCCGCCCTTGACTGCCAGCGCCTCGGCCCTGCGGTCCTGCGGGTCCATCGTAAGCACGGTCCCGCCGGTGATTATCATGTCCATGTGCTACCCCCTGACGCTCTGCCACCCATCGTCGATCGTTGCGCGGTCGGCCTCCACATCCTCAAACCAGGTCTCCAGGTCGCTCAACATCCTACGCGTCCTCTCCGGCTGCTCTCCAGCGAGATCGTGGCGTTCGAGAGGGTCGCTAGCCAGGTCATACAGCTCGGCTGGAGGGGGAGGAGGTACATCGCGCTCCGGATATGGCCCAGAAATGATGCCACCCTCGATGTAGCGCTCGGGCTTGAACATCGAGTCGCGTAGATCGTCGTTGTCTGGAATACGCATCGTTTCGCCGATTTTGGGCCTCACGAGTTTCCAATCACCGTCCCTCATGGCGGCGTTTGAGGTTATGTCTGGCGCAAAGCGGTTCCACTGCCAGAAGCGCTTAGTCTCGACCTGGTTACTGCGCCCCTGCAACACCGGCCAAACATCCTTGCCATCCAGTTTGACGTCCTCCGGCGGTACGATGCCAATTGCGGACAGCAGCGTCGGGAACCAGTCCGTGAAGTGGACCATGTGGTCGACGGTGCGACCGCCCTCGAGTCCCTCCGGCCACCGAATGATGCCCGGCACCCTGATGCCGCCCTCGTAGGTGGTCCCCTTGGCACCGGCGAACTGGCAGTTGAATCGTGTCATGTCCCACTCATCGCCATGGACGGTGGACACCGTCCCGAATTGGGGACCATTGTCGCTGGTGAACACGACCACCGTGTTGTCCTTCTGGCCTGTCCGATCGAGGGCATCGAGCACCCTGGCGACCCCCGAGTCCATCCGCCGAATCATCCCATACAGGGTAGCGATCCCCTCGTCGAACCTGCCGCCCTCCAGGAACGGCGCAACGTCCTCCTCAGGTGCCTGAAGCGGAGTATGGGGTGCGTTGTAGTTCAGGCTCAGGAAGAACGGCCCGCCGGCTTCGTGACGCTCGACAAACGAAACGGCCTCGTCCGTCCAAACGTCGGTGAGATAGCGCCCGTCTGCTCGCTTTACGATGTCCTGGTGGTCGAGTCGCCAGTCCCAGTAGTCATGCATCCCCCCTCGAAAACAGACGGCCTCGTCGTACCCTCTATTCCGAGGATGATAGCGATCGTCGTAGGCGCCCAGGTGCCATTTGCCTATGTGACTCGTGGCGTATCCAGCGCGGCTCAGGACCTCGGCAAGCGTGGTCTCACGAAGTGCAAGCCGGTCGAGACCCCACCACTCAAGCGTATCGATGGATCCAGTCCGATGGGGATACCGCCCGGTCAGAAGTGCGGCGCGGGAAGGATTGCAAACCGGCGAGGCCGAGTACTGCTGTGCAAGACAGGTCCCCTCGGCCATCAGGGCATCGAGGGTCAGCGTGCTCGACCGTCCGTCGTTGAAGGCACTGAAGTCGCCATATCCCATATCGTCCACGAGGATGAAGACGACGTTAGGCATAGTGCGGGGGCTCATTGGGTACCTGGCCTCCGTCTAGAAAAGGGTGGAAGGAAGCGGCGGAGGTGATGGTACGTGCAGCATGCACGACTGTCAACCGACGAGGTGGAGGCCCAATGACGTTACATCATCTCTTGCCACACAGCCAACGGCTGGATTACCAAGAAGCGGTGCTATACTGCCGACCACATCCCGCGCCCGCCGAAAGGAGCCTCATGCCAGACTACGAGCCTCTGGATCTGTCCCCTCTGTTCAACGCTGGACTTGACATGGTCGGAGGTGACGACGTGCCCCCGGTTGGGACTGTCCTGCTTCGGGGCCTTCCGTTCCAGATGGGGGACAATCTCGACAGGTGTCTCCTGGCATTGGAATCGCCAGATACCGGGGTTACGGTACCTGTGGGCAAGCTCGCTCGCCGGATCGTGGTCGCCCATCGTACGCAGGACGAGGTGCCGGCCCCTGGAGAGCTCGTAGCGACGTACAAGTTCAACCTTGCCGGCGGCGAGAGGATATCTATTCCGATTCGGGCCGGATTCGAGATCGGCTCGCCCACAGGCGGCGGGACGCCCTACTCCGCTTTCATAGACCAGGCTCACACCCTCTTCCCCAGACACGAGGGCTCCTGGAATGACTCGGGCAGACGTGCGATGGAGACGGCCACATCATCCGCACGTTGGTATCTACTTTGGGTCTGGCAAAACCCGACTCCTGACCTCGCCATCGAGTCCATCGAGATAGTACCTAGCGGACCACGTTTTCTGGTGGCAGGCATTACCCTTGGCAACCTGGACGAGGATCCGATTTCAAGAGACGGCAAGAAGCCCGCCAAGATCGTCCTCACCAACGAAAACAATGCCGTGAAAAAATTCGATCTGGACGTCGAGATCGACCGAGGCGTGGCGGGATATGTGCACCCGTTGCCACAAGCCACCGCAGCAGAGTTTCTCGATGACGCGTTTGCGGGCTGGGGCCAGCAGCAGAACACCAGCTCGTCGCCTGCCTATGTTGATATAGCGGCGACACCGTCATCGACCGTACAGGTTCGCCAGGATGGGGAAGCGCTTGGACAGGTCAACTGGGGTGACGTGCAGACCGAAGGAACCGTCGAGACGCCACGCATCACGGTCGATCAGGCCGAGCACGGCAAGAACTGGGTGCACACGACGGTACTGGACGCTGACACCGGCGAGCCTGTCCCTTGTCGCATCCACTTCCGCTCTCCCGAGGGCGTGCCGTACCAGCCATATGGTCACCACAACCAGGTCAACTCCAACCTGGCAACCGATATATTCGACATAGGCGGCGATGTTCGATTGGGCCAGATCACCTATGCCTACATCGACGGCAAGTGCCAGGGGTGGCTCCCCAGGGGCGAGGTGATCGTCGACGTGGCCCGGGGATTCGAGTACGAGCCGCTCCGTACGACCATCACAATCGAGCCGGGCCAACGAGAGCTGACCCTACGCATCAAACGGTGGGTGCACATGAACCGGGAGCGCTGGTACAGCGGCGACTCCCACGTGCACTTCCTCTCGGCACAGGGCGCGCTGACGGAGGGCCAGGGCGAGGACCTCAACGTCGTAAACTTGCTCCAGTCCCAGTGGGGCAACCTGTTCACAAGCACCGAGGACTTCACCGGACGGCCAACCGTATCCCAGGTCGGCGATAACGTCGTGTACGTCTGCCAGGAGAACCGTGAGCACGCGATGGGCCACCTGATCCTGTGGGGCCTCAAGGAGCCTGTAATGCCGTGGTGCACCAACGGCCCCGGCGAGGCCGAGCTTGGTGGCACGATGGAGGCGACGCTGAGCGACTGGGCGGACCAGTGCCACGCCCAGGGCGGCACCGTTATCGCCCCCCATATCGGCGGCCTCAGCGGCGAGATCGTCGTGCTGATTGCCACCGGCCGTATCGAGGGCATGGAGATGGTGAGGATGCACGAGAAGGCCCACAAGGGTTACTACCAGACATTAAACAGTGGCTACCAGATACCGCTGGTCGGGGGAACCGACAAGATGTCAGCCGACGTTACGGTCGGGCTGTCACGCACCTACGCCCGCCTCCCCGAGGGACAGAGCTTCAACTACGACAACTGGTGCAGGGCGGTGGCCTCTGGTAGGACCTTCGCCAGCAGCGGCCCTATCATCCGACTAACGGTCGACGGCCAGGACATCGGAGACACGCTGCAGATTCCTGGCCCAGGGACCGTGGAGGTCGAGGCAATCGCCGAGAGCATCTTCCCGATCTACTCGCTGGAGATCGTTCAGGAAGGACGCGTTGTAGCCTCCGTACACTCCAAAGAGGGATCAAAACGACTGATGCTGTCGGAGAACATCGCGGTCGATGGCCACACGTGGATTGCCGCAAGGTGCGGAGGGCCTGAGTACTACACGGAGGGCAATTTCAACAGCAGCCAGCCTCCCTCATGGTCCCAGGAGCACTCTGCATCCAGCAATATCGTCGGCGTACACTTCGACGCATGGCGTCGCGGCATCTTCGCCCACACGTCCCCTGTCTACGTTGCATGCGGGGGCGAGTGGTCGATGTTCGACCCTGAAATCGCCCGCAACATGCTCACGTCGATCGAAGGCTCGCTCACCTACATACGCCAGGTGTCGACACAGCATGACCCCGAAACCATTACTCACCACCACGGCGAAGGCGACCACATGGCCTACCTCGAACGCCCATTCCAGGAAGCGAAGGCTGCGCTGGAACAGCGGCTGCGGGACTGGGAGGACTAGCGAGCCTCACCGTCGCGGAAACGGAATGCATACAGGTCAGCGTCTTTCAGAACGAAGCGCAATTTTACTGTAGTACCAGCCAGGCCGCTCAAGTCCACTTCGCTATCCCATCGGAACACGCCTTCGATCTCGTCTCCGAACTTTTCTGAGCCGTCGGACAGCGAGAATCCCGACACCGGGCGACCCTCGACATCCTGAATTTCGACCTGCACAGACCCGACTGCGGACGTCGAGTAGTTCATCTCCAGTTCTCCGCCAGAAAAAACGAGCGGTCGGGTAACAAACTCGCCCCCAGAAAAACCTGCATTCACCGACACGAAACCATCGGTTCGCAGTGCATAGCGGCGAAGATGGGTCGTCGGCAGTCGAGAGTGCTGCCTACTGTAGAGCGACATCTCTTCAGGCGTTGTCTGGACGATTCCACTGCCTACGTAGATGCCTCGCTCGTGCCAGTTTTCTTCCTCCGGCCCGGGCCGGATCCACGCCTCTTTGAAGCTGCGATCGAAGTTAAGGCCGTCACGGCTGGACATGAAGACAATGTCGCTTACCCCACCACCAAAATCGCGCTCCCACTCCGGGTCAGGAGATCGCTCCAGAACGAGACGCGAAGGGAACATCAAATAAGTACCCGGCGCTCTGTCATATGGAGTGTACGCGTTTGTGTACAGCTGCTCGGCTGGCGTTTCGCCGGTCTCGATGGACACCAGTGGAGTCCACTCCAGGAAGTCCTCAGAGGTGGCCCGTCTGATCCAGCGGTAGCCACCCTTGAATGGACCACCCGAACCCGCCGCACCCCTGGCGTAGATCACATATTTGCGTAATATTTTGTCCCAAAACGGGACGTTGTGTGAGTCGAATGGGCCGTCTGTGAGGACCGGATCCTCGCTCATGCGTCGCCACGACAGTCCGTCGGCGGAGACCATCGCGTATAGGACACGCGTCATCTCCTCCCCGACCGGCGACCTGACTACGGCCTTGTACCGTTCGTCCTCCGCGGCCTCCGGGTTCTCGTCGAGGAACACCGCCATCTCGGAGCCTGGCCCCGCGTAGACCACGTTATTCTCGGAGGAACCGTCAACCTCGATTAGACCCAAGAACGGCTTGTTCCAGGTGATCCCATCGTCGCTCTCGGCATATGCCTGCAGGTTCAGCGCACCTGGATCAGTGGTCGAACCGCCTGCGCACTGGTAATACATCCGCCACTTCTCGCCATCGTGGAACGCCGTGTGGTAAGCCGAAAGACGAGCCTCCCACGGGTGCTCACCCTTAATCGAGCGCTCCTTCAATTCCGGCTCGTGGAGGCGGCGAACTACTCCGTCCATCTCTGCCATCCAAAAGTCATCAAGAAATAGCTGGCGCTCATTTCCGATCTTTATCGGGGCGTCTGGGTTCATAATTCATCCTTTGCAGTGATATCGGCGGCATGTTACATACTCGAAACGAGCCGCGCAAGGGCGATTCGAACAGGCCTTGGCGACTCCTAGGAGTGCAATTCCACGATGTCTTCATCAGCCAGTTCGTGGCGCGGCCCGACCCGTTGCGCCTCGAATTTCCCCGACTGTCCCCACAGTACAGCGTACTTGAGGCGTCGCCCCAGGTCCTTGTGAACCTGCTCTGCCACCAGGGCTACCGTGCTGCCTATCGGCAGGACGAAGGGGTTTTCGCGAACAACCTCTTCCAGTTTTTCTCGCGGCGACTTCGTATACACGCGAATTACGCCCAGCGCCGCGAACACCTCTGCGGCCAGCTCATCCAGGCCAACCCCCTCCTCGGCACTGGCCATAATCACCGGATAGGTATCGCCCAGCTTCGACTCCAGCTCGTCGTATCCGTCGAGGCCCTCGGGCAAGTCGGCCTTATTACCAACAACGACAGTCGGCTTTCCGCGCCACTCGTCGTCCTCGTCCCGCGCCTCACCTCGGCCAAGCAAGCTGAATCCCCACTGCTCTAGATGCGCTACCACCTCCAGCACCTGAGCAACCGGGTCCATCGACAAGTCGACCACTACGACGAAAACATCAGTGTTGCGCAGCAGCCCGTACAGCCGGCCCTGGGTAGCGGGGTTGGAGATAGGTGGGGTGTCAACGAGTTGGATCAGCACATCCTTGAACGGCAGCATCCCGCGCATCGGTTCCTGGGTGCTCAGCGCATACGCGCCGACCTGGGATTTTGCCCCAGTGGCACGGGACAGCAGCAGCGACTTCCCCGAGTTAGTGAGCCCCACGAGGGTCGCCCTTCCCCCACCCTCCTTGGGCATTGAGAAGGGTTCGTTATGTCCGCCTTTTCCCCCGACAGACGTATCCTCTAACTCCGACATGAGCTTTGAGAGTCGCGTCTTGTGTAGCGCCTTGAGGTGCTCCGTGCCCTTGTGCTTGGGCATGATCGTGAGCATCTCTTGCAGAGCGACGATCTTCTCTTGGACGGTCACGGCCTCCCGGAACCGTTCTTCCGCCTTGCGATATTGTGGTGGCACGTTTGTAGGCATGGCGCTGTTATCATAGGTCGCGCACGACAAATTCGCGAGTCACGTTAATTAGCTACTTTGATGAGAGGAATGGAGCCAAAACATGCTGACCCTTGCATTTGTTGGCGTCGGCGGCCTGATCGGCGCGTCGTCGCGATACGCAGTTGGACGGTGGGTGAACGACATGGCCGGCAACCCGGCCTTTCCCTACGGCACCCTTGCTGTGAACGTTGTTGGCTGCCTATTGATCGGCGTCCTAGCGGGGCTGGCGGCGACGCGAAACATCATCGGAGTGGACACGCGTGCTTTCCTAATTGTCGGTGTCCTCGGCGGATTTACGACATACTCCGCATTCGGACTCGAGACCGTAGAGCTGATACGTCGCGGCGAATTTTTCATCGGCCTGTCCAACGTCGCACTACAGATAACCCTGGGCCTGGCTGCCGTCTGGGTCGGCCTCAAAATCGCCGACTCGGTCTGACCTCACCGCCAAAATTGCCGACGCCTAGGACCCCGATGCACATCTCCCGACCAGATGCTATATTAGCCGCAATCTTATACTTGGAAAGTTTTATCCCCCCGGGCTCGTCCCGGATTTCGACCCCCATCCGAAGACCGAGAGGTAGAGCGTGCTCGTTAACATCATATAGATTCTCGTACTTGCAGGAATCTCTGCGGCCTTTGGATGGCTAACCTGGCGAACTTGGCGAATCGCCAATCCATTCGCCAAATGGGGAGGCGTCGTCGGCTCTGGGTTCCTGACCCTGGTAATCGCGCTGGTAACAGCAGTCATCGTCATGGGCGCATTCAAGGTCTATATGCCTCGGGGCAACGATGTGATCGAGGCATCCGTCGCAGGCACGCCAGAGCAGATCGCACGCGGCGCACACCTCGCATCGGCCACCTGCGCGGGCTGCCACACCCTGAACGACCAGCTTCCTCTCTCAGGGGGAAGAACATCCTTGAAGATATCCCGATGCCACTCGGTAAGATGTTCCCGCCAAACCTGACCCCCGCCGGGTCGCTGGCAGATTGGAGCGACGGCGAGATCGTCCGTGTGATAAGAGAGGGCACGAACCGGAACGGCCACCTGTCTACCATGATGTCCATTCTCGACTTCAGCTCCATCAGCGAGGACGACATCCACTCGATCGTCGCGTTTATCAGAAGCCAGCCCGCCGTACAGAATGAGACGCCTGTTAACACCCTGACACCGCTTGCCCTGGCCATGATGACCCTTGGCATGCTGCCCCTAAAGGACGTGCCAGAGTCCGGTCCGGTTGCATCGGTTCCTATTGGCCCCACGGTAGAGTACGGTCGCTACATCGCCAATTTCATCGGCTGCACCGAGTGCCACGGCGAAGACCTGTCGGGCGGCGCGGGGGGCCTATCTCCAAAGGGACCGACCCTCAGGGTCGTAAAGAACTGGAGCGTAGAACAGTTCATCGAGACGCTCCGCACCTGGCTGAACCCAACCGGACGGGCCCTCGACAAGGAAGAGATGCCCTGGGACTTCATCGGGAGGCTCGACGACGAGGAGTTGGCAGGACTGCACGCCTACCTGGTCAGCTTCCCCTAGAACGCGGTTT
>Ga0302139_10001121_pt1 | contig 12932 bp, 8 predicted proteins | sample CBN3_331_MG_FD_203104 | JGI IMG/M metagenome (GOLD analysis project Ga0302139, IMG submission 203104) | Marine microbial communities from Western Arctic Ocean, Canada - CBN3_33.1 | ecosystem: Environmental > Aquatic > Marine > Oceanic | place: Canada: Western Arctic Ocean | collected 2017-09-15 | reverse complement strand
CATGTTGGCGAGCGGCTGTCGGTCGGCGAGTTGCTGTATGGCCTGATGCTGCCCTCGGGAAACGATGCGTCGGTGGCGTTGGCCGAGCACTTTGGGAAGCGGTTCCAAGCGGCCGAGGGGGATTCCCCAACGCGGGCGTCGGATCCGTTGTGGCGGTTTGTGGCCGAGATGAACCGGACGGCATCTCGGCTGGGCATGTCGGAGACTTATTACGAGAACACTCATGGCCTGACCGCTGACGGTCATCTGTCGACCGCTTCGGACCTGCTGAAGTTGGCTCGTGCCGGTTGGAAGATGAAGCGGTTTCGCGACTACGTGGGGACACGTCAGCACGGCTGCCGATTGGTGGGGCCTGGTGGTCGTCAGCGGAACGTGGTGTGGCGCAACACGAACCGGTTGTTGCCCACGACGGGTTATGACGGGATCAAGACGGGTACGACTTTGGCGGCCGGAGCGTGCCTGGTGTCGACGGGTCGGCGTGGTGCGGACCGGTTGTTTCTGGTTGTGTTGGGAGCTGCGTCGTCGTCGGCTCGATACACCGATTCGCGGAACCTGTACCGTTGGGCGTGGTTGAAGCGGGGGCACAAGTGAGCTGGGAGGGGCGGGGTAGTGGGGGCAGTCTGACTCACGATGCCAGTTCTTCTCGCAGTCGTTGGGCCAGTTGTTGGGCCTGTTCATCTGAGACGCACAGCGGGTTGATGATGAGATTGGCCTGGTCGAGTTGGCCGTGGCTGACGTAGACGGGTGGCGTTCCGTTTCGCAGGCTCTGGCAGAGTTCGAATGCCGTGCGACCGACGGCGGATTCGTCGATCGTGATGGCCAGCACCGGCGATCGTTCTTCCGCGGCGGTGCCCTGGATCGAGCAGGTCACGTTGAGTTGGCCCAATTCTGAGGCAATCGATTCTAGCCTGGCGTGTTGGCGGTCCCAGTCGCAGTCGTAGGCCCCCGAGGCGAACAGTTCCAGGGCGGTCAGCAGTGCGAGGATTTCTTCCTTGGAGACTTTCAGTGCTCGACCGATGCCATGTCGGGGCAGTCCATCGAGCATCTCGGGGTCGATCAGAGAGTGTGGTGGATCCCAAAGTTGGAGGTGGTCGTCCATATCGAGCATCTGGATGGCGGCCGAGGCAATCAGGTCGCGGCGTCCGCAGAGGATGCCGGTGGATTGTGGGCCTCGAATCGCCTTTCCCCCGCTGAACCCGACGAGGTCGGCTCCGAGAGCGGTGATGTCTTTGAGGTTGTGTTTCGGCGGCAATTCGCCTGCGGCATCGACAAGCACCGGCAGATTGTGCTTGTGCGCACGTTGGATGACCTCGGCCAGGGGTGGCTCGGTGTCACGGCCGTAGCCGTAAAAGACCCCGGCGGTCTGGTCGGTGAATGCCGCCTCGTATTCCCAGGCCTCGGTCCGTCGTACTCCGGCATTGGAGACGATTTCGTTAAAACCGACCTCAACAAATCGAGCTCCCGCGGCCCGGACCGCGTGGTCGTAGCCGCTGCGCTGTTCCCTCGCGATGATGAACTCGCAGGGGAAATCGTCACAATGGGGGAGCTGCTCGATGCGGCGGAGATTGTAGCCACAGAGTATCGCGGCGGTTCCCAGGGTCAGTGCCGCAGCTGAGCCCGCGGTGACCAGCCCGGATTCGGTCTCGGTCAATTCGGCGATCCGTTTGCCGGCGGCGGCTTGGAGTTGTTCCAGGGGAACCCAACTGGTGGCTCCGTCACAAAAGGCGTCCAGCACCTCGGTGGGCATGGGGGCTCCGCCGAGACGGGTGACCGCTCCGGAGGCGTTGATGATGGGTGTCAGGCCGAGATCCTGGTAGCTGGTCATGGTTGGTGTGAACCTGGCTTGGGGGTGTTGTTCAGTTGTGTCTTCAGCTGAGAAAGTCGTTTGTCGTGCTCGAACAGGTAGGCCTGCTGGGCACGCCAGGCGGCGGCACGGTTGTCGTTGGCACGACGGAATCCCGGATCCGTCTGGAGCGCCTTGCGGCGTTGGCGACGCGAGTTCGCGATCTGTTCGTCGGTAACGAACAACTGGGGGTAGGCCGTTTTGAGTTTCCCCTGCAGACTGGTCTCGGTCGCGACGAGTTTTCGGTAGTCATCGGAATCTCGAAAACGTTGTCGCAGTGTTTCGATCGCGTGAGGCCGCCGGCTGGCCGGCAACCTTGCGACGCCGGACTGCTTGGAGATCAGAAACATCTCGATAGCCCGCGCGGCCTTGTGCGTGGCCGTCAGCAGCGTGCGATAGTTGGGGTCGTCCTTGTGGAGGCGGCGACGTTGTTCGGCAATCGCCTTACGAAAATTCTTGTGTGACCGAAAGACGCCAGGGAAAGTTTGCTTGTTGTTTGCGTCGAGTTCATCAACTCGTTCGACCAGTTTGCGATAAGCCGGATGCGTGCGGTGGAACAATGCATGAAGATTGCGTTTGCGGATGTCGTGCTCGTCGGTGAGAGATTTCTTGACCGGATGCTGCCCCGACGCGCGTGCAATCGTTTCGAGCCGCGTGGCCTGGTCCTGGTCCTGGTGGCGGGCGGCGGTGAGGATCTGCACGTTGTCGAAGGCGGCCGCTCGCGCTGATGGCGTCCACACCAGGAGCGTCACCGCCATGACTTCCGTCAAGAGGTTCCGCCGAAGACTCATGCCAGCAGTCCGTCAATGACAGAGCCGGGTGAGAGAGGGATCGGTTGGCCACGACGGTTCTGGATGTGCTGGTCGGGCCGAATTCCCAGGCAATGGAACATCGTGGCACCCAGGTCCCAGGGGCCGACGGGGTACAGGACGGGGTAGGACGCGTGACGGCTCGAAGCACCAAAAACTGTGCCGGGCTTCATGCCACCACCGGCAGTAACGACAGAATAGCAGTCGGGCCAGTGGTCACGGCCGGCGTCCTTGTTGATCCAGGGCGTGCGGCCGAATTCACCGACACAGACGACCAGGGTGGTGTCGAGCAGGCCTCGGTCTTTGAGGTCGGACAGGAAGGTCGAGAGACCACGATCGAAGGGGGGCAACAGGTTGTCCTTCAGACGTGGATAGTTCTTGGCGTGGGTGTCCCACTGGTCGCGATTCTGCTTGGCCCAGTTGACGGTGATCAGTGGCACGCCGACCTCGACCAGTCGACGCGAGAGTAGGAGTGTCTGGCCGAAGCGGTGGCGACCGTAGCGGTCGCGCAACGAGTCTGATTCGGTGTCGATCTGGAAGGCGGCACGGGTCCGGGCTGATCCGAGCAGGCCGAAGGCACGCTGGTAGAGGTTGTCGACACCGGTGACCTGACGGACCGATTCGACCGGGTGTCGGCCGCGGTCGAACGACTGGAGCAACTGGTGACGACGTCGCAGGCGATCGGTTGGGAGTTCGGCGGGGGAGGTTAGACTGTCAACCCGGAAGCCGGCCGTACCCGGATCGGCGGCGATGCGGAACGGTTCGTAGTTCAGTCCCAGGAAACCGGCATTCTGTCCTGCGATGGGGGGCCGGTTTCCCTGGTGCATGACCGGTCCGAGCACGATGGCGTCGGGGACCGGGTTGGGATTCTGGCCGAGTCGTGAGACGAGGGCCCCGTAGGTGGGGAAATCGTCAGGCCGAACCGGTGTGTTGGTTCCCTGTAACGGGTGGGCGTGGCCGGTCAGGGCGGCGTAGGCGGCCGAGCCGTGTTCGAAATCGCGGTGGGTCATGCTGCGGACGATTGTCAACAGGTCGGTGACACCGGCCAGGTGGGGCAGGTGCTCACCGATTTCGATTCCGGGAACACGGGTGGCGATCGGTTGGAATTCGCTGCGTAGCGACGACGGCGCCTCGGGCTTCATGTCCCAGGTGTCCTGCTGGGAGGGGCCACCCCAGAGGAATATCAGTACGCAACTCTTGGCTAGGCCGAATCCGGCCGCATCGCTGGCCTGGGACGTTCTCTCCGCGGCGAGCAGTTCGGGCCACGAGAGTCCCAACAGGCTGCAGCCACCGATCTCCAGCAATCCCCGCCGTCGTGAGATCGGACGGCCGTCGTGCAGAGATTCGGGAAGAGAGTCAAAACAGATCATGGAGCCACCGGAGAGCAATTCTACCATGGATCCGGGGCGAAGACAGCAGGAGTTGATTGCAGACCTTGAGAAATGAAACGGACCCGGGGATCCCCGGTGCCTTACGTTCCGGAGCAGACGGTGTGAAGTACCCCGGGGCGAAACGCCCAAGGACGGTTTCGTGGTGTCGAAATCGACTCCGTGAGAAACCAGAAATAGCTAAGGTTCCACAGGGAACCCCGGGTCATGTGTTGGCGTGAGCGAGAATTGTGTCTGGCGAGTTGGAAGTCAGTCTATCGTCGATGTGTCGTCCGTTCCAGAGGCTGATGGAGACGTGTCGGACGAAGACGTTTTCAGGGCTTCTCGGAATAACTGTGCAAGTAGGCTGCAGGTGCTGGCGTAACCGTCGGGATCGACCAGTCGGGCCAGTGCGAGGTGTCCCTGGGCGACCTGGAGTTGGCGGAGGTCGAGCTGTTCGGGGCCGACGGTTTCGAGACGGTGCAGCATGGCCCGCAGGATTCGGCGGCGAGGTTTGGGCAATGCAAGCCGTTGGTTGACGACCAGACCGGTGACCGTCTGCCGCTGATGATTCGGCATGATGTGCGTCTTGTTCTTGGCCAACTCGAACCGCTCGTCTGTGACAATCCGCTCGATCACCCACAACAGTTCCTCGGGTGGCATGAACTGCTTGGGTGAGGTGGTGGAAAAGGTCAGATCGTCGGCATAGCGGGTGTAGGTCCAGCCGTGCTGACGGGCGAGACCGGCGAGCCTGAGGTCCAGCGAGCCGGCGACGAGGTTGGCCAAGTGTGGACTGGTGGGGGCACCTTGCGGGAGTCGGCCGCGGCGGGTGACGAGTTGGACGAGTGCCTGTTGGGTGGGCTGGTCGAGGTCGAGAGTGTCGAGGCAGTCGTGGACTCGGTCGGCGGTGATCGACGGGAAGAAGTTGCGGATGTCGGCGGTCAGGACGAAGCGGCGACCGACGTGGTGGGAGGCGTTGCTGAGGATCGAGCGACCGGGGACGAAGCCGTGAGCGTGGGTGGTTGGAGTCAGCCGGTAGAGCCAGTTGTCCAGCAGCCAGCGTTGAGCGGCCTTGAGTTCGGTGTCGGGTGCTTCGATCCAACGGGTTTTCTTGACCCGTTGGCCTGAGACCAGCGGGTAGACGTGGTAGCGATTCTCGGCCGTCGCGGCCAGTTGACCGAGTGCACCGGGAAGCACCAGGTGGGGTGGGGCAATGAGTGAGGGCATCAGCAATCGTCTGTATTGGATCGAAACGTGGTCAGTTGAACAGCGCAAAGCCTCCGCAGCAGGCGACCACAAGGGCTACCAGTGCGAGCACAGCCACCTTGGGCAGGCTGATGATCAATTCGCTGTTGATGTGCTTCGAATCGGAACCGGCCTGTCGTCGAGGCCTGCGGTTGCGGGTTGGTTCGGAAAGTGCTGGCAGCCGGTCTGTGAGTCGCTTGTAGGTGCGAAAGCTGTAGTGGGCGGTGGAAGTGTTGGGTTGGTGTTTCATCACGCCTCGCTTGGCCCAACGGATATCGGATTGGCCGCGAGCCATGATGGCGGTGATCGTTTCGATGAGGTCCCAGAGGATGAGGAAGGTGGTTTGGAGATCCAGGTCGATGTCTTGGTCGATTGCGACCGCCAGTTTTCGTTTCAGAGACAGCCGCTGAATCCGCTGCTGGCTGGGAGGGTGTTGCTGCCAGTGTTCGATCCACTTGGTGCTGGGGCGATGGGGGCCTGAGGAGGACCGGTGAAGTCTGAGTACCGAAAGCGGCTGCGATTGGAAGCGAAGTTCGGTTTGGCCGTCGTGGGTGCGTTTGAGTGAAAAGGTGCCGAAGTGTGGCATGACCAGGCTGCGGCGGCCCTGGTGGTAGTGATCGGAGTCGAGCAGGTGGTGCCAGAACCCATCGACCACGTTCGCCGTGTCTTGGAACCCGGTTCCGTGGCGGGACGCCAGGGACGCGATCAACTGAGCGCTGGTAATTGGTGAGTCGGACTTGATGAGCTCGGAAAGCGGGACAACCTCAACCTGGGGATCTGCGAGCCGCTCTGCCGGTGCGGTGGGTGTGGGTGTGGGTGTGGGTGTGGGTGAATCGGACGCCAGTTCGCGTCCCGATTTCTCAGCCAACTGGGCCACATCGTCTTCTTCGAAGACCCAATTGCCGTAGTCGGGGTAGCCTCGGATCTTGCCACGGCGACGCATCGCGATGACTTCGTCGGGGCTGAGCCCCAGACGTCGGGCGGTTTCTTCGACTGAGATGCGACTGGACGAGTCAGGCATGAGTGGTGTGGTGCGTGATGGCGACCGCGTTTCAGGCTACAAGAAAAACACTCCTGCACAATTCGCGAAGATTGCGAATCCGACCAGGCAGATGGTGCCAATCGCGACGATCACGCCCGGTTTGATTTGTGCAGAGCCCTGCTTGGCCGCCCGTTTCGTGTGCGATGGTCCGCGCCGCTGTTGAGGTTCGTTTCGATTCTTGCGAGGCGATTCCTGTGGTGGGCTTTCGGGATTGTCGTTGGATTGAGGCCGAGGCTGTGGCGGATCGGGTTGTGGATCGTCCGGGGCCGGATCGGGTTCTTCGAAAGTTGTCGGAGTCTGTTCGGCTGGCTTGGCTTCGATCGTGCCTTGGTCAATCGGCTGTTCGGCCGTTTCGGTTGACTCGGACGGGTCGGTTGACTCGAGCGGATCGGGCGTTGGCTGATCAACCGGATCGTCGACGAGATCGGGTTCGTAGTCCGACGCTTCGTAGCTCGGGGTGGTGTATTGGGGAGTATCGTACTTGGGTGTTTCGTATTGGGGTGTTTCGTATTGGGGTGTTTCGTACGAGTGGGACTGGGATTTCGAGCTGTAGGATGATGAGTCGCCGCCGGGTTCGTACTTCGACGGGGTGTAGGCCTTGTTGGTTCCGGCTTCGGGCTGATCGGGCTGATCGGGCTGATCGGGCTGATCGGGCTGATCGGGCTGATCGGGCGGGGTTGGTGGCGAGGCGTCGGGTTGTTGGTTGTCGATTTCGTCTGAGTTCAGTTGATCGGCATCGTCAGCCATGTTTCGACTTCGCGCGTTGGTGGGAGGGTGGAGTGTCCGGTGCTCAGTTTGTCAGCGTGTGTTGTCGTTCTCTATTCGGTTCAAAAATGGCACAAACCCGGCCGTCGTAGTGGGGATACTCCACAGTGTGTGTCCGGCGGTGATATATAGTGTTTTTCGGTCAGGGCCCCCGAAGGTACAGTTGGTGACCGAATCTTCCTGGATCGGGATGAAGGCAACTTGTTTGCCTTCGGGCGAGATGACATACACCCCTCCTTTGGCTTCGGTGGTTTCGTTGGGTGGGCTGGCGACGGTACGACCGGCTGCGACGTAAAGTCGTCCTTCGACGTCGATCGCCATGCCGTCCCCGCCACGGCCTCGTCCGAAGTCGTGCATGCTCTTTCGGCTGTCGGGGACGACGTTGCCCTGTGGTGTGAGCGAGAACCGATAGACGGCTCGAGCGATGTCGGGCGAGTTGTCGTTGTTGTTGTCGATGACGTAGAGGAACCGGTCGTCGGGAGTGATGCAAATGCCATTGGGTCGATCGACTTCGTGCGTGATCACCTGTGTGACTTTGCCATCGGGGTCGATGCGATAGACCCCTTCGACGGCCCGGCCGTCCTGGTCGCGGATTTCCATTCCATCGCGAGGCCCATAGCGGGGGTCGGTGAAGTAGATGCGTCCTTTGGAGTCGATGGTCAGGTCATTGGGGCCGGCGTATTTTTTGCCTCGGTAATTGTCGGTGAGCACGGTGATCGTGCCATCGTGTTCGGTGCGTGTGACTCGCCGGTGTCCACCTGTTCCGGGACCTTCGCAGGCGAGCAGTCGGCCCGTCAGGTCAAACAGCAATCCGTTGGCGGCTCCGGAGGGCTGGCGGTAGACGTGCATTGCGCCAGTGCGGTCTCGGCGCATGATCCGATTGTTGCTGCCATCGCTGAAGTAGACGTTCCCGCTGGGGTGCCAGGCGGGACCTTCAAGAAACGCCACGATGCCGATCGGCTTGGCGATGGCCCTGGCAAACACTTTGCTCGGGGCCACTGCGAGACCGGTCGCCACCGACGGCAGAAACTCGACTGGACTCTCGCTGATCACTTCGGTCCCATCGGGCATCCGCCCGGTGGCTCGGAAGACGAGAGTCACTGGTGCGGTGGCGTCGAGGTCTTGGGGCACCTGGATCTGGGCGGTGGCCGAAAGTTCACCGGGTTGGAAGCGGGTTATTGCAGCGGTGAATTCCGGGGTCTGTCCGGAAGCACTTTCGACGGCGTGCAGTCGGACGGTCATGCCGCCGGGGAAGTTGGTCGTGCGTTCCAGTTTCAGGCGGCAACGGATGTTCGAGCCGGGTGTGCCGCTGAGTGAGGTGTCAAGGGCGAACATCTTGACGACGGGCGGTCGGGTGCGGAGCATGTTGCGTTTTTCCGAAAGCACGAGCACTGCTTGGCGTCGTCCGTGCTTGTCGGTGAAGTGGGCGTAGGCTTGGGAGTAGAGTTGCGACTGGGATTGGATATTGATGTGCATGGTTTCGGGCAGGTAAATCGGCAGGAACCCATCGGTCGTACCTGGCGGGATGACGAAGGGGATCATCTGGATCCCGTCGAGGTCTCGGTTCTGTCGGTCGCCGATCTGGACGGTGATCGGCAGGTCAAACCCATTGAGTCGTTCGACCTGCATCGCGTAGCGATAGACGGTGCCGCGGTGGGCGTACAGGTAGGCTTCGTTGCAGAAGAGCCTGAAGACCGGTTTGTGGCAAACGGTGAGATGGAACTGATCGGAGTGTGCATCGACGGCCGACAGTCCTTCGTTGTCGACTCCGAGATGCCGTGAAGCGAGTCGGCTGGTGGCTGCCTGGCGATCGATATCGTTCCCGGCTACGGGCCGGGCGATTCCGGTGATTGTCATGGGGTAGCCGTGCGAGGCGGCCTCGGGGGTGGCATGGAAGGTGAGTTTGACCGAGTCGGCTTTGGCCGGGATCTGTTTCGGTTCGACAGTCACTCCGGCGGGCAAACCCTCGAAATTCAATTCGATCGGCGCCTCGAAGCCACCGGTTCGTTTGATCCTGATGGTGAGGCTGGAGGAGGAGTCCTGGACGACGTTGAGTGCATCGGTGTTGGCGTGGAGGCTGAAGCCGGTTGAGGCTTCGGCGAGTCGGAGCCGGTAGACGAAGTCATCGCCGCCGCGTGACCCGAATCTCAGGTCGCGGATTTCGACATGAGCGTCCGTATCGGCCTTGGCCAACCATTCGATCCGGGCTTCTCGATCCGCGTTCCCAACCGAAGTGCCTCGTCCGAGTCGTTTGCCGTTCTGGTTGGTCAGTGTGAGGATCGGCAGGACGGGTGTGCCGGGTGTCGCGGCGGTGGCTCTCAGGACGTATCGTTTGCCGGCGATTGCCTGGAAGCGGAATCGGTCGATGTCGTTGGCATCGTCGAGTCGTCCGTGGAGTGTCGAGCCGACCTCGACGGTGCCGGCCTGGTCGCGTGAGTTGTTCGGTTCGGTTTCGACGAGGTGATGTTCGAGGCTGACGTCGAGGGTGGGGCCTCGCGATCCCCAGGGATTCAGTGGTACGTGGCCGAGGTGCCATTGAATGGGCTTGTTCTGGACGGCCAGCGGGCCGGGGATGCCGGTCATGGTGCGGAACTGGATGACCGAACTGGTGTCTGTGCGTCCTGCGTTGGGGAAGGCCGATACGACCAGAGGTTGGGTCGAGAGCGTGATGCGATAGACGCAGGCGGCGTTGCCCTGGAAGGTGATGTTGGCGACTCGCAGCAGGTAATCGCCATCGGCTGGAGCCAATAGTGCGAGCAGGGGATCGCGGCCGATGCGGATTTCCTGTGGTTCGAGCAGTCGGCCGTTGGAGTCGAGCAGTTGGACAAGCGGGTCGAGTCGGCTGCCGATGCGGCCGGCGAGGACGTCGCAGACCAGGACCTGGTCTTTCTGGAGTGTCAGGCGGAAGAAGTCGACGTCCTGTTCGCCGTAGATTTGACCATTGAGAGTGACGGGAAGCTTGAGTGGTTCGGCGAGTTGAGGAGTCGAGTTGGATTCGGATTCGATGTGTTCGGGCAGGTCGCCGATCAGGAAGGGGCGGGTGCCGGTACCGCCCTGGGCGCAGCTGATTCGCCAGAGTGCCTGGCCGAGCGGTGCATCGGCGGCGATCGAGATCTCTTGGTTCCATTCGCGGGGGTAGGTGATCGGGATTTCTGTCGGTTTGCGGCGTGGGTTGGGTTCGCCGAGATTTCGGGCGAGTTGCTGTTCGAGGCGGCCGCCTGCCGAGACGCCCGGTCCGTAGATCAGGAAGTCGGTGCCACCGGGAGCGCACTCGGTACCCACACGCACCTGAATCGTCGTCCCCCGGCGTCCTCCGGCGGGGAACACATGAGTGCTCGAGGGGCTGTAGCCGGGCTTGGGCTGTGCCGAAGCTGTTGGCGGCGGCAGGAGTGTGGCGAGTGCGGCGAGTGCAAAAAAGCGGAGGCTGCGAGCGGAGCGGATCACGGTGAGGATTCCGGGGTCAGGTCAATTCGGTGATCGGGCGTCCGTCGTCGACCATTGGGACGGGGCGTCCGAGTGGAGTGTGCAGGATTTGCTGTGGGTTGATGCCCATCAGGTCGAGCACCGTGGCGGTCATGTCGCGGGGAGTGATTGGGCGATCGGCGACGGCCGACGCCTTTCGGTCACTGGCGCCGATCACCTGCCCGCCTCGGACTCCGCCTCCGGCCATCGCGATCGAGAACACGTTGGGCCAGTGGTCTCGGCCGGCCAGTTCGTTGATTCGTGGCGTGCGACCGAATTCGGTCGCGATGATCACCAGGGTGTTGTCGAGCAGCCCTCGGTCTTCGAGATCGTTCAGGAGTGCGGGGACGGCCTGGTCGAACGAGGGGCAAAGCAGGTCTCGGAGGCTGTAGGTGTTTTTTCGGTGAGTATCCCAGTGTCCGTTTTCGATGGCGACAAACCGGCATCCGGCTTCGACCAGTCTGCGGCTCAGCAGGCAGCACTGGCCGACCGATGTCATCCCGTAAGCGGCTCGTGTCTTGTCGGTTTCACGGTGAATGTCAAACGCCTGCTTGGCTTTTCTGGACGTCATCAGTCCGGCGGCTTTTTTGTAGAAGGTGTCCAGAGAACGGACGCTTCGGCCGATGGTTTCGGACTGCCGTTCGAATCGATTGATTTCTCGGAGCACGGCCTGTCGCCGAGCGTTTCGGTCGGTCGAAATGGTGGTGGGCAGCGTGATGTCTCGGACCGAAAAGTCTGGAGCGGCCGGGTCGGCTTCGATCACGAACGGGCCGTAACTGGGGCCCAGGAACGAGGGGCCGCCGCTGTTGAGGAAATTGGGGACGGAGATGTAGGGGGGGAGTTCGCCGGGGGTGCCGAGGCGGGCGATCATCGAGCCCAGGCAGGGGTGATGGTTGTTGTTCTGGTTGCCGTTGAAGTCGCCGGCGCCGGGCCGCTTGCCGGTCATCATCACGTGGTAGCCGCGACCGTGGTCGCTGTCGACGTGAGTCACACTGCGGAGAATGGCGAGCTTGTCGGTGACGGTGGCGATGCCGGGGAGGACGTCGGAGACGTGGATGCCGGGAGCACTGGTCGAGATCGGCTTGAAGTCGCCTCGGATCTCAGACGGGGCTTCGGGTTTCACGTCCCACATGTCCTGGTGAGGCTGTCCGCCCAGAGCGAACAGGAAGATGCAGTTGAGTTCCTTGGCGGGCTTGGATGGCTTGTCTGAGGTTTTAGCAACTGCCGCCTGCAGGCTCATCAACTCGGCCAGGCTCAATCCTCCGAGACTGCCGACGGTGAGCATGTCGCGTCGACTGAGTCCGTCGCAGTAGGACGAAAGTCGATGGCGTCCGAGTGAGGGGTTTGGGTACATGAGCGTGGTCCTGTTGGACGGAGCTAGTGGACAAACAGGAAGTCGTAGGAATTGAGCAGTGCCCAGAGAAAATCTTCGGCGGCCTGGCGTGGTGGGCTGTTGGCGAAGAGTGTTTCGGCGGCCTGGATTTCTCGAGGGTTGGGTTTTCGGCCCAGTGCCGCCAGGCAGAGTTGGTTGACGATGGTCTTGGGCGAGGCTTTCTTGGCCAGCAGAAGATCGATCCTTCCGCCAGCGGCCGTGATCTTGGCGTCGATCTCGGGCGCATTCATCAGGTGGAGCGTCTGAGCCATCGTTGGTTCGGTCGACGATCCGCACTCGCAGGGGGATTGTCTGAGCGATCGGCCGAAGGTGTCGAGGAAGTAGCTGGGTAGGCGATTGTCCCAGAGTTGAATGGCTCGGGTACCTCGGGGCATGCCGTTGAAGGCTTCGGGCGTGCCGGTCACCTGGCTGATCGCATCGAGCAGCACCGCTGCGGGGAGCCGTTTGACGAGGTGGTGCGAGTAACTCTGTTCGTCTCGGGCATTGGTCGCATTGGGGCGGCTCGAGAGTTGGTAGACTCGAGAGGAGAGGATGTGGTGCATGAGTGACTTGAGATCGAAGCTGTTGGCGACGAGTGTTTCGGCCAGGTGATCCAGCAGGGCGGGGTTGGTGGGCGGGTTGGTGGACCGGAAGTCGTCCTCGGGCTCGACCAGTCCGCGGCCGAGGAACTGTTTCCAGATCCGGTTGGCCACCAGGCGTGCGAAGTAGGGATTTGACGGTCGAGTGATCCAATCGGCCAGCCGCACCCTGGGGTCGGATTCCCCAAAGTCGTCAAACCCGACTCCTCCGGGCGGCCGAGGCAGCACCGGTTGGTTGACCAGTGGGATGCTGGTCGGTTGGTAACCGGCGTGATAGACCAGTTCGCGGCCGGGTCCCAGGTGTGTGTGTTTGAGTCCCTTGAAGAAGCCAGCCATCCCGTAGAAGTCGTCCTGCCCCCACTTCTCGAACGGATGGTGATGGCACTGAGCACAGTCCATGCGGATGCCCAGAAAGGCCTGGCTGACGC
>Ga0302139_10001120_pt1 | contig 12935 bp, 9 predicted proteins | sample CBN3_331_MG_FD_203104 | JGI IMG/M metagenome (GOLD analysis project Ga0302139, IMG submission 203104) | Marine microbial communities from Western Arctic Ocean, Canada - CBN3_33.1 | ecosystem: Environmental > Aquatic > Marine > Oceanic | place: Canada: Western Arctic Ocean | collected 2017-09-15 | reverse complement strand
CGGTCAGGCCCTTGCTAGCTCCAAGGAGGGTTTGAACGTCGCAATGGGCGAGTTCACATGGATTCACGTGTCTCAAGCACCACTGGACCCTGGTGGTCTGAATTATACTCACGGCTTCGGTTGCATCGTTGGGCAGCATTACTGCATGGATGGGTCGGTGGCCATGGATGACTCGTACCCAGTCTACATGAGGTCTGTCAGTCACACTTTCCCTCTGAGTCTCGCTGATTTGCTAGGCGGTAACCTCGGAGACTCTGGCTTCATGAACTCAGTTTCTGGAGATGATCTCGGGAAACTTCTGAATTCAGGGATGGAGTTCTCAACGGTTCTTAGCGATTCTACGATGGAGTCCTTCATCGGGGACCTCCTCCCTAGCGGCATCAATGCAGATCTAACAATGTCGATTATCCTGCCCACGTGGGCTTCGACAATTGAGGGCGGCAACACCATCGATTTATCTTACCGAGCCTCTGGGAACCATGATGGAGTCATCAGCCTAACGGGCTCAGAGGCTTTCTCATGGGATCATGCGATTTGCAAGGACACAGCGAACGAAGGTTGCTTTGACAATACTCCCGACATGGTTTGTCCGTCCACTTCGAGGAGCTGTGGGTACATTGATGTCGATTGGGATCTGGAGGAAGCGTCCTTTGCCAGCCTACCACTCACCAAGGGGGGAACGGTAGAATTCGCTCTAAAGGTGGAGCTCACCATTCACAGGATTGCCGTTCCTGACTCCCTGTTCGAGTCATTGAGCACGGGTTCGACCACTTTGGACCTCGATGTGCTGCCGGCTGACCTTTTCCGGGCTTTGCTAGATATAGGCTCCAGGGGCGACCCCCTCGAAGTGGAATTCTCCCTTTGTGACAACGGGAGGTCGTTCTGTGACCAGAAGATTCCCTTTACCAGCACGGGTCTACCGGCCTACGCAAACAGCCTTGAAGGAGATATTGAGTCTCTGATTAATCATGCTTCTACAGAACTGATGGAAGATGAGAGCAACGGCATAGGGAACGTAGACATGTCTGCTTTCTCGGTAGACATCGAATTCCCATACGACATGCTCATCGACAACGATAATGCTGTTGGGGACGAGCGAGGGATAGTGCTCAGCGTAGAAATCCCAAAAGTGAGGATCACAACTGGCATCGACAACTCATGGTTCGAACTCATCAAGATAGTCCAGAGCGGGTCCGGCTCCCCGGAGATAGGTATAGTAGCAACTGATCCAGCAGGTGCCCTTCTGGCACCCTTCCTGAATCCAATGGTCGCCGCAATGGATGACTTGACCGGTGCCCTCTCGGCTAGTATGGTCAGTGCTGATGGGTTAAGAACACCCGAGTCAATCTCAATCGACTTCCCCAGCTCAAGGCTATCCAACGTAGGCCCTGAAGAGATGGGTTTGGACCTCTTCGGGTTCGTGACCTTCACATTGCCATTGGGTATCGAACTAGAGGATTTGTCGTCCTCGATGGGAAGGGTGACATCCGAAATGGACAACTCTTCGCGACAAGTCATCACCTACAAAATCGCACCGGGCATGACTGATGACAAATTGGAGTTCAACGTCCTCCTGACTCCGATGTGGGTTCTCTCTCAGATTCAGTATTACCTAATTGGGCTGATTCTTTTTGCCCTCTGGAGAACGAGGAGGAGGATGACGAAGAGGAGTCGAAAGAGGCGGGCTGCGTCCCTAGAGGCCTTAGAGGAATCTGTCGCTTCGCCGATGGGTTACATCCCACCCCAGCCAACGGTCGAGGTTCTGCAGGTATCAGACAATGGCATAGTGATCAAGAGAAGGCTGGTAGCCGGATAGTGAGAGTCCCATGCGAGCCCTTCTGATGGTTTTCGTAATTTTGACTGCCCCACTAAGCGGGTGCTTCGGTGAGAATCGGAGAGAGGTCACTTCGGACGATCTCGAGGTTACTCCGGGAACCCTGATCTCGGGGGTTTTCCAAGAGGTCTCCCTGGAAGCGGGGCAGAGCATGTCAGTCTTCGTGCCATACCTAGTTAGAGACCCAGAAACCGGTTTCATCCAGAACTCAACCGTTGTCGACATCGTCAAGGGGGCGTCCATATCCCTCGACTTACTCTCTCCACCCAGGGTCTCCCTCCTCGTCATGCTAGTCGGTGAGACGGGCCGGGACAATTGGCCTGTCAGGGCCGCTAACGAATCATGGGGTTCGTGGTTTGAGAGAGGGGGTGCAGCGGGCGAGGATGGCTTCGGAGTGAGCAGAGTCCGTGCTAATTCCTCCCTTGACACTCTGAACAGCAGCGAAGACGCGGGGGGTGCCGTCTCAGTTAAGACCGTGTTTTCAGAGAGAGTTTCGACAGTCGCTGAGGACGAAGGCGGGGCACACTCATCGGGAGTGGTGCACGGGAGGGTAGTCTACGAGAGGCTGCACGAGATTACAGATCCTGCGAACGCACTGGATCCGGTAGATGGCAAGGCGGGGTACTGGGATAGGTGGGCCGGTCAGGGCAACCCTGCATACGAGGACGCAGCCCAGTACCTGATATCCGAACTATCCTCCTTCGGACTCGAAGTAATGACGCACCGGTTCGAGTTCACTGACATTTTCGGAATCCAGAATCCCGAAGCGTACAACATATGTGCCTACAAGTGGGGTAGTGTCTTCACGAACGAATGGCTAGTTTTCGGAGCCCACTTCGACATCGCCCCCCCAGCGAACATGGTCGTGCTGGATCCGCACGTAACTGGGTCAAGGACATATGGAACCAGGGTCGGAGCGTACGACAATTCTGCAGGAACCTCGATGGTGCTGGAGACCGCTCGGGCACTAGCTGACTTCGAGAGTCGCCGTACGATGGTTTTCTGCCTGTGGTCGGGAGAAGAGGGAGGGAAGAGAGGGTCGGACTACTGGACCGACTACTACGTCAAAGAGGACAACCCAGATGTCACAGTTACCAACTATATCAATCTCGACATGGCTGGGGTGAATTGGCCGGGAGGAGGAGGGGCCCCCCATGGTGATCCCGACCCGCAAATCGACGAGGGCGGTTACCCGAAGGACACGGAGGTTTGGCCGATGAGAGTCTACATCGGGCCCGGTCCGAACCACGACAGTCTCGATCAGCCGGGGATGGTCGGGTTGTCCAACTGGATTGGCTCAGACGCCCTAGGGCTCGAGGAACAGATGGGTACCTTGGTAGGTTCCAACTTCTCAGTCGATACCTGGAAAACGGATGTCTGGCTGGAAATGGGCAGACCAGAGATTATTGTCTACGAGGATACCACGGCTCGCAGCGACCACGCCAGCTTCCAGGACAACCTCGGTACCGTGACCGTGGGCTTCGGTGGCCTGGTTGATGGGTACTGGTGCTACCACCAGACATGCGACACACTCGAGGAGATGGAGCAGTGGATGGACACCACCGGTAAAGACTACGGCGAGGAGAATACGGGAGTAGTGAATCTCGTCAACAGCCTCGATATGATCACATGGTGGGCACTCATGATCTTCTTCCACTGTGACGAGAAGCCGGTTCTGAACGCGATTCAGTGACTAGACGGAGACGCTAGTTATCGTAACGTATACCATTGCCAATGCGATGCTGAGACAGGTGTAGAATATCGGTTCCGACCAAGTCCGGATCTTCTTACCGTCCAATGGTCCGAAGGGAAGCATGTTGAATGCACAGAGAATCGAGTTGCCCCAGAGCCAGAACTTGATTACGATGTTTATCCCACCAACCTCTCCGAGAACTATCCATGCTCCGTAACCCAATACCCAGAGTGCCATGTTTGTGACTGGTCCAGCCACGGCAATCTTGCCAAACTGGTTCCTAGTTGCATTTCCTGCGACCATGACCGCCCCCGGTGCCATGAATACGATTCCAAGTATCGCGGCTAGAATTAGACCAAAACGCAAACCAGCTGGGTCCGCTCTGAACTCAGCCCAACAGCCGTAGAACTTGGCGACGAACTTATGGGCAAACTCGTGAAGGAGGAATGCAGGAGTAAAGGATATCAAAGAAATAATGCAGTAGTACGGGAAGCTCGAAGACAGATTCAGGATTCCTCCCTCGAACATCAGTGCTAGTGCCAGAGTGAAGGCTCCTGTCGCTAGAGCAAGGTGGCGAATCTCTGTTCTGGAGAAGTGCCAAATAGAGCCCTTGTGTAGATGGATGGGGTCCATAGCTCGGGGATCTCCGAAGAAACTGGAGCTTCCTTTGCCTCCTTGGTTCATTTGGACCACCCGGATTCTCGGTTGTCGCCACGTGCCGTCGTCTCTAGCAGCTGAGTGGCTGCTTGTCCTCTGTCTGGCTTCTAGGGGGTCGTCGTCAACCCTCCATGCCCGGGGGTCCCTCTCCGCTGTCATCGAATACTGGTCTCTATCGTATGATATCAATGCTATTCGGGTTCAATCGTCCAGCATGTCCTCTATCTCGGCAATGAGATCGTCCCATGTCATTGGTGGTTTCGTGTCTCCGTCCCGGAGTATCTCTCGCATCTCCTCCATCTGCGTTTCATCTGGTGGGTTCTCAGCCCACTTGTTCTTATTAGCCACATCTCGAATCAAGGAGGTTTTTCGAGACAGGCGCTGTCTTCTCGAACGTCTCTCGCCCCCAGCCTTCTCGGGATCGTGTTGATGATCGCGTATCATTTCCGAGTAGGTTTGCATCCATTTCCCATGGATGTCGTCATCGATGTGACTGAAGGGATCTGTCAGCATTGTGACGAGTTCTCTCGCGAGCCTATGCGCCTTCGTCCTAGCCTTCCCTGAAGTTAGTCTGTCCCTAGCTCTGGTGTGACCTTTGATGCATTTCTTGCACCTGTTGGAGCCGGCTACGTCAGGTGCATCGCACAGTAGGCAGCATACCGAGAATCCCATCTGCTCCATGGCTCTTCTGGGAAGCGACATGGTGGACGCTATCCGAATCGGGTTATGAGAGTCACTCGGATTCGAAGGCGGAAAGGACCTCGAATTCCTCCAGTAGGCTCGGACCGCTGCCAAGGTAGCAGAGGACGCCACGTCTGCTTCTGGAGTCCTCCGGAGTGGCGTTGCTGTCGGTGGCGCACGAGCCGATGCATCCATCGGCGAAGGCGATGTACACCCTGCCCTCCCTGTCAATGTGGAGGTCGTTGAAGTCGAGGAGGTTTCTATTGGAGCCCCCAACGTCTCGACAATCCCCACTGTTCAGGCATATGCTCCCGATCTGAACTGGGTCAGCGGAAGCACGAACTGTGTGGAACACGGGGTTCGGATCAAGTGCGTTGAGGCTGTATGTGACATACAGGTAGTAGCTGATGTTGGCGCTGGCATAGTGCGCGTTGCCGTCCCACGGATCTCCATCGATGTTTGATTGGTTCAACTCGCTACCATTCTCACTTCCTAGGTATGTTATCGCGATACGCCCCGGGTCGCCAGCATCGACTTGCGGGAAGGCTGTCGATATCACTTGGCTTGGACTGATTCGTATGCTGATCTGGCTCCATGATTCCCCGGAGTCAGTACTAATGGCCATGTATACGCCCTCGTCGGCACCAGTCCAGATGTGATATGCATTCGACTGTGTGTCGGTGGCTACCTCCGAGTTCTTCCTTGGGTATGGGGTGCCCATATCCTCGCCCATTGTCCGTTCGAACCACGTCAATCCGTTGTCCTTAGAAACGATGACAGTGGGAGTCTCGACCCTAGGTGTGACGAAAACCGTGCCATCGGGTGCAGAAGTGATGGCCCCGTGGAGGCCGCCATTGGTAGTTGCTAGTCCGATGAGTTGCCCTCCAGCCTCGAACGTTGCCCCACCGTCGAAGCTAGTGAAGCAGAAGATACCGGCTAGTTTGTTGTAGCAGTAGTACACGGCTTGATCGTAGAAGGTCTGGGATACCAGCCCTCCAATGCCATACCCACTACTGGTCCATGGACCAGATGCGAGTTTGATGTGGTCGTTAATCGGGGTTGTTCCGGAGTCATGTGGATTGCCGACCCATGTGTCGCCATCGTCGTCGCTCCAGCAAATCCAGGAGGTCTCTAGGCCTTGCATCTGCACGTTGAATATTCGATCGGTCACTGGATCCACCCACCCATATGGGTCATTGGTCTGGAATGCACACAACGGACCAGCTACGTCCTCCCATGAGTCTCCGTGATCGCATGAGCGCATGACCTTCTCGAAGGCAATGAAGAAGATGCAGCCGCTGGATGTCACACCTATACTGGGTTCGGCTCCGTCCTCGCCTACATCACTGAAGTTGAATACGAGTGGCAGAGGGATTTCGTCGACTGGTTCGCCATCTGGTCCTGTGACGAATACCCCCGAAAGCGGTTTTTCCTCCTTGACTTCCTCCGGAGCATCGCCCTGCAGGCATCCGGAGAATGGCATCAGCATCAGCATCAGCACGGTAGCCAGTGCCACTCTAGGGCGCTTCATAGACCCCTCTCGAAAGGTAGACGGCTTGAAACCTGCTGATTAATAGACGCTGTCCATTGGGCAATTCATGGATCCGGAAACCATCCATCAGAGACGCTGGATAATTCTCGGAATAATGAGTCTGAGTCTAGTAATTACGCTTCTCAATAACGTCACTGTTAACGTCGCCTTGCCGGAGCTTTCCAAGGAATTGAGCGCTGACAACACCGAATTGCAATGGATAATGGATGCATACGTAGTGGTGTTCGGTGGTTTGCTCCTTGTGATGGGTTCCTTTGGTGACAGATTCGGGAGGAGGCATGCGTTGCTGGCAGGGCTTGCAATCGTCGGCTTGGTCTCAGCGCTTACAGCCCAGTATGCGAGTACCTCGGAGCAAGTCATCGGTGCTAGGGCCATGATGGGTTTGGGTGCGGCTCTAGTTATGCCTGCCACTCTATCCGTCATAGTCGTGGTTTTCCCCCCGGAAGAGAGGGGGAAGGCGATCGGCGTCTGGGTAGGGATGGCAGGGGTTGGGGCCCCTCTCGGACTCCTGGTGGGGGGCTGGGCAGTGGAGAACTTTGATTGGAGGGCTGTCTTCTGGATCAATCCACCCATTATCGCACTGGCGATGATGCTCAACATCCTACTAGTGCCCAACTCGAAGGATGAGAGAGAGAGGCCCATGGACCCCATTGGAGCAGTTCTATCGGTAGGGGCGCTAGGTTCTGTACTCTATGCGATAATCGAGGGCCCTAGCTTGGGCTGGACCAGCCCCGAAGTCTTAGGATTGGGAGCCATAGGAATAATCCTAGTGTTTGTTTTTGTGAGATGGGAGAGTCGGACGGAGTACCCCATGCTGCCAATGGAGTTCTTCCAAAACAGGGGCTTCTCTCTTGGCCTCATAGCCATCAGCCTAGCCTTCTTCGTGATGTTCTCGTTCATGTTCACTCAAATGCTTCACTTCCAGTTGGTTCGAGAGAAGAGTGCTTTCGAGGCGGCGTTGCGTTTCCTTCCTCTCCCCCTAGGACTAATGCCTAGTGCAGCGAATAGCGACAAGCTATGCGAGAGATTCGGAAGCAACAACGTTGTTTCAGTCGGACTTGCGATTATTGGCACGGCTATGCTGATCTTCACAACTGTGGATGTAAGTACAGCGTATGAGACACTTGCTCTCATATTCTTCCTGATTGGAGTGGGAATGGGTTTGACTATGGCTCCCTCTACCACCATGGTGATGGATTCAATGCCTCATGACAAAGCAGGGGTTGGGAGCGCAACGAACGATGCAAGCAGAGAGGTCGGGGGTGCCTTCGGTATCGCAATTGTGGGAAGTGCTGTGAATGAGATATACCAGAGAGAGATGGTGATCCCCAATGGCCTTGAGTCGCATTCGGGAGTGGTCTCTGAGTCTTTCCCAGCTGCAATTCGAATCGGGAATGAATTGGTCGCCCAGGGCAACATGCTTGGCATAGAATTGATCGAGAATGCGCAACTCGCTTTCGTTGAGGGGATGACTGGCGCTGCAGCAATCTCTGCCCTAGTAGCCATAGTCAATGCAGTACTGGTAAAGTTGTACATGCCAAAGAGATCTGTCTCGAAGGCAGGGGGCGATGCGGTGTGACATTACGAAGTACGACAGATTTGTTGCCAAATCCTACAATTGGCTGACCCTTAATCAGAAGCCTATCTGGTCTTCGTGGCCGCATTCTGGATGTGCGCAGATGACCTTGTACCTCTCCCTCTTTGGTCTCGGTATCTGCATCCTGCTACCACACATGGAACAGTGGTGGGTATGGGTCTCTGGCTCCTTCTTCTCCATTTCCTCAGCGTCCTTCAAATCGCTTAGGACGATCTCTGATCCAGATGTTGTCCATCCCATCTGGTCGGTGTATGTGTCGGTCTCCTCTGACATCTTCTTTGCCCTCAGACCGAGTTTGATCCTGATGCGGCCGCCCCTCTTCTTCCCTATTGGAGGCTGCCCTGGCTTGCCCTTCTTCGGTGGTGGTCTCCTCCTCTTGCCCTGTGGCTTGCCCTTCTTCGGTGGCGGTCTCCTCCTCTTGCCCTGTGGCTTGCCCTTCGGGGGAGCGGCCTCTGGAGGTCTGTTCGGTGGCGATTGAGTTGGTGGTGCTGGTGGTGGCTTCGTGGGTACTGGTGGTGCTGGTGGTGCTGGTGGTGGAGGGGGCGGAGGCGGGGATGGTTTGCTACCCTCGTCAGCCATGATATCGAGCGTAGGAGAGGCGGGTTCCCTTTGAAAGAATCGGGGAGTGGTTCGTCTCAGGCGGGGTAGGCCACCAAAGAGTGTGCTTGCATTGGGGCTATTGCCTCCCTGGCACCAAGTCCGACTAGTTCAATCAGAAATAGGGCTCCTAGAACGATGGCTCCTGATTCTTCACAAAGCCTTGCGCATGCTGAGATTGTCCCTCCAGTTGCTAGCAGATCGTCGATGATGAGTACTTTCTGGCCGGGTTCGATAGCGTCTTCGTGCATCTCAAGGGCATTCGAGCCGTACTCAAGCGAGTACTCGACCCTCCGTGAGGGTGCTGGTAGCTTGCCCGGCTTCCTGATTGGGACAAAACCGCATCCAAGCCTATCAGCCAATAGCGGGCCGAAGATGAAGCCCCGAGCCTCCGGGCCGACTACTACATCCGGTCGCCAACCCAATTGATTGAGGTCCTCGACGAACTGATCGGTAATGGAAGAAACCAGACCAGGTTTGCCGAGGACCGGTGTGATGTCTCGGAACATGACCCCTTCTATGGGGAAGTCCGGTACGGTCCTAATTGCGTTCTCGAGTCTATGCGTCAAGTCGTTGGACATGCTCACATCTCCTATGGGTTCGAAACCGCCCGGTTTCCCAGGGTTAATTTCGGTTTTTTTACTCAGTCTATGGTTACGGTTCCGTAGAACAGGACCATCGCTATTGCGAGTACCCACATCACTATACTGATGTCCTTGTGCTTGCCTGAAAGAGCATTGATAGACACGTAAGTGATGATTCCCCAAGCTATTCCAGCGGCGATCGAGTATGTGAATGGCATCATTACCATGGTCACGAAGGCTGGGATTGATATCCCTATGTCAGACCAGTCGATGTCTACTGCCTGCCTCATCATCATCGCACCGATGATGACTAGAGCGGGTGCTGCTGCGAAGGTCGGAATCTGCTTGAAGAGTCCCGCAAGGAGCAGTCCGGAGAGCATCAGCACACCGACTGTGACTGCAGTTAGGCCGGTTTTCCCTCCTTCCTCGACTCCGGCTGCGGACTCGATGTAGGTGGTCGTAGTGCTGGTTCCGAATGCGGCGCCGATGATGGTGGCTCCGGCGTCGGCCATGAAAGCCTCATCAGAATTGTGAAGCTCGTCGTTCTCATCTACGTATCCTGCTTGGCGGCCAACGGAGTATAGCGTTCCTGCCGTGTCAAAGATGTCCACGAAAAGGAAGGCAACCATCACCATGAAGAAGTCTGCATAGGAGACGCCGTCGCCGAGGTCTCCTAATCCCTTGTCACCTAAGGCAGCTAGGAAGGACTCGTCGGGGAAGTTTGCCACATCGAGAAGGTTTGCTGCAGAGAATGTTACCTCTGCAGTGTTCCAATCGGTTACATTGTAGGTATCCACGACTGGTTGATCCAAGGCTCCTAGAATCCATGCAATTACACTGGTTCCAAGGATTCCGTAGGCTATCGCGCCCTTGATCCCTTTAGCCATCATCGCAGTTATTGCGATTAGGCAGAGCATGGCCCAAAGTTCTCCATTACCGAGATTGATGCCGTCCAACTCGTGTGTTAGCTGAACTAGGGTCGCACCGTCGTCTACTATCCAACCCATTTCCCTGAGGCCAATTATTGCCAGGAACATCCCGATTCCTGCCCCTGTGGCGATCTTCAGGTCCTTCGGAATCGCGTTAATCATCGCGGTCCTAGCTCCAACCTGCGGGAGTGAGAGGATGAGGAATAAAATTCCCTCAATGAAGACGGCGAAGAGCGCCATCTCCCAACCAATCCCATTTTCTCCTAGGACGATGGTGAACGCAAAGTATGCGTTCAGACCCATGCCCGGAGCCAAGGCGAACGGTAGGTTCGCCCACAATCCCATGATGACACAGCCCACGAACGCAGCAACGGCAGTCGCAAACAGTGCATCATCGAAAGGTATTCCAATAGGGCCTGATGTTTCAGTTGCTGTGAACCCAAGTTCCAGCATATCTGGGTTTACGAACAAAATGTACGCCATCGTGAGGAACGTGGTAAGACCAGCCCTCAACTCTCCCTCAAAGGAACTACCTTTCTCTGTATATCCAAAGTAGTCATCCAATTGTTTTACTTCCATTTTTACACCTTCTTTTCTTTTGTAGTGGTGAGTAATCACTCACCTAGTTGGTCGAGTGACACCACGGCTTATGTATAATACGCGAAAATATCCAATATCTGAACTTGAGATGAGATTTAGAAAATCTCCAGAGTGTCGTTATTCGATGGAATATGGACCTTTGTTTCCTGTCCAATATCTTCGGCCAGAGCTTTGGCTGCTGATTCGTCAGCATGGAATATTACCACATGAGAAGGGTTGCAGTCGCTGGCGAATTTACAGAGGGAGGGATGATCGGCGTGGTTGGAGAGATCGAACTTGTCTATCTCTAGGGGGATTCTGGTCTGCTTGCCGAAAATAGGCAGGGAACCGTGCTCTACCAGCCTTCTTCCTCCGGATCCCTCTGCCTGGTAACCAGTCAGCAGGATAGCATTGGAACCATCATGCCTCAGCCTGTTCAGGTACCACAAAGCGGGCCCGCCATCCAGCATTCCACTTGTCGTGACAATCACATCGGCTCCCAGAGCCTTCTTCCTATCGGACTTGCCAGTTACTCTCCTTGACCATCGGAAAGCTGCCTCCATCGCTCGGGAGTCCTGGATGAATTCCGGGCAGCCAAGCCATTCCTTGGTAATCCTCGTCCCCATCCCATCATAGTGGACATCGAGGCTCGGTACCTCTCTGTGGAGGATACGGAGGATATCTTGCCCCCTCCCTGAAGCGAACGCTGGAACCAAAGCTACGCCCCCTCTGGAGACGACTTCCAGAACCCTAGAGACGAATTTCGCCTCCTCCTCTGCCCTGTCCGGGTGGGTCCTCCCTCCATATGTTCCCTCGAGACAGAGTATATCACAATCCACTGGGGTTGCCTTTGGTGCATTTGGACTGTTCCTTGTATCAATGTCTCCCGTCCATAGGATTGTTGCATCTGGTGTCCGAATCTCAATCATGGCAGCGCCGGGGATGTGGCCAGCGGGGTGGAGTTTGCATTTCCATTCGCCCACATCGAACCACGTGTCGAACTGGTGAGGAATCCATGAGTCGAGTGCGACCTCCATGTCTCTCTTGTCCCAGGCAAGTGGATATCCTTCGATGTCGGAGACTTTGTAGGTGTCAGCCCACATTATTTCCGAAACGGCTGCAGTGAGGTCAGTGCCATGGAGCATCGTCCCATGGGTTGTAAGCCATGGAGCCATCCCAATGTGATCTATGTGGGCATGGGTCATTATGGCATGTTTCACCGGTGGGGCTTCGGAGGGATATTTTGGGGGTTTTGTTGGAGCTAGACCGTAGTCGATGAGAATTCTGGTACCAGCACTGTCCTCTATGATGCAGCCTACGTTCCCTACTTCTTTTGCGCCTCCTAGAAAATGTAGCCTTATTCCTTTGTTGGGAGGGGTTTCCGGATATGATGAGGATGATCCCGCTGTGTAGAGTACCACGAAATTTGTTCGGAGGAAGGGGGGATATGAATGGCACCCCCCCAACCCCCCTATTTCCTTTGAAAACAATGAGATCATAAATGGGAGATGTAACAATTCATTCAGAGTATTGTGTAATTATTATAGAATGTAAACTGAAGACCTTCAAATGGCTGTCTTTACCATAAAAAAATAAGATAATAATCCTTTATTTTCGTTGGAAGACTTTCCCTATAGTGGAAACATAGGGGTTGGGGGGTAAGTTTGAGATGGGACTCTCCATGCCCAGCAACGTGGCCAGACAGATTAACACAATTTTCATCGTCGATGAAGATCGTTGCTTCGGTTGCGCCGCATGCGTTGGCCTATGCCCGGTAGATGCCCTTTCTCTCGAAGGCCTTCTAGTCATTGTAGACGAACCAAGTTGTACTCACTGCGAACACTGTATCCCAGCTTGTCCGGTACATGCACTTTCTCTTTTTGGTGAGAAAACAGATCCTGTTCATGGTGTGCTTGCATGACCCAAATTACCATTTTAGGTGACTCTCTTGTCGCTCTTAGCGCTGCTCACCACGTGCTCGATAAAACATCAGAAGCAGATATCCATATCATCACAGAGAGAGCTGAGATTGGCCTGGTCGGGGAGGTACCAGGCCTAACCTCTTCATGGCCCCCATGCTCCCGAAACTGGATTTCAGAAATGGCCTCCCAGACTCCAAACGAAGAATCTACAGCCGTGCGAGGCTCATGGTTCCTCAAAGCACTAGGAATACAACTTTCGAAAAGAGGTTGCATATTTCACCTTAGAACCCGGGTCACAACAACTTCGGAA
>Ga0302139_10001115_pt1 | contig 12955 bp, 12 predicted proteins | sample CBN3_331_MG_FD_203104 | JGI IMG/M metagenome (GOLD analysis project Ga0302139, IMG submission 203104) | Marine microbial communities from Western Arctic Ocean, Canada - CBN3_33.1 | ecosystem: Environmental > Aquatic > Marine > Oceanic | place: Canada: Western Arctic Ocean | collected 2017-09-15 | reverse complement strand
GCCGACAAACGCCAACGCAATCGACACGCGTTTGTCCGGGACGCAAAGATCGACATCGCCCACCGCCCAATCGTCATTCAGGCCCAGAAGAAGTCGGTAATGCGCATTCAGAGATTCCATCGTCTCGCCCTCGGAAATCCCCCATGATCCCGAGATCGATTCCACACGTCAAATCAAGCAGCACCCACTAAAATGCGCGAAGAACCCCTTTTAGCGTGCTCCAAAAGCGCCAGCGGAACTCATAGGTTTTAGCGAAATCGGACTCGACAGGACGATTGCCGTCTGGACGGCCTTCAGCCTGCACGTTTTAACCAAGGTATAATGACACGCTCAGCATCCACTCCCGTCCCGCTCAAAACACCACACGCAATGGCGACGACGTCGTGTCCAGGCCGAAATACAGGATCAACGATCAATTATGTATCCGTCGTCACAGCGAGGAACTGCGTGAGCGGGAAGGGGTAGAAGACCTCGCTGGTGAATTGGTCCGGGAGCATTGAAACCCATCAGATTGTTGATTGAGAGTCTTCGATCGCAGGTGCGCTCCATCGACCAGTCATTTGGTAAGTGTTCCACGACGACTACACCTTCGTGTAATCCGTCACGGTCAGTTGTGGCAGCTTAGCCTTTAGCCGATCAACCGCGGCGGGACTGAGTTTCAGATCAGTGATCAGCAGATGTCGCAGGTCATTCAGCTCCATCAGGTGTTCGAGCCCCACGGACGTGACCTGCGTGCCGTAGATGTTGAGGGACCGCAATCGCGAAAGACCGGCGACGTGGGCTAAGCCGGCGTCACTCACGGCGCACTTGGATATGTAGAGTTCTTCGAGGTGTACGAGTTGCCTTACGTGAGCCATCCCAGCATCTGTCACGTTGGTTGCCGCTATGTGCAGTTCTTTCAGTTTCGGAAGATGTCCGAGATATTGCATCTCGTCGTCGCCAAACGGAGTCGCCGCCACGTTGATTGTAACCACGTTTCCCTGGTCGTCGAGTCGCGTGAGCTCCATCGCACTGAGGGCGACGGCCAACGTCCGTTGTTGGTCTTTCACGAACAGCCGCACAACACCTGGCAGCGTCACCGTCGTGCCGTTGAAGTGGAACCTCTTCAACCGCGTCAACGAACGAAGGTGGGCAAGCCCAGCATCCGTTACCTGCGCGCCTGTCAGGTTCAGCTCTTCCAAGGAAGTCAACATCGACAGGTGAGCCAGTCCGGCATCTGTAATCGGGACGCCGTTGAGCTGAAGACACTTGAGGTGGCGGCAATGGGCGAGTTGGCTCAATCCTGCGTCATCAATTTTTGAATCGTGCGCAACTAATTTCTCCACATGACTCAAATCGTTGACCGCGGCGAGGTCAGCGTTTGTCGCGCCGGCTGGCAGGGTTATCAGCTGCTCGGCACTTGCTGGTATCGACTGCCCAGTGGTGAGAAACCGGTCGCTAGCGCCGAGCAGCTGATTTCGCGATCCAGTCAGCTCCACGATCGCATTGCCGGTAGATAAGATAGGAACCGGACGCCCCTCGTGGTTCACCAAGGTGTGGCTGGGGTCGATCCCCATCGCGTAGTAGATCGTCGCCAGCAGGTCCTGATAACTGACCGGTCTGTCTTGCGGCCGCTCGCCCTTGTCGTTCGTTGAACCGATAACCTGGCCCATCGTTAATCCGCCGCCATAGAGCAATGCACAGCCAGCCGGTCCCCAGTGCTCGCGACCGGGACAGCCTTTGTGGACGTGAATCCTCGGCGTGCGGCCGAACTCGCCCACTGCGACCAGCAGCACGTCGTCCTGCATGCCGCGTGCTTCGAGATCTTCGATCAACGTACTGACGGCCTGATCGAACTGCGGACCGCGTTTCCTCATTATCGAGAAGATGTTTCCGTGCACGGCGTGGTCGTCCCAACCGATCATCGTCTTCTCGTAATCCCCGCGGCCGTCGGGCGCAAAACGAACCGCCACGACGCTTACACCGGCTTCGACCAAACGGCGGGCGAGCAAACACTGTTGCCCTCCGAGGTGCAAACCATATCGCTCGCGGACTTCGGGGGCTTCGCGAGTCAGATCAAAGGCGCGCGCGGCGGCCCCTCCGGAAAGAAGGTCCACAGCCTGACGACGAAAGCCATCGACGGCGCGAAGCTGCTCGAAACCCGCCACTGGTTCCCGCTTCGATTTCGCCAGACTGTCCAACCGACGAAGCAATTGCTGCCGATCGAGAAATCGGATTGCGCTGCCGATGGATTGCAGGTTCTGCACAACGAAGCCGGGCTTCGAGGGATCGCCGGCAATTTGAAATGGTCCGTGCAGCGGGCCGAGAAACGACGCTCCGCCCCGATGAATGCCCTTGCTGATGTCGATGTATCGAGGCAGCGACTCGGCATCGGCAGGAGATGCGCCGTCCGACCCGCGCATCCCCTTCGCCAACCGCGGGTCCGTCGATACGCCGTTGCTGATCTCCACGTCATCGACGTCGCTTCGCATGCGACTGATCACGGACGCGAGATCGGGATACCGGGATTTGCCGCCTTCGGTTTCGCCGTACCATCCTGAGAGTACATTATGCGAGCCGACGACGTGGTCCGAAGAGGGTTGGTGCAGCGAACGGATCACGCTCATTCGATCAGCGAGTTGAGCCAGCCGCGGCAGGACGCAACAGAATTCGATTCCAGGGATCGCCGTCGAGATGGCGTCCAATTCTCCTCGGAATTCGCTCGGTGCATAGGGTTTTGGATCGAACGTCTCGAAATGACTCGGCCCGCCGTCTTGCCAAAGCAGAATGAGCGACCGCTTTTTCGACCGCGAACTCGCCGCCGCCTTCCCCATCAGCAATGCGGGAAGCCCAAGTATCCCTGCACTTGCCAGAGCCGTCTGCAACACTGCCCGGCGGCTTAAGTCGCGTCCCAAGATGGCTTGATTCATTAGAGCCCTCTCCATCGTCGCTCTTCTCTCCGAGAAAGCCGCTCCGCTCTCGCGGAACAAAAGGAGACATTGAATATGTTAGTTGTACATCACACCGCCCGCAACACGGCTGAATCGTATCCGACTGGTCTACTTTGTGACACGACTGTCTTCCAGAGGACCAACTGTGAAGAACTCACGAAGGCCAGACAACTGCCTCGGTGAGGACAAGCGGCTGATAGTCCCAAGAAGTCGTCGCGCGTGACACACGCCGTAAAACGACCCTTTTAGCGGCCTCCATCGCAGCCGATTTGGCTCGACGATTGCGTCGCATCAGCGTGGCTTGATACACTCTCTCACAACCGTTCGAACGAAAGGATGGAAATTTTTAAGCCTTCTCATGGACCAGGAGAGTGCTGTGCGAAATTTCGTTAATGCAATGTTGTTGGCGGCCATTGTGGCTTTCCCGTGCGCAGCAGACGGGGGTGAAAAGAAGGGCCAAAAGAAAGTCGCTGGGAAGCCGCCAGCCAAGACGGTGGACATTGGCAAGCAGGCACCGGCATTCAAGATCAAGGGCTCGGATGGCAAAGTGATTGACTTGGCTCAGCTGACCAAGAAGGGACCTGTCTTGGTGCGTCTAACCTGTGGTTGTGCCGGGTGCGATAAAGAACTGGCCTACTTCCAGACATTGCACGACGCCTACAAAGGCAAGGGTTTGGTCAGCTTGGCGATTTTCCGCGAACCGGACGCGAAAGTCGAAAAGTACGTCAAGAGCAAGAAACTGAAGATGCTCTATGCCAATGATCCAAAAGGTGCCAGTTGGAAGATCTTTCAGACCAAGACGATGCCGACGAACTTTCTGATCGAAAAAGGTGGCCGCATCAAGGCGATCGCAGCAGGTTGCGACCCCAGCGGACTGGTTGCTGAAATACTTTCCAAGAAAGTCTCCGACTTACTTCAAACCAAAACGGCCGACGTCAGAAAGACGGTACTGAAAAAGAAGAAACAAAATAAGTGAGTTTAGGAACGATCTATCTGTATTGCGCAGACAGTTGGCTTTTCCAACCTCCGTCTGCGCTGCTTCCCCTTGTGCACAGCGTCGGCAGTAGGAAACGAACGCGCGGCGTGACGAGATGGCAAAACTCACGCGTCCGGGGCCCTGCAGCATCCGGGTCTGAGCCCGTAGGGGCAAGAAACTGAAATGAGAGTCCACAAAAGTCAGTTCCATCATCGTCGAAACTTGATCGGAGACCAGTCACACGCGTTTCGATCCATTTCTGTCCGCTAAACTCGTCGAAACGCGGACACACCGTTTAACCACCCTTTTAGCGAAATCGGGCTCGACCGGAAGATTCCGACAGACGGCCTTCAGCATGCACGTTTTAAACAACGACTAGTTGTTCACGACGACTCCAGTCGAAAAACCGCTCCGATCATCACAGCATCTCGCGAATAACGCGACCACCGGCGACGAGTGGAACCGGTCTGCCGGGGGAATGGAACAGTTCCTGCTGCGAATCGATGCCCAACAAATGGTACGCCGTGCGGAGGACGTCTTTGGGGTTGATCGGGCGCTCGACCACATCTCCGGCGATGGCATCGCTTTGGCCGATGACCTGGCCGCGGGGGATGCCCGCTCCGGAGAACAGTTGGCTGTAAGCGCGCGACCAGTGCCCACGTCCCGGGGCTCCTTTGCCGCCGCCACCGTAAAACTGCGGCGTGCGGCCATGCTCGCTCAGGCAGAGAACGAGCGTGTCATCGAGCAGGCCGCGGCGTTCCAAGTCGAGCAGCAGAGTAGAAAATGCGCTGTCGAATGCCGGCAGCAGAAACTTGCGCATCCGGGAATGATGATCGTAATGCGTGTCCCAACTCTCGTCGGTCTGTCCGTATTCATCCCAGACGACGGTTACGAATTTCACGTCCGCTTCGAGCAGTCGCCGGGCCGAGAGGCACGCCTGGCCAAACAGAGTCATACCGTACGATTCGCGAAGTGAAAACGGCTCCTTGTCGAGTTCGAGAGCCTCACGAACTTCTGTGGCGGCCAGAAAGTCCATTGCCCGTTCACGTTGACGGGACCAATTATCGACGGCGGACGACTCCTGCAGATCGTCTATGTTCCTTTCGAGTTGCGAGAGCAGCAACCGTCGTCGTGCAAGCGTATCGAGTGTTGCGGTGGAAGATTCACCGGCACCGAACCGCAATCGTCCTTCCGGCGTGATCGCACGGAACGGATCGCCGAACGGTGCCTCACCGACAAACTCGGTCCACAGCGGATCGTGTTTCGTGCCGAGGAATCCGCCGAACGTACCCGATCGTTTGTTTGGCCGGGCAAACAGGCTCTGACGCCACGGCAACATGACGTTGGTGGGAATTCCCCGTTTCCGCGGCCCGAAGTCGCCGCGGTCGGAGAGGTAGTCGACAACCCCGCCGATGTAGGGCCACTGATCGGGATTCCGCTGTCGCCCTTCGATCCGTTCGGTGTCGGGGTTGCCGGTTAACGTGTACGACGCATTGTGAATCGGAAAGGGATGCGCCATCGACCGCACTAACGTGCAGCGGTCGAGTACGCGGGAAGATTGCGGCAGATGTTCGCAAATGCGCACGTCCGGCAGACTGGAGTCGATGACACCGAACTCACCGCGAACATCGACCGGCGCCTCCGGTTTTGGATCAAACGTATCGAGCTGGCTCCAAGCCCCGTAGATGTAAAGAACTAGACAGCGTTTCGCTCGACCGAATCCGGGCAGTCCCGCCGCCAATGTCCCGGCAGCCCGCGCCTGCCAACTTGCACCAGCACCAGCAACGCCGCTCAACCCCAGTGCCCCGGTCCGTAACAAGGCACGTCGACTCATTCCTGTTGGACGGTTTCGGTTTCGGAAGATCTGCAGCATCGACATGACTCCCATGACCGCGGCATCGCGTTTGGAGTCATTCTGACTTGCCAAAACCAAAGATGCGACCCTAACGCATTCATCCCGTACCGAACTGCAAGATTGAATGGGACGGGGTGACGTGAGTGAATCATCCGCTAAACTCGTACCTTAATGCGGAATCATGCTCGACCGGGTGATTCCGACAGAGACGGCCTTCAGCCTGCACGCTTTAACCAACGTTTTTCCGCACTGTTTCTGATCCACGATTGCCCGCCAGCGGTTGAGCGATAGCCAGCGGAAGAAATGCCCCGACGGTAGTTCTGAAAAAGGGTGGTTTGATGATCCTCCGAAGAAGCGGTCGCCGATGTATTTGCAACTCTCGTGATCTTGCCGGACAATGGATGGCCGCCCGATAGGACATCCGAGGACGTCGCAAAGCAGATAGAGTGCAGATACGCCGGAGTCCAGAGTCGTCGTTCCTTGACCTGAAACGTCAGTCCGGCAAAGTTTCTCGCGATAACGGAATGATTTCAGAGTGAGACATGTTCCATCCCAGAGTTGCACAGTCGGATTTACAGCGAGGAAAAGAGCAACAATGATCGACCTGTTGCGGTCCGCGTCCGCCTCACCGCTGTCACAGACGGTGCCGACCGATCCCGGAAGCGCCTGGGTGAAAGATGAACTGGTAGCGATTGATGCACCGCCCGATGGTGATGCCGATTCTTCGCCCGAAGCAAGGTGGCCGACAAATGCCCTTCGAACGGGAATGTATGGTGTGGTGGGCCCGAGGATCATCACGCTGCCCGATGGCCGCTACCGGTTGTACTACACTCAAATCGCGCCGCGAGTCGGCTTTCCCGCCGGTGCGAATGACTACGGCAATGCATCGTCGCGGATTCTCAGCGCGATCTCGTCAGACGGCTCGACATGGACTCCGGAACCGGGCGTGCGGCTGACGCCCCAGGCAGGAGGCGCGGGCGACTTTCGCGTCGTCTCCTCGGAAGTTGTTCCCGTTACCGACCAGAGCCGCAGGCTGCGAATGTATTACGAATGCTGCGACGGCCAGCAAGGAACGCCAAACTCAATCCGTAGCGCAACATCCGAAGACGGGGGACTGCTTTGGATGCCAGAAACGGGAACCCGGTTTGGAGCCGATGGAGGCTATTATTCGGCGCCAAGAATTCTCTTTCTGGATGACGGCCGCTGCCGACTGTATTGCTGTGATCGCGGCAGGGGAATTGTCAGCGCGTTGTCGGACGATGGCGGCCTCACATTTCATCGAGACCCCGGTGTCCGTATCGCTCCAGGCAACTCCTACGACAGTCTTGTTGCCTTTGCTCCAGAGATCCTACGGATTGAGGGCGTCGGTTTTCGAATGTATTACGCAGGATACAGAGCCGCGAATCGGGCTTATGTTTTGGGGGCGTTCTCGCAAGACGGCTTGCAGTGGGAGAAACAGGCGGAGCCGATTGTTTCCCCCGGTGCGGGGCGACGGGACGCGGCGAAGTGCTCGGAGATGTGCGTCATCCGCCTGCCCGAGCGCGACGGACAGGCTCCACGTTATCGCATGTTCTATGAGGCGTGTGACGGAACGGCAAAAGACGAACGCGGCGTGTGGCGCATCGCCAGCGCGACTTCCACAAAGTGACATTGGTGGACCTGGATCGGTTTCAGACTCGATCCAATGGAAAATGCTGGTTGGAGATGTATCATGGCTAATTACCCATTCATACAAATTGGTGGCCAATAAAACATTGAGGAGCATCCATGTTTGTTTCACGCGGTTTGCGACTTGTTATGTTGATTGGCCTGTTCAGCCTTTGGTCTGTGCCGCCTGCCCTTGCAGATGACGATGGTTTTGAGGTCAATGTTCCCGCGGGTTTTTCTGGGCCGCTCCTGTTGAAAGATGGGCGTTTGTTGGCTGTGGATCGCATTGGTATTTCCGGGCTGATTTCGACCGACGGCGGACGGACTTGGCAGAAGTCGGGTCGGCTGGCCGATCGGGATGGCCAACCGATCGGTGGAAAAAAACCTCAGCGGTCGTTTGCCGTTAGTCTGATCCGTCTTGCTTCGGGCGGGATCGGCGCGAAATTTGAACTCCCTCAAGAAGGTTTCAGCCGCCAGGCAACAAAGCTGGACGCTTACTATTCGACATCGATCGACGAAGCTCAGACGTGGTCGAAACCGGTGCGGATCACATGGCCTCATTCGCCAACGAACTCAACCTGGCTAATTCAGACTCGTGGAGGGCGGCTTGTGTTGGCCAACGAGTATTGGTACACGCAGCCCGGCGATCGCGGCTTGGGAATTTGTAGCACGTTTTACTCCGACGACCGAGGCCAAACATGGCGGGAATCAGGTGAGCGTCTGTGGGTATGGGAAAAAGGTGGAGTGTCGCAAGGCTCGGCTGAAGTCCCTTGCATCGTCGAGGCATCCGACGGACGACTGTTGATGTTCATGCGAACGTATTACCAGCGGATTGCGCAAAGCGAAAGCCACGACGGCGGCAAGACCTGGAGTGGTGTCAAACTGAACAATTTAGCCAGCGGCAATTCCGAAATCTATTTGGCTCGCATCCCCCCGACGGACGATTTGCTGTGCATCTGGAATCAGGCCAGTGCAGAGGAAATCAAGACTGGTTTTTACCGCGCTCGGCTAACGGCCGCTCTGTCGAAGGACAATGGAAAGTCGTGGCAAAACTTCCGCACTTTTGCCGCTTCACCCGGCCAGCAAAAAGTGGGGCGCATAACCCCGACCGACCCGCCGGGATTTCTCCGCACGCCGATGGCCGTTCCGACCAAAGAGCTGATGCGTGCCGACGAATTCCATATGAACCGCGCGCCGCGAATTGCGTTTGTCGGTGACAGGACTTATGTGACCTATACGCATCGCAAATATCGTTATGAAGGCAGCAAGCGAAAAGCGATTGAAAACAGTCGCAAGTTGCGAGTGCTGCCGACGGCATGGTTCTATGGCAAGGAGAAGTAACTGGCTTCCCCGCAAGTGACATAGAGTCGACCGCTCAGAAATTGTTCGATGGTAACATGCATTTTGGAGATGTGATTCCATGTGTTTCCTATGTCACATGTTTTCTTGCAGAGGGTGGGCAGTTTGCGCGGTGACACTCCTGGGGGTTGTTCCAACAGGGGCCGGACAGGTTGCCCTTAGCGAGGAACCAAGCGAGCCGATTGCCATTCGGAATCCATCTCAATTCTCGATCCGTTCAATTCCAGCCAAGCGAATTGCGTTGGGAGTTCCGGACGATTACAAGCCGTGCATCGTGCAGTGTAAGAACGGTGATCTGTTGCTGGTGGCGTTTCATCAATATCGGCCGCAGGGGAAGCAGGTCAACGTGGTTCGCGAGGATATGATCTTCTTTCGCTCCAGCGACGGGGGCAAGACGTGGTCGAATCGTCAAACCATGCCGATGGTTGGTCGCGAACCTTATTTTTCAATCACCAGGAACGGCACTCTGTTTATTACCGTTCACCTGCTGAAGCAAGACGTTCGCAACAAACTCGGCTACACCCACAGTTATCTGCACCGCTCGACCGATCACGGCAAGACCTGGACAACGATTCCTATTCTGGATAAGCACGTTCCTTCTTCCCCGAAGAAAGCCTGGACGCACACCAGCCGCAACGTGTTGGAATTGGCCGACGGTACGTTGATGTTGGGAGTTTCGGTTCCGGGCGGGAAGGATTACCTGTGGCGTTCTCGCGACGACGGCAAGACGTGGGACAATTCACAGGCAAGCAATTTCGAGGGACTCAACAAGCCAAAAGTCTGGTGGCCATTTCATGCCGAGACGGTCTTTCGTCAGACACGATCCGGCGACTTGCTGGCGCTGCTACGCGTCGATCCCCGCATTTTCCCGGCCTTGCCCGGCACGAACATCCCCAAAGAAGCCGGCGACCAGGTCGAGCGAATGATGGTCTTTCGCTCCGGCGACAAGGGGAAGAATTGGAAGTTTGTCGAAAACCTGGGAACGTACGGAGAGATGTATCCTCACGTACTCCGCCTCAAAGACGGTCAAGTTCTGTTGACCTTCACCGTCCGGGCACTCCGTCGTCCGTTGGGAGTTCATGCTGTACTCGGCCGGGAACTGAAGGATCGCTTCGCCTTTGATTTCAAACACGATCGGTTCGTCATCGACGCCAAGACGGCTGCGAACGTTTCGAGTGGCGGTGGTTTCGGGCCGACGACACAACTCGATGACGGCACGTTGCTGACATCGGTGACATGGCGCGACGCAGAGAAGAAAACGCACATCGAAGTGGTCCGCTGGAAGTTGCCGTTGCAAGCCGCGAAGCCGTAATCCAATAAATGACCGGAGTACGGCCATGCCCATTCAAGACACAAACAGCACCGTCATCCTCTTCAAAGGTGGCCGGTTACCTTCCTGGCACCGGTTGACTGACAAGCAACGAGACAAATTTTCGCAAACGCATGTCGATCTCATGCTGACTGTTGCGGATCGATATGGCATGAAGCGGATGGAAGGATTTCGCCTCATCGGACCGCAAGATGTTTGGCAGCGTTTTTGGCTCATCGAGTTTCCGACGATGGAAGGGGCCGAGCAGTGGATTCAGGCCGAGATGGCTCCCCCCTACGGGCTTTACGGGTATTACGAATATCACCTTTCTCGAAAATTCCAACCCGATCTCAATTCAACCTGGGTCACCAATCCCGCGCCGCCAACGGTTCCGCTCGACGCCGATCCACATACCATTCCTGAACTGCACGTTGATCGGGACAGCATCATCGTCATCATGTTTGCCCGCCATCATCTTGAGGCCTTAGCCCGGGCATCCGAAGAACAGGGCGACGAACACTATGTCTCGCCGATGAAAAAGATTGCCGAAGAGTGTGGGTTGAGAAGGCTGGAGGCATTTCAGCTTCTTTCGCCACAACAATATTGGCATCGCGCCTGGATTATCGAACTGCCCACATTGGAAGCTGCGGAAGCCTGGATCGAAGCCGAAGAGACTCCTCCCCACAGCATACGTGCCCGCAGGGAGTTCCATCTTGCCCGCAAATGGTCTCCGGAATATTTCGCCAGTTGGGTGAGACAACAAAATCGGTGATGCCGAATTGCATGCGAATCTCGTCCGTTTTCCCACGATTGTTTGAGATCGGATAAACTGTGTCATTTTCTGACGATGCCTCATAGTGAAGTGAACCTTGACGGGCCAGTATGCGTTCGGCATCGAAAGCGATGTTGCAAGGCTGTCTGCCCTGATTCTGTCCGCGAAACCCGTCGAAACGCGGACAGCAAGAAAAACGACCGAATTAGCGGACTCCGAAGGCGCCATCCGGTGTGGGTTGGGTGTCGCTAATCGTCTCTCAATTTTACAGGTTCTTGTTCGCGCCGCGTTCGCCGGTCAGCAGCGACACCTGCTCTAAATAGAATGATACTTGCGGGCAGACCAAAAAATATCAGCGGCATCCCACAGATGAGCCCCCACGCCGCTCCATAACCCGACAAGTCGTGACCTTGCCCCTCAAGCAGGCTGAGCACTATTCCGGCAGCAACCCAAACAACCATCAACATCCAAATGATATATGCCGTGATCTTCATTGGAGGATTTTCGGCGGTTCGCCCGCCCAACTGGGTTTCAGGTGTCAACGTGCCCCAAAGCGAGCCTGCCCGCGACCATTGTCGCACACTTCACCCTGATTTGGGTAGAGGCTGCCCATCTGGTGATTGCTTTGCGGGTGGGGTGGGGCATGGGGGTCTCAGTTCCGGTACGGTCGTTCCCACAAATCGACATACCATTCCAGCGCATCGCCGATTGGCGGGCAATTGTCGTGTATGATTATCAGGGGTGTGTAGAACGATTTAATCGCCTGAAGGTTCTCAACTGAAGAGCCTGCATCGTTTTGTTGTCGCCGTTGTGCCCATCCTGCAACCGGCCCGATACTCAATACGTACAACACCGGCAGCATGGCGACAATGCTCCCGATTCTCACCAGCCACCGTCTCACACCGCCCCGTTCTTCATCCGCCATCGCTGTGCCTCCTGCCGCTGATTGTAGCCGCATGGGAGTTTTCGGCGAAAGCGGGGTTTCTTTCTACTTGCCATTCCGGCATGGAAAGTAGAGAATCGAGCCACCGTTGCTGTCAGTGAGAGAGTCGGCTCGAATGTCGATTCTCTCTTTGCGACAGTTTGACAGCCACAACCCCGTTGGGCGAACATACTCATGGCAGATGACTGGCCGTTCGATCAACCACCGGATTGTGCGGTAATAACTCTTCGCCAAATCGTCGACGGCTCTGAGCCGATCCTGCACGTTGCCCACGATGCGGATGACCATGGCTGGCAATTCTTGACTCTCTCAGATGCACGCGAAGAGGACGCATCGGTCGTCGGCCTCGGCGAGATTGTGGCACTCGATCCATCAGTGATTGATGTTGCAGATATTGCTCCTGGTTGGCGTGCTTGGCGTGAATCTCCGGAACACGAGTGGATACGCGAGGAGGGTTAGCTGTTTTTTCGCCCAACAGCGCGCAGCCGCAAAGTTTGACATCCATGTCGAATCGCCTTGAACTTTTGGGGCCGGTAATCGCATGTCAGTTGCCCAGCGTTGGCCCCGTCAGATCGTTGGACGGGTGACTCTCCCACTTCCCCCACACGCCCCACAAACCTCAACCGTGTTCAAGCCAACGTACTGACCACTACCGCCGCAGTCCTCGCACTGCGTCCCAACAACGAACTCCAGATGGTCCGCTCGGCACTCAGTCCGATCCACGGCGAGCGATTGGACGTTCAGGCCAATCGTCGTGCAAAGCCGCTTAACGGCCATCACAGCGTCGCTACCGCCCAACGCGGTTTCCGGATTACTCTTCTGCCATGCTGACCAATGGCCTTCGAGTTGCTCGACGATGATGCGAATTTCAGTCCTGCCTCTTCCGGCGACCATCCGGCAGTTTCAACTTGCGACGACGGGCCGTAACCGCTGACGCACTGCGCCCCGTTCGCACAGCAACCTCTTTCGGTGGCAACGTCCGTAACAACTCATCCTCTTCCGGCGTCCACGGTTCACCGATCCACGGTGGTCGCGTCCCAAGCAGGGCAATCGCACGTTAAACTGCTGCAAAACCAGCGTAGATGTCATCGAGGACGCTCTCGTCCCAGCCTGCGCGGAGCCGTTTGCCGCGAATGTTCTCTTTGATCGTCGTGTCGCGTTGGA
>Ga0302139_10001109_pt1 | contig 12993 bp, 9 predicted proteins | sample CBN3_331_MG_FD_203104 | JGI IMG/M metagenome (GOLD analysis project Ga0302139, IMG submission 203104) | Marine microbial communities from Western Arctic Ocean, Canada - CBN3_33.1 | ecosystem: Environmental > Aquatic > Marine > Oceanic | place: Canada: Western Arctic Ocean | collected 2017-09-15 | reverse complement strand
GTATCTCCATGCGGACAACCTAGCGTTGGGGTGAAGCCAAGGCCCCGTCAGTGTCTTTGGGCTGAGTGGTGGTGGCCCCGAACGCTAAGTGAAATCAGATGCAACTAGAGCGGTCGCCGTTAACGCATCGATGCTTATCCACAGCCCGAAGCAATCCACAAAAAGATTGGGCCATGGGCTTGCGTCACTTTCGACCCCGTTTTTTGAGACGAAGCCGTTTGCCGGCGTTGAGCTCAACTTTCCGGAGGCGAAGGTTGGTGGGTGTCACTTCGATGCACTCGTCGTCTGAAATGAACTCGAGAGCATGTTCCAGAGAAAGATCTCGGGGCGGACTCAAACGGATAGCTTCGTCGGCCGCTGCGGCCCTGACGTTCGTCTGTTTTTTCTCTTTACAGATGTTCACGTCTATGTCATCCGGTCTTGGATTTTCACCGATGATCATTCCCTCGTACACGGTTATCCCAGGACCAATGAAGAGTGTGCCGCGGTCCTGAAGAGTCGATGCTGCGTAGGCACTTGTTAGGCCCGAACGGTCAGCGACAATGGAACCAGAGTGGCGAGTTCGAAAATCGCCTGTCCATTTCACGTAACTCTCAAAAACATGATGAAGAAGTCCGGTGCCGCGAGTTTCAGTAAGAAATTCAGTTCTAAAGCCAATTAGACCGCGGGCAGGAACGACATAGTCGAGGCGAACCCAGCCGGTGCCGTGGTTGCTCATCTGTTCCAAACGACCACGCCTTTCCCCGAGAAGTTGAGTGACGGACCCCACATGTTCGTCGGGTACGTCAATAGTCACGCGTTCGGTCGGCTCGTGAGTCACCCCATCGATGATTTTGGTGAGCACTTCAGGCTTGCCCACCGTGAGTTCGAAGCCTTCCCGGCGCATAATTTCAACAAGGACGGCGAGTTGAAGTTCGCCTCGGCCTTGAATCTCCCAAGAATCAGGCCGTTCGGTTGGGGAAAGGCGTAGTGAGACGTTGCCAACGAGTTCTGCATCTAAACGACTTTTAATTTGGCGGGCCGTCAGCTTGGTGCCATCGCTGCCTGCGAGAGGTGAGGTATTGATCCCCACGGTCATGGACAGACTTGGCTCGTCGACTTTGATCACCGGAAGGGCGCGCGGTGTGTTGAGGTCGCTGAGGGTTTCGCCGATAGTTATTTCAGGAATACCTGCAACGGCGACAATTTCTCCTGGTCCGGCTTCCAGCGCGTCAACGCGTTCCAAACCCTCGGTTACATAGAGCTCAGCGACGCGGGTGCTGCTTATGGTGCCATCGGTCCGACACCAGGAAACCATCTGGCCTTTTTTTAAACGACCGTGCAAGATCCTGCAGAGAGCAAGCCTTCCGACATAGGGGTTCGCGTCGAGGTTGGTGACCCATGCTTGCAAGGGATGTTCGGGGTCATGGCGGGGAGCGGGAATCGTTCGAATTAGAACGTCGAATAACGGGTCTAGATCGTGTCCCGGAGAATCCAGGTCGATTGTGGCGGTTCCCTTTCGGGCGTCCGTGTAGACGATCGGGAAATCGATTTGTTCATCTCGCGCGTCTAGGTCAAGGAACAACTCGTAGGTTTCGTCGACGACCGCAGCAATACGGGCATCATGCCGATCGATTTTGTTAATAACCAGAACTACGGGAAGGTCGAGAGCCAAAGCTTTTCGCAACACAAACCGTGTTTGTGGTAGCGGGCCTTCCGAAGCATCAACTAAGAGGAGGACACCATCGACCATCGTCAGAGCGCGTTCGACTTCCCCCCCAAAGTCTGCGTGGCCGGGAGTGTCAACGATATTGATCTTGAAGCGTTGCTCTGCCTCGTTCTTCCATCTGACGGCGGCGTTCTTGGCGAGAATAGTTATGCCTTTCTCGCGCTCAAGATCCATAGAGTCGAGAACTCGGTCAGTAACGTCAGCATTCTCGCGAAAGGCCCCGGACTGCCACAGCATTGCGTCGACGAGCGTTGTTTTTCCATGATCGACATGAGCGATGATCGCCACGTTACGAAGGTCATCGCGCGCGACTGAAGGTTCGGTAATAGTCAATGGTTCCGAGGTCGCATTTGGGGGACACGGCGACTGCCTCAGTGTGCCAGGAAACGTGCGGGTTGAGGTGCTCAATCGTAGACGAAGCCAAGTTCTGAAGGTGGTGGTAGCTCGCCGCCTATGTGACCGTCGCGACGTAGACCAGCAATCGTTTTTTCGTCAAGGCCGGCAATAGTGGCGAGTATCTCGTCGGTGTCTTGATCAAATAGCGGAGCATGTTTGATGGGCTTGGGTCGGAAGCCATCGAGCGTAAATGGTGATGCGAGGTGCCGCATAGGTCCGGTTATGGGGTGGTCTACGAGATCGAGAAGGGACGCGACGGGTTCTTCGTCGGGAGCGGTCCAGGGATCCCAACAAACCTGCGCTTTTCCTCCACTTGCTTGGATCTGCCTCACAAAGTCGTTAGCCGACATTTCACTCGAGTGTTCGAGTAACTGAGTCACTGGCTCAGTTGCGTGTCCAGTAGCTACGACTGCCACCCAACGGTCACGAGTTGACGTAAACGTCGCTACTTCAACGCCTGGTTCGCGATTACCCATTCGCCCAATGTTCCTATCGTGGAGCGAGGCTAGGACCAGCGCTTCGCCAGAGTGTTGCCACATAGCTTCATGTTGACTTAGGTCGATTTCAAGACCGTGGCCTGTTGTATCAGCATGAAATAAGCCAGTGAGTAGGGCGTTCGCGGCGTGTATACCGGCGGTCGGGTCGGGAAAATAGATGTTCGATACGCGTGCCTCTTCATGTTCATACCCTTGCCGATGAGCTATTCCCCCCATAGCTTCGATGATCGAGCCGTATCCAACTGCGTTGCAGTAGGGGCCATCGACCCCGAAAGCAGGCATGCGTACGACAACAAAGCGAGGGTTGACGTCGGCAAGTGTTTCGAAGTCGAGGCCGAGTTGAGGTAAGACGTGTGCAGAAAAGTTCGCGATGAGTCCGTCGCTGTGTCTGACGAGCTCGAGAAATGCTGCCCTGCCTTCGTCGCTGGCTAAGTTGATGACGCAGTCCTTCTTGCCTTTATTGACTGCGTTGAACAGGCCACCCGCCTCATAGAACCGGTTGTCGTGCACTAAATCTTGTTGCCCCGGGCGCATTCCGTGGTCGTAGGGTCGTTGGGTGCGAAAGCCATCAAAAGGCGCTGTGGACTCAATCTTTATCACCTCGATTCCGAGAGGTGAAAGTACGTTGCCGACGTAGGGCCCCGCCCAAGAAATAGTCATCTCAATGATTCTTAATTCGTTGAAGGGCCGTAACTTCAACGACCTCTCAGTCCTGACAGGAGGAACCTCATCGTGCCCAGCCGGCCGCACCTTTTGGTCCAGAACCGGTAAACCCGGGGCCTTAAAGGGTCGAACAGGTCCGGTTGCCGTTGATTGGGGTGTCGAAATTTCGCCTAAGTAACCCCGATCAGCGAGATGTGGGTCCGCGAGTGCATCGAGAGGAGTCATAACCATCCCTGCGGCCCAGGGTGACTCCAACGCGAGATCGAAAATTTCTCGTTTAGTTCTCGCTGAATACCAAGGTGTGATCTTTTCCCAGATCATTGGGATGTGAGGCTGCCTTCGGAGCCTATTGCGTAGTTCGGGATCGTCGATCCATTCTGGTATGCCATAAAAAAGACATTGCATTTCCCAGTCGATAGGGCGGATTGAACCCGGTGCGACGTGCCCGTCTTTGCATTTGATGGCCCCTGATGGAAAGGCGGTCGGGGGATGGGCGCCGGCCAATGGACGGACACGTTGACAATGTAAAGCATCTCCGTAGCAAAGCTCAGTTGCAGTTAGAAGAGCACTTAACCACGAAACGTCTATATGCGAAACGTTAGTTCTGAGGATCGTTTGCACCATGGCCGCCGCGAGCCCACCTGCCACGTATTGGCTTTGCCACCCCGGAAGCCTTAAAGGGCCTAATCCCTCATCTCCGTTAAATCCTAAAAATCCGGTCGCGGTTTGTACTAATAGCTCATCGGCGATGCACCCAGGGCTTGCAGCATCGGCTCCCCAAGCCGTTGTCGTCACTAACCGAGTGTTGTGCTCGCGGAGGCGGTTTGGATCCCACTGAGTATTACGAAGATCGGCGAGAACATCGCTGGCCAACACCACATCAGCCCAAGATGGATCGATCTTTTCAGGGTTCATGTTGTACTTGCCAGCGTTCAGATGAATAAATAGCGGACTGAGTTCGCCGTCCAGTAGGGGCACATCATCGACTTGTTGAACCCTTGCCGGGTCGCCGCCGCCGGGTTCAACTTTGATTACTTGGGCGCCCAAAGAAGCCAGAAGGCGCCCTGCATAGGGCCCGGACACACCCGTGGCTGTTTCGATGACTCGGAGGCCATCTAAAGGGGGTGTTGCCATCCGTACAGCATGTCGCGTGGATCAAGACGACGCCTGCTAGGTACTAATTGTTTTTGTTTTTGTTCTTGTTCTGGGCAGACGTCACCTTCATGGCTTCCGCTGCTTTTTCGTTGCCCATAATCTTGTCGAGGATGGCTTCACCAGCGCGGTTGAATGCTTCGCGTTTAGTCGAGACGAATTCTTGAGATTCTCTCAATTTTTTGGTGTACCCATTTATTTCGGGAATGACATACCGCGCCACGAGATCCCAACTGTTGACCGTGTCGCGAGGGTTGGCCCAATCGTGGACGAAGCCAATCGCTGTTCCGAAACCGCCCGTGATCTCATACATCTTGCGAATGAACTCAACCAAGTCATCTGGTGTACCCACAACGGCTGATTGCACGACACCCTGAGACGCGCCACCGCAGACTGCGTCCAGCGCCTCGTCTGGGTCGTTGTAAGCGACAGCCCCTGGCCGCTGCAGAGTGCCCGCGATGTATTCGTTATGCCAACGTTGGAGTCCATCGCGGGCCTGAGCGCGTGCTAAATCACGGGTTTCGGCCAAGTGCCAGTTCATAAGCACTCGCCAGTCGGACCTGTCTACTGTCGCCCCCGATTCGAGTGCTGCGTCTTTGGCGAATTCCCATTGGGTGGCGAGGGCGGTAATTCCTTCTGATGCCATGGATCCAATGGAGATCACGCCGGTTCCGTATTTCCCGGCGAGGGTCATTCCGGAGGGAGACACCATCGACGCAGTTGCGGTGGGCATGGTTTCTTGGACCGGGAGTAGCTGCAACTGAGCGTCTTTCATCGTGAACCAGTCACAGTCGTAGGAGAAGCGAGGCTCTCCCCGAAGAAGCCGCAAGATCACGCCAAGGGCTTCGTCTTGACGGTCGCGTAAGAGCATTGGATCAATGTCAAAGGTGTGGGCGTCGGACGGAAGCGCTCCGGGTCCGGTTCCAAAGATCACCCGGCCCGCAGTCATGTGATCCAGTTGGACGATGCGCTGAGCGACGTTATAGGGATGATGATACGGAAGCGAAATAACTCCCGTTCCGAGTTTGATCCGTGATGTTCGCTCGCCAGCGGCGGCGAGGAACATTTCGGGACTAGCGATCATTTCCCAACCGGACGAGTGGTGTTCACCACACCAAAATTCGTGGTAACCAAGCTGCTCTAACTGAACAACGAGATCTAAATCCCGACGAAATTGGAGCATTGGGTTTTCACCAATTGGATGATGGGGCGCAAGAAACGCTCCGAAGCGCAAAGCCATTACGCAATCCACCAGATCGATGGGTTAGCGCAGGAAACTAAATCTTCAGTTGATGCCATTGCCAGAACATAGTGGGTAGCTCTGGATCAAATTTATTCGAGTTCTCGGCGTCCCCAACCCGTCGGGAGCGCAAAGCTGAAGAAAAAGGTGAGTGCAAGCGTTGAAGAGTCATATCAGTATGCCGAACAATGAACGCGACGAACTGACGTTTCCTCCATGGGTCGAAGCTCGTAGAGCACGGGCGTGAGCAGGCCCCCCGAAGCCGCCAATTTCGGATCGCGGCTGGTCGAGGTGAATACGACGTGTAGCCCGGAGGTAATGTTCGTCATGGCGACAGCGCAACCCGAGGCCCCATCTCGTATTCTTTCTGGCTCTGAAGTGGAAGCTCTCCGAGAAGATGGCGTAATTTGCGCCCCTAAAGTTTTGCCCAAAGCGTGGGTCGATCGGATTGCAATAGGCATAGAAGCAACGCAAAGCGCTCCTAGCGCTCTCGGGGAAATTCTTTCTATGAGGAATCGAGGTTTTAACGCCGACCTCTTTATGTGGCTTCAGAACGACGAGTTCAAACACATTGTTTTTAACTCGCCTCTCGCCCGTCTAGCGCAACAGGTGCTCGATTCGCCGACGGTGACTCACTGGTACGACCAGTTGTTCCTAAAAGAGCCTGGGTCAGACGTCCCAACGCCGTGGCATCACGATCTGACTTTCTGGCCCATTAGCGGTGACCAAATCGTCAGTATTTGGATACCCATCGACAGCGTTACTTCCGAATCAAGCGGGTTGGAATTCATTCGAGGGTCTCACACGTGGCCAAACCGCTTCAAAGCCATCACCCCTGATTACAACTCTTTTATGGTCAATCCAGAACTCGAAGATATGCCGGACATAGATTCCAACCGCGATAAGTACGAACTTCTGTCATGGGACCTAGAACCGGGTGACGTGTTGATCTTCCACCCCCTCACCATTCACGGAAGCCCGGGAAATTCGTCAAAAAACAAGACGCGTCGTGCACTCGCCAGCCGCTGGGTTGGAGCCGACGTGGTATACGACCCGAAGCCCCACACGATGCCGATGCCCGCCAACCATGGGTTAAACCCAGGTGATCAACTTGGGGGACCAATCTTTCCTACCGTTTTGCAGGGTGAATAGCTGTTAGTCACCAAACTCAGCGTGAGTTCAATCGGCTTCCGAGCCGTCACTGGCTTCATCACCCTCGTCGACCCAAGTTGGGGGAGGACCAAACCGTGTTTCGTTCCAGACATTAATGACCGTTGAAAGGGCGAACCCGACGAACATGCCAAAGCCCGTAAAAATTATAGGGACGCTTTTCAAAAAAATTCCCAGCCATGAAACTGCCACGCCAACGGCGATGAACCACGCTGGCTCTATAGGTCGGTTTCGCACGGCGGCTCCTTAGGAGTTTTAAAGGACTACCGTAACGAATCAGCGTCCAACTGCCGCGCAGAGCGTAGCTTTTGCCTCTGCAAAGCAGGCAAATGGGCTAGACCTACCACAGTGCGGCCCTGTGTTGAAGTCCGACAAGGTGGCGAAGTTAACGATTGTGTCTAAGGAGGGTGCCGCGGTGAATAAATCACGAACCTCAATTGGTGTGATGTTCAACACCGATCGGCTGCCAGGACCCTCTTTGGTCAAGTTTGCCCAACATCTTGAATCGATCTCTATCGACACGCTATGGGTAACCGAGTTGTTTGGCCGTGAACCTTTCGCTACCTCGGGACACTTGCTGGCAAAAACCGAACGGCTGCGGATTGCTACAGGAATAGCAAATGTTTATGCAAGAGATGCCGTCGCGGCTGCAGCTGGCGCTCAAACTCTTAGTGAGTTCTCGGACGGAAGGTTTGTGCTTGGTCTGGGGGTATCCAACGCTGGACTTGCGAATGCCAGAGGTCACGTGTGGGAACCCCCAGTTGAAAAATTGGTTTCGTATGTGAAAGCTGTTCGAGCCGCACAGGTCTCTGTTCCGGGCTCACAGAAAGCACAAATCCATGTCGCAGCACATGGACCCAAAATGCTCGAGGCGATGCATCAACTGGCGGATGGGATCAGCACGTTTTTGCAAACCCCTGATCACACTGCGATGGTGCGTCAACGTATCCCCGAAAAGTCGTCGTTAAATGTGAGCCAGATGTGCTTGCTGTGTGATGAGCCCCTTGAGGCAAGGAGATTGGCTCGGCGCGCCCTTGGCGTCTACATGGGACTTCAGTACTACCACCGAGCTTGGCGGACCCTTGGATTCGACGATGCAGATTTCACAGGTGGAGGAAGTGACCGACTCATCGATGCTTTGGTTGCCTGGGGAACGCGTGAGGCTATATCGGAACGTTTGACTCAGCACGGAGAAGCAGGAGCAACAGAACTAGTCGTCATTCCGTTGAATCCAACTGGCGGAGCCGAGCCTCACATGCCTCTTCTAGAAGGGTTAGCTCAATAACCGCGTAGGCTGACCAAAGCCCACATTTTGAGGAGTTTTCGTGACTGGACGACCCCGCGCCGTTGTGGACGGCCTCCCTCAGTACAAGCCAGGGAAGTCAGCGGCTCAGGCAGCTGCCGACCATCAATTAGACGAGGCCATAAAGCTTGCTTCGAACGAAAGCTCGTATGGACCACTTCCGTCTGTGTTGTCAGCAATTGCTGGCGAAGCAAACTTGCTGAATCGCTACCCCGATCACCGAGGCCAAGCCGTCCGAGACGCGTTGGCGGCCAAGCACGGTGTCGAAGGTGACCGAGTAACCGTTGGTTGTGGCTCGGTTGGCTTGTTACAACAAGCGTTTATGGCTTACGTCGATGCCGGTGACGAAGTCGTCTATCCGTGGCGGTCGTTTGAAGTACATCCAGTCTTTAGCGCGATCTCCGAAGCAAAAGCAGTGACTGTGCCTTTGGATGGCCAGTCTTTCGACCTCGATGCCGTCGCCGCCGCTGTCACAGGCCGCACGAAGCTCGTCATTCTTTCAACCCCAAACAATCCAACCGGCACAGTCTGTTCGACGAACGCCCTGAAGCATTTGCTCGAATCAGTCAATAACGACGTATTGGTCATAATCGACGAGGCATATCTCGAATTTGTTACTGACGGCTCAGTTGCTAACGCAGTGACTGAAATTCTCCCGCACCATGACAACGCAGTGGTTTTCAGAACCTTCTCTAAGGCTTACGGTTTGGCAAATTTGAGAGTGGGCTACGCGATAGGCCATCATCAAGCCATCGGGGCTATCGACAAGGTAGCGCTGCCCTTTCTCGTGAACGGATTAGCTCAGACGGCGGTTTTGGCCTCGTTAGAACCTCAAGCAGAAAAGGAATTAAGAGCACGCGTCGAAGAAGTAATCAGTGAACGGTCTCGCGTGTCGGCTGAGCTTGAAGCGAGAGGATGGCCTGTAACCCCAAGTCAGGCAAACTTCGTGTGGTTGCCTGTCGGAGAACAAGCGGGCCCACTGTTCCAGCGCCTTGAAAGCATGGGAGTGGTGACGCGTCCTTTTGAAAATGAGGGGCTACGAGTAACAATGGGCACGCCTGCTGAGAACGATCGATTCCTCGATGTAATCGGCTCCCAGTAGAAGATCTCCTAGGCTTCGCCAAGGGCAGAACGAGTCAGACCAATTAACTGGAGGTTGGAGTGTTCATTGATGGCAAATGGGTTGACGCCCGATCTGGCAAAACCTTTGACGTCACTAACCCAGCCACGGGGGAGGTCCTTGGATCCGTCCCTGCCGGAGGGTCTGAGGATGCCGTAGCCGCGATCGACGCAGCTCACGCCTCATTTTCGGAGTGGTCGAACACCACGGCTTATGAACGGTCTCGGCTGCTGTATCGGGCGTGGGAGTTGATGACTGAACGAAGTGAGGCTTTAGCCGAACTGATGACCGTTGAGCAGGGTAAACCGTTAAAGGCTTCTCGCGCAGAAGTGAAATACGCGGCTGATTTCCTGATCTGGTTCGCCGAGGAGGCTAAACGTGTCACTGGCGAGTGGTTGCCCTCCCAGCGCCCCGACCAACGTTTTCTTTCTGTTAAGGCACCTGTTGGAGTTGTGGCAGCGATAACGCCATGGAATTACCCGATTTCAATGTTGACCAGAAAGATGGGACCAGCGCTCGCAGCGGGGTGCACCTTGGTTCTCAAGCCTGCCGAGGCGACACCCCTGTGCGCTAAGGCCACCTATGAGGTTTTTGTGGATGCCGGTATTCCTGACGGGGTAATCAATCTTGTTACCGCTATTGACCCTGCTCCCATTGGTGAGGTCTTTACTTCGGATCCAAGAGTCGCAAAGTTGACCTTTACTGGAAGTACCGCTGTAGGTCGAGTTCTGGCAGCAAAGTCAGCGGCGAACCTGAAAAGAATCTCGGTTGAATTAGGAGGCCACGCCCCCTTCATCGTTTTCCCGGATGCAGACCCAGTGCACGCTGCTAAGGGCGCAGCGGCTCTCAAGTTTCTCAACGCTGGACAGGCTTGCATAAGCCCAAATCGTCTCTACGTTCCCACCTCGTTACGGTCCGCTTTCGAAGAGACCCTCTGCAGTCGAGTAGAAAAACTGCGAACAGGGAACGGCATGGATGAAGGCGTGGGAGTCGGTCCGTTAATCAACGATCTCGCTGTGGCGAAAGTTGAAAGACAAGTTGAAGACGCAAGAGAAAAAGGCGCAGGAGTGCCTGTAGGTGGGGTTCGCTTACTTGAAGACGGGTACGCCTCCGGTCATTTTTTTGCTCCAACTGTGCTCACTGATGTCCGCGAGGACATGACTATTTACCGCGAAGAGACATTTGGGCCTGTAGCTCCGGTGATTGCATACGACGATCCAGATGAAGTCATCGAATTAGCAAACGATACGAACTACGGGTTAGCCGCATACATATACACGCGAGATATCGCGGTTGCGATGCGCGCCTTTGAAGGTTTGCGATTCGGCATCATTGGCGTGAACGACGTAAACCCAACTTCCGCGTCAGTTCCATTCGGAGGGATGGGTGACTCTGGCTTGGGGCGTGAAGGCGGTCACGAGGGGATCAGCGAATACCTTGAAACGAAGACAGGTGGCTTCGCGATCTGAACGAGCTTTACATTCGTGTGCGCATATTCATCCAAGCTGGTCGATGAGATTCCATAGCGCGTCTACATGGCGCTGTTCTGTCCGACTTTGCCCAATTGACACTCGAATCATCGGACGTCCATTCAGTTCCGACCCCGTCCATGCCACGGTCTCGGTTTCGTTTACCTTTTGAATGAGCCGCTCCGTGGCCTCATCTCCTTCGCTGCAGCGAAAGCAGACGAGTGCGAAAGGGTGAGGAGCGACGAGTTCGAAGCGGGGGTCGGCCTCGATGTGAGCGGCGAGCTGCGCAGCGAGTCCTACGTGGTAACGAATCATCGACGTGAGGCCATCGGTTCCATAGCTTCGGATCACCCACCACAGCTTGAGTGCCCGAAAGCGACGACCTAAAGGCACATGCCAGTCTCGATAATCAATTACGGCCCCCGATGAGCTGGCTTCATTCTTGAGATAAGGCGGCAGAATGCTGAGACAGTTGATCAACGGTGCGCGATCAGCGACATAGAAAACGGAACAGTCAAAATTGACCATCATCCATTTGTGGGGGTTAAACGTGTAGCTGTTAGCTAGTTCTAAACCGTCCTGGTGATGGCGAAACTCCGGGCAGATCATGGCGTTTCCCGCGTAGGCGGCATCCACATGAAGCCAGAGCATTTCTGCGGCACAGATTTCACCGATAGATCTGACTGGATCGACACCGGTAGTTCCCGTGGTGCCCACTGTCGCTCCGACAAATACCGGAGTCAGGCCATTTGAGCGGTCGTCTTTGATGGCTTGCCGTAATGCGTCCGTGCGCATCGCCTGTTCGTCGTCAACCTCAATCAGTCGCACGTGGCCGTATCCCGCAACTGTTGCCCCCTTTTGAATGGAGCTATGAGCTTGCGTCGACGCGTAAGCGACCATGGACTCAGCCTGAACTCCGAGCTTGCCCGCCTCGTGTCTTGCTACGACGAGGGCAGTATGAGTCGAGTCCGACGCGCTCATTTGCAGCACCCCGCCGCCTTTTTCGGTAGTGCGCCACGAATTAGGTAAGTCCAGCATCTCGACTAACCAGTCCAAGACGTGACTCTCAATTTCTGTTGCGGCTGGAGAAGTGGACCAAAGCATCCCTTGAACCCCGAGCCCAGCGGAAGCTAACTCCGCGAGAACCGAAGGCGGCGACGCGTTTGCCGGGAAGTAAGCAAACCATGATGGGTGCTGCCAGTGGGTAATGCCCGGCAGCACGATGGAATCTAAATCCTTGATCAAGTCCGCAAACGGCTCACCGGTCGCCGGGGCTTGAGAAGGCAGCAGTTCGCGAATCGCTCCTGGCTGTACTAGCGACACCGGAGGAAGATCTTCAACGCGTTCCCAGTAATCTGCGATCCAATCGATCAGGGCGTGTCCGTGCTCGCGAAACTCTTCCGTCGAGAGATGTTGAGGAGGCTGAGAGAGACTGTCTTCGGTCACGGCATGGCCTTACCAAGAGAAATCTGGATGAAAAGTGTTGCTTTTTAGCCGCAGGGTAGCGCTGGGTTCAATCGTAACGATCAAGTAAGCCTTTCAAGATCTACGCTCTGAGTATGGGAAGACTAGAGGGGCGCGTAGCCCTGGTAACAGGCGGCGGTTCAGGAATTGGAAGATCAACGGCGTGTCGATTCGCTGAGGAGGGTGCGACAGTCGTTGTTGTCGACATCAATGCTGAAGGCGCGGCAGAGACAGCGGAACTTATTGAGAGGGAAGGACGAAAAGCTTGTTGGTTTCAGGCAGACGTCACCGAAGACCGTGCGGCAGGCGCCATTGTTGAGGAAGTCCAGGGTCGCTTCGGGGCCCCTAACGTGTTGATGACGGCCGCGGCTATTTCTGTTGGTAAAACGGTTCCCGACACTCTTCCAGAAGAATGGGACAGAGTTTTTGAAGTAAACGTCAAAGGCACGTTTCTTTGGATGCGAGCCTGCATCCCCTTCATGTCCGCTAACGGCGGTTCAATAGTCGCTGTGGCCTCACAACTTGCAGTTTCCGGTGGACTCTCCAACGCCGCCTACGTAGCTTCCAAAGGGGCGATAGTGAGTCTTTGTCGCACAGCGGCGAACGATCATGCATCAGATGGAATACGCATTAACTGCATTTTGCCAGGAGCTACTGAAACGCCGTTCCTCGATCGATCTTTCGATCGTTTCGATGATCCAACTCCCTATATTGAACGCTCACTATCTCGCCACCCTCTGGGCAGATTTGGACGTCCAGAAGAAGTCGCGGACGCCGCTCTATTCCTAGCTTCAGATGAATCCAGCTTCAC
>Ga0302139_10001106_pt1 | contig 13018 bp, 9 predicted proteins | sample CBN3_331_MG_FD_203104 | JGI IMG/M metagenome (GOLD analysis project Ga0302139, IMG submission 203104) | Marine microbial communities from Western Arctic Ocean, Canada - CBN3_33.1 | ecosystem: Environmental > Aquatic > Marine > Oceanic | place: Canada: Western Arctic Ocean | collected 2017-09-15 | reverse complement strand
ATATCCTCAGCACACTCGACGACGACTCGGACGACGACAAGAAAGACGCAGACAAGAAAGACGCAGACAAGAAGGACACAGACAAGAAGGACACAGACAAGAAGGACACAGACAAGAAGGACACAGACAAGAAAGACACAGACAAGAAAGACGCAGACAAGAAAGCGGCCAAGAAGCCCACTCTGATCGATGGCATCCCCGAATGGTTCGTCGGCCCGCTGCTCGCCGAACTCGTCGGTCACGAAGTCGGCCACACCCTGGGACTCAGACACAACTTCAAGTCCAGCAGCATCTACTCGCTCGAAGAAATCAACAACGGTTCATTGAAAGGCAAGACACCCTTTGCCGGTTCGGTGATGGACTACATCCCGATCAACATGACCGCAAAAAAGGGCAAGGACGCTCAGACCGGCGATCACACCATGATCGACATCGGCCCCTACGACATGTGGGCCATCGAATACGGATACACCTTCTCTAAGGACCTCAAGAAAATCCTTGCCCGAGTCGCCGAACCGCAGTTGGCCTACGCGACCGACGAAGACACCGGCGGGCCCGACCCGCTGGCACGACGTTACGACTTCAGTAAGAACCCGCTCGACTACGCCCGCTCGCAACTGGAACTCGTCCAGTACCACCGCGGCCGACTGCTCGAAAAATTCGTCAAGGACGGGGACAGCTGGTCCAAGGCCCGACGTGGCTACGAATTGACTCTCTCGCTCCAAATGCGCTCGGTCAGCATGATGGCCAACTGGGTCGGTGGAGCCCACGTCAGCCGCAATCGCAAGGGCGACAAGAACGGCCAGGCTCCGATCTCGGTCGTCGACACCAAGACCCAAAAAGATGCTCTGAAATTCGTCATCGAATCGACGTTCCGCGACACCGCCTACGGACTCTCCACCGAACTGCTCCGTCACATGACCGTCGACAAGTGGATCGACGGAGCCAACGGGTTTTCGCAGGCCATGAACAGCGAACCGGCTTGGCCGGTCCACGACAAGATCATGGGCATCCAGGCCTCAACGCTGACCATGCTGATGAATCCCACCACGCTGACACGGACCTACGACAACGAATTTCGTGTGCCCGCCGAACAGGAAGCACTCACGCTACCCGACCTGCTCAAGGCGCTGAGCTCGGAAATCTGGTCCGAACTCGCCGCCAAACCAGCCGAAGGAGCCACGGCACGCAAACCGCTGATCTCGAGCCTGAGACGAAATCTGCAACAGGAACACGTCGACCGACTGATTACACTCAGCCTGCCAGGCAACGGCTCCGGAGCCGCCTACAAGGCCGTCGCTCTGCTCGCCCGACAGGAACTGGTCGAGATCCGCGATCGAGTGGCCCGGACAGCCAAGGACTGGGGCGCCAAGGCCGATCCCTACACCCGAGCCCACTTCGGACGACTCAACGATCAGGTCACCAAGGTGCTCGATGCACAAATGATCTACAATGCCAAGGACATCGGTGGCGGTTCCTCCCTCAGATCGCTGTTTCTCAACCCGACCGGATCATCGGTCGACCGACTCGGCACATCAGCAACCGCTCGACCATAATCCGCTCGACAAGCACAAACTCGCATCCCAACAGCACGATCCGTCATCGGAATGACCCCGAAACGGCAAACCGGCGTACATTTCGCGTTGGCCATCGCTCTGGCGGCGGCTTCGGCGGCTGCCTGGGCCCTGCTGTGGATCACTGATTGGCCGCTGGGGATTCGCGGCGAATGGACTTGGGCCCGGATCGCACACCCGGACGACTTGATCTGGGACAGCCTGCTGGGCATCGTCCAGGCTGGCCTGGCACTCGGATGCATCGCCCTGGTCGCATGGTGGGGCGGCCGACGGTTCGCACGCCGAACTCAATCCGACACCTCGTCGCGCCTGATCCGAGCCACCATGCTGCTCGGACTCGTCACCATCGGATTCCTCGGCACTGGACTGCTCGAACACAGCCTCCCACCCGGGCACGGGATCGGACGATCGCCCTGGGTGCTCTACTACCCCGGCACATCGGGCTACTACTACGAAGCCCGACGCGTCACGTCGTTTGACGACTTCCGCAAACGTTACCTCGACGTGCTCGACGACTCGGACCTCCATCGCCGCACCTTGCACCTGGGCACTCACCCGCCCGGACTGTTTCTCGCTCACCTGGCCGTCCGCGAGGCCTGCCGCCGGTCGCCCGCCTTGCGACAGACGCTGCTGACCCGGCAGCCCAACCGAGTCCGTGAAGCCCAGGCCACGATCCTCGAAGCAGGCCGTCCGATCCCGCCGATCGACACCGCCGCACTCTGGCTCGCCACACTGCTGACTCAACTTCTCGCCGTCGCCACACTGCTCCCGATCTACCGCCTGGTCCGAATCGATCACTCGCCCGAAACCGCCTGGCGAGCCGCGTCACTCTGGCTGCTGGTCCCCGCCGTCAACGTGTTTCTCCCCAAATCCGACTGCCTCTACCCACTCCTGGCCACCTCCGCACTCTGGCTCTGGTGGGCGGCCATCCGAGGTCACCGCAACTGGAGGACTACCAAGACCACACAACTCCACCTCGGCCTCAATGCACTCAACGCCTCACTCGCTGCCGGCATCGCATGGATCGGACTGTGCCTCAGCCTCGCCTTCCTCCCCATCCTCGCCCTCGCCGCCAGCCTCGCCCTGTTCATGCACTGGCAAGGCCGCTTCAACCGACGACAACTCCTCACCTGGTCCATCGCCTCGTTCGCCGGCATCGCACTCCCCACACTCGCCACCTGGATCACTCTCGACTTCAACCTCCCCGAGATCTGGTGGTCCAACCTCGCCAACCACGCCGCATTCTACGACCAGCCAGAACACCCCCGTAGCTACTGGCCCTGGCTCGGTCTCAACACGCTGGAACTCACCATCGCACTCGGAGTCCCCCTGGCCGGACTCGCGATCGGTGGACTGGTGCTGAGAACTCGGCAACCGAAACCGGAACTTCAGGCACCCGCCTGGGCCTGCCTGGCCGTCTGGTGCCTGCTCTGGCTCTCGGGGAAAAATATGGGCGAGGCCGCCCGGCTGTGGCTGTTCCTGATGCCCTGGGCCTGCTGGCTGGCCGCCTCCGCTCTCGACAGACTCCGCAACCGGGATTGGGCCATGCTGCTCCTGCTGCAGGTTGCCATGGCACTCGCCGTCGTCCAACGCGTCACTGGGTTCGACTTCGCCCGAGGCTGAAGCCTTTCTGAGACTGTCGAAGCCGTCGAAGCCGGGACCGGGTCGCTCGCCCTACTGAGCACTCCTCACGTCGGGACGCAACTGCTGAGCGTCCCGCAAGTACACGTGGACGATCTCCGACTGACGCTTCGTCGTGTTGACATGCAGAAGAACGCGGATGCAGCGAGGCATGCTCTCGGGGACCGAAATCTCCAAGGCACACAACAAGGGCACCTGGTGCATGCCCAACTCGCGAGCCGCTTCGGCCGGAAACGTCGACTGCAAATCCGCCGTCGTCGTGAAAATCGCCGACACCACTTCCTCGAAATCCTCCAACTGATTCGCCGAAACGATCGCTCGCAGCAACTCACCAGTCGCCGACAACACCTCGCTCGACTCGTCAGCCGACACCGTCGTCGCGCCCCGAATCCCTCGAACCGACATCATCTCAACAACCCCAGTCATGACTCGGACACAACACCACACTCGCCCGAAACCCAGTCTAACACCCGCCCACCAAACCGCACACCACCCCGATCAGAAACACGCCGTCGACAGGGCCGTCAACAGGGATTGATTTCGTACATCGTTCTCGGTTACAACTCCCGCTACCACGCGGCCACAGGACGGGCCCGGCAACACATCCCGCCACCCTTGGAGTCGGAAAGGACACCGCTCCATGACGCCCACCAACACCTCGCAGACTCCCACCTCACCTGGCTCGACACCCGTCCCCGTCGACCAGTTGGCTCGACAACTCGGCGCGACACTCCAGGGCGACCCCTCCCTCCCGATCCACTCGGCCGCCCGCCTCGCCGTGGCCGAACCCGGCCAGGTAAGTTTCCTGACCGCAACAGCCTCATCTGCCGACATCACCAGTTGCCGCGCCGGTGCGGTCGTCGTCGACGAATCGCAATTGGCATCGGCCCGCAGCCGACTACCCAATGCCACCCTGCTTGTGGTTGATGACGCACAGGTCGCCTTCCTCGACATCCTCGCTTTTTTCCACCCGACCCCGGCCCGACCCGACATCGGAATCTCCCAACGGGCGTGTGTCGGAGACTCGCTCGTGATCGGGGAACTCTCGAATGTCCACCCCGGTGCCACGATCGGAGACCGGGTCGTCATCGGAGAGCGATGCGACATTCATTCCCGAGCCGTCATCGGAGACGACTGCCAACTCGGAAACGACGTCGTCATCCACCCCGGAGTGGTCGCGTACTCGGGAACCACCATCGGCGACCGGGTCGTCATCCACGCCAATTCGGTCATCGGAGCCGACGGGTTCGGCTACCGATTCGCCAAAACCGACGACTCGCCACAAGGTCGGTACGTCAAGATTATCCACTACGGCAGTGTCACCATCGAAGATGACGTTGAAATCGGAGCCGGGACGACGATCGATCGAGGCATGATCGACGCGACGCGAATCGGCACGGGCACCAAGCTCGACGATCAGGTCATGATCGGACACAACTGCTCAATCGGGCCTCACAACGTCTTCGCGGCTCAAGTCGGTGTCGGCGGCAGCACATCCACCGGTGCCTACGTCCGCTGCGGCGGACAGGTCGGTGTGGCCGATCACCTGGTCATCGGAGACGGAGCGTCGGTGGCCGCCATGGCTGCCGTCGCGCGAAGCATCCCACCCGGTGAAACTCAACTCGGATACCCCGCCGGCCCCGAATCCGAACAACTCAGAGTACTCATCGCCCAGAAACGACTCCCCGAACTGCTCAAGACCGTCAAACAACTGCTCAAACGGATTGACTCGCTCGAACAACAACTGGCCGACGCACCCGACCACACCCCGACCCCGACCCCGCAATCCACGCCACGCATCAACCCCCACGCGGCATGACTCTCCAACCCCACTCCAACGAACTCAATGCCGCAACGGTACCCGAGAGTGGATGGGTGGGGTTGATCGCCGGAGCAGGCCGGTTTCCGATCAGCTTCGCTCGCGCCGCTCGAAAACAAGGACTGAAGGTCTACGGACTCGGAGTCCAGGGCATGGTCTCCGACGAACTCGCCGATTCCTGTGACCGCTTCGACACCGTCGGTCTGGCTCGATTCGGACGCGCCATCCGGTTACTCAAACGAGCCGGTATCCGCGACGTCGTGATGGCTGGCAAGATCGAAAAAGTCCAGCTGTTTCAACCCGCCCGATGGCTCAGGCTGCTGCCCGACACCCGCTCGCTTCACATGTGGTTTCGTTACGCCACCGCCAACAAGTCCGACGACACGATTCTGCTGGCCATCATCCGCGAGTTCGGACGCGATGGCATCCGCTTCCACTCAGCTCTCGATTTCTGCCCGGAACTTCTCGTGAACCACGGATTCCTCACCCGACGCAAACCCTCCGCAGCACAATGGCGCGACATCCAGTTCGGATGGGACATCGCCAAGGAGATCGGACGACTGGACATCGGACAAACCGTCATCGTCAACGACACAGCCGTGATCGCGATCGAAGCGATCGAAGGGACCGACGAGGCGATCCGACGAGCCGGCAGCCTCTGTCGACGGGGCGGCTTCACCGTCGTCAAAGTGGCCAAGCCGCAACAGGATCGGCGATTCGACGTCCCCACCATCGGACTCGACACCGTGCAGACAATGTCCGAGTCGGGAGCACGCGTGCTGGCGATCGAAAGCCAGCAGACCATCCTGCTCGATGCCGACGACGCCATCGCACTCGCCAATCGACTCGGGATCGCCATCGTCGCACTCAACGCCGACGAACTGCAACTCCAGATGGCCTCGTGATGCCACCGCACGCCTCGCACCCAATCCGACGCAGCTAGATATCCTGCAGAGGAAACTCGTCGAACTGGTCCGACGACTCCGGATCCGACGACAGCGACTCGAGCACATCCGCTCCAACTCCCGGATCGGGTACCGCCGGCATCACCTCGGTCCGCTCGGCCGGTAACATCGCCCCATCTCCCGCACCCGCCCCGAACTGGACCTGGAACGTCAGGCTCGCAAACGACAACTCGTCGCCGGGCAACAACGCACCACGGCTGACACGCTGACCGTTGACCAGTGTGCCGTTCGTGCTGCCCAGGTCGCGGACTATCAGCAATCCGTCGGTCTTGATGATCAGACAATGCAGCTTCGATACGTTGCCGCGATCCAGAAACACGTCACACACACCACGCTTGCGACCGACGACGGTGATATCGTTCTTGAGCGAAATGCTGGTCTGACCGTCGAGAGATACGATGCGAGCTTGCATGGTGACTGAAGACTCCTTTCCCCTGATTCTCAGGACCCCGTCACACAAGTCAAGCTCTCAACAACATCGCACCACCCTGGTCCCGCTCCCGAAAATGACCCAATTGGCGGTTCTTGACGGTCTTCTAGACGGCTGTTAGCGTTGATGGCTTGATTATTTCACCAACCCGCTTCACCGCTCAACAGGCTCCCGATTCATGGCGGATACACCCAAGTACGTCTATTTCTTCGGCGGTGGTCAGGCCGATGGCTCGACCGACATGAAGAACTCGCTCGGCGGCAAGGGTGCCAACCTCGCCGAAATGACCCGGATCGGAGTCCAGGTGCCGGCCGGGTTCACGATCCCCACCGAAGTCTGCAATCACTTCAGTGACAACGACGGAGCCTACCCCGACGGATTGCGAGAACAAGTGGCCACGGCACTCACTCAGGTCGAAGACGTGATGGGAGCCAAGCTGGGGTGCGACACCAATCCCCTGCTCGTCTCCTGCCGGTCTGGAGCTCGGGAATCGATGCCGGGCATGATGGACACCGTCCTCAACATCGGACTCAACGACAACTCCGTCCAAGCCCTCGCCAATCACTCGGGCAACGAACAGTTCGCCTGGGACAGCTATCGACGGTTCATCCAGATGTTCGGTGACGTGGTACTGGGAGTCCGAGCCGGTGACGACGAGCACGAGGATCCGTTCGAGGTGCTGCTCGAGGCAAAAAAAACGGCCGCCGGTGTCAAGTACGACTCGGAACTCTCGGCCGAACAACTGCAGCAACTCGTTGCCGAATTCAAGGCCGAGATCCAGCAGCGAACCGGACAGAACTTTCCCGACGACCCGATCGACCAGATCTGGTCCGCCGTCGGTGCCGTCTTTGGCAGCTGGAACAACGATCGGGCAATCGTCTACCGCCGCGACTACGGAATCCCTCATGGCTGGGGCACAGCCTGCAACGTTCAGGCCATGGTCTATGGAAATCTCGGTGACGATTGTGCCACCGGAGTCGGACTCACTCGAGACTGCTCGATGGGGGCTCCCGGCTTCAACGGCGACTACCTGATCAACGCACAGGGCGAAGACGTCGTCGCCGGCATCCGCACTCCCAAACGGATCGAAACGTCGCTCAAGGACGAAATGCCCGAAGTCTACGAACAACTCGAAACGATCGGCAAGACGCTCGAAAACCACTACCAGGACGTGCAGGACATCGAGTTCACCGTCCAGAAGGGACGCGTCTGGCTGCTGCAGACCCGAAACGCCAAACGCACCGGATTCGCCGCCGTCAGGATCGCCGTCGACCTCGTCAACGAAGGCTTGATCACCTCCGAACAGGCTCTCGAAAAACGACGCATCCCCGCCGATGATCTCAATCAACTGCTACAACCGGTCTTCGACCCGCAGGGCAAAGCCGATGCCGAAGCAGACGGGCGACTGCTGACCAAGGGCATCAACGCCGGGCCCGGTGCCGCCTCGGGAACCATCTGCCTGACCGCCGCCGAAGCCGAACGACTCCACAACATCAACCCCGACGAACCACTGATCCTCGTTCGCCGAGAGACCAGCCCCGAGGACCTGCGTGGAATGAGAGCCGCTCAGGGCATTCTCACGGCATTCGGTGGAGCCAGCTCGCACGCAGCACTCGTCAGCCGACAAATGGGCAAGACCTGCATCGTCGGGGCCAATGAACTCAACGTCGACTACACCGCCGGAACCGTCTCCGTCGGCGACACAGTCCTCAAAACCGGCGACCCGATCAGTATCGATGGGTTCACCGGTGAAGTGTTCACCGGGATGGTCAAAACCACCGAAAGCGAAATCGTTAACGTCCTGATCAAAAACACCATCGACCCCGACGAATCTCTGGCCTATCAGAACTACGCCCAGTTGATGGAATGGGTCGACCAGTACCGAACACTCGGTGTCCGCACCAACGCCGATCTGCCCGATCAGGCGATCGAAGCGGTGGCGTTCGGAGCCGAGGGCATCGGGCTCTGCCGCACCGAACACATGTTCCTGGAACATCTCGAGGAAATCCGCGAGATGATCCTGGCACGTGACCCCGACACGCGACTGGCCGCCATCAACCGGCTGCTCCCGTTCCAGCAGGAAGAATTCACCGGCCTCTTCCGAGCCATGCAGGGACGACCAGTCACCATCCGACTGCTCGATCCCCCACTCCACGAATTCCTCTCCGAACGACACCTCGAAGAACAACCCGACCTGGCCGATCGGCTGGCGACTCAACTGGGGATCTCCATCGATGAGGTCCGCGCCCGGACAGCCGAGTTGCACGAAGAAAATCCCATGCTCGGACACCGAGGCTGCCGATTGGGAATCGTCTATCCCGAAATCACCGCGATGCAGGCTCGAGCCATCATGCAGGCCGCCGTGACCGTCGCGGCCGAAGGCATCGATGTTCACCCGGAAGTTATGGTCCCACTCGTCGCCTTCCAGACCGAAATCGATAACCAGGCCGACATCGTCCGCAAAACCGCCGAAGCCGTCTTCGCCGAAACCGGAACCACGGTCGATTACCAAATCGGGACCATGATCGAAGTCCCTCGAGCCGCACTGAGAAGTGATGAGATTGCCGAGACAGCCGAGTTCTTCAGCTTCGGGACCAACGACCTGACACAAACTTGCCTGGGGATGAGTCGCGATGACTACGGCGGATTCATCGGATACTACCAGGAAAACGACATCGTGCCGTTTGACCCGTTCCAGTCGATCGATCCGGGTGGAGTCGGCCGGTTGATTGAACTGGGCGTCGCCGGAGGACGATCGACTCGAAGTGATCTCAAGATCGGCATCTGCGGAGAACACGGTGGCGACCCGGCCAGCGTGATGTTCTGCCACCGAGCCGGACTCAACTACGTCAGCTGCTCACCCTACCGAGTGCCCATCGCTCGGCTCGCCGCCGCTCAGGAAGCTCTCGCGTCGGCCACCTGATCGACGTCACGAATCGGTCAGTCCCACATCGACCAGCTCGGCTCGCATGCTGCTCTCGATCTCCAGGATCGGAGCCATCAACGCGTCGATCTCCAATCGCTCGTCAACGGACAGCTGACGCCCAGGAGCGCGCGGGGGCCCGAAATCGGATCCCACCAGACTCATTGCGTACTTCAACATCGACACGTTGAAACTGTCGCCAGACCGCGCCCGGTAATCCTCGATCGGCAACAACACCGACTGCAACTCCAACGCCTCCTGGTACTCGCCGGCCGACAACGCCGCGTGCATCGCGAGCGTGACACAAGGAGTCAGGTTGCCGGCTCCGGTGGTGTAACCACCCGATCCAACCAGCATGTAAAACGGAGCAAACCGCTCGGCCGATCCGCACAGCCACTCGATCCGGCCACCGTCGGCCAGGACCGTCGTGCGGAATTCATGCATCTGGTTGACCGCGTACTTCACACCCACCACCCGCGGATCGTCCGCCAACTCGAGCAACAACTGATCGGTCGGAATCGGACCCTTGCGGTAGATCAACGTCGGACTCGGGACCGCATCCATCACCTCGAGATAATAGTCCCGAGCACCCGCGTCACTCATGTAGGGGTGCACGAACGGCATGAACATGATCCCGGTGGCTCCCGCCTCGAGCGAACGACGGCCCACGTCGATCGCATGGCCCACTTGCAAGCCAACCGGTGCAAAGATCTGAGCGTCTGGTGCGGAATTCTCTCGAGTGATCCGTACCAGCTCAACCACCTCGTCGGCCGATAAACTCTGGAATTCACTCGTCCCCGCAGCTGGCAAGAAGACACGCATCCCCGCAGCGTACATCCGCGTGACATGATTCGACTGCACCGACACATCGATCCGGCCGTCCTCGCCAAATGCCGTCAATGGCACCAGGTGAACGGTCCGCAACAGGCTGCTGTCATATTCGATCGTCATGGCTGGTCCCGGTGGTTCAATACACTGTGTCGCTGATCTCGCTGATCTCGCTGATCTCGCTGATCGGAAGATACCCCGACCGGCACCCTCAAAGCGTTGTAAGCAGCGTCGACCCGAACGGTCAAGCGCCCTCCCGGCTGAACAGCCGATGAACAACTCGGTACAATGCCCCTCCCACCGCCGCCTCTCCGGCCGGCTCGTCCAAGACTGGTCTTGCTGTTCAACATGTTCGCACTCGCCAAGACTATCCGTGCGGCCTGCCTGCTCGAGGCGACCGCGGCCAAGCCGGGGAATGTGCATCCGGCCGCAGCCTTTGTCGACATGACCTACGCCGACCTGGTCCGCTCGGCAGATGCCGTCGCCGAGATTCTCGCCGATGCCAACACAATGCGAGTCGGACCGGCGATTCTCGAGGCGGTCCGGGCCACCACCCTGGTCGCACCAGGCAACACCAACCTCGGCATCATCCTGCTGCTGGCACCCCTGGCCGCCGTCCCACTCGACACAACACTCGATTCGGGCATCGGAACAGTGCTCGATCAACTCGACGACCACGATACCCAATGCGTCTATCAGGCCATTCGATTGGCCCGGCCGGGCGGACTGGGACACGCAGTGACTCACGACGTCGCACAACCACCAACGGTTCCATTGATGGTCGCCATGAAGTCGGCCGCCGATCGAGACGGAGTCGCCGCAGCTTACTGCGATCGCTTCGAACAAGTGCTCGACTATAGCGTCAACAAGTTGGCAACAGGTCCGGCGTTCGCCCAGGATTGGGAACACCAGGTGATCCGGCTGGCCCTGACACTCCAGGCCGAAACTCCCGACACACTGATCGCCCGCAAATGCGGACGGCCAACCGCCGAACAGGCCTCACAAAACGCCCGAGACGTACTCGAGGCCGGTTGGCCCGACAACGACAAGTCGCTCGAAGCTCTCGAACACTTTGACCGATGGCTGCGGGCCGATGGGCACAGACGCAACCCCGGAACCACCGCCGATCTGGTGACCGCCGTGCTCTTCGCTGCACTCCGCGAAAATCACATCGTCGCCCCGGACCTCAATACGATTCGACCACACACGCCACCGGTGCCCACCGATTGATATGATGCATATGATGGACCGACAGGCGAACCACACCGCGGGCCCCGGATTTCGACTCATGCAACCGACCCGACAACTCCAACACGCCACTCTGCTTGTCACCGCTCTCATCCTGACTCTCGCCAATACTCCCTGCACCGCTCAGTTCGGATTCGGCGGGGGAGGCGGAGGCATGGGAGGCGGGGGCGGAGGATTTGGCGGCGGCGGTGGCGGTGGCGGCGGGTTTGGTGGAGGCGTCAAGATCGACGCTCGAGGAATTGTCTCGACTCAATTCGTCACCAGCCGAACTCGCCAGCTGGCTCGAAAGAAAGCTCAGGCACTCGCCAAGACACACCTCGCCCAGGACATCAACCGCTCGAGTCCACTTCGGATGATCTCGCTTGTTCGACTCGAACAGGCGTGTGCCCGGTATGAGGACAAGACCACCGCAGCACCGCTCGATATCCAGTTCCTGGCCGGACTGCAGCGAATCGATTACATGTTCGTCGATCCCGACGGCAACGACCTGGTGATCGCCGGTCCAGCCGAAGGGTTTGCTCCCGACGCCCAGGGACGCGTGGTCGGAGTCACCACCGGTCGGCCACCGCTGAGAATCGATGACCTGATCGTCGCCCTGCGATCCGGAAACTCGTCCCGGGGACTCGGAGTCTCGATCGACCCCGTCCCCGCACGACTCGAACAGGCTAAACGATTCCTGAAACAAAACAGCTCGGCCACCTCCGTCTCGGCCATCCGAAGCCGCTTCGCTCAATTGGCCAGGATCATTGGACCCCAGACCATCAGTGTGTGGGGCGTGCCCGCCGATTCGCACTTCGCCCAGGCCATGGTCGAAGCCGATATCCACATGAAACTCATTGCCCTCGGCGTCCATCCCACCAAGGTCGCCGGACTCCGAAGCCACCTCTCGCTGCTCAAACCGCAAGGAAACTCGATGCAACGCTGGTGGGCCACACCACTCTACGAAGCTATCTACACCACCGACGATCGACTCGCGTTTCAATTGGCCGGACAACGGGCACAGTTTCACGCTCAGGAAGAACTCGTCGGGACCGGCGGCCAACGGACCGATGCCGTAGTGACTCGACCCACCACAAGACAATTCGCCAGGATCTTTACCGAAAAGTTCCCGCAACTGGCCGATCGATCGCCCGTCTTCGCCGAACTCCAAAACCTTATCGATCTCACCATCCTCGTCGGACTGCTCCGAAAAGAACGACTGCCCGAGAGAATCGGATGGAACATGGCGTTCTTCCTCTCCACCGAACGGGCCAAACTGGCCAAGGGAACTGTCCCCAAACAGATCCAGTCCATCTACAACACCCGCAGTGTCCGCGGACGACTGGTCCTGGGACTCGTCTCCGGTGGAGTCCTTCTCAGCCCGAAACAGGCCGTCGAACAAATCCCCAGCAAGATCTCCGATGACAAACAGTTCCAACAACGACGACTCAAAGCCCTCAAAACCACTCGACCCGATACTCACCCCTGGTGGTGGGATTGATCTCGCTCCACCGTAGCCCACCGCAGCAGCCCACCGCTCTTTTCCTCCGGACACATACCGATGACCGAATCGCCCTCACCCGAATCCTCCAGCAAGACCTCGCCCGCCTC
>Ga0302139_10001098_pt1 | contig 13062 bp, 11 predicted proteins | sample CBN3_331_MG_FD_203104 | JGI IMG/M metagenome (GOLD analysis project Ga0302139, IMG submission 203104) | Marine microbial communities from Western Arctic Ocean, Canada - CBN3_33.1 | ecosystem: Environmental > Aquatic > Marine > Oceanic | place: Canada: Western Arctic Ocean | collected 2017-09-15 | reverse complement strand
CCCATTCCGCTTGATGACCATTGACAGATCGCGACCGTCGACGAACTCCATCACCAGAAAGTACTGGCCGTTGATTTCGTTGGCGTCGTGAGCACCGACGATGTTCGGGTGCGTGAGCTGTGCAGCCGCTTCCACTTCACGTTGAAACCGAGCGATAGCGGCCGCGTCCTTCGCCATCGTCGCAGGCAGCACTTTGATCGCGACGTACCGCTTCATCCGCCTGTGGCGAGCCTTCAACACAACACCCATGCCGCCTCGACCGAGTTCAGCTTCGATGATGTAATTGTCGAACGAGAGCTTGTGACCTTTGTTTTTCCAAATGGCCTGTGCCTGATACGCCGTCAGCCGTTCCTTCTTGACCAGGACTCGGACGAACTTCTCGGAGTCACCGCCGACAGCTTCTGAATCACCACGAACAGCAGACAGCTCGACATCGTCCAGGATGCCGCTGTCTTCGATCCGCTGAATGACGTCGTCGACGCTTACTGCCACAGTCGTTGCCCTCGCAGTCTTTCCTCATCCTTTTGGTATCGAATCTCCGAGATCTCTCGGCGACGGCCAAAGATGGTCGATCAAGACTACATGCTGGTCACTATCTCGACCAGCATTACGGCTGCGATGTTGATCGGCTTCTTTCACATCCGCTTCCCGGCTTGGCATCTACCGGCGAAGGTACAGACTCGACAACAGACGTTAAGACGATCGACGAGAGCTTCGTTCTATCTGCAACACTTCTGAACTCCTTGCCCTGTTCACCTCTTTCGAGGCAATCCCGCGTCTTCTCTTAAATCTTGTTAATTCTTCAGCGTGACCAACCAGCTTTTGCTCAGCGATTTGATATTTACAACTGTCCAACCCGGATTCTTTTGCTCCGCCTTAAGTCGGGCCTGTGCCGCCGTTGGGCAGGTCGACTTCGGGATTGAGCACGATCTTCGTCCAGCATATACAGTCGAGCCGACTTCCGAATTAGCTTTCGCGGGCAGAAATTGGCCTGATGACATAGTACACGCAACTAGCAGTGCGACAACTCTCATGGCTCGGTACATAAAGCGTATCCGTCCGACGAACCACATCTTGCACCGCGTGATACGATTTCCTTGGATTCGGTTTCTCGATTTCAAGGAGCATCCTCATGGCAAAGAAGCGAAAGCGACGGGACCCGGACAAGGAGCGGTTCTGGCGGCGGACGATGCGGCGGCAGCATCAGAGCGGTTTGACGGTCAGCGCCTTCTGTGCCGCAGAAGGTCTCAAGGACTGGTCGTTCCATTGGTGGCGGCGTGAACTGGCCAAGCGAGATCGAGAGCAACCCGCCTCGAAGCCGAAAGACGTGCCGTCGTTTGTGCCCGTGCAACTGGTGCCGAACCCTCCGGATCGTCAGCCAGCCAGCGTTATCGAAATCGTGCTACCTGCCGGTCAGACGGTACGTGTGCCGCCAGGCTTTGACGTCGAATCTCTGACGGGTGTTCTGGAAGTTCTGGAGACTCGGTCATGCTGAACCTGTCTCCCGCACTGAAAATCTTCCTGTGCCTGCTGCCGACCGATATGCGACGTGGTTTCGATGGTCTGATGCGGATGGCCGACGAGTTTCTCCAGCAGAACGTCTTGGATGGCGGACTGTTCGTGTTTATCAACAGGCGTCGCGATCGTGTGAAGCTGCTGTATTGGGACGGGGACGGACTCTGTATCTGGTACAAGCGTTTGGAAGCGGGCACGTTCAAATTGCCGATTGCTCAACAGGACGCGACCCGCCTGACTCTCTCGACCACCGACCTGGCCATGTTGCTCGGTGGCGTTGAATTGTCTGTTGCCAAACAGCGAAAGCGCTATCGACGAACGGCTTGATCAAGACTTTCATTTTTCTGTAATTCTGGGTGGGGAAGGACTCCTCCCCGGCGTGGCCTGTGCCTACAACTCTGGTATGAAGAAGCCAGCCGATCATTTACCCGATGATGTCACGCTGTTGAAGCAGATGGTGCGTGACCAGGCTGAGACGATTCGTCAGTCCCAACAGCGGATCGAAAAGCTGGAACATTATTTGGAACTGATTCTGCGAAGGCAGTACGGTCCCCGCAGAGAGCGGATCGACCCGAACCAGCTGCAGCTGTTTGAGGACACCCCAACAGCCGAGGAATCTGAGGATGTTCCTGAAGAGGACGCAGAAGACGAGGAGCCTGCCGAGCGACAACGACGTCACGGAGGACGGCGCAAATTGCCCGCCGAGCTACCGCGTCAGCGGATTGAATACGAACTTTCCGACGATCAACTTCCCTGTCCGCACTGCGCAGGACCGCGTCAAAAGATCGGGGAAGACATCAGCGAACAGCTGGAGTTCATTCCGTCTGCCTTGCATGTGATTCAGCACGTACGATTCAAGTACGCCTGCCGTACCTGCCAAGAGCAGGTGGCAGTCGCCGGTAAACCGGCCCAGCCGATTGAGAAGGGTCTCCCCGGACCGGGACTGTTGGCCCACACCATCACCAGCAAGTACTCCGATCACCTGCCCCTGTACCGGCTGGAAGACATCTTCGCCCGGCATGGTGTGGAACTGTCTCGCAGCACGATGTGCGGCTGGATGGCCCGCTGTGCCGAACTGCTGAGACCACTCTATGACTTGATGGTCGCACGAGTCTTGCAGTCGAAGGTAATTCACACGGATGACACGCCGGTGTCGGTGCTCGATCCGGAGTTGCCGAAGACCCGTACCGGTCGATTCTGGGTTTATGCGGGAGATAATCGTCATCCGTATTCGGTTTACGATTTCACGGCCAGCCGTCGTCGTGACGGTCCCGAACTGTTCCTGAAAGGTTTCCGAGGATATCTCCAGGCCGATGCGTTTGCCGGTTACGATCGTCTCTGCGCCGGTCCCGCCGTGGACGAAGTGGCCTGCTGGGCACATGCCCGGCGGAAGTTCTACGAGTCGCGGACCACATCGCCGGAAATCGCACATCAGATGCTGGTTACCATCCGGCAATTGTACGCCGTCGAACGGCGTGCCAAAGAGTGGACCGCCCACGAAAGGCAGGGTCTGCGACAGACGGAATCGCTGCCGCTGTTGGAATCCCTGGGTGCATGGCTGGCTGAACAATCTCAGCGGGTGTTGCCCAAGAGTCCGATCGGCAAGGCGATCTCGTATGCCCGGTCCAACTGGCAGGCGTTATGCCGCTACACCGAAGATGGCGATTTGGCGATCGACAACAACCTGTCCGAACGGACGCTGCGTGCTCAGGCGATCGGACGCAAGAATTGGCTTTTTGTCGGCAGCGACAACGGCGGACGCACAGCAGCGGTGCTGTTCAGCATGACCGCCAGTTGCAAGCGGCACGATGTTGATCCATTCGCTTGGTTGCGAGACGTGTTGCGACGCCTGCCGACACAGCCGGCTGACCGCCTTGACGAACTCCTGCCCGATGTCTGGTTCGCCAATCATCCAGAGGCTCGCAGGAAAAGAGCGGCCTGAACTGATCGGTTGCAGAAACTTCTGGCATCTCAGGACTGTGCCGATTATGGTGCGGTTACCAATTGCGTGGGAAGTGTTGTCATTGAGCCAATGCGTGGATGACGACATTGCAGTGTTGGTTGGACTGCCATTGGGACTTGTTCTCGGCATCTTCGCCGCTCTTAGGTCTCGCTGTGCAAAGAGATTGCATTGGTTCTTTGTCATCACTGGGCCGCTGCTATGCACGGTTGGCGTAATTTTGGCCGTTCGGCTATTCGAAAAGTCTGAGCATCTCAACTGAAGTGGCCCAACCCTCCAATTAAAGCCTGATAAGGCCGTTATGCACCACCCACCACCCCATCCTCAGACTCCGTCGACAACCGATATCCCCGCGAAGTCGTCGACTGTCAGCGTTCCTGATCCACTCTTCTTTCCGCTGAACAATAATGAGCGGCTTGTCGAGTGGCTGGCCGATGTGTCGCAGGAATCACTCGAAACGGTCAGGCAGCGTTTGCATCGTGAAGAGTGTTCTCCGGGCAGCAACGTCAACGAAGAATTCCACGCGATGGGGCTTCAGCCGCATGTCTGGAGCGATCGGTTGATCGACTTTTACGGCCGCACACATGCGTTTTTGTACGAGTCGACAACTTGGAACCGCATGCCGTTCAAAATGGGCATGCGCAGGTGGATTGCCGAGTATCTGTTGGAAACCGGAACCGAGCCTCTCGACATTCTCGTCTACGGCGACGGCCTGGGGTTCGACAGCCTGTATTTGTCGCAGGCCGGGCATCGAGTCACGTATTTTGAAGTCTCTGCCGCAGGCCGGGAATTCGCCGCTCGCCTGTTCGAGGCCCATAACGCACCGGTCACAATTCTCCGGGATGCCGACCAGATCGAAGAACAGCAGTACGATGTCGTCGCCTGCCTCGACGTGCTGGAGCATGTTCCCGAGCCGACTTCGCTGGTGAAGTCGTTCCATCGCTACCTCAAGCCGAAAGGGCGACTCGTCGTCAACGCGCCGTTCTACATGTTGACTCCGGAGTACCTGACGCACTTGAAATGCAATCGTCACTACTCGGGCGATCTACGCCGCCTTTACGAGTCGCATGGATTCACGATGATCGACGGGCACACCACCTGGAACCCGCTGGTGCTCGCCAACTGTGCGACCAACGACTTGCCACCCGAAAGTCGCCGCCTGCGACGCTTCAAAATTCGAGTCGCCGGCCTGATTCTCAGCAGCGGTCGCTTCTGGGGCCTGCCTCTCGAAATCGCAGCCCGCGTTCTGAAGCGACCCGACAAGACCTGGCGCATCGGTCTCGGCGGTTAGGGACTTTGACGTATCGGGCTCTGTCGCATTGGACCAGAGCGGTAAATGCCATAAAGCATGGAGTTCCGTTGATGTGTTGGCCGACATCGGCTGGTTGATTTTGACGATTATCGCGACTCTCGTAGTCGGTCTGAAGAGTCGGCTTCAAACCCCGGTCTCCGAATCGAATCGTCTGACCAAGGTTCGTTACGCCGAACGATAAGAGCTCGGACGGAACGGAGGGACCTTCACGGAGTCCCGCTTCAAAGAGAATTTCCTTAGGACGCGAAGGACGCGCTCTAGAGGGAGTTGTTGTGCGACACGCCACTTGGAAGGGCCGCTTGAATGGACTCCCGCGGACTACGGTTGATGGTTACGTGCGTGTTGCTCGCCAGTTGCTCGGCGTGCAGTACGCCCATTGCACACTTGCAACCGCAAAACAACTTCGATCCGCCAGAGCCAGTCGGCCACAGCGAGCTTGGTCACAGCGTGGCAAGCCACAGCTCGATCGGTCACAGCACCGTTAGCCACAACCTGGTCAGCCTCGATACGCCCGATTTCGCTGACACTGCGGCTATGCTTGAGGGCATCGTGCAAGTGGCCGGTGAACAACAATCGAGCGTTTCTCGACCTGAAGTCTCATCAGATGAAGTCCGACAAGACTCTGCGACCACAACGGCTGGGTATGCGGAGTTGGGATATCAGCCAACCGACGTCGACCGACAATTTGACGAACCAACCGGAGAACTGGAGCAAGACTTCTTCGGACATTCCGATCTTCCACAAGCCGCAGACGGCAAGACAGCACCACTTGTAAATTTGCAATCGACTGTTCTGGAAGCCTACGGTTTCGATGAAACCGTGAACGACGGCGGATGTGACAATTGCTGCGACCCGACCCGTGTGTTCGACAATCGTTGGGACCGCATGACGGGAACCGTGTGTCAGGACTACGGAAACTACTACTCGAAAGAGAACCTGAAGCTGATGGGAATCGGCTTTGGAGTCGGAGCGATTCTGGCAAACACCGCAATGGATCAGCGAATGCAGGATCGGTATCAGGACAAGATGCGTTCTAGTTGGACCGACGACTTCTCCGGAAAGGTCAAGGATTGGGGGCATGGAGAAGCCGTGATTGCGGCAACCGGTGTTGCGATCGCAACCGCGTGGGTGGCACCCCGAACCGAAGTCGGTGCATTCGCAGGGGACTGGGGTGACCGCAATGCCAGGGCCGCATTGGTCGGCATCCCGCCGCTGATCTTCATGCAATTCGCGACCGGGGCTTCTCGCCCGAATGAGGGGGATGGATCGCAGTGGCGACCCTTCAACGATAACAACAGCGTGAGCGGTCACGCCTTCATGGGAAGTCTGCCCTTCATCAACGGTGCGATGATGACAGACGAGCCGTTACTTAAAGGAACACTTTACGTCTGTTCGACATTCACGGGACTTTCGCGAGTGAACGACGATGCCCATTACATGTCGCAGGCCATGCTGGGCTGGTGGATGTCGTACTTGGCCTGTCGCAGCGTTGACGGAACGGAAGAAGACGATTCCGGTTTCCAACTGATCCCGCTGGCACATCCCGAAGGAACCGGAATTGGGGCCATTCTGTTCTACTGATACGGCTCAATTGATCCGGCATGCCCGGCGAGCTATTCGTCAGCGGTGGCATCGGCGGCTTGTTTCACCGACCAACCCACCGCCGTTCTCCGCCTCACCATCCAGATCGCTGAATTGCACGTCCGCGACCGCTGTCTGGTTCTCCGCCACATTGAAGCTCGCCGCACTGGTGATCGACGGCGCTTCGTTGACGCTCAGTGGACTCCGAGCGGGTGTCGGGTTGACCTTCCGCGGCACAAAACGCACTGACTGTCAAACCACTCTGTTGGTGCCGTTGACTCGTCCGACGCCAGAACCGTTCCTTCTCCGGGTCCCGCCGCTGTCGCTTCTTTGCCATGCCGATGCTCCTTGAAATCGAAAAACCGAATTCAAGGAAATCGTATCACCCCGTGCAAGATGTGGTTCGTCGGACGGATACCATAAAGCACTCCCTTTTAGACAGTAGTGAAAGAAATAGACACGAATCTCAACTTGTGTGGCAGAGAAGAATGAGGTTAGCCCATTAGTTTGACCTGCCCCCGTGAATGGTACCACTCTTTAAGAGGTGATCTGACTGCTTTGACTCGCCGGGAGAACAGCCTCTGGTGCCGGTGGTCTGTAGCCCAGTGAGCTGTGCAGTCGAACGATGTGCGTCGTTGGGTCCATAAGGTATCCTCAGATGTGAGATCAATGGACAGGATTCTACCAAAGAGAATCGCGACCGTACCCAGCCCGAAGGTTCGATGCAAGGAGCCGGTTCGACTGCCGATTGGTCTCGCGGGTCACGTGGGGTCTGCTATTATCCCGCCCGCGTATAGAAATAGGTGGCGGCACACGCAACGAAGAGTCATCGGAACGACGGCGATGGACTGGGGAAATCTGACAATCCTGATGCTGCTAGCGGCCGGCCATGCCGAGTTGCTGGTGATGGTCATCAACCGTCTGCACGGCCATGCCCTGGAGGAAGACCGCTTGCATTACGTGCGGCATTTCCACGAAGTGGCGATTGTGGTTTTCCCGATGGCACTCCTCTGGTACGTCGGCTTGAACGGCCCGCAACTGCTGTTCGGCGGACGCTTCATCGACTTGGCCTTCGGGTGGAAGATTTATCTTGGGCTGTGCGCTGTTGGAGTCGTCGGACTTGTCATCTCGGCCGTGCGTTGGAATTTGCAACATCGTCCGCGAACACTCGTCGCAAATCACTCGCAAACAATCGACATCGCCCAGCGACTTGGGTCGCGGCCTTTGGCTGACGGACCGTATCGCTATCTGGCGAACGTTCCGGGCAATGAAATTTTCCAACTGGAAGTCTCCGACAAAACATACCGTCTGCCCAATTTGCCCGCCGAGTGGGACGGCTTTTCGATTCTGCACCTGACCGATCTACATTACACCGGCACGATCCAACGCTCCTTCTTTGAAGAGGTTGCCAAAATCGCCCGCGACATGCCCGCCGACCTGGTTGTCATGACGGGCGACCTGATCGACGACGAACGCCTGATCGACTGGCTGCCCACGACGCTTGGTTGCCTCGATGCACCACTCGGATGCTGGTTCATTCTCGGCAACCATGACTGGCGACTGGATTCTGACAAGATTCGCAAAGCGATGACCGATCTCGGCTGGAAGGACATTGCCAGCCGGACGGCGGAGATCGAACACAACGATCACACGCTGGCCATCGGCGGCAGCGAAGTTCCCTGGATGGGCCGGCACCCCGATTTTTCGGAGACTCCCGACGACGCCTTCCGGCTGCTGCTCAGTCACACGCCCGACAATCTCCCCTGGGCCAAACGCAACGGCGTGGACTTGATGCTCTCAGGGCATAATCACGGCGGGCAAGTCGTGATTCCGATCTTAGGCCCAGTGTATGCGCCGAGCGTGAACGGCGTTCGCCACGCCTCGGGTGCCTTTTGGGAACCGCCCACGCAGTTGATCGTCAGCCGAGGCGTTTCGGGAAAACACCCGCTGCGGTTGAACTGCAAACCGGAACTGACTCGACTGATCTTGCGCGCTGGAGCCTGAATCATAACCCGACTCGTCAGCGAGGGACGCAGGACAATCGTGCCTACTCCCTGCGTCCCTCGCTGACGCGGCGGGCTAGCTTAAGAGGTCTTCACACAGTCCGCTAAGACGAACCGGAAGTTAGCGAGCCGGGATGACCTGAATGCTCCGTAGCGAACCCTGAGAGTTCGAGGGGGAGATCTAAAACCTGCGAGTGGTCGGCTAATATCTCGATGAGGGTCGATACCTCGATGTCGGATACCTCGACGAAGTTGGTCGCGGACTCGTTGAGGTGGTCTTCGGCTTTGCGGCCGTGGTTGAATCGGTCAACGCCTTTTCTTTCTCTGCCCGATGCAATTCCCGCGGCGTGAGAAAACCGTCGCCGTTGCGGTCGAGCAAAAAGAACTCGGCGTACCGTGATCGCGGCCATTCGTAGAGGCCGACTTGGTTGTCTTCGTCGCTGTCGTGCTCCAAGTACGTCTCGGGCAAGTCGAGTGTGAGCTTGGTGCGTTCACGCGTGCGACGTTTCTTCGTCAGATTATCACCTGTCAACAGACGCAGGTAGATCTGCATGAACTTATCGCGCTGGTACGGCTTCGTGACGTCGATACCGCCATCTTGAAACATCCCTCGCGTCGAGCGACTTCGTTCAAACTCGTCCTTATCAAGAGTTCCATCCCGGTTGCGATCAAGGGAACCAAACGTGTAGGAGGCACGAGAGATGAGTTTTTGAGCGATCGAATCGATCCCGGCCGGTTTCCGAGAATCGAACCCGTAATAACGCGCACGCTCCCGAAAGATCAGCGGTGTGGTGGCCCACTCTTCCACGTCGAGGGTGTTGTTCCCGTTCGTGTCGAACCGTGAGATAATCTTGCGATAGTTCGGCGTCGACGAAGACCGCGAACGCGATTGTGCCCAAGCAGCTGTCACATGAGTCGCGACGACGCAGGCAGCCAGTGCGAAAGCGATTTGTTTTCTCGTCAGCATGACGGTGCAAGCCTCGGCGTGAAAACTGAGGGCGGGGCCTCGCAAATGGAGGCATTCAGTGGGGAAGGACGTTGGATTATCTATTCCAAGGGTAACTGAAGCTGACAGGCGATCGCAATCCCGATCGAATTCGTGCGGTTCTCCGCCGCTCGAGAAAGTCTCTTCCTTTATGGTCTTCTGTCATTGTCGTCATCGCCGGGCATTCCAATTCACCCGCGTCGATGGCATTATGCAACTCACTTCAGAAATTAGCCGCCGCAGCCGCTTTGAAAGCAGAGAAGACCTCCATGTTCGAGATGCCCACCGCCGATTCCCCGGAACAACTCGCCGCCCTTTATGAACGTGGCCGCAACGCCTTGCCGGGCGGTGTTTGTTCCAGCACGCGATTCAACCAGGCCTGGAACAAGGCGGTCTATGCCACCTGGGCGAAGGGCGCGAAGTTTCGCGACGTTGAAGGCCGCGAGTTTCTCGACATGTCGATGAGCCACGGCGCGACGTTGCTCGGCCATGCCCCGGATTCCCTCAAAGACATCTTCCAAACAACATGGGAACTCGGTGGGCTATGCAGTCTCGATACGCCGTTCCATATCGAGCTGGCTGAACAACTTTGTGACATTGTACCCTCGGGCGAACGGGTGCGATTCACGTCGTCCGGTTCCGAAGCCACGTTGCATGCGTTACGGCTTTGTCGTGCCGCCAGCGGTCGCGATAAAATCATTCGCTTCTTCGGCCACTTCCACGGCTACCACGAATTCACGTTTATCGCCGGACACCCACCCGCCGACCAGATGAACGCTTCGCCTCCGTTTCGAGAGAGCCCAGGAATTCCCGAGGCATTAGCCGAGTTGATCGTGCCGGTCGAGTACAACGACATCGCCGCGCTGGAAAAAGCAATCGCGAGCCACAAAGACGAAGTCGGCACGATTGTGATTGAACCGGTCGACTTCAACTGCGGTTGCATTCTGCCCGAACCGGGCTTTCTCGAACGCGCACGCGAACTGGCTGATGAGAACAACATGATTCTCTTCTTCGACGAAATTCAATCGTTCGCCAAGAAGAGTGCCGGCGGAGCGCAGCAGGATTTCGGTGTCACCCCCGACATCAGCACGATCGGCAAATCACTCGGGGCAGGGCTGCCACTTTCGGCCATTCTCGGGAAAGCCGAACTGATGGACCGTTTCAAACCGGTCGGCGACGTGGCCCACTCGGGGACGTTCAACGCACCTTTGCCCTGCATTCTGGGCGGACTGGCCTTTGTGAATGAAATCCGCAAACCGGCCTTCTGGGAGACCATCGAACGCTTGGGCGATCGGCTTTACGCTGGTCTGGAAGATATCGCCGCCCGCAGTCCGCTGCCGGTGCGATTCCAGCATCACGGCAGCCGTTTCGGCATCATCTTCGGTACACGCGAACCTGTGCGAAACTACAGCGAAAGCCTCTGTCACGACAAAAACACAATGCTCGAATTCTGCAAACAAACCACAGACCGAGGCGTCTATTTCCACGATTACGGCGGCGGAGCCTGCCATCACGGCTACTCGCTGGCCCATACCGAAGCCGACATCGACCGCGTTCTGGAAGTCATGAACGACTCCCTGCAAGCCATGGGAAAATAACTGCCGATGGTATCGGCGCGCAGGACAACCGCCCCCAATCACCAGCCCGCGCCGCTGCTCGAACTGAAATATCATTGACGCCTGTCCCGTATTTCAATAACCTTTTCTGGTATACGGCATGGTTTGCCGATAGAATAGAAGCAGGGCCTTTGCGGTCGGTTTGCAGCCGGTTCCGCGAGCGGTCTCGGAATATCAAAAACAACCTGACGGTTTCACGCACCAAATCTCGGAGTTGAACACAATGCTGGTCATTCCCGGTCGATCTGGAAAAGACACCTGCGACGGCTTCACCCGTCGCGAAATGATTCGCGTCGGAGGCTCCGCAGCATGTGGCCTCAGCCTGGCTGGCCTGCTGGAAGCCGAAGCCAACGGAGCCGAGGAAAACGCTCGCTACGGCGGTGTCGGTTTCGGCAAAGCCAAGCACGTCATCTTCTGCTACCTGCAAGGTGGACCGAGCCATCTCGACTTGTGGGATCCCAAAGAGGGCGTTCCCGATAACGTGAAGAGTCAGTTCAAACCGATCGCCACCAAACTGCCCGGCGTGCAGGTCACCGAACTGCTGCCGAAGATCGCACAAACACTCGACAAAGCCACGCTCATCCGTTCGATGAGTTACACCCCCGTCGGCCTGTTCAATCACACGGCCGCCATCTACCAGATGCTCACCGGGTACACGGCCGACAAAGTCAGCCCGTCGGGTCAACTTGAGCCACCCAGCCCGAAAGACTTCCCGAACTTCGGCTGCCACATCGCCAAGCAGTTGCCGCCGAAAGTTCCCATGCTGCCTTACGTCATGATGCCCCGCCCGCTGCAGGAAAGCAGCGTGATCGGCAAAGCGGGTACCGCCGGATTCCTGGGTCGCGCGCACGACCCTTACTACCTGTACCCGCCCGGCGACGACATGGACATGTCCAAGATGGACAAGATCAACATCAGTGATCTTGCCCTGAGAAAAGAAATCACTCAGCCGCGTTTAGAACGCCGCGCCAAACTTCGCGATCGCATCAACGCCGGCCTGAAAGATCTCGACAAGGCGACCGAAAAATTCGCACTTGGCGAATACTACGACAAGGCCCTGGGGTTGATCCTCTCCGGTCGTGCTCGCAACGCGTTCGACCTGAAATCCGAACCGAAGGAAGTCCGCGAGAAGTACGGCATGAACACCTTCGGGCAAAGTTGCCTGCTGGCCCGCCGCCTCATCGAAGCTGGCACCAGAGTCGTCGAGATTAACTGGCCCAAGGTGGCCAACTCCGACAACCACTCGTGGGACGTCCACGTCGGACTGTCCAAGCGAATGAAGGATCAGTCGTCACCCATGCTCGACGGCGGACTGTCAGCACTTATCGCAGACCTCGACTACCGCGGCCTGCTTGATGAAACCCTTGTGGTGGCCGTCGGCGAATTCGGTCGTAGCCCGAAACGTGGCGTTAGCACGTCCGGCAACAACAACAGCGACGACGGACGCGATCACTGGCCCTACTGTTACACCGCGCTGGTTGCCGGTGCGGCCGTCAAACGCGGTTTCGTCTACGGCAAGAGTGACGCCACCGGTTCATCGCCCATCGAAAACCCGGTCCACCCGACTGAACTGCTGGCAACGATCTACCACAGCGTCGGAATGAACCCCAAGCAAACCATCTACAACCACATCGGCCAGCCCCGCGAAATGGTCAAAGCCGATGCCCTCACCGACATCCTCAGCTAACGGTTGTCGCCAGCGGTTGTCGGAAAAACTCAGAACGGCGGTTCGGGACAACCCGAGCCGCCGTTTTTTCGTTTTATAACCCGAAGCATGAGCGAGGGACGCAGGTCAACCGAACAAATAAAGGGAACCGCAGATTGACGCAGATAACGTTAAGTAGTTTATCGGATGTGCCGCGCATGGCGTACGACTGGCGCATGGGGGGTGATCGGCACGTCCGATAAACGTGCGTTGAACTAAACCGCGGCCTATGGGGATTGAATGCGGAAGTTGAGTTCACGTCAGCTGTCCGAATGGATGGGCGCGATCAAGACGAATTCGGGGCTGTAAGGAATGTGATGATGGTGCGTGGTGGGGATGAGAACGGCGTAAGGGTTGAGCGCGCCCGTTGATCTGAAATGGTCCA
>Ga0302139_10001094_pt1 | contig 13069 bp, 13 predicted proteins | sample CBN3_331_MG_FD_203104 | JGI IMG/M metagenome (GOLD analysis project Ga0302139, IMG submission 203104) | Marine microbial communities from Western Arctic Ocean, Canada - CBN3_33.1 | ecosystem: Environmental > Aquatic > Marine > Oceanic | place: Canada: Western Arctic Ocean | collected 2017-09-15 | reverse complement strand
CACGTCGACCGGGCCGGCATCAGGATGCGTTTCGGCGATGGCAGCGCTCAGAGCCTCGCCAATGCGCTCGCGTTGTGGATAGGCCGGGGTCGGCAGGACGACGGTGACGGAAACACCGCCATCGTCGGCCACGGAAATGTCGCCGAGCATTTTCAGCTCACCCAGGCCACGACCGATTTCGGGGTCGCGAATATCTTGCAGTGTGGTACGAATATCGTTCTCGGTGGTCATCTCTTGGCTCGTTTTCCGCGTTCTGATTCGTTTCAGTGAACTTGTTCCGGGGCTGAGCTTCAGCCCTCTAGAAGTGATACCAACATTTACGGCCGACACCAAGTCAGCCGGTTGTATCCGGGGCAGAATCGCCCACTGGCCAGACGGCACGCTGACTTCGTACGCGGATTTTCGCAGAGAAGTTCAAAATGTCATCAGCGGAAATCTGCGTTGATCAGCGTTTATCTGCGGTTCAACTCTTCTTCCCAAGATCTCGTTCATCCAACCGTCATGACGGACCATTGCCGGCGGCAAATCCTCGCCAGGTCGCGTCCGCCGAGGTGTTCGGGCAGGAATTCGATCGCACCGGCTTCGCGGGTCAACCATTCCAACTCGGCGTTTTCTCCCGCCCCGATCACAATAACAGGCACCGATCGCCGACGGTCGAACGTTCTGCCCAGGTAGTGCAAACATTCGATGGCCGCCGAAGCCAGGTCGAAGACAAGCACGGTGGCGGTTGCCGTCTCGGCGTCGAGCAGTTCGTCGATGTCGGCTGTCGAGCGACAGGCCCGCACCCGCACATTGTCACCGGCAAAGCGGCGTTCCAACTCGGGTGTCCACCGCGACCGCTTCTCAAAAACGATCACCGCCCGTTCAAATAGCGATTCTGCCTGCATACGGGAGGATTCTAGACGTGTGGGGGGTGGGAAACAATGTTGGGGGGGCTGGTGTTAACTAGGTCGTGTTCCTGCCCAGCGGAACGATTTGAGGATTTTCTCGATTGACTCGGCATGTCTTTCGCCAAATGCGTACATGAAAACAAAGGCGATGGTCCGTTCGCCGAAGCGGCGAACGCGTATGTCAACGTGAGCAGTTCCTCCATAATCGGAATAATGGAGATCGTATGTAAACACGCTATGGTGCCATTCATCCGTGGCGTCGTGCTTCAAGTCGGCGGGCCAGCCGGTAATTCTATTGGCTTCTTCCCAGCCCTCGCGGTCGATCATCTTTTTGATTTGCGGAATTTCGGTGGACAATTCGTAAACGCGAACTTGAAGGCCGCCAAATGACACGGAATCACGCCCCCAACCCGCATTTCCGAGATGCGCGAAACAGCGATCAAAGGGAAACACGGCATTACAAATACTTGCGTACTCTGTGTCCCATTCACCGTCTCCCTTTGCCACTGCATCCAACTCATCGTGAGTTAGATGAATATTGTTGGAAAACCTATCGTGCCGTTCGACCCAGTCGACAGGTATCGTGAAACTGGCACCAGTCGCCTTCAGTGTGAGTGCCGTTCCACTCCGCGTTGCGATCGGACGTGGAGATTCTTCGCCACTATTCCAGAGTGAGTGCTGAGAGATAGCTGGCGTTTGAGCAGGTATTGGAGTTGGCGAGTCGCGACCACACCCCAAAATGAAGCAGAAAGAGATGAAGATGGGAAAACACCGCATAAGCTTACAAAGGACTCTTGACGGGTGGGGCGCGGAAATAACTTCAGGACCAGAATCCCGACCGTGCGCGGTTTACTTGAGATAACGTTCGATTTCCATAGCACCGTGGAAGATGCCCAACAGCTCGACGTGCGTCTCAGTTCTTAAGAGATAGGCGATTCGGTAGTGACCGTAGAGGATTTCACGCACTTCTCGATCGGCGATTGTTTCGTATCGTTGCCCGATCCGAGGCTGTCTGGTGAGCATCTGAATCTTGTCGTAGATTCCCGTAACGACTTTGTGAGCCGCCTCTGCGTTATCACGAGCAATGTAGTCGTGAATGTTCTTCAGGCAGTCCGCCGCTTCCCTCGTCCAGGTTATTTCTGCCACGACTCGATCCTTGAGCAGACTTCTGAATCCGAGACCGTTCGACCTGCTTCTGAGTCGGCCAAGCCTCGCTGAATCATGCGCGCGTAGGCGAGTTCCCGCAGGATTTCGTCGTAGCTGCTGTCTTCAGGTTGTCGCGAGATGATGTCGACCATCGCTTGTTTTGGTGTTGGCATTGGATTCCTCTGATCAAATATCGCACAACGGAAGTCGTTCTTGTTTTCTCGACACGACAAACCATCCGCTTCGCTGGGTGTGGGCTAAGACTTTGTCCATTGTCTTTCCGGACGATCAAGGAGTCAAGCACGTTTCATCCAGTTGGGTGGGTGAGACAGCGCCGATAAATCGGCGGCTTGGGATGGCTTCGCACTGTCACGTTGACTGGTGACTCGCGAATCGTATGGGGCATCGGTATCTTGCACGCTGACAATTGATGTTTGAGCCGTAACGATTCAGGAAAATTCTTATGAGCGATTCAAGTGGTCCGCTGGTGGCTGTGATAATGGGGAGCCAGTCGGATTGGGATGTGATGAAGCATACCCGTGACACGTTGGCGCGGTTTGATGTGCTTTGCGAATGCCGGGTGCTTTCCGCGCATCGCACGCCCGAGGAAACCTCCGAATTTGTGAACACGGCTGAGGACCGGGGGATTGAAGTCATCATCGCCGCAGCCGGCGGGGCGGCTCATTTGGCCGGCGTGTGTGCGGCCCATACCGTGATGCCCGTGCTCGGCGTGCCGATGAGTGGTTGGGCGTTGGACGGGTTGGACTCGTTGCTGGCCACGGTGCAGATGCCGCGCGGCATTCCGGTGGGCACGCTGGCGATTGGTAAAGCGGGAGCCATCAACGCGGCGTTGCTGGCCATCAGCATTCTCGGTGCGAAACGGCCCGAGTTGCGCCAGCGGCTGAAGAACGACCGAGCCGCGCAGGCGGAGGTCATTCTGAATACGAAGTTGACGTAGCGAGAACGCATTCGGGGGAACGGCAGACAGGAATGTCCGCCCCACCTCGGGCTATGTCTGCCCCACCCAATGCCTGTCCCATTGTCGGTTGTGGTTGTCTTACCCTAATCCTTCGCCGAAGCCGTCGGTGGTTCCTGCGGTATCACGCAGGTTGGATGCCTGGTCGCGCGGTGCGGGTTGAGGACGGTGATGTGGTCCACCCGGACCTTCAGCGGCCGGTTCGATTCGGTGGGCCTCGCCTGATTCCGTACGAGCAATGATCGGAGCCTCGGCGACCGGAATCTCAGCAGCCGGAGCCTCGATTGTTTCGACTGGAACCTCGGTGGTTTCCGGGGTTTGGTTGGTACCCGGAACCTCGTCGAGGGTGGCGTAGTTTTCTTCGCCGTAATCGTCGTACCGACAATTGTAGCCCGGCTCTTTGGAGCGAACGAGTTCTTCTCCGTAGGCATCAAGAACGCTGTCTTGGATCAACTCGCGGCAGCTTGAGTTGATGGGGTGGGCGATGTCGGCATAGAGTTTGGCCCGGCCGTTTTCGCCGCACAGGGCGCGGTTTTCGTTCAGCTTTGCACCACATTGGTTGCAATGCTGCGACCGCACATGGTTTTTGTTGTTGCAGCAGGGGCAGCGGTCGGTCAGTTTGCGGCTCGGCATCGCCACGAACGGGCCTTTCGTCCCCTGAATGATTTTCAGATCCCGTACAACAAAACACCCATCGAATGTGATCGAGCAGAACGCCTGCAGTCGGTCGTGTGGGTCTTCCATGAGCTTGATGCGCACTTCGGTGATGTCCACGCCCGTTCTCCTTCTCGGTGCTCCCATGCGCCATTAAACCTGGCGCGGTTGTCACACTCCTGGTGTGTGACGTCGATCCGTCGAAAGTTCTCTCCGGTGCGGCTTTGTCATCAGGGGCAGGTCGATACGGCAAATGCCCGGCAGTCGCTTGTGGCTCGAAGACGCTTCGCCAAAGCGAACGCCTGCCCGCGACTGTGGCAGATACCGTAATAGGCTGTTCCGCTGCCACTCATCTCGTGGCCGAGAACCGGTAGTTTCTGAAATCGTCTCCTCAAAGTTTTCATTTCGGGATTCAACTTTTCGGCAGGGCTGCGTAACGCGTTGTGCAATTGGTCGGCCGCAGATGCAACGCGACCTTGTTGCAGGTGTTCGGCGAGTTGGTCGACTGCTCGAATCTCTTTGCCGGGCCGGTATTGGCCGAACACTTTCGCAGTCGAGAGTCCGCTTTGTGGGCGGGCGATCACGAAGTGCATGCCGAGCGGCGTACAGAGTGGTTCCACTCTCTCACCACGACCGCGACAAACGGCAGCCGATGCGGGGCAGAAGAAGAAAGCAATATCGCTTCCAAGTTGCGATGCCAGTTGGCTCAATTCATTAACAGAAAGATTCAGCTTCCAGAGCCGATTCAATCCTGCCAATGTAGCCGCTGCATCACTTGAACCTCCTGCCAAGCCTGCGGCTGCCGGTATTCGTTTCGTCAACTCGATTCGAACACCACGTTTTACGCCAGCATATTCACTCAGCAAGTTCGCCGCTTGCAGAACTAAGTTGTCAGCCCCTGTGGGAACTTCCGGGATGGGAATTTCCGAGGAACCTCCGTGTTGCCTGCGTCGGCGGCCCGCATCGCGGCATGCCAGACGTATTTCCCGAGAAGCTTCCTCCGTGAAAGACAAGGTGTCGTACAATCCAACAGTCACCATCAAGGTTTCCAACTCGTGGAACCCGTCGGGGCGCTTTCCCAGTATCTCCAAAAACAGATTCAGTTTGGCCGGGGTCTGGACGACGAGCGATCGCCCGCGTCGCTGAAATCGCATTGGTCTGACATCCTACGACCCCGCTCGATCAGCTTAAACATTCAACAGAAACGAGCGCGACTTGTGAATACTCCATGTGACTTAAAACGCTGTCTCAAGAACTCGCCAACAGCCACTTAATCAGGCAGCCTATCCAATCGTCAACGAGTGTTCTATTGACATACGCTGGATGCTAGCCAGCCCCCTATTAGTCGTCAAGAGGAATCCGCCGCCGTGGCCAAAATGGCCTACGGTAGAAATCATACCCGCGACGTCAACGGGGGAGACCTTGGGCCACACTTTCGTCCCATCCTTGGTGCGTCGGGCTATGAGGCGTCTGAATTCTTAACGCCGCGTTAGCGTGCGTTGACGGTGGTAGGCTCGCGCGATTCGATCGGCGTGCGGCTTCCGGCGTGAACGACTTCCGCGCGGAATTCACCGTCGCCGGTGCGTGTCGTCTTTACGCGAATGCGGTAAGTTAATTCCTTGTCTTGGCCAAGATTGTCCCGCAGGTCGAAGGTGAGATCGCTGCCGTCGATCTTTACGCCGAGCGTGAGTTGTGTCTCGCCTTCGGTGACCTCCGTTGAGACCACGCGCATACCGTCGGGAACTTGCGCACGGACAACGATCCCTTGGGCTGCTTGCAGTCCGCGATTTCGCACCGTGACCACATAATCGAACTCGTCGCCGTCGCGAATGGGATCATCGGTGTCGGCCACCTGAAGTTCGATGACACCGCGCACCGCTTCGATTACCAGGCATTGTTGCTGGTCTTCGTCGGGAATCTCTTCGCCGGTCACGGTGACCGTCAGGCAGGTGCGTTCTGCTTCGGCGACACAGTCGAACTCCACTTGAATCTGCACGCCTTCACCCGGCTTCAATGTCCCCAAATCCCACGAGAGTCCGTCGGAATGCTTCGCCCAGCCGCTCGATGCTTCGGCGACTTTCAACGGACTGTCGAACCCGAGAATCGTCGTGATTTTATTGAGTGGCTTGGACCCCGTATTACTCACTTTGATGTTGAACTCGGCTTGGCTTCCAAGAGTGCGACGTTTCGGGCCGACGATGCGGACTTCGAGCGTACGCGGCACGAACTCGACACAGACCGATTTCCAAACCTGTTCACTTCCTCGCGACGTGACGCTGAACCGGGCACATTGACGCCCTGGGATGTCACCGACGAGGGTGAGCGAAACTTCTTTCGTCTCTCTCGCAGCCAATGTGCCAAGCGATTGCTCGGCGTGCTTGTCGACCTTGCCGGGAAACTGCAGCCCCTTGTCGAATTCGGTGGCCACCGCCACTTCGGCAATTGGCTCGTCACCCAGGTTGGTCACCACCAAACGGAACAAGGCTCCGCTACCGACCTGTTTCTTTTTCGGTGCGTGCACCGTTAAGTCGACTTTGCCGGGCACCGTCACGCCACGCGGGACGATGCGCGGACCATCCTGCGGTTTGATTGTTGGGATCGGGGCGATGGGGACTTCGACCGGTTCCGGCTGCGGACTGCCGTCGGGAATGCTGGACGTTCCCAAGTCGATTTCTGGAGATCCGGGAGCGGGCACTTTGTACGACTGGGTGCCCGGACCGAGATGCCCCTGGTGGTCGACACTCCACGGTGCCAGCGAAACCCCTGCACAACTCGACCCGGCCAAGGCCGCCAAACCGATAACGATTTGCCGCATTCGACGTGCTAGCCGATGCCGTAGAGGAGTTCGTGATTTGTAAGACATAAGAGGCCTTGCTCGTGTCGAATATCGTGACCAAAACTCCTCGGCGAAACCGCATCATGGCGGCTCGCGCACCTTCGAGGAGACTGATCCACTCTATCATCGTTTTCCTGTTTGAATAGCGGCGACAATGCAAATTCCACACTGGGAAAACCGCGTCCCCAAGATCCGCCGGCAACGGTTGTCGGACTGGTATCAATGGGTGAATTCAAGGCGATATTCCGGCGTGTGGATTCGTCGATTCGGGTATGTCGCATGGCTTGGCGAGGTATGTGCGATCGTGCCGTTCTTGTGGTTCATACCCGAGTCGGCAAGCAGCGCGAGAGATTCGGGGTGACACGACTTTGAACAATCGTGCCGATACGCTTCCGGCTAGTTGGCAAACCGCACGCAATAGATCTGTGGCAGGTTTGTTGAGACTTCGTCCCAGGAATCGCCGCCGTTCTCGCTGATCCATAATCCGCCGGTTAAGGATCCGATGGCCAGGCGGTTGCCCGTTTTGTCGATGTCCAATCCATGACGGAAGACGATGTCGTAGGCGTGGCTTTGCGGTAAGCCGTTGCGAAGAACGTCGAAGGTCTCGCCGCCGTCGCGTGTGCGGGTGACGGCCAATTGGGCATCGACGGGAATGCGGCATTCATCGTTCACGCCGGGGACGAACCAGGCCGTGTTCGCTTCTGTTGGATGCACGACCGTGGCGAAGCCGAACGAGGAGAGGGGCGCGTTCTCGATCTCGGTCCATGACTTCGCTCCGTCCGTCGTGCGAAAGATGCCGTTGTGATGTTGTACCCAATACGTGTCCGGTTGCGATGGCGATTGCACGAGCCGATGCACGTCCGGGCAATTGGACTCGAGCCTGAAGGATCTCGATCTGAAAGGCCCCCTGGTGGAATTGATGGTTTAGCTCCTGCCAGGTATGCCCATTGCACTGCCTCGAACCGAATGATTGTATAACAATGAATAGAAAACGGAGACTGTCAATGAATCGCATGATCAACTGCGCGATGGCCCTGCATGCTCAAGCAATACAAGGCCTCTGCCAAAAGCGTGCTGCCACAACTGGAGGCATATCTCAAGAAGTATGAATCTGCAAAACGTCCTGGCGCATGTAAGGGGTCAGGACTGAATGGCACTGTCGTTTCGTTAACACCAAAGAGAACGTAGAGTTATGGTCTTTGCAGCTTTGCTCGCAGGATCGAGCGTGGTTGCTGCATGAGAGGGTAGCCGTGACGACGACGTTTGAGTACACGAGGTTCGATACGGCCGGGGCGGTTCGCCACTTCGCACTCCGAGATGAGCTTCAGGAGAAGGCGGCAGTGAATCGCGACTTCAGAGGCGGGTAATACGTTTCCGGAGAGCAGCATCCACGAACTCAGCACGTACTGGCAGGTTTCCGTGAAGCTGATCTGACGAGGCTGTTTCCCGTGCGTCAGAGCCGCGGCGGCGGCCGTCGTGCGGATCAGATTGTATGCCAGTAATGTCGTCCACAGTTCTTTGCGAACCATCTCTGGGGATTTGCAGCGGACGTGGGCCAGGTTCAGCGACTGCTTGATCGAACGCAGATCCAGTTCCGAGTTCCAGCGGAACCCGTACAACTCGGCAATGTCCTCTTTGGTGTACAACGTCGCGTCTGTCAGTGTTGTGGCAATTGTCATGGAATGTGAACGGCGACCGGGTTGCTCAATGGTAAAACGCAGTTCGCGCAGCTCCAGCCTTTCCGGAATCGAGTCGTAGGTTGCCTGGTTCATCCACTTGGGGCGTTGTGGCCGGGTCCACACGATGATGTGGTCATACTTTCCCAGACGTCGGCCGCGACGGAAATCAACATGCCGCTTCTGATGCATCCGGGCACAGGTCTGGACACCTCGCCCGAGCAACAGGGCAACCATCATGAAGGAACAATAGTAGCGATCGGCCACCACCACATCGGCGGGCTGGAAGGACGCCAGGAGTTTTCGCAACAACGCTGTCTCGCCGGTCTGCTTTCCCGAGTACGGCCCGAGTGCCAGATCGGACACACAGGCCGTCGCCAGCGAGAGAATCGCCACGGCGCGTACGATCGGAAAACCAACACCTTTCTTCTGATGCCCTGGAGACGGGTATTGGGCCTGATTCTCCGGCGTATCGGGCATGGTGAATGTGAAACCATCAACCAGCTTCGCATGATGGCCTTTCCACAGCCATGCGGGATCGGCCTGCTGCTCCATGTCTTCGGCGATCCCGCTGGTCAACTCGTGCAGGGCGGCCTCCGACAGTTTGCCGCGGGCACGACAGTAGTCACCGGTGTCGGAACCAGGCGGCAGTTCGCCCTGCTGAATGTTCCATGCCGCAATGCGCGCGACGGCCGCCTGGCAGGACGCTTCCTTGCCGTCACGTAAGACCTGGCCGAGAAAGGACCAGACCATGACGACCGTCGTATAAACCTGCCCGCGACCGAACAGGTTGCCATGTCTCTTAAAGATCTGTTCGATGCGTTCGGCGCAGAGAACCGAGGCAAAAGGCAGCCCCGGCTGCGAAAGGAAGCTGGTCACGACGCGTTGAAAATCGCCTCGGCCGATTCCAGAGGAACCTGGTACACTGCGCATGAGAAACCCTCCCTGGTTTTGTTGCGACCAGCAACCAGAGAGGGCTTCTTGCAGGTTGGGGTCGTGGGCTTTCTCGGGGGGCAGGTATTCGGCGCGCATGCCGTCGGCTTGGCAGGTCCAGGTCTCGCCGTCGTTTTCGGTGATCCACACCCCGCCGCAGGAAATTCCGACGGCCACCCGTCGGCTGTCGCGGGGATCGACACAGACGGAATGGATGCCCGGCTGATCTTTGCCGCCGCCAAACCACTCCAGCCGCTCGTCGAGATTCCACAACGATTCGACAAGTTGCCAACTGTCGCCATTGTCGTCGGAACGGAATAGTCCTCCGGGAATGGTGCCGGCCCACAACCGGCCTGGTTGATCGTGCCCACCGGTTTCGAGCGCCCAGAGTTCGTTCAGGCTGGCCGGCTGGGGTTGGTTTGCGGCGTCGTTCTTGTCGGAAAACGGATGCTGACCGATGAACGACCCTTCGGGGTAAACCGGCACCGCGCACTCGTCCCAGGATTTTCCGTTATCGTGCGAGCGGTGCAGTTTGACGCCGAAGTGTCCGTGATTGAGGCCGGCGAACAACGTTTTCTCGCGTGGATCATGCAAGCTGATCGTCGTCGAGGTGCCGAGGAAATCGACCTTGTCGATGTCCCACCCCGTTGCGCCCCGCGATAGCGAGAACAAGCCCTTTCGTGTGCCGACATGTAGATGATCGCTCATCGATATTCTCTTTCGCTCGCTCTCGATTTCGTCCGGTTTGCTAGCGAATCATCCTAGGCTTTGTCGGAAAACGCCGCCAGAGTCTGAATCGTAACCCGACGCGTAAGCGAGGGACGCAGGACAATCGAGCCTACTCCCTGCGTCCCTCGCTTACGCGTCGGATTAACTTGAATTCTCCGACGAAGCCTAGGCTGCCTGTGGGTGGATTGCCACAAGATAACTGAGCAAGATGACTGGGCGTTGGATAGAAGTTCGAGCCGTGGTGTCGCGGAGTGTTCGTCGGGTGGGTAGACTAGAGAGAGCGATGTGCTCTTTGTATTAAACGGGAGGCGCGAGATGTTTTCCAAGCAGTCGAACGACAAGATTTACCTGAACGTTGTTTGCGGAGCGGCTGTGGTGGCCGTGCTGGCGTTTGGGTTGGGTTTGATCGGGGTGGGGACAGGTGGCCCCGAGGAAGCCGAGGCCGAGACGAAGCTCGATCCGGCGGCGAAGAAATCGTGTGCGGAGAAGTTGCAGCGGATTGGCAAGGCGTTGCAGGCGTATCACAAAGAGCACGGCACGTACCCGCCGGCCTATTTGGCCGATGACGAGGGGACTCCTCAGCATAGTTGGCGGGTGTTGTTGTTGACCTATCTGGATGAGAAAGATTTGTACGCCGAGTATAAGTTCGACGAACCGTGGAACGGGCCGAACAACGCGAAGCTTGCCGACCGTATGCCCGACGTGTTCCGTTGCGACCCGGATTCGTCCGAGCCGACGACGAGTTTTGTGGGAGTCATCGGTCCGTTGACTGTCTGGAAGGGGAAAGAGGCGACGAAGCTTGAGGACATCACCGACGACGTGAAGCAGACCATATTACTGATCGAATCGCCGGGTGTGAGCGTACCCTGGCTGTCTCCAGAGGATCCGCCCTACGAGAAGCTGGGGCTGACGTTGAAGTCGAAACGTGAGCATGGCGAAAACCTGATCGACCTTCGCGGCGGGCAGGCGTTGTTCGCCGATGGGAAGGTTCGGGAGATTCCGGAAGATTTGCCGTCGGGCAGTTTGCGGAAGTTGCTGGAAATCGATGACGGGGAAGCCTTTGAGTTTTAGGCGGCGATTGCTGTTAAGGGGACGTTCCCCACTTTGCGTCGATTTCAGACGCTGATAAGGCGGGGAATATCTCTATTGCTGGCGATGCTGAAAGATTCGGCTTCCCTCCCGCGTCCTGGTTGCTACACTACTTCTCGTGACGGCGTTATGCCGTAAGAGGTGATTCTCACGGAAGATATGGCAGAAAGGATTGCGGCATGTCTGCACAACGGGAAACTGAATCACGAGATGTCACCGAGGATGTTGCGGCCGTTTCGCCAGCTCACGACTTGGAGCAGGCCGTACGGCGGGAGCTGTCTTCGCATCCGGAACTGAGTTTTTCAAGCTTGGTGATACACCGCATTCCAGACGGCGTCTGCTTGGAAGGGGTGCTGGAAGTCGAGGAAGATTGCCCCGACGTGGACTGCTTGGCACGGCGTGTTGCCGGGGTTGAACAGGTGCTGAACCACCTTGTGGTGAAGCAACCGGCCCACAAGCCCCCTGCGAAGGGCTGATCTCCGAGGTTTCCCCCTGTGACGGGATTGGATTCGTGTTTGAAGAAATTCAGCGAACCGGCCCTGATGCCCCGAATTCGGCTACCCGCGAAAATCGAGTTGTGCTAGTGTTCGCCGCCCGCTTTCGTTCATTCGATCATTTCGTACCGCTTTTCGGCGGTGGCGAAGCGAGGCAGTGTCCACTGATGCGAAAGAAAACGGCTGAACTTTTCGACAGGGATTGTCGAGGTCAGTTGTGTGGAATGTCGAGTCGGTTGGAGACGTGGCAAGGAGGCCACTGTGAGTATTGAAAACACTCCGGATCAGGACTCGAAAGTCCAAATCCGCTGGTTAATTCGGCGTGACATGCTGGAAGTGCTCGAAATCGAGCTAGCTAGCTTCGAGTTCGCTTGGACGGAGGAAGACTTCCTCTGTTGCCTGCGCCAACGCAATTGCATCGGCATGGTGGCCGAGCGCGGTCATGAAGTTGTCGGCTTCATGATCTACGAATTGCACAAGGCGAAACTGCAGATCTTGAATTTCGCGGTCTCGACCAAGATCAGACGAGGTGGCATCGGCCGCCGGATGGTGCGACGCCTCATCGACAAGCTTTCTCAGCAACGTCGTAAGGAGATCATCCTGGAGGTTCGCGAAACGAACCTGGCGGCGCAATTATTCTTCCGCAACCAGCAGTTTCGAGCCGTCAAGGTGCTTCGCAATCACTACGACGACACAACGGAAGACGCGTACTACATGCGGTACCTGCTGAGCGAAGCGGAAGAGGGGCATTTGCCATTTTCGCCGCAGAACCGCATCTCGGAATTCGACGCGGCTTAATCGTCCGTTGGGAAACTCACCCTGGTTGTGGCGCGGTCAATACCGACGCCTACGGCTTGCCGGTCAGAGTTTTGGCGGTGCGGGCGGTTTCGGCCGTGGCTTACTCGGCCCCTTCGGCGGGGACGGTGCCTTGTAGTACCAATCGCGGAAAGAGACTCCAAAGCGGCGGCGCATTTCCCACTCGGCCCGTCGTGCCCAAGGTGTTTTCGGGTGCGTGCGAATCACCATCGCCAATTGCTCTTGGGCCTTCTTGTGAGCCGTTTCAAGCAGGTCGGGCGTGACGCCGAACACTTTGGCGTCGATCTCGGTTGGGGGCAGCAGTTTTGCCACGCCATGCCGCACGTTCCAGCGATTGGCTTTGGGGTGGCTGAACTTGCCCTGGGCTTTGCGGGCCGCCAACGAGGCCTGGCCTTGTCGTAGCCCGATCATGTATTGCATCAACCGCACGCGATAGGCAAACAACTGGGCGTAGATCAGGTCGTAGCTGGCGCGCCACCGCAATGACGCTTCTTTTCCACGAAGCTTTTTGACCTTCTCGAGGTGCGTTTTCGCCAAGCCAAGTTGCTGGTAGACCAGCTTGATTCGTTCGAGCCGCTTGATCACTGGGCCGGCCGACTGCTGTGGAATGGTGTTGAACCAACCGTCGGTCGGCACGTGGAGCCAGCTCTTGTTTTCTTTTTTGTAGGGGTTCAGTAGTTGAATGACTTCGTAAATCGCCTTGCGGAAGTCGCTGGCATCGCGGCGTTCTGAGTAAACGCGGCGGCTATCGAGGTTGGGCAGATACTCGCGCATGGCGAGCGCCTCGAACTGGTACTCCTGGAAGTCGTTGAGGTCTTGCTCTTCGTGCG
>Ga0302139_10001088_pt1 | contig 13104 bp, 15 predicted proteins | sample CBN3_331_MG_FD_203104 | JGI IMG/M metagenome (GOLD analysis project Ga0302139, IMG submission 203104) | Marine microbial communities from Western Arctic Ocean, Canada - CBN3_33.1 | ecosystem: Environmental > Aquatic > Marine > Oceanic | place: Canada: Western Arctic Ocean | collected 2017-09-15 | reverse complement strand
GTCAGAGGAACATAGGTCTCTTCCCTGGCATCGTACATGTCGGAGGAACTCTCGGTGACCGCGCCTCCCATCTGTGCGGTGACATCGACCTCGACCCCGTTCTGGACGTGGTAGACGCGATCGTTGTGGATCACCAGGTCTGCACTGGTGCGATAGTGCCCGTTGTTGGTGATCGATCCGATATCGGGAGCGTTCTGGGTCAAGACTCCATGGCTCCCTGTCTGGACCGTGCCACCCCAGGTGGAATCCGCGAAATCAATCCACTCCTGCGGGTCGGAAAACCCGTCGAAGTCCTGGTCATTATCAAGGTTCTGCATCACTCCGCTGCTGTCCTTGATCTCGACCGTTCCACTGGTGGTACTGCCATTGTTCTTGCGCTCACGATAGATTTCACCAGTACAGCGAAAGTAGTCGGAATCGATGGTCAAGGTTCCGCCGACCCCGACGTAGATGTCGCCGTTGGCGTGGACCTTACCGGCAAAGGTCATGCTGGGACCAGGGAGCAATTCCAGGTCATCGTCGAAGAAGATGGCGAAGTCGAAGAGTGGATTCCTTTGTACTTCGATGGTTCTCCGAAGATGACTCATCGCAGAGTCGGTCTCGATTCCCGAGGTAGAGTTCGCTCCGGGGTAGAGTTGCACGACCCGCGTGTAGAGGGTTTGTGTGGGACCACCAGTATCGGTGGAATCGTAGAGAACCTCGATCGGCCTCCAGCCATCATCATTGATCTCCGTCGAGTAGACCTGTGGCGTCAGATCGGTGGCATTCCAACTGTAGCTGACTCCGCCGATCAGCACCGTTCCGGTGGCGGACGTCGAGAACTCGAAGGGATCATCGAAGTTGGCAGTTCGGACCAAGATGTCCTTCTGCGCCGCATCGAGGATCGATTCTGCCAGGGTTCTCGCCTTCAGTTTGTCGAGTTGGAAGCGTGAATCCTTACTCCGGGTCAAGGTCGTGGCGACGGTAGCAGAGGAGATCAGACCGATCACCAGGATCATGAATGCGGTGACCAGCAACGCAGATCCTCGCTGGGAATCGGCAAGGGGCTGGTCCTGTGTCGAATTTATCCTCGATGATGGTGCCAGGATGGTTGGATCCATGGGAGACCTTCCAGTGTGGGGCAGTGGACGGGGGGGGGAGATCGATGGTGTTGTATTGGAGATCATTGGGAATCCTCGATGAAGTTACGCCGCTTGACCCTGCTTCTGACGGAGTAGGGGACATGGTCGATTTCACGCTGAAGATTCAAATTGACGAGGATGGAAAGCCCCTGGATTTCGAAGAAGAGTCCGGGCAATCGTTCGGTGCCGGCTTCATTCAGCTGATAGGTGCCGATGCGAGTGGCCAGGGTCGAACTGGTGGAGTTTCCGAGGGAATCGGAAATCGTACTGACCACATCTCCGAAGTGATAATCCTCACTGGTAGGATCGCTGGAGAGGCGTTGCCATTCGACCGAGCACTGAACCACTGACAATGGAGTACCGAAACTGTCCTCGAAGTGGTATTCCCCCAGTGACAGATCATATTCCCTACGCCAGGTTTCAGGGGCGATTCGATCCCACTGATCGGTCGTTCCATTATAGGAGTATCCGAGCAGGTCGATCTCCAGCGCCTCCCCCGAAGCAGACAACTCCGGTGTCGACCAGCCCTGCCTCAGCAGCGACTCCACCCGCGTGAAACTGCGGTGGGCATCGAACTGAGCAGACGCATCGGCATCGGCATCACTACCGAAGGATGCGAAGGAAGTGGCGAGAGCCAGGCTCAATCCAAGCACCACGACGAAGACCGTCGTGGCGATGAGAATTTCGAGCAGGGTCGTGCCCTCCTCCTGTCTCGAGTGTTGGGTGTTCATCGATCTACTCCTAGCGGGTCCGTACGACCCAGAACTGGTGTTGAACTTGGCCCTCGTCGCGGCCCTCCCAGGTGACCTGCACGAGGATCTCCAGGGGATCGGCTTCGATGTCGGTGACCGAGACATCGAGGGTGGGGATGGTCAGGTCTGCCATCTCGAGCAGGGTCGGAGTCTCATCAAAGACCTGGCGCCCCTTCTTCGGCCAGTTGCTCGAGAGCAGGTATCCATCTTGGGAGTTGGTCAGGTCTTCCAGAGTGCGGGAGTTCAACTCTTCGATGACCGCTCGGGTGTGTCCGGTGGCTCGGGTCACCTCACGAGTGTGGTTCTGTTCATCGAGGATCGGCAGCATCAACATCGCTGCTGCGGTGCCCACTACGGTTAGCAGGGCCAGGGCGATCATCACCTCCAGCAAGGTGTATCCATCCTGCTGGGCATTCAATTCGGGACACGATTTCATCGAGAGACCTCTTCCTTTGGGGGATCACTCGCGGTCCATCGGGCGTGATGTGGACAGAACGGGTCCCGAGAAGAGTACGACGGAGATCGCCAACGGTGCAAATCGGCGGGGTGGAACGGTCGAGATCTGGCCTGGAGAAGGGAGTGGTTTCCGGAAGGAATGACCGGATCGGTGGCTATCCGCCCAATTCGAGCATCAGCCGTAAATTGGTCCCTCGATCATTATCGAAGGTCGACATCGACTCTTCGGTTTTGGTCCAGGTCGCCTCGACCAACCACCTCAGCCAGGGTTTTGGCCGTGCCGCAAGCCCGGCTCTCAGCACCTGGACGGTCCCGCCAGCGGTTTCAGGATCGAGCAGGTCCAGACTTTCCAGTTCTCCTGCGAGGTGTGCCCTCTCGTAACGAAGAAGCAGTTCAACGTCGGGTCCATCGAAGGGGGAAGGAGCATCAAAAGCGCTGGGGGGGAGGTCTGGTCCCGATCGTGTCGGAAGGGATTTGTTTCGAGCGATCAGCGCCCTGATTCCAAACTGCCAACCGGAGAGATCTCCCGGAAGATCGGTGGGGCCGGAAGAAGTTTCGGTTCCATGGAGGCCATGAGTCATCCATTCGTTCTCCAGATGAAGCCACTCGAGTAGCGGCCAGCGCCAGCCGGCTCGAACCCAGCGCGCGCTTTCCACCTCGAGCGGAACGGTTTCAATCAGCGGCAACTCTCCCGGACTCAGAACCTGGATCCGACCCTCGCAATGGCGTTCAAGTCGACCCGCGATGAACATCGAGAAGCGGCTCCCAGGAGTTTCCACGGCTTCGGGGCCACCGAACAGTAATCGACTGAAGGGCTGAATGCTGAGTCGCCCGGAGATCCCCTGCCCTCCGAATCTCAGCCCACGAGGATCGACCGAATTTCCCAACCTCGCTTGCAGGTCCGTGATGACGGCATCATCGAGCCAGCGTCCCCCGCCTCGGATGGAAGTACTGGAGCCCTCGGAGATCCAATCGATCAGCCCTTGGGAGACGGTGAGTCGATCTTCCTGGAAGAGCCCGCCCTGGAGTCCCATCGAATTGGCGATCCTACCGCCGGTCAGATGCAATCCACCACGGATATGACGGTCGATCCAGAACTCGGAGAAGACCCCGGCCGAATTTTCCTCGTCGAAGTTCAGGCGGAATCGAAAGTGATTTTTTTCGAGGGCGCTGCCCTCGATACGGAGGTCGCTCCTGCGGAGGCTGGTGCTGGTTCTGTTGGAGGGCTGTTGCTGGAAGAGGATCGTCGCATCGAGGCGAAGGGTCCCTACGACTTCGAGATGAGGAACATCCCCAGGGCCAACGATGGAGATCCGGCCACCCTGCGCAATGGAGATGAATCCGAGATCGGCACGCTCTTCGGCGATGGTCTGTTGCGATGCATCCAAGGGATGGGTGCTGAAGGGGTCAAAGAGGTTCTGGTCAAACGGATCCTGGTCAAACGGAACCTGGTCGAACGGATCCTGGTCGAACGGATCTCCTGCTTGCTGCCCGAGTCCCCACTGCGGAAGGAGAAGAAGCAGTAGCCATCCGATGAGATGGATGAATCGAAATCGATGGTGCCGGGGCAAGGGAGTCAGAATACGTCGGGACAAACCGACTGCAGGCTGAGCGGCAGTCGAATTGATCGGCTTGGCTTCCGACTGTCCGGATGCTGATTTCAAGTTGATCGGTCCCCCAGGGGAGATCATCCCGATCTACTGCTGCTGGACAAGAGGAAACTCTACGGCTTCTCCAGGCGAACATCGTCGATCATGATCAGGCTGTCAGGCCCGCCACTGAATACGACTCGCAAGGCCTCGATCATGTCCCACTGCACTTCGCCCTTACGAGTGAATTTCTTCAGGTCGAGGCGCAGGTCCTGCCAGCGGCTCTTGGGGATCAGTGCGGAGTTATATCCTTCTCTCTGGAACGCACGCCCTGCGCCCCTGCGTCCTCCTCCGCGTGGGGCTCTCACCTGGCCTCCATCCGCATCGAACAGGATCAACAACTGTGGTCGTGCCTTGGGATCTTCGCAGCGAATTGAGATGTTGAGGAATTGATAGTCGGTCAGGCTCAGGCCTTCGTCGATCATCTTCTTGAATACGGCATCCCCGAGATTGATCCAACTGGTTTCAGTACCTGTCTGCCAGTGCATGGCAAACTTGCCGGTCCGAACGTCGCCGTCCTCAGGCGTCCCTCCGACGATCTTGGTCTTGGCCGCTTGAGGGTTCCCACGATTTCCCCGGGGATCCGCATCTTCTTGCTCTTCCGGCTCGTCGCTGGCATCGGACTTGGACTTCTCGAAGTCTTCGAGCAACAAGTACACTTCTTCGAAAGCTAGCTGGCGAAGCGTCGAGAGTTCCTCACCGTTGAGAGAGCCTTCAAATGCGGTTCCGTCGGCATCCTCTTTTGTGATGATGGAGAGCGCCAACTTGAACTTCTCCTTGTCGAAGTACTTCTGGGCCTTCTCGAGGACCACACCCGCTTCTGCTTCCTTGGTGCATCGTTCAAGAACAACTGCGATGGGACCTTCTGACTTCCGAAGTTTTCCATTGAGGCGTTTGATGATCGATCGAGCGCGAGAGAATTCGCGCTGCTCGAGATATTCATGAAAACGATCGAGATCCGAATTGAGAGTGGCATCCCCCAGGTCGATCTTGGGAACCGGCCCGATCTTCGAATCGCTAGACTCCTCGGGTGTGGATGCGGGATCCTCGACCTGTGGGAGTGGAGAAGTGACGAATCCGCTGGTCGGCACCGCCCACAGCAGTGTGATCAGCAGTGCGGCCAGGAGTGTCGTGAGCCGCGTCAGCTGGACCAGGATGCTGGCTGAAGAATTACAATTCATCGTCATCTCCTTACATGCGGCCCACTGGCCACCGGTGAAGTGTGGTTGTGTCACCGGTCCCGCGGATCGGATTCCATACTACGAATCTCTTCGTCAGGGTCAAGAACTGCCGCCCGTGGCCCTTTTTGTACCTCCTGACAACCCCGGTGAGGCCTCCCTGGATTCGCTTCTTGGATTTTTTTTGTCTCCGGATTCGAAGTAATTGAGGTGGATCCAGGCGATAATCGATCCGCATCTGCGATGGATAGGGTGCCGGGAAAGATCACCGGAGAAGCACCAGGTACTTGTCATGCTGAAATGAGGAAGATCGATGGTTCGTGAAGTCGTGATCATTGGGTCGGGACCGGCAGGATACACTGCGGCCGTCTACTCGGGGCGTGCTCAACTGGCACCACTGGTATTTGCGGGATCGCTCAGTGGAGGGCAGTTGATGCTGACCACTGATGTTGAGAACTATCCTGGATTCCCCGAGGGAATCATGGGACCCGAACTGATGGAGAATTTCAGGAAACAGGCAGAACGATTTGGTGCAGAGGTGGTGTATGAGGACGTGGTAGAGGTCGACTTCTCAAGTCACCCGTACCGGGTCAAGAGTGCGTCCCAGGAGGTCGAGGCCAAGACCGTCATCATCTCGACCGGGGCCAGTGCCAAATTACTCGGTCTCGAGGCAGAAAGTCGACTGATGGGACACGGTGTGAGTACCTGTGCGACCTGCGACGGATTCTTCTTCCGCGGCAAGGAGATTGCCATCGTGGGAGGCGGCGACTCTGCCATGGAGGAGGCGACCTTCCTGACGCGATTTGCTGACAAAGTCACGGTCATTCACCGTCGCGATTCTCTCCGCGCCTCGAAGATCATGCAGCAGAAGGCGTTTGATCATCCGAAGATCGAGTTCATGCTCGATTCAGCCGTCACCGAGATTTTCGAGGAAGATGCCAAGGTCAGCGGGATCGAGGTGGAAAATCTGAAGTCTGGTGAGAAGTGTCGTGTGGATCTGTCCGGATTATTTGTTGCGATCGGTCATACTCCGAACACTCAACTGTTCGCTGGCAAGGTCGATCTCCACGACAATGGCTATATCCGCTGCATAGAAGGTTCCAGTACCAGTGTCGCTGGTGTATTTGCCTGTGGTGACGTCCAAGATTTCACCTACCGACAGGCGGTCACCGCAGCCGGGAGTGGTTGCATGGCTGCCATCGATGCCGAGCGGTGGATCGAACACCAGGGAACCTGAGTCGGGAGTGACCCTTCGCTCAAGAATTCCGACCTTCGCCGGAGGGTGAATGGTTCCCATGTACCGTTTTCATCCGGTACCATGCACGATCAGCCCTGACCGCTGTGACGGATAGGAAAGAAAGGTTTCCAGATGAGGATCTTTGACCCACACAGTCACATGATTTCCAGGATCACCGACGACTACGAGAAGATGGCAGTGGCGGGGATCGTCGCTCTCACCGAGCCGTCTTTCTGGCTCGGCGAACCGCGAAAGCATGCGGGTACTTTCTACGACTACTTCGACCACATCACCAATTTCGAGGCTCAGAGGGCAGCAGAGTATGGAATCAAGCACTACTGCACCATCGGAGTGAATCCTCGAGAGGCCAATAACATCGATCTCGCCACAGAGGTACTGACCCGGATCGAGGAGTGGTTCGAGCGCCCTTCGGTGGTGGCGGTGGGAGAACTGGGATTCGATCTGATCACCGACGATGAAGAGACGATCCTTCGCCGTCAGCTGGAAATGGCCTTCAGCGCAGGACTTCCGGTGATGATTCACACTCCCCATCGAAACAAGCTTGAGGGAACGCTGAGAACCATCCAGGTGGTTCAGGAGATGGATCTGGATCCCTCGCGGATCCTGATGGATCACAACACCGAAGAGACGATCGAGGTCAGTCACGATAATGGATTCTGGTGCGGTCATACCGTTTACCCGGTGACCAAGTTGAGCCCCGAACGAGCGGCAGCCATCTTTGAAAAATACGGACCTGATCGAATGATGGTCAACTCTTCCTGTGACTGGGGGCCGTCAGATCCGCTCAGTGTTCCTCGTACCGTCTGGCGCATGCGCCGGGAAGGTTTCTCAGAGGATGTGATCCGCAAAATCGTCTGGGATAATCCCATCGCGTTTTATTCCATCTCGGGACGGGTAGACCTGCAACCGGGTTGGGAGTGATCGGATGAGTTCGAAGGCAGAGTTTGATGCAGAAAAAATTCGCGAAGGTGTGAAACTGATTCTCGAGGGAGTCGGTGAAGATCCGACTCGCGAGGGGCTCATCAACACCCCGGATAGAGTCGCACGGATGTACAGCGAGATGTTTTCTGGATTGAATGAGTCCAGTTCGACACTTCTCGATACGGTATTTCATGAGGATTATGATGAAATCGTATTGCTGAAGGATATCGAGTTCTTCTCCGTTTGCGAACATCACCTGATGCCGTTCTCCGGCAAGGCACATGTGGCCTACCTGCCCGGCGACAAGATTGTCGGCCTGTCAAAACTGGTACGAGTAGTGGAGCACTTCGCCAGAAGACCGCAGGTCCAGGAGAGACTGACTGCTCAAATCGCCGATCTGATCACTCAGGCCCTTGAGCCCAAGGGAGTGGCTGTGGTCCTCGAGGCGACCCACACTTGCATGACCTTGCGAGGGGTTCGGAAACCGGGCAGCGTGATGACCACCTCAGCCATGAGGGGGGTGATCCGAGAGAACCTGGCGACCAGAAACGAGATTCTTGGCCTCATCTTCGGCAGGGTGAAATAAGTGTCGGGGCGTCCCGACCGACTGTTCGAGGTGGATTGCCCCTGCTGTGATACCCGCTTGACCATCGATCCTCGAGCCAAGCGGATCTTCCATTCGGTGACCAAGGGCGAAGACGGTGAGACGAAATCCTTTGAGGATGCCGTCAAGGACGCCACCGGCGGCGCCCAGCGAGCGGCAGACAAGTTCAAGGATGTTCTCGCCTCCGAGGAAGGAAAGCAGGATCGGCTCGACGACATGTTTGATGAGGGCCTCAAGAAGGCCGATGACGATCCGAACAAGAAACCTCCCTCCATCTTCGACTTTGATTAGGGGGAGCGCAGATGGTCACCTGGATCATCGACGGCAATAACCTGATTCATGCTGATCCACGTCTTCGACAGAGGATGGTGGAGAGTGGTCTCGAATCGGCCAGGAAATTACTGGACCACGAGCTGAGCAGACTTCGATCTTCAGACGAGCAGTTTCATGTCGTTTACGATGGAGGGACTGCGACCCTGAATCAGGGCGGGGTATCCACATCGATCGCACAGCATGGAAATTCTGCAGACGACAGAGTTCTCGCCATGGCGAGGAATAAAAGCGGTCACGGAAAACTGATCGTGGTGACCGATGACCACTCCGATATCGGGTCGCGCCTCGGAGGAGCGGGCATCGAGTGGATGGCCTGCTCCGAATTTCGAAGAACTGTGATGAGACTCGGAACCGGACGAAGTAAGTCTGCAGTGGACGACTCATCGGATAAACCTCCCCTCCCTCGTAGCAAGAATCAGATCGACCATTGGCTCAAGGAGTTCGGGGTGACCGGCGAAGAAGAATGAGCTTCCGGGAACTGGAACTGAAACTGGCCATCGATAGCGTTCTCGACTTCCAGCGATTGTCCGAGGCGTTGCCTGGATTCGAGGAAGAGAAGATACAAAGAAACATCTATTTCGACGATCAACGGCAGTTGGCTGGCCGGAGAATGATGCTGAGACTGCGGATCGAGCCACCATCGGCATGGCTCACGCTCAAGATCGCGAATTCCAGACGAGAAGGTGTGTTTGATAGCGAGGAGATCGAGGAGGCGGTGCCGCTGGATCTTGCGCTGGCTCTGGAAGCCCAGTCACGGGCGATCTTACGCATCGATGCGGCAGTCATCGAAGAATCGAGAACCCGTTGTGGGAGTCCGCTGGAAAACCTGGTGGAGTGGGGCCGTGTAGAAAATCGGCGCCGATGCTATCGAGTCGCCTCCGGCCTGCTGGTCGAGATGGACGAAACAAGATTTCCTGGTGGAGTGCTGCGCTGGGAAGTGGAGGTGGAGGGGGATACACCCGCTCTTGCGAGAGAGTTCCTCGATCGGATCGCCAACGAGGTGGGGGTGACGCTCCACGCCCAGACCCAGACCAAATCTCAGTTCCTGGCGGAGAATTTGCGGACCTGATCTCCCGGTAGTGCGTCTTCTGGTCTGCGGATGTGGTTCCGCGGATGTGGTTCAGTGGTCGGGGTTCAGAGGTCGGGGTTCAGAGGTCGGGGTTCAGAGGTCGGGGTTCAGTGGTCGGGGTTCGATTTCCACGGAGTATCCTGGTGACCTAGAGCGAGATTGGCTCCACGGGCTTGCAAGAAGAGCAGGTCTGAAATCCGGTTCAGGGCCACCACTGCACTCTTTCCTTCTCCCGTCGATCCAGAAAACTCAACCGTGCGTCGTTCCGCTCGCCGACAGGTGGTCCTGGCCCTGTGGAGTTGTGCTCCGATCGGATCTCCACCGGGGAGAATGAACTCTTTCAGCGGAGGGAGGTCCGCCTCCCATTGATGGATCCAATCGGTCAATCGGTCGACATGTGGCTGGCCAATTCGGGGACTGGCCCCGTCCTCCAGCCCGCAGTTCTGCTGGGCCAGGTCGGCACCCATCGAAAAGAGCATCGACTGGATTTCTCGCAACTGGGGATCAAGCGTTGGGGGAATCGTGGCATCGGAAGCCGTCAGCATTGAAAGACACACACCGAGATCCGAGTTCAACTCATCGACGGCACCGTAAGCTTCGATTCTGGGATGACACTTCTGAAGGCGGGCAGATCCGAGGATACCTGTGTCTCCCAGGTCACCACCGCCGGTCGTGATCGAGTTCATCTCGTGAGTCCCTTCTAAAGAACGATCGCTGCGGCGCCGAATCGATCTCCGTCAGCTTCCACCACTCCATGCTCCAGTAGATAACCACACTGACGTTCTCTTTCGATGGCGTGAGCCGTGGCCAGTATCAACGGCGTGGAGTTCTGGAGGCCGGTTTCGACGACCTGTTCGGAGAGACAATCCAGTTCCGGTTCGAGTAGATGCTTCAGCACCTTGGCGTCTTCGCGGAGCTGAATGGGCGCTTGCTGCGGCGAGTCCTGATGCTCTCTGGCGAAGAGTGTACAGGAGGCGAGGAGGAAGCAACCGTACTCAAACTTCAACTGTCGACCCAACTCTTTACCCACCTCGATGGGATCGAAGTGGATCGTTTTTTCAGCAGGAACTTCCACCGGTATGATACGGCAGCCGGGAACCAGCACCTGAGCCAGTAACGGGCCGATCCTGTGTAGCGTCGGAAGTGAGCTTTCATCTTCCCCGTTGGGAATGATGTCGACATCTCCAGGCCAGAAGGAAGCAATCCTGGCGGCGAGGCGTTCATCGATGGGCGAATCACCCAGGGTGGTGGTCAGGCTTCCCATCGCACGGATTCTCGGAATCGTTGCTGTTCCAGTAGCGATCAGTACCAGGGTTCTGGGGCGAGATCGCAATACAGCAGTATGGAGTGTTCTGGCCAGCAGGCGCGCGCCGTCGAGACACTCGGTTCCCGGCACGATGGCAGTACAGATTCCCTGGGGGACCACCTCTGGAATGATCCAGTTGGAAACCATCGCCTCGGTCGCCTTGGCGACCTCCTCACGCTCCCGGGTCGGGTCGGTGGCTGGGCGCTTCATCGGTTCTTCTCCGAGAAAGCAGTCGGGGTGAGTCGAGACTTCAGTCTTTGATAGCCGGCATTTCTCAGCCCAGGTTCAAATCCGGCCTGGATGATGGTGTCCCGTAATAGTTTCTCAGTGGCCTTGTGATTTGCTCCTGCCACCGAGATGACATTCTCCTCGATCATCACCGATCCCAGATCATTGGCTCCTCTTTGCAGACCCAGGCGCCCCTCTTCGAGACCCACGGTGAGCCAGGAGACCTGCAGGTTCGCAATGTTATCGAGGAAGATGCGCGACACTGCCAGCCACCGAGCGTATTCCCGTGCCGGCACTCGCTCGGTGATCTTTCGTCCCAGTGCTGTGTTATCCGGCTGGAAGGTCCACGGGATGAAGGAGATGAAACCGCTGGTTTGATCCTGGACCTGTCGAATCCTCTCCAGATGCTCTGCTCGCATCCAGAGGTCTTCTCCGAGACCAATCATCATGGTGGCGGTGGTCGGAATCTCGAGTTGATGCGCAGTGGCACTCACATCGAGCCAGTCGTCGGTGCCACAGGATGATCTTCTACGCTTGCGAATCGCGTCGACGAGGATCTCTCCTCCACCACCAGGAATCGAATCGAGACCGGCATCTTTTAGTTCACGGAGAACCGTTTCGCAGTCGAGACCGGTCACCGATGTGAGGGCGTGAATCTCCGTGGGGGAGAAGCAATGGAGGTAGAACTCGGGATGCCGATCCTTGATGCTCCGTAGCATGTCGGTGTACCAGGAAAAGGGAAGATCAGGATGGAGACCACCCTGCATCAGGGTTCCGCTGCCGCCGAGTTCGATGGTCTCATCGACCTTTTGATGGATCTCATCGAGGCTCAGTATGTACCCTTCGGGATCTCCTGGCTTGCGGTAGAAGGCACAGAAGGAGCACACCGAGGTGCAAATGTTGCTGTAGTTGATGTTTCGATCGACGACATAGGTGACCACCGAGTCCGGGTGCCACTTTTCACGAATCGAGTTGGCCGTCCGAAATAGCGAGTCTTCATCGGCGTGGAGAGCCAATGCCAGCGCATCGGCGGATGAAATTCTCTCGCCCGCCAGTGCAGCGGAGAGGATGACTTCGCAGGACTCGGCGCTGTCGCAAGAAGCGACCAGTCCTGGATTGGCTGCTGAACCTGAATCGTGACTCAACCGAGATCCCCTTCACTATGGCCCTGATCGTGATGATGCAGCGGCGCGCTGGCTGGCATCGTAAGGCCCGATCATCGGTCATGCCACTGCTGGTGGTCGCAACTTCGGCTCACATCCTCGGCGGATTGATCCCGGTCTGACCCTGGTATTTCCCACCACGATCGCTGTAGGAAGTCTCGCACTCCTCGTCGCTCTCGAAGAAGAGGACCTGCGCGAGGCCTTCATTGGCGTAAACCCGGGCGGGCAGGGGAGTGGTATTGGAGATCTCGAGGGTCACATGGCCCTCCCACTCGGGCTCGAAGGGAGTGACATTCACGATGATTCCACAGCGGGCGTAGGTCGACTTGCCGAGGCACACCGTGATGGCGTTTCTGGGAATCCTGAAGTACTCGACGCTTCGAGCCAGGGCAAAGGAGTTGGGCGGAATGATGCAGCAGTCGGTGGTGAAATCGACGAATGAACGACTGTCAAAGTTCTTTGGATCGACCACCGATCCATGAACATTGGTGAATACCTTGAACTCGTTGGAGACTCTCAGGTCATATCCGTAGGAGGAAATCCCGTAGGAGATGACGCGTTCCGTTTGTCCGTTTTCATTGGTTCGCTCACGCACCTGGGTGGGGGAGAAGGGTTCGATCATGCCGTGCTCTACGGCCATCCTTCGAATCCAGCGGTCTGACTTGACTGACATTGAGCACCTCCAGCTATCTTGCAGCGATGGGTTTCATACCGGGAATAGTGAGCGTCATCTTCAAATTTGTTCGAGCGGTGGGCCGATGCTGATCTGGTCAGACAGCATCGGCCCAGCACTGTGTTCTTTCATATCTTGTGGATTCAGGAGCAGCCGGTTGTGGCTCCACAGGAATCGCATCGGAGGCAAGTGCCGTTTCGCACCATTGTGAGAATCCCGCATTCACGACAGGGATCTCCGGTGTAACCCTTTGCTCGAGAGACTTCGCGATTGGACAGTGTTGCCGTCGTAGAGGAGGCCTGCTCGACTTTACCAGCGGTACTCTTGGGTCCGGTGGTGTGGCTGGATTGGCTGGCGCCCCGGAACGAGCTGGAGTCATCTCCGGAAACGGTA
>Ga0302139_10001082_pt1 | contig 13137 bp, 9 predicted proteins | sample CBN3_331_MG_FD_203104 | JGI IMG/M metagenome (GOLD analysis project Ga0302139, IMG submission 203104) | Marine microbial communities from Western Arctic Ocean, Canada - CBN3_33.1 | ecosystem: Environmental > Aquatic > Marine > Oceanic | place: Canada: Western Arctic Ocean | collected 2017-09-15 | reverse complement strand
GGACAACTTGGCTTCGCTTTATCGGCCGCATGCTGACCACCATTGGGCCAGAGAAGATGCCGGCTGGCGTGGTGGGTATGTTGGTGATGTACATTGCCACGTTGTTGCCGGTCTGTTGGTGGCGCAGCGGAATTCCAGCGTCGACCATTGCCGCCTCAAAAGAGAAGCTGCAGCCGAGCAAAAACGAGACTAGATCGTCACGCCAGTAATCTTCGATGGTGTCTACCTCGGCCGTCAACACTCCATTCTCGTAGATGCGGTAGCCAGTGGCGTCGGTCCTGATGTCAGCTCCGGCAGAGGTGATTACCGGCTCAATCTGCCCAGGTTCAATCACTTCCAGCAACGGGCAGGGCTTTGGGTTGCGTTGGCAGAACAGTAGGAAATCAAAGGCCAAGTCTTTGGGTAGAATCGCCAGGTTGGCTTGAACGTGGCCAGGAGCGACTCCAGAGGTGATGCCGCGCCAAGCGTTGGAACGAATCTGCTGGCGTACTTCCTGGACTGTGCCGACGATGGTCTGAGTGGCCATAGCTTCACTTCCTCCTGATTCGATCTCGAATCACCAAACAACCGTAAATAAGATGCCTGAACTGTACTATCGCCATGATAGTTCCGCCCCAGTTTAGCGTCAATCATCGTGGATGGTCTTTGTGTCAGATTGATATAACTAGACCAAAATGTGCCTGCGTGAGTGAATCTGTTTGTTATACTTTTGCTGGCAATCTAAAAGCACCGGGGAGTATCGGGCCACAGCTTGTATCATCTATTTATATTGACCAACCAGGGAGGCGTACCCATCGGACTGGCGGACACCATCGACCGCGCTGGTATGTCGTGTCGGATTGGCGTGGAACTGGAACAGATAGACGATAACGGCAGTACCCCTACAGATGCCGTGCTGTTGGATTTATCTTCCCTGGAACAATTGGACGTTCGACATCTTGTTGAAGAGTGCCACAAACGTAAACTCCCGGTTTTAGTATCGGTGCCCAGAGATGCTTTTGGGGATTATGACGTGTCTTTGAACTCCGACGAAGTTGTGATCAGCCCGGTATCCGAAGCCGAGCTAACCACGCGGGTAAAACTGGCCATGTACCGTATTAGCGGCCCTGCTGGACCAAAGTTACTCCGTGTTGGAGATCTTTCGATTGACCTGGAACGGTACGAAGTTAACGTGGCTGGGCGTCGAGTGGCTTTGACATATAAAGAGTTCCAACTGCTGGTGCTGCTGGCCTCTAACCCCGGTCGGGTCTACACCAGAGAGGCGTTGCTTAGTCAGATATGGGGCTACGACTACCTGGGCGGCACTCGGACGGTGGACGTTCATATTCGGCGGCTCCGCTCCAAGGTGGAGGACACCGATCGGGTTTTCGTGGAGACCATCTGGAACGTGGGCTACCGGTTCAAATAACCAACCTAGGCTATCTATTCAGCCCAGACAACCTATCCAATCTACCCAACCGAGATGGCCCGTTGGTTTATCACTTAGTAAAACCAGCTTGAAAACCCCATTAATCAACACCTCTGGTTCCTTCCCAGACGCCTGCCTGACGGATTGGAGTAATTTGCCAAAGTATTCTGGGTCGGCTAGCATAAATTGTTGCTTGGCGACAGAATCTACAATTCAAGGCGCTGGATAAAACATCACCGGCGCAAAAGAGTTTTCAATGGCTATCTATAACTTTGCTGCAGGCCCCGCCACTCTGCCTGCACCGGTGCTTCTGGAAGCGCAGAAAGACTTGGTCTCGTTCCCTGGTTCGGGAATGTCTCTGTTGGAGATGAGCCACCGATCAAAGCCGGTCCAGGGGATTATTGAGAGCGCAGAGGAGAACATCCGCGCACTGGCCGGAATACCAGACAACTACCATATTATGTTTCTCCAAGGCGGAGCTTCACTGCAATTCTCCATGGTTCCCATGAACCTGTTAACCCCCGGCGGCCATGCCGACCATCTGGTTACCGGCAGTTTTGCTAACTTGGCCCTACAAGATGCGCAAAAAGTCGGCGACGTTCGAGTGGCCGGTTCAACTGCAGACCGGAACCATGACCGAGTGCCCACTGCGGACGAGATGACCCTAGATCCGGATGCCGCCTACGTTCACTTCACCGGTAACAACACCATCTACGGCACGGAATGGCCAACAGAACCTGAAGTTGGCAATGTGCCTTTGGTGGCGGACCTTTCTTCCAACATCTTCAGCAAACCAATTGATGTATCAAAATACGGTCTGATCTACGCTGGCGCACAGAAAAATCTGGGCGCGGCTGGCGTCACCCTAGTGTTGATTCGCGATGACCTGTTGTCTCGAAGCCCGGAGACCCTCCCGGCAATGCTGAATTACAACACCCACTCCAAAGGACACTCCGCCTATAACACTCCCCCAGTGTTCTCCATCTACATCCTTGGTCTGGTGGTTAAATGGCTGGCGGATCAGGGCGGTCTGGAAAAGATGGCAGCCCAGAACGAAGACAAGGCCCAAATACTCTACGACCAACTGGATGCGACGGAGTTCTATAGAGGGCATGCTCTACAGGGGAACCGCTCTCGCATGAATATCACTTTCAACCTGCCAAACCCGGAACTAGAGGCACAGTTCGCAACTGAAGCCACGGCTGAAGGACTGGTTGAGCTGAAAGGCCACCGCTCCGTTGGTGGCATCAGAGCTTCGATCTATAACGCCTTCCCGAAAGAGGGTGTGGAAACGTTGGTGTCGTTCATGAAGGAATTTGAGCGGACCAACGGCTAGAACCGTCAATTAGAGCGAACAGTCTGAACAAATAAATCGGAGCCAAGTATGACCACAATAACCCTGGCATCTGGAAAGTCGGTGGAGATCGACGACGCCCTATATAACTTCGTCAGGGACGAGCTTGTTTCAGGCACGGGAAAGACGGCGGATGAAGTGTTCGGCATACTTGGGGATCTGGTGCAGAAATTTGGCCCCCGAAATTTGGAACTCTTAGAAAAGCGCACTTCCAAGCAGTCCAAAATAGATGAGTACTACCTGGCCAAGCGAAAGGCTGGTTGGGAGCCGACACTTGATTCAGCCGCCCAAGACGCGTCAGACCTGGGGCAGTTTCTGGTAGCCGAAGGTTATCTGGACGCAGAGCCGGGCCAGGGCAGCGCTACTGACTTCAGTATGACCACTCCGGAACTTGATTTGGAAATGTCTCAGAACGGCCCGGAACTGGTTACTCCAGTGAACATTGCCAGTATGGCGGTCGGCGGGGCCAACGCCAGATGGGGCAGCCTCTATGATGCCTACTTTCTCAGTGATATAAATCCGGAGATTGACCGCGAGTCGAGCCGGGACGAACGCCTGCAAATGGTGGTAGACCGGACCAATGAATACCTCAGTTCAGATGTGGCCCAGTGGGGGAAAGGCTTTGGGTTCAATGATTTTGTTTCCTATTTTGTTAGCCTCGGTTCCGCCGGGAAACAGGCACTCCAGGCCCGTACAAACGACGGCACGGTGGTTGGTTTGCAAGATCCTGACAAGTTCATCGGGTTCAATCAAGACGGCGATCAGCTGACCGAATTCTTCCTTGACGACAATAATCTTAAGATTCAGTTCCAGCTTTATGAAGGTGGAACGGTCAATAAAGAAAACGGGCAATTCAGAGATTTGATCGTTGAATCAGCGGTGACCAACATCGTCGACTTCGAAGATGCAGTTGCCATCGTCGATGGCGAGGACATGGTCCAGGCATTACGGAATTACCTGGGGCTGATTCGCGGCGATATCCAGGCACAGAGTTCCCGTGGCGCGTTGAAAATGATGAACTCAGACATCAATTTCATTGGAGTTGACGGCACGCCTCAGACCGCCAAAGGCACCAGCTTGATGTCTGTTCGCAATGTATCGCTGCATATGTATACCGACATGGTGAAGGTGGACGGGCAAGACGTTTCCGAGAGGATTCTTGGCGTTCTGCTGACCACTTTGATCGCCACCACTCATGACAAAGGGTCAACCGGTTCCCTTGATTCAGGCGACGTCCCAACAAGGGGGCCCAACAGCAAAAAAGAGTTTGTCTACCAGGTTACGCCCAAGTTACAGACGTCAGAAGAAGTGACCGAGCAGGTCCGCTTCTTTGAGGCAGTGGAAGAAAGCCTGAGCTTGGCCAAAAACACCATTCTCCTGGGAATAATGAATGAAGAACTTGGGATGACGCTGCAACTAGCAGAATCACTCAAGGCCGCGCAGAGCCGGGTGTTTTTCACCAATACTGGCTTCCTGGACCGCACCGGCTCTCAGATACGGGTGCAGACTCACGCGGGGCCTGTTGATTTGCGAGACGATCTCACAGCGTCCGTTTTCAATACCAGCTACGAACTGCACAACGTAGATGTGAGCCTCAGGGCTGGCGTCCACACCCAGGGAAAGATTGGCAAAGGGATGCAGGTCAAGAACCGGGCCATGGTTGAAATGATGGATAACAAGATCAACCATCCCAAGAGTGGTGGGAATACCGCCTGGGTGCCCGCACCAAACCCCAGCCATCTACATTCCATGCACTATCACATGATTGATGTTGACCAGGTGCAAAGAGTGATGGAAGATTCGCCGTCACCGGAAATATCCAGGCAGGACCTGCTGACCTTCCCCGTATTAAAGCGCGAAAAACTGGCCGACGCTGAAGCAAAAGAAACGCTGCTGCTCAGCTACGCCCACAGCATGGTCGCCTATGTAGAACCCTGGGTTCACAGAGGTATTGGTTGTAGTGGCGTTCCCAACTTCAACCAAGTTGAAGAAATGAAAGACCGGGCCACTGAGAGGATCGACGGCGCGATAATCGCCAACTGGAAACTTCACGAAGTGGTCAGCCAGGCGGAGATTGAAGCGGCGGTCAAAAAAGCGACCGAAATCTTGGACCAACAGAACACCGGACAGGCTGGTTACATACCAATGACCGATACTGAGGAAAAACGGGCTGGCCTGCTGCAAGAACCGGCAATCTGCGCGGTGTTGCAGATAATAGACGATGCGCTGACTTCTCCCAGCGCGTACGTGGAACCGGCCTTATTCAAGTATCGCAAGGCAGTGAAATCAGCCGCCGCTTAACAACTTGGTTTCGGGATCATGCCGTAACGGAATTCGCCATTCGCATATTGGTAATACGGAATGGTTAAGAGGGAAAGGGGAAAAACCAGCTACAAATCGCCAGGCCAAATCAGAGGAAGATTTGAAATGAGCAAGCTAGATATTTCTAAAAAGATTAGGCTACGTTGGCGCTGGCTCGGTCAACAAACCGGGCTACCTGGGCAGAAATGGCCGCGTGCTCAGGTGCTTTTAGGTCGGGATCGTATTCCATCAGTTTTGTCGCTTCGTCCCTGGCCATCTCCAATAATTCGCGGTCGGTGATGTGGGCCATCTTCAAACTTGGTAGGCCGCTCTGGCGAGTGCCAAAAAAGTCTCCAGGCCCCCGCAGTTCCAAGTCGACCTCGGCCAGTTGGAAACCATCATGAATGCGGGCTAAAGCAGACAGACGCTCTTTAGCGGTTTCAGAAGCAGAGTCGGACAGCAGCATGCAATAGCTCTTGTGCTCGCCCCGTCCAACCCGGCCGCGAAACTGGTGTAGTTGTGCCAGGCCAAAGCGGTCAGCGCCGTCAATCATCATCACCGTGGCGTTGGCAACGTCAATGCCCACCTCAACCACCGGAGTGGTAACCAAGATGTCCAACTCGCCGTCCCTGAATTGGCGCATGACCTTTTCTTTTTCCTTGGGAGGCATGCGTCCGTGCAGTAGGCCCAGTGATAGGTCAGGGAAGATGTCTTCAGAAAGTTTTTGATATTCTTCCGTTGCGGCTTTCGACTCAATAGTCTCAGACTCGTCGACCAACGGGCAGACCACAAACGCCTGTCTACCTTCTTCCACCTGCTTGCGGATGAAGTCGTAGGCGGTGCTCCGCTGCTCCGGTTTCAACCACTTGGTGGCTACTTCCTGTCTCCCAGCCGGCATTTCATCGATGGTGGAGATGTCCAGGTCACCAAAGATTGTCAGGGACAACGTCCTTGGTATGGGCGTGGCCGACATAATCAGCGTGTGGGGGTTCTCGTTGCCTCTTTCCTGCAGGGCCGAACGTTGATTTACGCCAAACCGGTGCTGCTCGTCCGCCACGGCCAATGCCAGCTTGGGGATGGATATGCCTTCTTGAATCAACGCCTGAGTGCCCACCAATATGTCCAGCGTGCCGTCTGCTGCTCTCTTGGCCAGCTCCCGTTTCACCGCGGCCTTGGAACTGCCGGTCAGCAGGCCAATGGAGATGGGCCGGTCCATGTGCTCCAGGTAGACCGTTAGCAGATGGGGTTCTTGCACTGGGCGAGGCAGACCACTGAGCAGGTTTCCGATGCTTAGAAAATGCTGTTCTGCCAGTACCTCAGTCGGCACCATCATTGCCCCTTGGTACCCAGCGGCCGCCACCGACAATAACGATGATAGGGCGACCACGGTCTTACCGCTGCCGACCTCACCCTGCAATAAACGGCTCATCGGCGGGGTACCGCCACGCATGTCAGACTCGATCTCTTGGATACAGCGGCGCTGGGCGTTGGTCAGTGGGAATGGTAGTGTCTTGTAGAACGCATCAATGACATCTGCCGGGGCAACAAGCTCGATTCCCTTTACGTTGTCGTGCTGCAGACGGCGTCTGGCCAACATCGCCAATTGGAGCGTGAATAGTTCATCAAATGCCAGGCGACGTCGGGCCAGTTCCCAGGACTCGGTATCTTTGGGATAGTGGGCCTGATCTACTGCGTCCAGCAGGGGTATCAACTTCGTGCGCCTCAAGATATCTTCGGGCAGGGCGTCTACCAGGCCACCCAGCCAGTTTTGCACCGCCTGCCAGGTTAACCGCCGCATGTTGCGCCGAGTTAACCCCTCAGTTAGAGGGTAAATGGGCACCAACCGGCCAGTGTGAACACCCGCGCCAGAGGCGTCCAACATCTCATGCTCCGGGTTCTCGAATACGAGTTGCCCGCGGAACACAGACGCTTTACCACTAACAGCGATGCGACTGCCCGGCTTTAGTGTCCGCGCCAGGAATTTCTGGCCAAACCATATGGCGCGTAAGTTACCCGACTCATCGCTGATCACTGCTTCCGTATCTCTTCGTCCGCCCCTGGGGCCCTTGGCAACCTCACGGGCCTCCCAGACGGTGGCAACTACGGTGCACTCTTTGCCGGGTTCCAAATCTGTAATCTTTACGGCGGTGGAGTAGTCCTCATGGCGGCGAGGAAAGAGGTACAAAAGGTCGCGGATAGTCTCCACTTCTAATTTTTTAAGTCGGGCGGTGAGCTTGGTGTCCACACCCTTTAGTCGATCAACCGGGGCATCAACAGTAATTTCTGCTGGCGGTGTTTTGTAGGCTAATTTTTTCTCGGTGGCAGGTTTCTCGGTGGCAAGTTTATCAGCAGCAGGTTTCTTAGCTCTGGGTTTGGCCTTTGTGGGAGTGGCCACCGTGTGACTTGGCTCGCGATTGGGGTCCGCAGGGCCGCCCAGCGCCTCCCGCCATTGAACCACCCACTGCTCTCGTACTTTCGCGGACATGGAGTCGTACGACTCACGCAGCATGAAATTTTCGTCGATAACTGATCGCGCAGCCATCTCGTCCGACCAGTGAGCAAGAAACTTGTCCAGTCCACCCATCACGGCCTTGTTGTCAAAGCCGTGGGACTCCTCAAGTTTCAATATGTTCTGGAAGGCGGTGGCCCAAGCCGAGTCAGTCTTTTTTTCTGGTTCTTTGGTGGCCATTATACGGATACCCTAACATGCCGAATCACCTGGGTTCGCGGTGAAAACTGGGTCACTTTAATCATTCTCGCCTATCAGACCTACGTCAACAATGACCTGACATAAGATTACGTTCTCTTGTCTATTCGCCAGGCTATCTGGCAGCCTGAGTGACCGCCACTCCAAGCGCATCCGGCCCAATGTAAGTGCCCAAAGTGGACCCAAACCGGGCCTCGATAATCTGGTCGGCGGACAGGAGATCAGTCAATTCCTGTTTCAACAATGCCATTCGTTCGGGGTCAGTACTGTGAATCACGGCCAAACGCTCCACCGGCCCCAAGTCATGAATCAATTCAATCAGTCTGCGCATGGCCCTCTCGCGGTTCCTAGGTCGCTCCACCGGGTGGGCTTCGCCGTCTTGGAGCCTGAGTATTGGTTTAACACTGAGAATCGAACCCATGAACGCCTGGGCCTTGCCGATACGCCCGCCCTTTTGGAGGTACTCCAACGTGTCCAGGGAAAACAATCCGTGGAATCGGCCCAGCCCCTGGCGGACGTTGTTGGCAATATCTTGAAAATCGGTACCGCTGGCGACCATCGCTGCCGCGTCTAGCACTGCCAAACCAAGGGCGATGGATGCTAGTTTGGAGTCGATTATCTCCACCTGTAAACTGTCTTCTAATGACGCCTTTGCCTGCTCTGCGGAGTTCAAAGTGCCGCTCAGTTTTGCCGAGACGTGGATCGATATCACCTGGTGGCCCTGGCCAACCAAGTCCTGGTAGACCGCTTGGAAGTCGGCCACTGTTGGCTGGGCAGTGGTGGGAGTCCGACCATATGCCTGCAAACGGATGTAAAAATCGTCTGGCTTGATTTCGATGCCGTCTTTAAATGTTTGGTCGTCAACCACCACGTAACACGGGACGACGGTGATTTGGAGTTGGTCAACCAGGTCTATGGGAAGGTCTGCCGAACTATCGGTGACAATACGTACGCTCATATTCCTCTCGTGCGGCTAGATTTTGGTACCGGGTTATCCGCCAGTTATATTATTCAATGGAAGCGAGATAAGCATGATGAGATTGGCCGCCTTCAATCAAGTCAACCTGGATGCCGGGGTACTGGCTTTCCAACTCGGTGGCCACGAATTGCGCATCGGTCAGTGTCCGGCCACTCCCGAAGTAAATGCTGACAATCGCGTCGGTGCTTAGTCCGGCTAAATGAAGAGCCGATTTGAGGGCTTTTTCCGGCATGTCCTCGGCGATTACTAACTGCCCCTCCAGCAATCCGATGTATTGTCCCTCTGCGACCGAAACGCCGCCAATGGATGCGCCCCTGACGGCAGCGGCGACTTCAATAGAAGTGACTTCACTCAGCGCGGCGGTCATCGCCTGGATGTTTTCTTGCCACGGACCTTCCGGGTTGAATGCCAGTAGCGCGGTCACCCCTTGGGGTATGCTCTTGGTCGGCACCACATGGATGGAAGAATCCGACGTTGCGGCCTGTTCCGCAGCCAAGACCACGTTGCCGTTGTTGGGCAGAACAATAACATCAACTGCGCCGGTGGCGCGGGCGGCGTCTAATATCTGCTGCACGCTGGGGTTCATCGTCTGCCCGCCTTCAACCACTCCAGCGCAACCCGAGTCCAAGAATAAGCGCGACAATCCATCACCCTGGGCCACCGGCAGCAGGGCCAGTTTAACGCCAACGGCCGGGCGAACGTGGCCACTGGATGCGAACTCGGCGTTCTGGGAATCCATGTCGTCAGTCTTGATCTCTGAAACCGAGCCCAGTGACTCCGCATAAATCAGCGCTGGTGCGGTGTCTTCCACATGGATGTGTACTCGAACATTCTGCTCGTCGCCCACCACCACCGTTGAGAGCGCCGTCTGCTGAAAATGACTGAGTATCTGGTTCAAGTCCAGGTTTTGACCGTTTTCTCTGCTGATTATGAACTGGGTACAGAACCCCCATTCTTGTTCCACCGTGGCGTTGAGAAAACTTGAATTGACCCCGCGATTAATAGTCCCGTGAAAGCGAGATAATTCAGATAGGTCTACTGGAATGGTCGCGGCGGAAGTTCCAATGTTGGAGACGGACTGGAGTATGCCGCCAAGGAGTACCACCACACCAAGCCCTCCTGCATCCACCACACCAGCTTCTTTAAGGACTGGTAGCTGTTCCGGAGTTTTTTCCAGGGCGTTTTGAGCTGCTTGGTAGGCTGCTGACCACAACCCGTCAACGTCGTCCTCGCTGTCTTGAATTGCTTCTGAAGCGCCACGAATAACTGAGAGCATGGTGCCCTCAACCGGATTACCAACCGAACTGTAGGCTCCAGCCGAGGCAATATTGAACGCCCGGCACAAATCTTCTGCAGTTAGGTACTCCTTGCCATCCAGGGCATCAGAGAAACCTTTCATAATCTGAGAGAGGATCACACCACTGTTGCCCCTGGCCCCAAAGAATGCGCCGTTTGCCAAGGCTGAAGCGACAGAACCAACAGAAATGTTGTGGTCTTCGGGGCAGTCGTCTGCCGACTGCAGTGCCGCACGCATGGTCAAGAGCATGTTGGTGCCCGTATCGCCGTCAGGCACAGGGAACACATTCAACGCATTGATGGCGTCCCGGTATTCTTCCAGGCAGCCAGTGGCGTCAGAAAAGGCTTGTTTTAGTTCGTTTCCCCCTAGCTGGTCCATTCTTAACCCTTCGTTGTGCTTCATGGAGTTTTAAGGTTTTATGGGGCCTTTGATTGATCCTGTCTCTGGTTACAAATGGCGTTGCGGGGTAGGTTTGTTAGGGGTCTGTGTGATTGGTGGCAATTATATCTCACGCCTAATACCCCTACCTATGGGTGGAATCGGATAGTCCAGTCGAGTTATAGTAGGTGGGTTACAGTAGTCCAATCGAAGTTCAACATAAGTTGAACGGTGATTGTCTTGGTTTCTACAAAGTTCTGATTTTGCGATTGTGTAGTCATTTGCATTTGAGAATGCTCAGTCTGGATTGGGCACGGATTTCCTTGACAGGTCAATAGGGCTCCCGTAGTATTAAAGGTCGAGGAATATATGGATTACGCAGTATTTAAAACAGGCGGGAAACAGTACCGGGTTCAGCCCGGCGACACACTAGATGTCGAACTGCTACCCAACGAAATAGACTCGATTGCCGAGTTTGATCAGGTCTTAGCCCTTTCCGATGGCGGAGAGGTAACTATCGGCACTCCTTTAGTGGAAGGTGCCAAGATCACAGCCCAGGTCGTGTCTCATTACAAAGACCGCAAGCTGATGGTCTTCAAGATCAAAGCCAAGAACCGTTACCGGAGGAAGCGCGGCCATCGCCAGACTTACACTCGGTTGCGGATTCAAGACATCGAATTAAATAAAGCCCGCGCCCCCCGGCGTAGTGCTGCGGCCACGCCGGCACCTGCCGAGGCCGGAGAAGGGAGCACCTAATGGCTCATAAGAAAGCTGGCGGCAGTACAAGTAACGGCCGAGATAGTAATTCTAAGCGGCTTGGCGTGAAACGGTACGGTGGTGAGCGCGTGACCAGCGGCTCCATCATCGTTCGACAGCGCGGCACCCGCATCAAGCCTGGCACCAACGTTGGCCTAGGCCGAGACTACACCATCTTCGCGGTCATTGACGGCGAAGTGAAGTTCGAGTGGGCGGCAAAGGGTCGTCGCCGAGTGAGCGTCTATCCTCTGGAAGTCGCCTAACTCAACCCATCCGGTTGGTCCGACAGGGCGCACCAAAACAAAATATTATTAAAGAAAGATTAGAAAAAGATGAAAGAAGAAATTCACCCTTATTTTTATAACTCCACAGTTACTTGCTCCTGCGGTAACGTGTTCCAAACTGGCGGCACGCGGCCAACGGTTCGTGTTGAGGTGTGCAGCAAATGCCACCCCTTCTATACCGGAGAGCAGCGGGTGGTTGACACCCAAGGCCGCATTGAGCGCATGAAGCGCCGCTACAGCCTCAGCTAGTCCTGGTCGTATTCGGCTGGATAGCTACAAACTCTGTGAAAACTTGAAAGATCGAGGGCTAACTGCCCTCGATCTTTCTTTATAATCCACAAGTAGACTTGGTTTCACTCAACCGGAGACGATTCAACCAGATACTGGTGAACCAGACACCATCTCGGTGTCTCACCGGATTTCTTATTAAGTAGAGGGCCAAAATTGGCAGATCAGCCCCCCCATATGTACGGTGGACAAGCCGTTATTGAAGGCGTGATGATTCGTGGTCGGGACCACTTTGGTCTGGCGGTGCGGCGTGAAGACGGTTCCATTGAACTGCATCACGAGCCATTAAGCGCGCTCTACAATGGCCGCCCCCGTCGTTGGCCGCTGGTCCGGGGTTTCCTCACTCTGTTAGAGACCATGTTGCTTGGCATCAAGACCCTGCAACTCTCAGCCAACATGGCGGCCATGGACCGTGACCCCGACGCCGAAGAAGGCATCCCTGCTTGGGTAATGGCGTCGACCTTGGGAATTTCGCTGGTCTTTGGTATCGGTCTGTTTTTCATTACCCCGCTGATGATTGCCTGGGCCTTGAACCCGGTATTGAACTCGGACCTGCTCAGCGAGATCGTTGAGGGTGTAATTCGCATGGTGTTCCTGCTGGGCTACATCACTCTGATTGGCAGACTAAACGACGTTAAACGCGTCTTTGCCTATCACGGCGCAGAGCATATGACAGTCCACGCCCATGAGGCCAATCTCCCGCTAACGGTAGAAAACGTGCGGAAATTTGGCACGCCCCACGCCCGCTGTGGCACAGCATTCTTGCTAACAGTGGTGGTGGTATCAGTTGTGGTCTTTGCCCTTTTGTTGGGCCCGCCCCTGGAATGGAGAATTGCATCTCGCATACTGTTGTTGCCCGTGATCGCGGCGGTCAGCTACGAGTTCCTCCGGTTCAGCGGAACCCACCAGGACGCATGGTTTGGCAAAATGATTGCCCAACCTGGCCTATGGCTGCAGAAGCTGACTACCCGAGAACCTGACGACGCTCAGATTGAAGTGGCGATTAAAGCCATGGAGACAGCCATTGCAGCTGACGCAGGTGAGCCGATAGCCAAGCGGATACTGCCAGCCGATTCTCCGTCGTTCGAGTCGCGGTTGCCCACGTCCGATGAAGGACCATCAGATGATTCTTAATCTGCTGCGCTAAACTCTTGTGACCTTTCTGACTAATTCCTTTTCGCCTCAACCACGGCGGAACGGCAGCAGTTGAGTACCGCTGATAGTGCTCCTGGGAGTTCGGTCTCACCATCTTATTGGAGTCGCGTCTCCGAACTTCTCAGTAAACCATCGTTCCGTTGGTTTTGGCTGGGTAGCTCCACCCAGGCAATCGGACAGGCCACCCAGTTTCTGGTGATTGGCTGGCTGGTTCTGGAAATCACCGGCTC
>Ga0302139_10001070_pt1 | contig 13192 bp, 7 predicted proteins | sample CBN3_331_MG_FD_203104 | JGI IMG/M metagenome (GOLD analysis project Ga0302139, IMG submission 203104) | Marine microbial communities from Western Arctic Ocean, Canada - CBN3_33.1 | ecosystem: Environmental > Aquatic > Marine > Oceanic | place: Canada: Western Arctic Ocean | collected 2017-09-15 | reverse complement strand
TGCGTAATGTCGTTTACATGGGTATGGGCGAGCCGTTCCACAACAAGGACGCAGTCTTTGCCAGCCTGCGAGAGCTGACCAATCACGAGACCTTCAATATCGGCGCGCGCAACATCTCTGTATCCACTTCCGGCCTGGTGCCCGTCATCGAAGAGTTCACCGACCAGTTTCCGCAGATAAACCTCGCCGTCTCTCTGCATGCCGCCACCGACGAACTTCGCCAGCACCTGATGCCGGTCAACAAGCCGTATCCGCTCGAGAAACTGCGGGCGGCCATGGATTACTATGTCGACAAGACGAACCGCAAAGTATTCATCGAATACATCATGCTCGACGGTGAGAACGACCAACCCGCCCACGCCGAGAAGCTCGTGCAATACATCCGTGGCATGGCCAGGCCGCATCTCGCTCACGTCAATCTAATCGTCTATAACCCGACCGACGCAGATCATCGGGAATCGCCTCGGGCCATCGCCCGCTCATTCATGGGCATCCTCAAAGATAACGGACTCAGCGCCACCATCCGCAAGAATCTCGGGCGTGATATCGACGGTGCCTGCGGCCAGTTGGCACTGAAAGAATAGGCCTCTTAAACAAGCTGCCAGGTCACCCGGCCTCGCCACGATCAGCCACTGCCATCATGCCCCCCCCGAAACACATCCTCGTAGAAGGCGCCCGCCAGCACAACCTGAAAAATCTCAACCTGCGCCTGCCGCTGAACGAACTGACCGTCGTCACCGGCGTCAGCGGTTCCGGTAAATCGTCGCTCGCTTTCGACACGATTTACTCGGAAGGACAACGCCGCTACGTCGAGACCTTCTCGCCGTACGCCCGGCAATTTCTCGAGCGCATGGACAAGCCGCAGGTCGATCGTATCGACGGTATTCCGCCGGCGATCGCCATCGACCAGACCAATCCTGTGCGTACGTCGCGATCGACTGTCGGTACGATGACGGAGCTCAACGATCACCTCAAGCTCCTGTTCGCCCGCGCCGCCAAACTCTATTGCAGTTCCTGCGGCACCGGGGTCCGGCGCGATGCACCCGAAGCAATAGCCGGCACCATCGTGGAAATTGCCGACGGCGACAAAGACATAGTCTATAGCGTCATCACCTTTCCGGTCACAGTGCCCGACAATTTCACCGAGGCAGAGATCCTCGAGATCCTCGAGCGCCAAGGCTATACACGGGTCTGGAAGAAAAAGGGCAGCCGCCTCGATGTTGTGCAGGATCGGATCAAGCTGGGCACGGAAAGTCGCAGCCGTGTCGTCGAAGCTGTCGAGACAGCACTCGCACACGGTCAGGGGCATATGACCGCCTGGCTGCTGTCGGAGACACGCAAGACAATCGAGACCACGCGGTTCTCCGCCGACCTGCACTGCGCCGAATGTGACATCCATTACCGGGATGCCACGCCAAATTGGTTCTCCTTCAATTCCCCAGCCGGCGCCTGCGAGACCTGCCGCGGCTTCGGCCGCGTCATTGGCGTCGACTTCAACCTGGTCATATCCGATGAATCCCGGACGCTGGCAGAGGGCGCCGTCAAGGTGTTTCAGTCCAAAAGCTACATGCAATGCCAGGACGACCTGTTGCGGTTTGCCGAGATGTACGACATTTCCGTTGACACGCCCTGGTGTGAACTTTCCGATGCCGATCGTCAGTGGGTTCTCGAGGGTGAAGGCAGCGCCAGCGACGGCGTCTGGTACGGTGTTCGCGGCTTCTTCGACTGGCTCGAGAGGAAGGCCTACAAGATGCACATCCGCGTGCTGCTGTCGCGCTACCGTGCCTACCACAAATGCACCGTCTGCAAGGGTGCCCGGATCAAGCCCGAGCCCCTGCTCTGGCGCCTCGGCGACAATGTGATCCATGGAGAATTGCCGGGCCTGAATGTCCATGAACTGATGGTGTTGCCAATCGAACGCTGCAACCGTTACTTCGAAGATTTCGATCTGGGCAAGGCCCACGACGAAGCGACCACGATGCTACTGGACGAAATCCGCGTGCGCCTGCGCTACCTGGTCGATGTCGGTCTCGGCTACCTCACGCTTGACCGCCAGTCGCGCACGCTGAGCGGCGGGGAAGTCCAGCGTATCAACCTGACCACCGCACTGGGCACCTCTTTAGTCAACGCATTGTTTGTGCTCGACGAGCCCAGCATCGGCTTGCACCCGCGCGATGTCCAGCGTCTGATTCGCGTGCTCCACCGTCTGCGCGATGCCGGCAACACACTACTGGTTGTCGAGCACGACGCGGACGTCATCCGCGCCGCCGACCGTGTCCTCGACATGGGCCCCGGACCTGGTGAGCACGGGGGAGACATTGTCTTTTTCGGCACCCGCAGCGATCTGCTTGTCAGCAATGATTCGCTCACCGCAAAATACCTGCGCCATGAACGAAAAGTTTCGGATCCAGCCACGAACGCGATACAACGGGTCGACAAGAAAACGCCCTGCATAGAGGTTCTCGGTGCCGCCGAACACAACCTCAAGAACATTGACATCGCGCTGCCGCTAAATCGACTGGTATGCATTACCGGTGTGAGCGGTTCCGGCAAATCGACACTGCTGCAAGACGTCTGCTACAACGCACTGCGCAAGATCAAAGGCAAACCCGTCGACACGCCGGGCGCTCATCACGAGATCATCGGGCATGAACTTATCGACGATGTCGTTCTCGTCGACCAGTCGCCGATCGGCAAAACCGCACGATCAAATCCGGCCAGCTACGTCGGCGCCCTCGACGCCATTCGTAAACTCTTCGCGCGCACACCGCTGGCCCGTGAACGCAAGTACACGCCGGGTGCCTTCAGTTTCAATTCCGGCACCGGTCGTTGTCCGACGTGCAGCGGCAACGGCTTCGAACATATCGAAATGCAGTTCCTGAGCGACGTTTACTTGCGTTGCGTGGATTGTGACGGCAAACGCTATCGCGACGAGATCCTCGAGGTCATGCTGACCGGCACAAACGGACCGATCGCGGGGAAGTCGATCAGCGATGTTCTCGGCATGACCGTTTCCGAGGCATGCGATTATTTCGCCGGCCATCAGGACGTCCTGCGAGGGCTGTCACCACTTAACGCCGTCGGACTCGGTTATGTCAAACTCGGCCAACCAGTGCCGACGCTCAGCGGCGGTGAGGCGCAGCGGCTTAAGCTGGCGGGTCACCTGGCAGAGACGACGGGGCGTAAAAAGCGAACAAAAGGCAACCTGCTGCTGTTCGACGAGCCAACGACCGGCCTCCATTTCGACGATGTCGCGACGTTGCTCACGGCTCTACGCACGCTTCTGGATAACGGCCATTCCGTCGTGCTCATCGAACATCATCTCGATGTCATTCAGGCAGCGGACTGGGTCGTCGATCTAGGACCCGAAGGTGGTGGCGCCGGTGGTGAACTCATCTGCGCCGGGCCACCGAAAGCAGTTGCTGCCTGTGAGCGCAGCCACACGGGTAAAGCACTTCTGCAGGCGTACCACGATGGCAAACCGACCAACCATTTGCCGCTGGGCGAAGCGCCGGCGCCGTATGTCGTCAAGAAAACTGACCACATCTGCATCAATAACGCCCGCGAACACAACCTCAAGAACATCAACATAAAGATTCCCCGCGAGACCTTCACAGTGATCACCGGTATCAGTGGCAGCGGTAAAAGCACGATCGCCTTTGACATTCTGTTTGGTGAAGGTCAACGGCGTTATCTCGAATCGATCAACGCCTATGCCCGGCAGTTCGTGCAGCCGGCGTCGCGGCCGGACGTCGATTCGATTTCCGGCATCCCGCCAACCGTGGCCATCGAGCAACGGACCAGCCGCGGCGGCATCAAGAGTACCGTCGCAACCGTTACCGAGATCTACCACTTTCTCAGGCTGCTCTTCGTCAAGCTCGGCGTGCAGCACTGCCCGGATTGTGATGTTGCTATCGAGCCGCAGTCACCCGACGTCGTGCGGGCACGGATCATGAAAAGGTTTGCCGGCCGCAGAATCCTGGTACTGGCACCGCTGGTCGTGGCCCGCAAGGGGTACTACACCGATCTCGCCGAATGGGCCGGCGGCAAAGGCTACGAACACCTCCGGGTCGACGGCGAGATGGTGCCGACCGCGGAGTGGCCTCGGCTCGACCGGTACAAGGAACACGACATTGAGCTGCCGGTCGGTGAATGCCAGGTCGAAGCGCGCCGGGAGAAGGACCTTCAGGAATTGCTGACGACCGCTCTGGCAGTCGGCAAAGGAATTGTCTACGTCGTCACAGCGCCGAAAACTCGCAACAAACGACGCCCGGCACCGAAGATATTCTCGACCGTCCACGCGTGCCCGCAGTGTGGCCGCAGTTTCGACCATCTCGATCCCCGGATGTTCTCCTACAATTCACGGCATGGCTGGTGCAGCTCGTGCTTCGGCACCGGCATGGCGTTGTCCGGTTTCGACGAGGAACTCACCGGTGAAGAACGCGAATGGCGTAGCCATCGTGCCGGCGAAAACGCCGCGGTTTGCGGGGCGTGCGACGGCCGACGACTACGGCCGGAAGCCTTGGCCGTGCGCTTCGACGGTCAATCCATTGACTGGTTCACGGGCATGTCCGTCGGCGAGGCGGCGGACGGCTTCAATGACCTGACCCTCAAGAACCGTGACGCCGCAGTCGCCCGTGACGCCCTGGACGAACTGCGCTCGCGCCTCGCCTTTCTCGTGCACGTCGGCCTGCCATACCTTTCCCTTGACCGTGCCGCTCCAACGCTGAGCGGCGGAGAGGCACAACGTATCCGCCTGGCAGCGCAGCTTGGGTCGAATCTGCGCGGCGTCTGCTATATCCTTGACGAACCAACCATCGGCCTCCACGCCCGCGACAACATGATGCTGCTCGATACACTGCACGAACTGAAGCAGAAGGGCAACACAGTCGTTGTCGTCGAGCACGATGAAGACACCATTCGTCGCGCCGATCACATCATCGATATCGGTCCTGGCGCCGGGATCAACGGTGGCGAGGTCGTCGCTGTCGGCACCGTCGGACAACTCAAACGTAATAAGAAATCCGTCACTGGTCATTTCCTGCGAAAGCCGCTTCAACATCCTCTGGTTTTCAACGATCGCCGACATGCCTCGATCGCCAGGGGCGACTGTCTGCAGATCAGGCGCGCCTCGCTGCACAACTTGAAAAACATCAACATCCGCATCCCGCTGGGACGGTTGATCTGCGTCACCGGTGTCAGCGGCAGCGGCAAGAGTACGCTGGTGCGGCACGTGTTGCAGAGTAATCTGCACGGCATCGTGCAGCAACGCGGTAAAGGTCGGAGAAAGAAGGCGAAAAACAACGATCTGATCGGCTGCGCCGGCATCGAGGGCGCCGATGGCATCGGCCGTGTGCTCGAAGTCGACCAGACACCGATCGGCAAGACGCCACGATCGTGCCCTGCGACCTATGTCGGTATCTGGGACCGTATCCGCCGCCTGTTCGCGGAAACGCCGGATGCCCGCATGCGTGGCTACACTAACAGCCGCTTCTCCTTCAACGTCGCCGAGGGACGCTGTCCCGACTGTGCAGGACAGGGCATGCAGCGGATCGAGATGAGCTTCCTACCGAATGTTACGGTGTCCTGTGACACCTGCGGCGGTAATCGCTTCACGACCGAGACATTGAGCATCCGGTTCAAGGACAGGAACGTTGCGGAAGTTCTGAACATGAGCATCGACGAAGCCGTCGAGTTTTTCTCTGCACACCGCAATGTGCATCATGCGCTGCAATTGTTGCAGGATGTTGGTCTGGGGTATCTGAAACTGGGCCAACAGAGTCCGACGCTCAGCGGTGGCGAGGCGCAACGGATCAAACTGGTCACGGAGCTGGCGAAAGCCGGCGGGCGGGCTCCGGGACACACGCTGTATATCCTGGACGAGCCAACGATCGGCCTCCACATGGCCGACGTTGAGAAGTTGATACACGTCCTGCATCGTCTGGTGGATGCAGGCAACACGGTTGTCCTGGTCGAGCACAACCTCGACATTATCGCCGAGGCCGATTGGCTGATCGACCTGGGACCTGAAGGTGGCAACGGCGGCGGTGGAATCGTCGCCCAGGGATCGCCGGAGAAGGTGGCCAAAAAGACCGACCGCTCGCACACCGCCGAGTTCCTGGCACCATTTCTGGCATCGAGAGGCAGGCTGTCGAAACCCGCGCATTTTCAAGGATGACCTGACTTGACATTAGGTTCTCGCAGGTTGATGGGGCCGGGCGTGATCACAATTGTTGGAATGGGACATTGGCAGGCTATTTGAACTCCATCCTTTCAACCGAAGGTGGGCAATAATTGGAATAATTAGCGGGTCACTTCATTCGAAATATGCGCCTATAGGGCAGTAGGCCGTTATAATGGGCAACGACGATCGCAAGACCAACGAGCAAGGTCCCGTGCTACTCGAAATCCGACTGTCGCGGGAATAAGTTAACGTGCGATGGCACACGTTGACAAATCATGGGACCACCAGCAACTGCGGGCTGCATCGTTAGGCCCTGGGGAAGCCCATGTGTGGTATGTCGACACCGACACGGCCGGATGGCCGATCGAGGACCTGGCGACACTGCTGTCGCAGGACGAGACCGCACGGGTCGACCGCTTCAAATTCGACCATCTGAAGCGGCGGTACACGATTTCGCATGGTGTTCTTCGGCAACTTCTAAGTCGGTACACGGATACAGCGCCGAATCTGTTGCAGTTTGTGCACAATCAAAATGACAAGCCGTCCCTGGCCTGTGGTTCGGTACAATTCAACATCTCCCATTCCCGTCACGAGACATTGCTGGCATTCACTGCAACGCAGACGATCGGCGTCGACCTGGAGATTGTCAGAGACAGCGTGTCCTGTCTCGATATTGCCCGGCGTTTTTTCTCCGCCGCCGAGGTTGGCGTGTTGGCCGCGACACCGAAAACTGAACAACGATCGACTTTTTTTCGCTGCTGGACGCGCAAGGAAGCCTACGTCAAGGCCAGGGGTGACGGCATTGCTGCGGCCGCGAGCACATTTACTGTTTCCCTCGAACCGGACCGACCGTCATTGATCGACGGCATAGATGACGACCTCGATTGGACGCTTACCAATCTGCCGGAGATCGAATCGTTCAAGTCAGCGTTGTGTGTCCGCGGCAGCGTCGATCGTATTCGCTGCTTTACGCTATTGCCGTGACGAACTGGAGAAGATGCGGATGAAGCTCAGTGTCATTGTCCCAACGCACAATCGCCCGCAGTCCCTGGGCCGGACCCTGGCGGCGTTGTCGTCACAGACGATCGACCGTGACGCTTTCGAAGTCATCGTGGTGGATGACGGATCAACGATGGAAAATCGGACAGCCGGCGAGGCGATCACCGCAGAGTACGGGTTTACCTGTATTGCCCAACAACAAGCCGGTCTTGCTGCGGCACGGAACGCAGGCGCCGAGCGCGCGACTGGCCGTGTCCTTTATTTCCTCGACGACGATGTCGTCCCGCAACAGGACGCACTCGACGAACTCCTGCAGTGGCATGAGCACACCGACAAGCCGGTCGCGGTGCTCGGTTCCCTGCCCTTTCCGGAGGAGATTCGCAGGAACCCGTTCATCTGGTACCTGGACCACTGCTGCCACTACGAACCATTCCGCCATCCGGAGAAGTATCCCGGCGGCAAGCCGCTGCCGCCAATGAACGGTAATTCCTCGATCGAACGTGAGACTTTTTTCGAGCTTGGCAAGTACGACGAGCAGTTCCGCCAGTACGGTGCGGAGGACAACGAGTTAGGCATCCGGTTGATCGAGGCGGGCATCGAGGCGCTGTACAACGAAAGGGTCGTCGGTCATCACTATCATCTTAAAAGCTTCGAGGAATACTGCGGGGACCAGGAGAAGGCGGGCGAGTCGATCATCCGGCTGTATCGTAAGTATCCGGTGATTAAAGACCACAAGAATATCGACGTGATGATCGCACCGTTCAGCGAGCTGCCGCTGCGCAAGAAAATACGTCGAGTGATCATGCAGGCAACTCTGGCGCTGCCGGCAGTGCTGTGGGCACCGCGCTGTTTCATCCAACTGTTCGGGCACTGCTACGGCATGCGACGGCTGCTGGCGCCGGCTTATCTCTGGGTTTCACACTATCACTATGCCGTGGGCATGCAGCGCGGGCTGGAACAGACATGAGACAGCCGCCCATCCTGATGTATCACTGGTTCCGGCGTTGCAGCGAACTGTCACAGAGCCGTTCGCCGCAGTTCGAAATCACACCCGAGCTCTTCGAGCGGCAAATGACGTGCCTGCGCCGGCGCGGCTACGAATCTGTTTCCCTGTCGGAGATGTTTGGCGGCGGGGCACTGCCGCAGAAACCAATCGTCATCACGTTCGACGACGGCGCGCTGGATTTCTGGGAGTTCGGTCGACCGATCCTGCAGGCCTGCGGGTTCACTGCGACACTGTTCGTGGTAACACAATATGTGGGGACCGAAAGCAGTTGGGAGGCGGATGTCGGCGAACCATCCCGACCGCTGATGGACTGGGACCAGCTCCGCGCGCTGGCGGCGGCGGGCTATGAGGTCGGCTCGCACACGCATACCCATCGAGAGTTGCCCCGACTTACCGACGATGAGGTTGCCGGTGAACTACGTGAGTCACAAGCAATCCTCGAAGCAGAACTGGGCGCGCCGCCGACATGGCTGGCTTACCCGCGCGGCCGCTATAGTTCATCCCACAAAGCCGCAGCAGCAACGGCCGGTTACCATGGTGCCTGCGCCATAGCGCTGAAGTACCGCGACCTGGGTTACGGTGATCGATACGAACTCAAACGGATGACCATCAAGGGTACAGAATCGATGACCCGATTTCGCCTCCGCCTGCTGGCGGCACACTTTGTGCGATATAACGATTCAGTCGACCACGGTTTACAATCAATCGACTGACGTTTACCTTTGCTACGCTTACAGTTACGTTTAACGCCACGGGGTGTGGCTGACATGGCCGAAAGCGAACAGACAGGCGACAACATGCAGGCGGACGCGCGCCGGGTGATCTCGTTTGTGCTGCCGGTGTACAACGAAGAAGGAAACTTGCCGGCATTGTATGAGAAAATCACTGCGGCCGTAACCAAGTTGTCAGACGATTATGAACTGCTGTTTGTCGACGACGGCAGCACAGACGGGTCGCTGCAGACACTCGAGACTCTACAGGCGAACGACAAGCGCATTTCAATTATCCAACTGCGCCGCAATTTCGGCAAGGCTGCCGCATACAACGCCGGATTCGAGCACACGAGCGGCGATATCGTAATCACGATGGACACCGACCTGCAGGACGATCCGGATGAAATACCCCTGTTCATCGAGCAAATCGACCGCGGTTTCGACATGGTCTGCGGCTGGAAACACAAGGGCAAGGGCTCGATGGAAAAATCCCTGCCGTCGAAATTATTCAATCGTGTAGTCCGCGCAGTCACAGGTATTTCGCTGCACGATTTCAATTGCCCGTTCAAGGCCTATCGCCGCGAGGTGCTGGATGAAATCGACGTGTACGGCGAGCTGCACCGCTACATACCGGTGCTGGCAGTATCGCGCGGCTTCACAATCACCGAGGTAAAAATAAAGAATATGCCGCGCACTTGCGGTGAGTCGAAGTACGGATTTGAACGGTATATGCGCGGCATGCTCGATCTGCTGACAGTGCTGTTCATCACGCGATTCGCGAAACGCCCGCTGCATTTTCTGGGCCTCGCCGGTCTGGTTTTCTGCTCCACAGGCTTTGCCATCCTGTCGTTCCTGCTCGGTGCGCACGTGCTCTACAATTTTGATGTTCTGGCCGACCCCACCTGGAACATTCACAACCGCCCTCTGCTGACTCTGGGGCTGTTGCTGCTGATTATGGGTGCACAATTTTTCTCGATCGGCCTGTTAGCTGAGCTGCTGATCACCATGAACGCGACCAGCGGCAACGGATATTCCGTCAAGAAGATCAGGAAACGCTCCTGATGCCGATGCCCGCGCGCCCCCTGCGAATTGCTGTCATCGGGCTCACCCATCCATTCCGCGGCGGCATTGCACATTACACCACCGTGCTATGCCGGGCCCTGGGGGCCAAGCACACGACCCAGCTGTTTGCCCTCAAGCGCCAGTATCCCGGGATGCTGTTTCCGGGGTCAACGCAACTGGACAATTCCGACCGTCCGATCGAAATCGATCACCAGCCTTGCCTCGATTCACTCAACCCTTTTTCGTGGTTTGGAACGTATCGCCGCATCCGGGAGTTCCAGCCGGACCTCCTGTTGATCTCCTGGTGGCATCCGTTTTTGGCGCCGGCTTTTGGCAGTGTGGCCCGGCTCTGCCGGCGATTCGCCCGCATCCCCGTTTGTTTTCTGTGCCACAACGCACTACCGCACGAGCGATCGTGGATCGATAACGTGCTGCTGCGTTACGCTTACAGCACTGCTGCCGCTTTCATCGCCCATTCCCAGGAAGACGCCGACAATCTGCAACTCTTCCGACCAGACGCCTATGTTCGAAAGAATCCCCATCCGGCATATGACGAATTCGGCGCCGATACCGCTCCGACGCAGGCTGCGGCACGCGAAGAACTGGGCCTGACAGGCAAGCGTGTCCTGCTGTTCTTCGGCTTTATCAGAGCCTACAAGGGGTTGCAATACCTGCTCGAAGCTATCGAGAAACTTCCGGCGACGGATGCCTATCACTTACTGGTCGTCGGCGAATTCTACGAGCCGTCGTCCGACTATCCGGCTCTCGCCGGGCTGGTGTCGGAGAATCGCCTGACACTGGTCGACCGTTATGTCGCCAACGAGGAGGTGCCGAAGTTTTTCGCGGCAGCCGACCTGCTAGTGGTCCCCTACGTGACGGCAACCCAGAGCGGGGTGATCCAGATCGCGTACAGCTTCGATGTCCCGGTAATCGCCACGCGTGTCGGCGGCCTGCCGGAAGTTGTCGACGACGGCGCCACGGGCTTTTTGGTACCGCCACGAAGCAGCGATGCACTGGTGACGGCGATTCAGGAGTATTACGCGGCGGACCCAGCAACGTTCCGCCGCGGTATCGAGACAGCCCGCCACCTGTACTCGTGGGATCGCATGGTATCAACCGTCGAGGCAGTCGCCGAAGCGGTTCAGAACCCGCCCCCTTAGCCCTCCCAGATGGGATATCCAGGCGCTGTCAATGCCCGGCTATTCGAGTGAACGCAACGCCGCGCCCAGCATCGGGAACGAACGAAATTTTCTATCGAAGCCGTTTACCAAGAACGAAATGGTGGAAAAGATATACGGTGTCCTCTATGAACAGACGCCGGTCCTGCCTTGAAGGTTCGTGAATTTTGCCGTATAATATCATGTTTCGTTTCGTCACTTCACTCTTCGACCCTTGAGAGATGTGCCTAAGTTTCCGGCAGTCTGAAACTGCCACAGTTCCCCGGTTCACCAGTGATCACTGGACCCGCGTATGTGTCGATATCACCTCCCGGTATGCGCTTTCCTATTGCTGATAGCCAACCGCCTGCCTGGAGCATCGCCGCAGGTGCAGAGCATGACGATCAACACACCGTCAGCAGAACGCACGGTGATGGTTAGCTATGATCTCGAGGCAGACAATGCCGCCGAAATTATTGTGGAATACACTGACGACAGCAGCGTATGGAACACGGTGGCAGCGGACCGCCTGACTGGGGATTTCGGACTTGGCATCGCACCCGGCACCGGCCATTCGATCACCTGGGACTACTCAGACACATTCGACGGCGAAGAACCAACGCTGATCAGCCTGCGCTTAACCGCCGACGATGGTAATCTCGTAGTCGTCCTGCCCGGTGCCGTCGAAATTGTCTTCCGAAAAATTGAAGCGGGTACATTCACACAAGGCTCGCCAGAGTTGGAACCGGGGCATGAGGCCGCCGAATCGCCACAGCGCGCAGTGACTGTAAGCGAGGATTTTTATATGAGCATCTTCGAGATAACACAGGAACAATGGCTCGCGCTCACGGCACCGGATTTCGATCCATTGACTTGCGGGCAATTCAAAGACGACGACAATCCGGGCGCCTGGTGGGGCGACTGCCAGCGGCCGGTCCAATTCGTCACCTGGGAGGATCTCATGGGGCCGGACGGGGACGGGGACGGCTATATTTCCCGACTGAACGACGAGAATCAGGGCACCTACAGTCTACCGACCGAGGCGCAGTGGGAATACGCCTGCCGTGCAGGCACGACAAGCGGCTTCAGCAACGGCACCGACCCGGCCGTCACCGGCGACAGCCCCGACGCCAATCTCGACCCGATCGGCTGGTATCGCAGTAATACGGCTTCGCCGCATCCGCTACCCTCTCAGCCGCAGCCGGTAGGTACCCGGGCCGCGAACGCCTGGGGACTCTACGATATGCACGGCAACGTTTCGGAATGGTGCAGCGATCGCTATGGCCCGTATGACGCCGGCGCCCAGGTTGACCCCACCGGACCGGAGACCGGGGACAACCGGGTTATTCGCGGCGGTGGGTATTCCGACACCAGCGACAACTGCCGTTCGGCCTGGCGACTCGGCCTAGATTCGAGCACAGAAAACGGTGTGATTGGATTTCGCGTCGCCGGCCAGGGGACGCCGGAACTGGGCATTGCGGACTCCGCAGACTTCAGCGTGGATGGGAGATATTTTCTGGCCGTGCTCAGCGAGTACGACCGTAACGTCGAGCTCGGCGATCCGCAGTTTGAAACGCGCCACCACGCCGGTGCCGTTGCGACGTGGACTGTGACAAGCCCTGTTGCCGTTGCTTCGGGCGTACAATACCTGGCAACGCCCGCAACGGACGACGTCGTCATGAACGGCGACACGACAGTCGCAGTGACGTGGATGACGCAGTATCGTGTGCAGGTGGATACCGTGCTGAGCGGCAGCACCAATGTCACGGACGCCTGGTTCGATGCCGGCGATGCTGTGGCGATCACGGCGGCGGCAGCGCCGGAATACAGATTCGATCATTGGGTTTTCGATGGCGATGCTGCCAACCCGATCACCGAGAATCCGTTGCTTTTCAATGCGGCAGCCCCGGCCAATATCACTGCCGTATTCGATTTCGATGAAACGATCGATGTCGATGGGGACGATCTGCCGGACGCCTGGGAACGGTTATTCTTCGACCTCGATGATTTATCCGTGACGGCGGCGGACGATGATCCGGACGGTGACGGGTTGAGTAATGCTGTCGAATTC
>Ga0302139_10001061_pt1 | contig 13250 bp, 8 predicted proteins | sample CBN3_331_MG_FD_203104 | JGI IMG/M metagenome (GOLD analysis project Ga0302139, IMG submission 203104) | Marine microbial communities from Western Arctic Ocean, Canada - CBN3_33.1 | ecosystem: Environmental > Aquatic > Marine > Oceanic | place: Canada: Western Arctic Ocean | collected 2017-09-15 | reverse complement strand
GCCCTGCTGATCAATGCCCAGGCCTCTCCATGCTCCAAAGATCTCACCTCGGCCCGAGCCGATGGTAAGGGTGTTGGTAATGCCTGACTTGAGGGCGGAGATGCCCAGCTCAAGTAAAGAATCATGCCAGTCAGTTTCAAATTCGGGATTGGTAAATTTTTCTCCGTACTGAGGGGCGAACTTCTTGAGATGATCGGAAATGTCGGCAAGTTTTGCTCGCAGACCATTCATGTCACGAAAACCATCGACGTAACCACTGTAACGCTCTTTTTCATCCTCGGGTAGTCCGCGAGAATTTTGCAGAGCGATTCTCTCTACCGACCGTAGCACGTTCGAGCGAGCCTCGTAACGTTCTCTTACCTCGCCGGTAGATATGCTACCGAAGAGAGATTGGTACAGATCCTGCGGATTCGAATGCATGAAAATCGGTTTTCCGGGACCCGTTGCTGAAAGGGTAGCCAGGGTCGGTCTTGATTTCATGTTGGGGAGTGAATCCATCCCGATGCAGAGGTGAGGTAAAATGGTTTCCGGTAAATGCTGACTGATTACATGATCGATAGTGGGGCCTCGGGGAGGACTTCCTATGCCGCCACGGTATCCACCGAGGGCACCAAAAAAGGCACTGTGACTCGGGCTAGTGTGCAGGCCATGGAGGCCATTGATGATGTGAATCCTGTCTTTAAGAGGTTCAAGTGCCTTAATGGGTTCTTCGAACTCAAAACTATCGAGTGATGCGGCCTCTTTCAGATTCTTGGGAATTGCGGTGTAAGGATCAAATCCTTGATTTTGTAAAAAGAAAATGACCCGCTTAAGTTTCTTCTTGCTGGGTGCTGCTTGAGTTAGTCCTGGGAATAGAGGAGCTGTAACAGCTGTAGCAGCCATTCCCTGAAACATTTTTCTTCTATTAATCATGAGCCTTAATTATACTTTTAGACACTTCGTTTGTCGAACCTATTAATTATTTACCCTGCCTTTATGGGATACAATTCTTGAGCCGCTCTAAGCTTTTATGCCCTATCAGAGTATTGCGTGGTCTGTATTCTGCCTCTATCTTTTAGTTAACCGCATTCTATTGATGAAAACTGCAATTATCCTTCTGGTTGGACTAAGCTTTAATCTAGTTCCTGAAACTCATGCCCAGCTACGTGATGGCAAGCCAACTGAAATGCGTGTGACACACGGGCCAATGCTCGGACGACCCGCACCCGATTCCATGAGCCTGTGGGTTCGCACCGAACGGCCAGGCAAAGTGAGGGTTCTTTACGGTACCAAGAAAAGGATATTCACGCATGAAGCATCGGTTGAGACGACGGATATTTCTCGTGATAACACAGCTATTATTACGATCGATAAGCTCAAACCCAATACGCGTTATTACTACCGTATCGCTGATCATCAGTTGGAGGGTTCTTTCCGGACCATGCCGAGCGCAGTCGACTTCAAGAATCCGAAGGGTAACCCCGAGGGGCTCTTTAATTTTAAATTCGAATTTGCCTGTGGAAATAACCAAGGCGGCGGCGGTGACGGTGCAGGCCCGACTGTGCCTGTTTTTGAAACGTTGAATGCCAAAGTGCGCGATAACATTAATTTCGCTATTCTCAATGGTGATTGGCTCTATGAACAGCGCCGCGATTATCCTCCAAAAGATTGGCTACGCCAGGTTGGTCTCGACACAATGCTAGAGGCGCCACGCGTTGTTCAAAAGGCGCCGACGCTGGTCGGTGTTTGGGAAAATTATAAAACCTATCTCGCTCGTGGTCGCAACTTGAGTGAATGGCATCGCCATGTGCCCTCCTTCTACACCGCAGATGACCACGAACTGATAAATGACATTTATGGAGCAGGTGAAGCGGGCTATGTTAATCGTCGTGCTGTCTTTCGGGACATTGCTACTAAAGCGTGGTTCGACTACCTCGCGTGGGCCAATCCCGTGCAACATAATGCGCCCTCCTGGTTCGGTACTGGCACGTTCAAGAAAGGCAGCGATGTTATTGAGGATCCGGAGGCGGATTTTACAAAATTAAACTTTAAGGAAATGGGAAACCTACATGTGCACTGGGGCACTCCCACGGCCGGTGTTCCTGAGGCCAAGTTTGATAGTGAACCGGGCGATCCGAATTCAGCAGTGTATGATATCGTAGAGGTACTCAGTCCCTCAAAGGTGCGCATCGATCCTCCGGCCAAGGCTGATGGCAATGCGAGCTATTCAATTGGCCGCCGCTGTTACGGCAAGTTCACTGTGTCTAATTGCGATTTTTTCCTTCTCGATACTCGTTCACATCGCAATCTTCATAATGTGGACAAACCAGCCAACCCCAAGGCCACGATGTTAGGCAAGCAACAGCTGAAATGGCTTAAGGACGGTATCAGCAAGAGTGAGGCGGATTTTATCTTTATAGTTTCCTCAGTAAACTTCATGGTGCCACACGTGGGCAGTGGGGGAGGAGATGATAAACAGCTCACCATCAAGAAGGATGATGCGTGGACGGTATTCTTGAAGGAACGTGAGGAGCTAATCGATTTTTGGGACAAGCTCGACAAGGGGGTCTTTGTGCTTACCGGTGATCTGCACAACAGCTTCGCTATTAAAATCACTGATAACGTCTATGAATTTGCAAGTGGCCCACACAACTCCATTAATCATGCGCCTATGAAGGATGAAGGTGGGCGACCAATTAACGGCAGGTTCAAGTACGGTCCACGCGCCTGCGATATCCGCTGGAGCAGCTATGCGATGGTGGACATTCCAAGAGCTAATCGTACCTTCCCTCATTACTGCGTAGTCCAAGTCAATAACGTCTTCAATAATCCTGTAGAGAGGAATGGCGAGCGCTGGTTTGCCTTCCCTCATCCGCAGGTGATCTTCCAGTTCCACGATGCTTACACCGGCGCCTTGCGCTATTCCGAAACGTACGTGCTTGGGATGCACTGATGTCGAATCTTCTCAAAAGCAACTGTGCTCGTAAACGCAATGGCTAAACTCACATTTCTCAAAACACGAATTTCCATTTCCTTCGCCTTATTTGCTGCCCTGCTGACCGATATCGACGCGGCAACGGACGAAGGAGCGGAAGGCGCCCTGCTCGAAACACACGCCAGCCTGAAAGCGCCTCCGGCTGGAGCTGTCGAGTTGATGGCTGGCAAGTATCAGAGCGTGATGCTGGGGAAGCCCTTTCCCTTTCGGGTGTTTTCGCCACTCGCCCCGGAGTGGCCAGCACTGAAGGGCGAAGACCACATCGCTTCGGAAGGCATGCGCTTGGTGGTTTACGTGATGAACCTCGATGGCGTGCCGCGCCCGGGCACGGCCACCGACCGTGCTATCATCGAAGGTCTGATCGAAGATGGGTTCTTAGTGGTGGCGGTCGATTTCGACGGGGGTCGGATCAAAAAAGACCACCTGGAACTGCAGAAGGATATCAATGGCCTGTTCTGTGTGTTCGGAGGCGAGTGGCATGCGCAACAGAGTTACTTCACCGGGAACCGGAAAACACTTCTAGGTTACCCGGGTCCCAACGAGGGAGTGTCCTTCACGTCGTTCGCTTATCCCGGCGACCCGTCCAAACCGAGGGTGCCGGTGAACAGGGCCGGCATCTACGTCATCCCCTCCGGCTATACCGTCGAACCCCATCTCGTGTTCGAGGAGGGAATCGATGGGAAGGACGCACGAGGATTCAAACGGCACACGCTATTCATGGACGTCGTGTATCCCAAAGCGGCGCGCGAGGCCGACCGGGTGCCCCTTCTTCTCGAAGGCAGCTCGACCGCCACCGGAGAATTCGTCGTGAACGCCAACACACCCATTCTGTATTCGTGGCTGTTCAACGGCTACGCCTTTGCCTCAATGTGTTACGTGAAGCCGGAAGGTGACGACCGGATCCGGTCGCAGACCAAAGCCCTGCGTTACCTGCAATCCCAGAAGGGACGATTCTCGTTGTCCGGGAAGACCGGCACGGCGGGGATCTCAAAATCCTGTTCACGCTGTTATTCCGAGTCCAACCTCAAAGGGCGGGAGAAAAAGGCGACCGCCGAACTCCATCGGAACGAGCTCGGCCGGGTCGAAGTCTGCATGCCTGCGGTCGGCGGCTATTCCCAGTCGGTCTGGGAGAACCTGGACAAAAACTCGCCGGCGCTGGTCCTCTCCTGGTGTCATTTGAACAATCGAAAATACGCTGGCGGCCAGCATCACGCCATCCGTGAAGCTTACGGGAAGGCCGGTCTTGGCGACAAGTGCCTGTATTTTTCATCGCCCAAGGCCGGGCACGAGTACGACCTTTATCATTTGAATGAGATCATGGCGTTCTTCGACAAGTTCTGTAAGTAGAACGCGGGTATCATCGCTTGGCGGAATAGGTAGGGTCGGGCGCCATACATTGCCGGACGCGGGGCGAATCTCCCACGTGTTTCTAGCCGACATGAGTTGTCGGGCTCCAACCAGTCGCTTCTGGGTGCCAGTGATGAGAGAATTTCGTTAGAAAAGTGATGTGAAAGTTCGTTATAGAGTATAGAACTACTGATAAGGGAGAATCCATGAAGAACGAAATGATCAATTGTCGAAACATACTTCAACGGATGGCTGCCGGTACTGCGCTGGACGTCACTTTCTCCGCACCTGTTGCAGGTGGCGGCCAAGAATACGGCGGTGAATTGATCAAGCTTCCAGAGTGGTCGCTACAATAAAAATTTTCCAAATCAAACAACTCTATTTCCAAATTATATGAAAACGACTCAAACTCTTGCCATCCCCCTGATGATCGTCGCAGCGTTCGTCCTAGTTACTATTGCCGCTCCCAAAAAGGCCGCTCCCACAGCGGGCGCGATCCGCGTGCTTTTCCTCGGTCACGAGAGCGAACACCACAACAGCAATAAATTCTACCCGATGTTGGCCAAGGGGCTCGGGCGGGATGCCATCTACTTTGATTACGTCACAAACGTCGAGGAGGCGCTCGGCGACGCAGCGTATCTGAGCAAGTTCGATGCTTTGCTGCTGTATGCGAACCATGGAAAGATCACGCCCGAGCAGTGGAAAAACCTGAAGGGTTACGTCGAGGGCGGCGGCGGCTTTGTGCCGGTGCATTGCGCTAGCTGGTGTTTCGGCAACGAACCTGAGTTCGACCAGTTGGTCGGCGGCCGGTTCGACAGCCATAAGACCGGCACCTTCACCGCCAAAGTGGTCGACGCGAAGCACCCGGCAATGTCGGGCGTGAAGGCGTTCGAGGCTTGGGATGAAACCTACAAGCACAAGAACCACAACGAGAAAGACCGCAGCGTGCTCATGGTGCGCGAGATTGCGGAGAAGGATGACAATATCACTAAACCTGAGCCGTGGACTTGGGTTCGCACCCAAGGTAAGGGGCGCGTTTTCTACACCGCTTCGGGGCACGACGAGCGGGTGTGGAAGCAGCCAGCCTTCCACCAGTTGCTCAAGGCGGGGATCCTATGGTCAGTGGGCGATGCGAGGAAGCAGTCGTATAAAAAGTTTATCACTGACCGTGCGCCGCTGAAATATGAGAAGCGCGGCGACATCGCCAACTACGAGAATCGCCCCGAGCCCCTGCCGTACCAGTTCCCGCTCTCCGCGAAGGACAGCATGGATTACACCCAGGCGCCGGTCGGCTTCCGGCTGGAGTTGTTCGCCAGTGAGCCGGACATCATCAACCCGATAGGCCTCGCCTGGGACGAGCGCGGTCGCCTCTGGGCCGCCGAGACGGTCGACTACCCGAATGAAATGACGCCGGATCGGGTGGGTAACGACAAGATTAAAATCCTCGAGGACACCGACGGCGATGGCAAATGCGACAAGGTGACTGTGTTTGCCGAAGACCTGAACATCCCGACTTCGCTGACCTTTTCGCGCGGCGGGATCATCGTCGCCCACGTTCCCGATTTCCTGTTCCTGAAGGACACCGACGGTGACGACAAGGCGGATGTGCGCGAGGTAATTACAACCGGATGGGGAACCGGCGACACGCACGCGGGGCCGTCGAACCTGCGCTACGGATTCGACAACTGGATCTGGGGCACGGTCGGCTATTCGTCCTTCAACGGCATGGTCGGCGGCGAGAAAAAGGGCTTCGGATCCGGCGTGTTCCGCATGAAGCCGGACGGATCGCAGTTGGAATTCCTACATCAGTTCAACAACAACACCTGGGGTCTCGGCTTCAACTCGGCGGGCGATGTGTTCGGTTCGACCGCCAATAACAACCCAAGTTTCTTCTGTGGCATCCGCGCCACCGCCTACGGCGGAAAGAAGGGCATGAGCGCGAAAATGATCGCAACCGATCGCTCGTTTCACCCGATCACGCCCAACGTGCGTCAGGTGGACGCCTTCAACAACTATACTGCGGGCGCCGGCCAGACGGTGGCGACCTCGGCGGGTTTCCCGGAATCGTTCCGCGAACAGGTGGCGTTCATCAGTGGACCGACCGGGCATCTGCTGGGCAAATACAATCTCTCCCGCGACGGCTCGGGCTACAAGGCCAAGAACGATTATGCGTTCCTCGCTTCAGCCGACGAGTGGTTCTCGCCGGTGGCGGCCGAAGTCGGTCCGGACGGGAACCTGTGGGTCGCGGACTGGTACAACTTCATTATCCAGCACAACCCGACACCGAGCAAAGCGCGCGCAGGCTACGACGCGAAGCGCGGCAAGGGCAACGCGCACATCAACCCGAACCGCGATCGCGGCCACGGGCGAATCTACCGCGTGGTGTGGAACAAGGCGCCGGAGGCGAAGATTAAATCGTTGGCTGGCGCGAGCGACATACAGTTGGTGGCGGCGATGGATAGCGACAATCTGTTCTGGAGGCAGACGGCGCAACGGCTGTTGGTCGACGACGGCAAGAAGAGCGCGGCGGCAGCATTGAAAGCGAAGGTACAAACCGGCGGCGCCGGGGCGATCCAGGCGCTGTGGAGCTTACACGGACTCGGCGAGCTCGACAAAGAAACTCATCAGCTAGCCCTGTTGAGCAACGACCCTGCGCTGCGACGTAACGCAATCACCGCGCTGGGTAACGACGCTGCGGCGCTACAGCTGTTCTTCGACACGGCGGTGGTGCAGGACTCTGACCTGATCGTGCGCCTGGCCGCCTTTAACAAGATGGTGGAGTTTGAGGATAAGGAGACGGTCGCGCTGGCGGCGCAGAAGCTGATCACAGAGCCGGCCAATGCCGATGACATGTGGCTGTCGCAGAGCCTGCGCAACGCCGGTGCCAGCGCGGTGAAGAAAGGGCCTTCGACACTTGGTAAGGAGCTGATCTCTAACGGCTCGTTCGAAAACTTGGCTGGCGATATGCCTGCCGGATGGTCCGTCCGCACCTTTCGTGGAACGGCGCAACACCAGATGTCGGACATGGCCCGCACGGGTAAGCACTCGATCGAGATCTCCGCCGACAAGGCTGCCGAGTTGGGCGTCCATTTCGATGCCTCAGTGAATCGGAACGCGGAGTACGAACTCAGCGCCTGGATCAAGACACAAAATGTCGCAGGTGGAGGGCGCGGCGCACAGTTGTACATCAGTGGCCATCCCGACAGTCCGGGTTCCAAGGCCGTGAAAGGCACGAAAGATTGGACGCAGGTTAAAATGCGTTTCAACACGGGCTCGGCAAAGTCGATCAACATTAATTGCCTGCTCGGCGGCTGGGGCACCGCCACCGGCAAGGCGTGGTGGGACGACGTCAGTCTGCGCAAAGTCGAGTATGAAATCATCGCGGGCGACGAGCCCGAGGTAACCAAAGGCGATGTCGAGCGCGGTAAGAAAATTTTCATGACGCATCCGATCGCCGCTTGCACTCGCTGCCACGTCGTGAACGGCGTCGGCGGTCCGGTCGGTCCGGCTTTGGACACTATCGCAACGCGCAAGCAAGAGGACTATATCTTGCAAAGCCTGGTCGATCCGGGGGCGACAATCGCTGAGGGTTTCCAGGGTAAGGTGTCGCCGATGCCGCCGATGGGAGTGCTGTTGAAGCCGCAAGAGTTGGCCGACGTGATGGCCTACATCCTGACCCTGAAGTAAAGAAACCATCCAGCCCCGTGAACTCATCAAAGCAGCCGAGAGTATTAAACGAGATCAACTATGAATCGGTTACACGTGGAAAGCTCAACTGATTAGCAACCTTCGAGAGAAATACATGAAATTTCTTGTCAGTGTTTTTGTGACTGCTTTGTGTGGGGCTGCTGCTGCGAAAATGTTCGCAACGGGAATTTCAATAGCAAATAAGGTCAAAAAATCTGTCCAGATCCCCTGGTGCGGTAATCAATGAAAGGTAATTACGAGTCCCCAGCATCCCATCGCCCCCATTTTCCTGAAGAATCCCTGTCCAGATCCGCGAAAACGGAACTACTATTTCCCAACACAAAGAAACATACTATGAGAACTCGAACTCTTTCTCTCCCCCTGAATGCAGCCATCCTGACGGTTGCGATGCTGGCTTTTGAGCCGGTAGCGTTCGGGCAAAAGGGAGACCTCGGCGGCGATACCGAGACCAAAGAACTCAGTCTGGACCTTGGTAAGGGTGTCTCGATGAAGCTCGTGCTCATTCCAGCCGGCAAGTTCAAGATGGGCAACCACGACACTCCGGCGGGAACGGTCAAGAAGGTCGGGGGCTTCGAGAGAAACCTGATAGATGAGTACCCTGCCCATGAGGTGACGATCAGCAAACCCTTCTACATGGGCATCTACGAGGTGACGCAGGCCCAGTGGGGGACCATGATGGGCACTGAACCATGGATGACAGAGCAGGCCTTGCATTTCGGGCGATTGCAACCGAGACCAAAAGGCTTTGACGACTATCCCGTTGTCTTTGTGAGCTCTTATGATGCTATCGAGTTCTGCCGCAAGCTTTCGAAAAAGACCGGCATGACCGCTTCCCTCCCGACCGAAGCGCAATGGGAGTATGCCTGCCGCGCGGGAAGCTCCACGGCCTTTTCCTTCGGAGATGACCTGTCGAAACTCATCGGCCACGGCTGGTACGGCGGGCTAAAAGGGGGCCAGAAGGAAGACTACGCCCACCGTGTCGGTCAGCTGAAGCCCAACGCCTGGGGCTTGTATGACATGCACGGTAACGTCTGGGAATTTTGTAGTGACTGGTATGACAAGGACTACTACAGCAGGTCACCGAGAGTTGATCCGGAGAATACCACGAAAACCGACAAGCCATCGCTGCGCAGCGGGTCGTTTCATAGCGTTCCCACCGTGTCCCGCTCCGCACAACGCAACAGTTGGACAAGTCCCAAGACGGTCCGCTACAACTACGGTCTCCGGGTCATCGTTGCTGTCGACAAATAGGAAAAGGCCTCGGATGCACCGTATCTTCTACAGGGAAAAAATCATGGTTCGAATGTCTTACTCCGTGCTGCTTGCTCTTGTGCTTTTGACTTTGGTTTGCGGGTTCAGCAAGGCCGAGGATGAGCCAGTCGAATATGACCGAACAGCCGTTCTCGCGAAACTCGATGAAGCGGCTGCACAAACCGACGATCCCGAAGTCAAACGTGCCCTAAAAAAGATGACCGAATGCGCTGAGCGTGGCAATAAATTACTGACCCTCAGTGGCCTCCGAACGCTCCCGCCTGAGATTGGACAGCTCACAAACCTGACCGGGTTGACCCTCCATGACAACCAATTCACCACGCTTCCGCCCGAGATTTGTCAGCTCACGAACCTGACGCATCTGGGACTCAAGCGTAACCAATTCACCACGTTCCCGCCCGAGATTGCGAAGCTCACGAAGCTGAAGCATCTGGACCTCGGAGAAAACCAACTCACCACGATCCCGCCCGAGATTGGGCAACTCACAACGCTAACGCAGTTGACCTTCAGTGGGAACGATCTCTCGACGCTCCCGCCCGGGATTGGACAACTCACGAACCTGACGCATTTGAGGCTCTGGGACAACCAACTCTCGACGCTCCCCCCCGAGATCGGACAGCTCACGAACCTGACGAATTTGAGTCTCTGGGACAACCAACTTTCGACGCTCCCGACCGAGATTGAACAGCTCACGAACCTGACCGGGTTATCCCTCCATGACAACCAATTCACCACGCTTCCACCCGAGATTGGGAAACTCACGAAGCTGACGCATCTGGGGCTCGGAGAAAACCAATTCACCACGCTTCCGCCTGAGATTGGACAGCTCACGAACCTGACGTGGTTGTATCTCGAAGGTAACCAACTCACCACGTTTCCACCCGAGATTGGACAGCTCACGAACCTGACGGGGTTGACCCTCCATGGTATCCAATTCACCACGCTCCCGACCGAGATTGGGAAACTCACGAAGCTGATTTATCTGGGGCTCGGAGAAAACCAATTCACCACGCTCCCGCCTGAGATTGGACAGCTCGCGAACCTGACGTGGTTGTATCTCGAAGGTAACCAACTCACCACGCTTCCGCCCGAGATTGGGAAACTCACGAAGCTGACGGAGCTGCAAATCGGGAAAAACCCCCTGACCGACACAGACCTGGAACATTTGAAGTCGCTAAAAAGCTTAAAACGACTTAACGTTCGTGATACCAAGGTTACTAAGGCAGGCATCGAAGCCTTTAGAAAAGCGCTACCGAATTGTGAGATTAAGGTGCCAAGGCAATATCCGTGATTTGCGCTTAACTTAGTGCGATTCGGATTCCGGCTCAGGTGCGTTTCGATAGAAAGCCTGTCCAGATTCTCTATAAACGGAAGTGATGAGTTGACGATGAAAATCGCCCAACTAAAATTGAGAAATCTTCTCTATGGCAAAATTACAGAAAACCAACAATATGACACCAATGTATTCGAAACTCATTGCGGCCGCAGTTGCCATCGCATGTCTTGTCGTTTGCGGCGGGCTGTCGACGGTGTGCGCGGCGGACACAAAAGAGAAGAAGCAGCAGCTTGAGCCGCAATTCCGGCATCTGTTCCGAACGATGGGAGAGAAGAGCAGCACGAAGATCAAGCTGGTTTCCGGTCCTGAAGCCATCAACATGAGAAATGGCCGCGTTCCAGGTAAACGCTGGTTTGCCACTTCCGGTAAGTTTAAATTCAAATTGACCATCCAGGACGGGGTCGACCTGAAAGTCGAAAAACTGATTGAACGTCTTCAGAAACTTCCGCTGCCTTACGTCAGGGCCTATGAGGTCGTGTCGGATGAAAAAGAAGATGGTGTCGCGGTCTATAAAAGCCTGGGCGGAGCAACGGCCCATGGAGGGAAACAGTATATCAATATCATTCCTAGTGCTGGACCGATGGTCCTTGCTCACGAAGTAGGGCACACCTTGGAGCAAAAGGCCAGAGAGTCGGACCCCGAGATTCTCGACAAATGGGAGGCGGCTATCGAGGCCGACAAGGTATCTATCTCCAACTATGGCGACAAGGTGCGCCATGAAGATCTCGGCGAGTTTTCCAAGGTTTATGCGGCCTGTCTGGATGCTGGCGAAGCGCAACTGTCCAAACTCCGAAAACTTTCTCCCGCTCGGATGCAACTCTGGGAAAAAATCCTCAAAGGTCAGGATGTCACGACTGGAAAGTCGTCCGAAGATTCCGCCGCCGCCAGGCACCTTACATTGAATTTAGGTAAAGGTGTCTCGATGAAGCTCGTGCTCATTCCAGCCGGTACGTTCAAGATGGGCAACCACGACACCCCGGCGGAAACGGTCAAAAAGGTCGGAGGTTGGATGTCATGGCCAGGGCATCCGCACCATGGACGAACTGACCAAAGACAGATCGACGAGGAGCACCTAACAGATGAGTATCCTGTCCATGAGGTGACAATCAGCAAGCCCTTCTACATGGGCATCTACGAGGTGACGCAGGCCCAGTGGAAGGCCGTGATGGGTACTGAACCATGGATGACAGAGCAGGCCCTGGGGTTTGCGCGAATGCAACCGAGACCACAAGGCTTTGACGACTATCCCGTTGTCTGGGTGAGCTCTTATGATGCAATCGCGTTCTGCCGCAAGCTTTCGAAGAAGACCGGCAGGACCGCCTCCCTCCCGACCGAAGCGCAATGGGAGTATGCCTGCCGCGCGGGAAGCTCCACGGCCTTTTCCTTCGGAGATGAACTGTCGAAACTGAACGACAACGGCTGGTACGGCGGTCGAAGAAGGGACCCGAAGGGAGACTACGCCCACCGTGTCGGCCAGCTGAAACCCAACGCCTGGGGCTTGTATGACATGCACGGTAACGTCTGGGAATTTTGTAGTGACTGGTATGACAAGGACTACTACAGCAGGTCACCGAGAGTTGATCCGGAGAACACCACGGAAACCGACAAGCCATCGCTGCGCAGCGGGTCGTTTCATAGCGTTCCCACCGTGTCCCGCTCCGCACAGCGCAACAGCTGGACAGGTCCCAAGACGGTCCGCTACAACTACGGTTTCCGGGTCGTCGTTGCTGCCGACAAATCAGTGAACGGTGAACGGTGATTCCTCTCAACTCTAAACAAAGGCTAACAAATATGAATCAAACGACAAAATGGATCCTCGCTCTGTGTATGGCGATGCTGTGCGGACAGGCTGCCAACGCGGCGGGCGGCGAGTAAGCTTCTTGTCAAAGGATCGTTAATGGAATTCTATCTTGACGATATCCTGATCGAAAGCTTCGCACTGCCAGCCAATGCTACCGGCCGTATTGGACTGATCAACGCCGTGGAAACCATGGGCACACTGAAAGCTTGGAATTAGTTTCAAGCTCACTGTATAAGGCAGAAAATATTGTGGAGCGTACGCATAAATGCGCCGCTCAAAACCGACGTTCGGTTTGACTTCGGTCAAAATCCTCTGACTCGTAGCAACCAGTTTTTCATCTTTGGAGGGACAGCACCGCTGACTTCCTCCCTGGTTCGATGGTCCCAGTCCGCCGTGCTGTGATATTTCACGCTCTGTTGAAATTCCTTAATTGTAACGGCACTGGGCCTAGCAAAAGGATTCCCGCCCGAAACGCCTGCCTTCTCAAAGAGCCGATTCTTTTCGTCTCTCAAGGCCTTGCTGGCGGCCGCATAAGCCTCTCCAACCTGCGTGTAATCATTCTGGCCCCTCTGCTTGTCCTCGTGCCGCTTTCTCGCTGTGGTCAACACTCGCTGTTTTTCCCAAACCAACTTATCCAACTTCGAAAGCTCTGGATAGGTCCCTCTCAGCTGTTCGGTTAGATCGCTCAGTTCCCCCCTCAAGCGCCGGTGCTCGCTGTTCTTCCCGGCCAGGCCGACATGGTTCCCGCGCTCTGTTCTCTCAACTGTAAGACGCTGGTTCTCGACCCGACGCTGCGCGATGTCCGCTATCTG
>Ga0302139_10001060_pt1 | contig 13251 bp, 10 predicted proteins | sample CBN3_331_MG_FD_203104 | JGI IMG/M metagenome (GOLD analysis project Ga0302139, IMG submission 203104) | Marine microbial communities from Western Arctic Ocean, Canada - CBN3_33.1 | ecosystem: Environmental > Aquatic > Marine > Oceanic | place: Canada: Western Arctic Ocean | collected 2017-09-15 | reverse complement strand
TAGCCGACCTTATCCCGGCTGGCATGAGGCCTTCATGGCCGCCTCGGATCACTATGATCTCATTTTTGCCTGCATCAATGGCAATGACAACCTGCGCCACGATGAGGCGGTCGACCTCGCGCTGGCGCTGAACCCCGGTCTGATCGTGCCGATGCACTATGGAATGGACCCCGGTAACACGGTTGACCCGCAAATTTTCGTCGACGAAATCGAGGCGCGTGCGCCAGAGCAAGCGCATGATGTCCCCGATGTCGGGGCGCGGATTCTCATTGATTGAAGATGGATTGAGCGTAGGCATATCCTACAGGATTGCCCACATCAATGTAAGCCGTTTTCACAGGACAGGCGTGTAAAATCTCCAGCTGACGCAAGGCCTCCAACTCACCGAGATGGGCATGTTCGAAGAATTCGGCTGACCAGATGTAGCGGCCGATGATGCGGATTTCACCCTCCGGAAAGGGGGATGCCTTGTCCTTGTCAGCGAAGGCGAGGATTCGGTCCTCTTCGAGTTCGAGAACCCGACCCGTGTCGGTCAACATCTGACACCACGGTTCGCTCGCCTTTACCGTCGCCAACATCGTGCCGCCCGAGTGGCGTTGAAGCAGGGCGGAGGAGACGTTCAGGTCGGGCATCAGAACGTCTGGCAAAGCCACCAACACCGGCCCCTCCACCGCCGCACAGAGCACCGCATCGACGAGCCCATTGGCTTCGATTTGGTGGACGACCTCGACGTTCAGTTCAGCGCAGGCGGCATCGAGCGCTGGCTTGGCCGGCGACGAGACGGCGATGATCCGTTCAAGACCCGCCTGTTCCAGTTCGAAAACGGTGCGCTCAAGCATCGAGATCCCTCCAACCTCGATGAGTTCCTTGCAGCCGTCGACGGCCAAAGCAGCCATCCGCGTGCCGAGCCCGGCCGCGGGGATGACGGCGGTGGTGATTCGCCCCCTGTCCGCCATGCCACCCGTACGTGTCCGAGGGAAAAGAGATGACCCTGAACCTGAGTCGGTGACCATGCGGCGGGGTGCGGAGGCCATCTTCTGTGCGATTCCTGCGCGAATTGGGCTGCTCGGCAACCCTTCGGATGGCTACAATGGGCAGTGCATCTCCTCGCTATGCCGCAATTGGCGGGCAAAGTGTGCGCTGACGCCGCATGAAAACCGCTGGGACCCCTCCATCAAGATCGATTGTGCCGGTGAGATTCTGACCTTCGATTCGCTCGCTGCGCTCGCGGAAAACCCCGGTGACCTCAGCCATGGGGGACTTCCCAGGCTCGTCCTCGGTGCGCTCGTGCACTTTCAGGATGATTGTGTGGGCAGCGGATTTGCGATGGAGGCGAGCGGCTTCGAGATGGTGGTCAGTACCGACATTCCACGTCAGGTCGGCCTGGCCGGCTCGAGTGCTGTGACGACCTCTGTCATTCGCTGCCTGTTGACACACCATGGGTTGGGGACCGCATTGCCGCCTCACGCCGTGGCTGACATGGCGCTCAAAGTCGAGACCGATCGCTTGGAGATTCACGGCGGGCTGCAGGATCGACTTCCGCAGGCGTACAATCGGATGCTCCACATGGATTTCCGTGAGGAATTGATGGATGGCCGCGGCTGGGGCGCCTATTCGCACCTCGATGAAGGCCTCTTGCCCGAGATGTGGATCGCCCACGCCGAAATGGGCGAAGAATCGGGCCGGGTACACGCCGAATTGCCGGCCCGATGGGAGGCTCAAGAACCGGTCATGGTTCGCGTCATCCGGGACCTTGCTTGGTGCAGTCACCGCGGCAAAGAGGCGCTCGAGGCCGGCGACTTCACCACCCTGGCCGAACAGATTGACCGAAATTTTGACCTGCGCACCGAATTGTTCGGCGAGGCCGCCCTCGGTCAGAATCTCACCATGGTTCGCCTCGCCCGCGAACTCGGTTCTTGCGCCAAGCAGCCGGGGTCTGGAGGCGCCATCATCGGCATCATCCCCGACGAGGACTTCATGGAGCGCGCAAAACCCGCATTCGCCGAGCACGGCTGGACGCTGGTGCGGCTGGAGATGTGAGTTTGAGCGACGACCGCATGCGTATCGGCTACGTCCACGGCTCGCCCCTGTTTGACAAATTCGAGTCAAAATACGACAATCCCACCCACCTGAGAGAACGGGGTTTCACCGATGTCGTGGTCGCTGACCAACTGAGTGGGGGTCTGCATGCGGAGCCAGGGGCGTTGAGAGCCCAGATCGAATCCTGTTCAGATGCCGGCTTGAATGTCTGGCTGATGGATGACCTGTTCACCCTCTCCGCCGATTCCAATGCCGGTTGCCCCGGGTTGGAAGCCTCTTGGGATGAGTCTGCGGACTCCATTCGCGCCTGTCTAGAGGAACATCCCGATGTTCGTGGGATGGTCTTTCGATTTGGGGAGACTTTCACCCATCCGTCGAGTGATTTCAAACGATACGATCTGATTCGCTGCGACTGCATCGATTGTTCCCACATCGATGGCATCACCCGCCGACGGCGGGTGATCGAATTACTCGAGAGCGTGGTCTGCCGCGAGATGGGAAAGCGTTGCATCCTGCGCCTGTGGGATCTCGGTGAGGACGGTGTCCATGCCGACCGCACCATGCAGGCACGTGTCCTCTCCAAATGGGGCGGCGACCCGCGCTTCATGGTCAGTGTCAAGCACTCCCAGACCGATTATTGGCGCCATCAACCGTGGAATCCATCCATCGATCTGGAAGGCCCGGCGCGCATCGTCGAATTTCAATGCGAGCGCGAGTACGAATTCATCGGCATGCTGCCGAATTGGCAGGGCCTTGAATGGAGTCAGGGCCCGGTCGAGTGCGGAGAGGCGGGCTGGACGGGCCTTGCCAACAAGCGCCCGCCCGACTGGGCGGGCGTCTGGGTATTGCCGCTCGGCGGCGGTTGGGCCAAGCGCCATGCACAATCGACTCTGTGGGCCGACATGAACGTCCACGCCATCCTCGCGCTATGCACCGATCCGATGGCGGACGCCGATGATATCCTCCACCAATTCATGGCCGATGAATCGCTTCCAAAAGAAGGGCATGCGCTGCTGCGAAAGAGTGCGGAGCTCATCCTTCGGCTGCGCTATTTGGATGTCTGGCGGCTCATCGCCGATCAGCGTTGGATGCCGGCTGAAAACTGGTTCCGCGACGACAATTTCGTTCCCGGTGCCTGCGCCAGTATCGCCAATACCGTCACCGAGCAGGGCCTGGCCGACTTGTTGCGGACCGAGCGCGCCCTCGCTTCGGCCATGGCGCGAACCCATCGGATGGAAGCCGAAGAAATCGAATGGGGGCCGCATGCGGATTTCATCCTCGAATCCTATCGATGGGCCGCAACCTTTGCCAAATGGACTGAGAATGTCTGGGATGCCCTCCTTCGCGCCGCACCGCTCAAGCGGGATGAGGCCAAACTCATCCTCCTCGAAGCCGCCCCTCCATCACCCCTATCCGTGATGGACTGAAGGGAGGACAGCATGGAGCACGCCCTGTTCACCCGTCTGTGGCAAGAGGTCGACTTCGACGACCATCCCCCCAGCGGCGGTCATGGACCCGAACCCGAAGGTGAACTTCGCTTCACCTCAACACCGCGTTGCCTTCGGGTGGAGGATGATCGCCTTTCCTTTCTTCTCGGTGAGGGTGAAGATGCAGATTCTGTCCACCGTTGGTGTGCAACTTCCGTGAAACTGAATGAGGGTCCAGATCGATTGGGTGAGCACCGCTGGAGCCTTGCACCAAACAATGTCGATGCAGACCTCGGCGACTGGATTTCGGTGCATCTTTCCGTCGAGGAGAGAGGCGGGACCTCGGTCGAGCCGGAACGGACACTTCTGAGTCGAATCAGAGAGACTTTGCAACCGCTATTGCCCGATTGGACCTGGCATCTCGAGGTCGACAACAAGGCCGACCGCATGGGTTGGTATGTGCGCGCGCCGGCGGCTTGGACCAGCCTGTTCACGATTTTCGTCGGGCTCGGATGGAACGACCGTGAGGAGAAGCGCGGCTTCCTCCTGTTCGAGCGCGCGCCGCCCGGTGAATTGGACCGACCCGATGAAGCCGAGCCGAATCGACTCGACGGGCTGCGTACCGTCGCCCTGTGCAATGCAGCCAGAGGCGGCTTGTCCCTGCTGGCTCAAGACATGCACTGGGCGGCGCATCCTCATCCCCATCCCTTGGACAACCTACCGGGAACCGTCCACTTGTGGCCACCCTCAATGGGTCGATGGCCGCTGCTGCTCGCCCGTTCAGATTCGACCGAGGATGTCGTCGAGTGGAGCGAGGCCATCGTCACGGCACTCCTGCCGGCAATTTCGACCCTGTCGACCAAGATTGAAGGGCTCAGCTGGCATTGACAACGAGCCCTTCGTCGTCGATTTCCCAGTCGATGAGGTCCCAACCGGCGGCCTCGCAGGCCGCCTTCGTCGCCTCGATGCCCATCGGCCCGGCGAGCAGTGCGACACAGCCACCGCCACCGGCCCCAAGCGCCTTCCATCCGACCACATCGCGGCTTGCCAACAGCGGGTCGACGACCTTGCGGAAGGGGTCGTGAAGAGCGGGGTCGAGCAGATCAACGCCTTTGCAGACATCGTTCAGTGCCTCGACCACCAGGTTGCGCCGGTCCTGGTCGAGGCCTTGGGCCATGGTGCGCGCGGCGAGCCGAATGGTCATCAGTCCGTTGATGATGTCCTCATCGCCGGCGGCGTAGCGCGCCCAGATGGCATCGTGCAGATCACCGGAGACGTGGGGGATGCCGCTGTTGGCGACGATGAGATGCTTGTGCAACCAAAACTTCGCCGACCGCGGCGGTTCGAAGGGCATTGGCTCGACATTGTCGCCGATGAATATCAGGTGATTGAAGCCGCCGTGCTTGGCTGCCCACTGGTCCTGTCGCCCGCCGGTATTGCCGAGCAGCGACTCGAATTGATAGGCGGCTTCCTCGGCATTCTCCGCCCCGTTGATGGCCGCCATCAGCGCGACATTGATCGCTCCGGTCGTGCCCAATCCACTGCCGACGGGTGCCTCGCAGGAATATTCGACTTTCAGGTGGCCTTGGTCGGAGATGGTGAGGATGGCGGAGGCGTGGATGTTGATGGCGACGTTGACCACCTCGCCCCCGTGATCGTGGGTATAGGGGGGGACATCGGTCCAGCCACCGGCGAGGTCGAGGCGGACGGGCGCGCGGGCTTCGATTCGCTTCACTCAGACCGCCTCGGACAGGTGGGCGATGGCATCGGCGATAATCGCTCTGGAGCGCTTGAGGACCGAGACCCGCCAACGATCGTTCGGTGGATTGAACGCGTCGAGCATCCGATGACGCTCCGGGGAACGCAGGAGACGGAGCGGAGGATTGCCGCTCCACTGGGTGAGCCGGTTCTCGGCGCGGGCGAGTTTCAGCAGTGGAATCGGCTTGATGGTGCCAAATTCCTGGGTTATGCTCGTCCAATTCTTGTCTGGGAATCGTGCCTCGATGCCGGATTGGATGCCCCCGCGGATGCGATAGGCAACGCTCTTCTCGGGGTCGAGAATCTGGATTCGCTTGCCATATCGCTGTTTGAGTTCGTTTTCGTCGACGCCCTCACCGACGAGGAGTGAATCGACGCCGAAAGGGCCGAGTCCCGTGTGGAAATCGATCCAGACGATGCGCTCGGCTGAGATGAGATTCCGCGTGCACCAATCGATGAAGTTCTGGCTCGAAAGTGCCAGTTCTGAACCGCCGTACTGCAGGGCTTTCGGCCGGTTGTATTGGCCCTCTTGCACAGCCTGTTTGGCCGGGGCGAATCCGAGTCGGAATGAGGCCCACATCGCCCTCAGCGTGAAGAATTCGCCTCCCCTTGGGCCGGATTTCGGATTGAGCAGTCCATCCAGTTTGGCGTAGAGTTCATTCTCGCCGCTGTAGCCCTCTCCCGGCGGGAGAAAATTGCGATTGAGGTCGGCATTGTCTTCGTTAACGCGGCGTAGCCAGGCCATGCCCCACGGATTGATGATGTGGGCGAAGGCGATGGCCGTGTCCTCGGGAAGGACGAGTTCGCCGCTCTCGAATCCCTCCATAATCCACAGGGCAGCCGCTGAGCCGGGGTGGCCCTCGACGCCGTGGACCCCAGAGGTGTGGAGCATCACTTTGGTTGCATCTCGCGGTCCGATCCAGACGAAATCTGTCGACAGGAATTCTTCCTGCGGCCCCCTCTCAAAAATCTTCACAGACTCGACATCGAGTTCCATCCGTTCGGCCAGGTCGAGGAACTTCTGCCGCGCAGTCACGTATTGCCGTGCGAACAGTCGGTCAGAGGCAAACTCAGGCATTTACCTCGCCTCAGTTGAAGCGCCAGGTGCCGATCGCCTTGGGTTGCAACTTGGCCGGCCAACCCGACTTCGAGATGCGCGGCTTGGTCGTCGCCTTCTCCAAGAGGTCACAACCTCGCACGTTGAAGAGCGGCAGGTCGGTCTCGACTCGTCCCTCCCAGACCTCGTCGGTCGGGTTGTAGAGTCGCAGAACGCTGCCGATGCCATCCGCCGCCGGCTTCAGGCAGGCGATGATCGGCATCGGGCCCGTGCCGACCAATCGCACCGGTTGCAGGCGCTTGCCACGGCTTCCGCTGGTGCAGACCTCGTCGAACTCTCCATCGAGTTGGGGTTTGGGTAGAACGGGAATCGCACCAGCCTTGCAGGCATAGGTCTCGGCGATCTGGTGGAGATTTGCCTCGGACCATTTGTCCTCATAGGCGAGCACGGCCCAGCGGGTCCAATGCGAGCCCTTGCACTGTGCACCGGGTGCTTCGAAGACGGGTCCGGCGCGGTTGCGTCGGCTGGCGAAGCCGTCCCGGGACAGGTGGCCGGTGGCGCGAAGTAGGGTGATGGCGAGGGTTGTTCCTCCCTCGCCCGTGATCGCCTCGTATTCGTTTGAACCGGGGCACAAAACCGCGACGCCGCCCTCTTTGTCTTCGGCCATCAAGAGATCGCTGAAGTGATGTGTCGGTACGTGGGGCTGTTCCCAATCCGAGTGGTGTGGCCAATTCGCGGGTCGCTCGATGATGTCGAATGCAGCGCCCGCATGGACGGTACTCGTCTCGACCCCCGTCGGCACATGGAGGCGGAGCCGATGGTCCTCTGAGGCATTGTCGACCCAGGTCTCGACCTCGACCATGGCATGTCCGCTGCGCAGCGTGATGTAGTGGTCCACCGTGTTCCACTCCAATTCTGATGAGCGCTTTTGGGTCGCATCATCGAATCGGGTGGGCAGGGCCCAAGCGATGTGGAGTCGGACGGTTGCCGACCAGTCATCCTGATTCTCAATCGTCAGGTAGACCTGGCGGTTGGCTTCATCCGAATCGGCGAATCGAGCATCGAGCGCACCGATGCGGGATGACATCTTCTCGCCCCGACCCTCGGCCTGGCCGACGGGGAATCCACCGGCCGACCAATCATAGGAATCTCCGGCGTCTTCAGCGTCTTCCAATCGACCGGCTCCGACGACGTGGCGACCCGTTCCGTGGTCCATCACATCGAATCGACCATCGGCGCGGAACAACACCCGAACCAGCCCATTGTCCATCCAATCGGTGCGGCCGAACTCTCCACCGAGGTTGACCGGTTCTCCGGGCAATGCATAGTTGCCACGACCGGGGAGGGCGTGGGCGACAGAGAGACCGGGGGGCAGTCGGTGAACGTGGATTTTGCCGACGATGCGGGGCAATTCGACATTGGCGACCCGGTCGTGGTGCACGTGCAGGTCCCATGACTTCGGTTGAATCGCCAAGCCGGAGGTGTGGATCAGGCAATCCCCACCGAATGTCGCCATCTCGATTTTCACCGGCAGACCGTGGTCGAGCCAGCAACGGAATTTGGGCACGGCCATATCGATCATCAAGGAGCCGGACCAGGCCTTGGCGAGCGGATTGTGGAGCAGCAGCGGAATCGCATCCCGGTCATCGTGGGAGAGGTCCATCTGGTCGCGCAATTCGGCCGTAAGATCATCTTCGAGCATCGCCGTGATCTGGTCGGCGTGCTTGAAGCGCACCTCCATGTCATCGTGGGTTTCATCGACGCTGCATCCGCAGATGTCATCGTGCGGATGGTTGCGCAATATCTCGCGCCAGGCGAGGTCGAGCCGGGGCCCTCGGAAGCGGCCGCCGTGGGCGAGGGATACCGCGGAAAGTTGCTCGACTCGGTCGCGCAATTGCCGCATGGAGTGGTCGTTGGCCCGCTTGAGATAGAGACGTGCACTGAAGACACCAGAGAGGATATTGCGATCCCAACCACTGTGCAATTCACCTTGATAATTGAACACCTTTTTCCGGCCGATATCGGCTCGCAGTGCTTCGATATAGGCGGGGAAGGAGGAGTGTTGGAATTTGATTCGACCGTTGAATTCCCGACACGCCTTGCCGATCAGCATCGGCAGCGTCGGTTGGGGGTGGGTATGGTCGCTACCCTGCCCGAAGAGCAGTACATTGGGCGTCCATCCCATCGCCTCGTGCTTGTCGAGCAGCCGCCCCATTCGACCCATCGCGGAGTCGACATCGACATCGAGTCCATCCTTTCGGTCCAGCGGCCGGTTCTCGAATCCCCAGGCCATCAGGCAGGGGTAATCGGGCACTTGTTGAACGGCGAGAACCTTGGATTTCCCATCGCTTGCGACCCAGTTGAAGACGCCGCCCGCCTCTTGGATCCACGGGCCCGCACCGCGGGTGAATAGGAAGGTGTCCAAACCTGCGCCCTTGAGGATCGCCGGGAGTTGAGCCACGTGGCCAAAGGGGTCTGGCACATAGCCGACCTCGGATCGTCCGCCCCAACGCGCCGCGGTCCGCGCACCCATCAGCAGGTTGCGGACCAGCGCTTCACCGCCGACGATGTATTCGTCGGGCAGCACGTACCAGGGACCGATGTTCAATCGGCCCTTCTCCACCAAGGCGGTGATGCGGTCTGCATTCTCGGGGCGCACCTCGAGATAATCTTCGAGAATGACCGTCTGTCCATCGAGCTCAAACGAGGGGTAAGCGGTTGGATTGTTCTCCATCAGATCGAGCAGATCATCGACCATTTCGATGAGCTTGTATCGGTACTTCTGGAAGGGCAGATACCAGGCCCTGTCCCAATGTGTATGCGGGACGATATGACCGACGAGCGGGGCATCTTTCAATCGGCCCGTGTTGGCTTTGCGGAGTTTGGGATAGCGACTGCCTTCGGCTGGCTCTGTGGGCAGATCTTCGATCTCAGGCAGGGGCTCCTCTTCCTCTTCGGGCTCGGGCTCCTCCCAGTTGTCCTCGACCACTTCGGCGGCCTCTTCCGCCTCGACTTCGGCTTCGGCTTCTTCCATAGCCAGATTCTCGGCGTCGACAATCTCCTCTTCCTCGGCGCCGGTCATGCGGGCCAGAGCGGCATCGAAGGTCGCCTCCTCGGCCACGGCCGTCGTGACGACTGGTTTGCGCTTTGGCGGGCCACCACTGGATGGGGGTCCCTTCGGCGGACCCGAGGGTGGACCCTTCGGTGGGCCTGCGGGCGGACCTGCGGGTGGGCCAGAATCGGGTGAAGATGGAGGCGGGGGAGAGGGCCCCGATGGCGGCGGTGAGGATGGCCCCTCCGAGGGTGGAGACGGGCCCTTCTTCGGTGGTCCACCCTTGGGTGACCGGCGTTTGGGAGGCCCACGCTTGGGCGGCGGACCGGGAGCCATGCCTGCGCTAAGGCTGCGACCGCCTATCAAAGTGGCTCTCCTGCAAGGAGAGAATCCAACATTGCATTTTCAAGGGCAATATCCGATTGAATGTCGCTCGGCGCGCCGGGATAGCGCAGGGCGGCAGCGATGCCGATGCGCAGTGCCGTCGCGGGCAAATCATGCTCTAGACACAGGTTGTGAGGTCCCACAAGGCGTTCCTTCGGCCCGAGTTTGCGAACCGGGTCTCGCGCATTTCGCTCGATCGGGTCTCGAATCGATGCGTCCTGATACTTCGCCAAGGCGCGATGGCACCAATCAATCTGATCAGCGCGGTCGAATCCGTAGGCCGCGACCAACGCTTCACTCGATTCGAGTCCAGCTCGCAGGGCCAATGCCGCAATGTCTGGGTCATTGGCCGCATCCGCAAGCCATTCGTATCCTTTCAGATGACCGATGTAGCAGACCATCGCATTGACGCAATTGTAGGTGAACAATTTCCGGGTCAACTCGCGCTCGAAATTCGCTTTGGGTTCAAACCCTTCAACGGTGAATTCAGTGAGCAATGCGTCGCCATCCAACGGCAGGGTCCAATGGTCCTGCACCTGCACGGTTGTGGGATGTTGGTCGGCTGTCGGTTCGATGCAGGAGCGCAGCACTTGGGCTTGGGAGATGCCGAGATGGGTGTCGATCAATGCCGCTTCATCCGCCAGAGCGCCATCGCACAGGGCCAGCCGAACGGCTTGGGCTGGATTCGGATGGTTCTCGGCCAGAATCAAATCCAGTTTGCCATCACTCAATCGCTGGCAGAGCGGCTCGCGAATGCGCTTCGCCCACGCTTCCAAATGGTTCGCTCCCATCGAGGTCAGGACGAGATCGGCGGTGTCCATCAATTCGAAGAGATCATCATCGATGTGGTGAAGCGTTTTGGATGTCAGAATTTCAGATTCTCCATTCATCAGATTGACCACGGTCCAACCGTTGGACAAGGCGTCCAACGTCGGTCGATGTGCATCGACCAGACTGAATTCCCACCCGCTTCGTGACAGCAATTGGCAGAGGAATCCACGCCCGACCTTGCCGGCGCCGAAGACCACGGCATGCGGTCGCTTCTGCGCCAGTCGGGCGACTCCGAGCGCGCTGACCTCGTTGCCCGCGCCGCGATCGACCGGTCGGGCAGCGACGATGGCAGGCACCTCGGCCAATCCACCGCCCATGAGAATCGGTGCCTCAGAGCCAAAGGGTCTGACCTGCTGTAAAATCGGTGTCAATTCATCCCATAGACTCTCGACGATGCGCCAGGTTTGCTGTTCCGAGGTGCACTCCGAAGGGTCCAACGCCCAACCGCCGACATGACTGGCCGAGGGGTTCAACCCCCGCTTTCCCGCAAGGTTTGGGTCGAAATCCGGGACGCCTTCCAGCGAGTCAGGACGGTCGGGCAATGCTTGGATGCCCGATGCGAGCAGGGTGGCTGCCCCACTGGAGGTTGCAGCGTACAACAGGGCGGGCAATCGGCCACAGGCGGGTAGGAAGGACAGACCCGTGCTTCGCGCATGGTCGACCAGCCCTTCACAATCGAGTGGAATCAGACCGAGATGCTCTGAGGTATTGGCCAGATTGAACACCTGTCCATCTGCAGGCCCAAGTCCAAGCACGCCCGCAGACAGGTCATCGCAGCCACAGATCACCTCGGTGCCGACGCTCAACCCGGACAGAGTCGCGCCGTTTGCCGTCACCCGTCCGATGACCGTCGCGGGATCGAAGAGTGGCGGCACGATTTCACCGAGACCGACCCAATCCTGCAAGTGTGAAGGCATCGTGCCATCCCGGTCGAGCAGGCCACGCATCGAACGCGCGTCGGAGGCGGGAATTCCGGTCAATTCGAAGTTCAGCCAATCCTTGATCTGTAGACTGGTCAGCCCTTCCCGTTGGGGATTGGAATCCGCCCACTGCTTCAGTCGACGCGGCAACCACGGCCCGGATGGATGCAGGATGGCGCCATCGCCCAAGACACACTCTTCGACCGTCAAAGGGTCCTGCCAGGTGCCGAGATGCCCCACTCGGACTCCGTTTTGGACGAGCAATGCCGAGGGTCCTTGTCCGGTGATACCGATGCGTTCGATCCGATGTGCATGGGGGTGAACCGCTGTGCGAACCGCGGGCCACGGTGATTCGATGTTGGTCGGGTGGGTGGAAATCGTCCAATCACCCTCGGGTGAGAGCAAGAGCAACTTGACCGCCGTGCTGCCGACATCGATGGCCAGCGTCAGCGAACCATCGCCCGGCGGTGCCTCCATGTTGAACGGGAGTCGGCCACCGGTTCTTGAATCGGTTCACTCCAGAGCCCAGGCGTGATCATTGCCCAGGGCAGCATGTTTGCAAAGAAAGCGAAGATTTCTCCTGAAAGAGGGAAATTTCCAATAGAAATGAACGTATCACGGAATATTACTGTTCACGGGGCCATTCGGTCGGTGACCAGCCGAGCACCGTCGTGCCGGGTGCAAGATCCAAGAAGCGATTCGGCGAGTCGGATTGGGCCGCGGTCAACAGATGCCCATCGAGTGAGGCGGTGACGGCAGCCTCGAAGAAGGCGCGAACATCCACAGCGAGAAAGGCCGTGGCCTGCAGTCGTCCACCACGCCGCCAATGCTCGGACTCGTCGGGAATCACCGTGCCGATGCGCACAGCGATCGTCTCCATGCCATGCACCCGCGCATGCATCTCGGCGAGGATTTCAGCATAGATTTTCGAGGCGCCATAGGTCGAGGTCGGCGCGACACCATGCTCGACTGAGATCAGTTGGCCATGCATCGGACCACCGGCCTCGAAGAGTGATTCCATGCCGACCACAGCGAGTCCCGAAGAGGCGACGATGACCCGGCGGAGCGAGACATTTCTGCAGCATCTGAACAGGGTGGTCGTGACCTCGATGTTGTTGCGCAGCATCGAATCATCTTCGTTCGACGGATTGGCATCCCCGGCGAGGTGGAGCAGGACATCCGCGCCCTCGAGAACGGCCGAGAGTGCCTCATCGGATGCCGTCGACAAATCCATCTCGATATCGACCCGCTCCCGGGCGTTTTCATCCTCGGTATTGCGCCCCGCTGCCAACCATTCTGCCAGCGGGCGGTCGACGCCAACGACCTCGAACCCGAGCGACGACAAATGGCTGTGAACGATGCCGCCGATGAGCCCGGCCACCCCTGTGATGACCACCCGCATGGGCCGAGGAAGAGGTGGAGGGGTCATGAGTCTGCCCGCAGAACGTGCGAAGTGATATGGTCGGAACTACGTTCCGAGGATGTATGGAACAGAACCGGGCCCTGCCCTCGCTTCTTGCGGTTCTCCTGTTGGTGAGTGGTAGTGCAGCCGTCTATCTCGGCAGTCAAGCCGCGCCCGCGGTCGATGAGAACAACTCGGACGACGAAATTCCAACCCCAGGCCCCACAACCGAGCCCGAACCGGAACCTGAACCCGAACCCCTCTGTCCAGCGGGTCAAATTCAGTATCTCTGGTCCTGCATCACACCGGTCACCAACCTTGCATACACGATTCCAGACGACGTTCGCGTCGGTGATTCGTTCTGGTTGACACCGACCTAT
>Ga0302139_10001033_pt1 | contig 13391 bp, 23 predicted proteins | sample CBN3_331_MG_FD_203104 | JGI IMG/M metagenome (GOLD analysis project Ga0302139, IMG submission 203104) | Marine microbial communities from Western Arctic Ocean, Canada - CBN3_33.1 | ecosystem: Environmental > Aquatic > Marine > Oceanic | place: Canada: Western Arctic Ocean | collected 2017-09-15 | reverse complement strand
CATTTTTGAATAAGGAGTATTCATAATGTTTGGAAATAAAAAGAAACCAAAAGTATTAGTAATAGGTGGTACAAGAGGAATAGGTAAAGAGATTGTTGATCACTTTGATGGCGACAGCATTAGTCGCCATGAGCCAGTAGATGGTGGATTTGATATACGGTCTGCGGAAGACCGTAAAACAATTGCAGAGATTAGTGGTACATATGATATATGTGTTAATCATGCATACTCTGGAACACACGGTATACCAGGTGCATCAGAATTAGCAGGACCTGCAGATGCTTGTCAAACCTTTATGTTAAAAGAATTATATGATAGATGGAAAGAAACAAACTGGAATGGTTATTTGTTTAATAGTAGTAGTGATGCAACTGCATTATATAGAATGAAGTCAGGAAAGGATATGATTTATAGTGCAATGAAAGCAGGCACAAATGCTATAAGTCATTATATTAGTAGAGATGTGCAAGAAGGTAATGTGCGTATGCGTTATACAAATATTGTATGGGGTATGCTTGATACAGAGAAATCCCGATCGAAGTCACATTACAATAATGGTGTAAGAGGTGAGGATATTTGTAAAGTCATAGAGACATTGTATTATTTGCCAGAGGATTGTTTGATCCCTGAATTTGTTATGGAAGCACGATGGCTCGACAACTAGGAGGAACCCATGCCATATATAAAACCTTTAATAACTGATCGCTGGATTGTATATAATGACATAGGCGATTATGCTGGTTTGCTTATTAAGAATAAAGAAGCATATGTATATTATAATAAACACACAGACGGATCGTCAATAGAAAAATTTCATTCTCATCAAATGTTGTGTGATTATTTTGGCGAAGACATTACTGACAATGAGATTCGTAAACGAAGTTCAAACAGTCAAGAAGGAATTACTAATAAAATTAGAGGATATCCTTTAAACTTTGAAACACCAATTATGGTAGATGATAGCTCTTTACCGCTTTTTAAGAAAAGCCGTACAAGTGATGTTATTTACTGTGCTGGTTTTTATTGTATTAAAGGGCCAGAGGGTTGGCGTAAAAGTTTTTGCCCTAAACGAAGTACACTTACTAGTTTAGCAGAATGGGAAGGACCATTTGCTACTGAATTAGAAATGGTTAGTGTGTTAAATATAAAGAAGAAAGAGAATGTTGGATAAATTTCATCATATTAGAAAATTAAATGGGTTGTATGATGTTGCAATCGAAAATCAAAATAATGAAATTCGACTTCATACAGCAGATATTGGACTTGTATTGTCTGATATTAATAAATTATTGTCGTTAGTTGTCAATGGGCAACTTAATCAACAAACAGTACAGAATATTACTGTTAACGAAGGAACTGCTGATGCAGGACACTTTTAAGAGAAAGAACATGTTAAAACAAAAGAAAAATTTTATTATTGCTTGCGCTATGCTATTTGCATCAAACGTATTTGCTACTAGTTCCCCGACAGATGACTGTGTACCACCAGGATGTGGTATGTCTGTTACTACAAATCAAAATGCATACATTGATATATATAAAAATGCAGTTAATTCAGTTGTAACTATTATTGTTGTAGCAGAAAACAGTGCTATTAAAGAGTTGTTAACTAATATACCAAAAGATTCTCCTTTTAATAAGTTATTTGAAGACGAAGACGAACAAATTACACCGAAAATGTATGGATCCGGCTCTGGTTTTATTGTTTCAGCTGATGGTATAGTGTATACTAATCATCATGTTATATCTGAGAAAGAAGCGAGTATGATAGTAACAGAGATACATATTCTATGGAAGAATGGTGAATCTCGCCAAGCAGAATTGGTAGCAAGTGATCCAGTTGCTGATTTTGCAATTTTACAAATTATACCTGATGAAGAAAATCCAAATGAAACATTTGAGTATGTTAAATTAGCAGATAGTGATAAAGTATTACCAGGGCAAATGGTAGCCGCAATTGGTAGTCCATTAGATCAGAGTTTTAGTATTACATCTGGTATTGTTAGTGCAATAAACAGAAAATCAAGAAAAGGGCGATGGGTTACATATATACAAACCGATACAGTAATTAATAAGGGCAACAGTGGTGGACCGTTATTTGATCTCAATGGTGATGTTATTGGTATGAATACTTTGTTAGTTAGTCCATCTGGTTATTACATAGGTATAGGTTATGCTGTGCCATCTAATTTAATGAAAGAAGTTGCATTGGTATTATTAGCAGAAGGCAAGTATATACGACCATGGATGGGTGCATCGTTATCTGTACCAACTGAAGAATTTAAATTGAAAATGGATATACCAGTTGATAAGCTTATTATTATACTTATGGAAATAGCAAATGACGGACCTAGTGAGAAATCTGGTTTAGAAAAATATGATGTTATAATGTCAGTTAATGGTAGTGAAATGGAACCAGATACATTTATTGAATTTTTGCAGAGTAGCAAGCCGGGTGATGTTGTAAAGCTGCAGGTACGTCGAATATTAGATTACGATGAAGGAACATATAAAGATTTGGAAGTAGATCTTATCGTTGGTAATATGCCTGCTAAGATAGAATAGTTATAAATATAAAAATGAAAGTAGAAATTTACAGTAAAGATTTTTGTGGATATTGCAACGCCGCGAAATCACTTTTTGAATCACATGGTATAAATTACTTAGAACACCGCATAGGCTACGATGGCATCACTAGAGAAACATTATTAGAAAAAGTTCCTGACGCCAGAACGGTGCCACAGATTTTTATTAATGATGAATTAATTGGTGGTTATACAGAACTTTCGACTTGGTTTAAAACATACGAATAATATCATATCAATCTCTCTTTAGGCTAATATTTAGATAAATATAGTATAGAAGAGGAATTATATGAGTCGACCTAAACCCGAAGTTCTGTTATCACATACAGATCAAGATACATATAAAAAAGAAGAAATCCTAAAGGCAGAAGCCATTTGGGCAGTTTTCTACGAAGGCCAACCAATTAATTTAAGGAACTCCAATTCATTGGTTGATTATCCTGGCCCAAAATATCGTAAAGTCTCATTTAGTAATCCTGGCCATGCACATAATTTGTCAGAGAAACTTAACGAGAAATTCCGCACAGATAAATTTCAAGTTTATCAATTGACAACTGGCGATGTCATCACAGAATAATGTTCATACATTTTTAGCAAGCAAGTTTATTGAAGAACAGCATCTTGAGCTGGAAATACAACAAAATGAGTTAACCTATGGTGTTATATATGCATTGCTTTTTGATAATATACGAATAAAGAAAGGTATACCATTTGGCTTACGATTAACTAAAGAAGGTTATAGTTGGTTAAAAAATCATTATGAAGTATATGAAGTAAAGTTAAATAAGAAAAGGCTCGTTGGTAAGCATATCCTATATTTAGACAAATACTTAGAATTTCCATATTATATAGTAGAAGCACCTAAAACCCCCAAAACCTGGTCAGCTAAGGTGTTACCCAAGCAAAATGTGAAATTATTGCTATTTGCTGGAAAAGACACCATAGAATTGAAGTTATTAGAGGGTAACATAGACAAGTGGGTAGAGAACCGTAAAACAGGCGAATTAATGAATATTAGCAAATCCTAATGGAAAAACCACCCCTTAACCTACCAAACGATGCGGTTTTTGTTGTAAAAACCCCACACTTTTAAAAAACGCCACTCTACGTACTAGAGTACCCCTTTTAGTACCCTTTTAAGATTGACAATATACAGTATTCGTGTATAATATATGTATAAACTAAGAAACTGGACATACGTTTGGACATAATTTTGCAACCTAGATTAGCACAGATATTGGAAGCACCATATCCGTCCAAATCTCATTTTCGCAGTATGCCTTACAGACCAGATGATGAAGAAATCACTTCGATATTCGGTGCAATCAATGATAGTATATTTGGTGGTATTTTACAACAGCCGCTAATACGGTTATCACGAGTGAAGAAAACATGGGGTTGGTGTCAAGGTGACTATGAAATGCGTGATGGGCATCACTGGCCTTGTACTAAAGAGATTATAATGTATCCAATGTATCCTGGTATTCATATGTTTGTAGCAACATTAGGACATGAAATGGTGCATCATTGGCAGTGGTCAATAAACTCAATAGAAAGACTTGCAATGGGCAAGAAGCCTCTTATGAGCCACGGACCTTCATTTTATCAATGGCGAACTGCGTTCGCTAATCGAGGACTTCCGTTAGGGAAGAATTATTAAGGTTGACAAATACCCAACCTGTTGTATAATGTATGTATAATGTTTAATCAACTTCTAACTTAACGGGGTAATTAAATTGGCAAGGCAAACTGCACCAGAAGTTCGTACAGTAAGAATCCGAGACGCTCGAGCGGAAATACTCCGAGCAATGCGCCGGCAACGTCCAGTATTTATTTGGGGCGGACCTGGCATAGGTAAATCAGAACTTATTGATCAGATCACCGATAGTATGGAAGGTTTTATGATTGATCTTCGACTGGCACTGATGGAGCCAACTGATTTGCGTGGCATGCCTTATTACAATAAGGAAGCCAACAACATGAGTTGGGCGGCACCAGTAGATCTTCCGACGGAAGAGTTTGCCAAACAGTATCCTATTGTTGTTCTCTTTTTGGATGAACTTAATAGTGCTCCGCCAAGTGTACAGGCCGCGGCGTATCAGTTGATTTTGAATCGTCGGGTTGGTACTTACAAGTTGCCTGCTAACGTTGTCGTAGTTGCCGCTGGTAACCGTGATACGGATAAGGGTGTTACTTATAAGATGCCAGCACCGCTTAAGAATCGTTTCCTTCATTTGCATTTAGCTGTTAATTTTGATGATTGGATGATGTGGGCAACAGAAAATCGAATTCATTCGGATGTGGTTGGTTACTTGGCTTTCGCAAAGGCTGACCTTTATGCTTTTGACCCGCGTAGTCCGGACCAGGCGTTTGCTACTCCTCGGACTTGGACTTTTGTAAGCGAACTCCTTGAGGATACTAACGAGGATGAAGCACTCTCTGAAAGTCAAATGACAGACCTAGTTGCTGGTACTGTTGGTGAGGGTATGGCAATTAAGTTTATGAACCACCGAGGCTTTGCTTCGCAATTACCCAACCCGTCAGATGTATTGTCTGGCAAAGTGACATCACTTAAGGTTAAAGAAGTGTCAGCACAGTACACGCTGACGGTGAACTTGTGCTACGAACTGGCAGAGGCTCACAAGGATATGAAGAAGTCGAAGCAGTTGGACAAGTGGCACAAGATGGCCGATTACTTCTTTGGTTTTATGATGGAAAACTTCCAGACTGAGATGGTTGTGTTGGGTGCGAAGATTGCCCTCAGTAATTACAACCTGCCATTTGATACCAAGAAGTTGAAAACCTTCAAGGAATTCTACGATCGCTACGGACAATTGATTATTGATGCTTAATATAGTGTTAAGATTGACAATATATACAATTCAGCGTATAATATATATATAAAATGAAAACTTACGATATAGAAAATTGCCCTCAACGCAAGCGACTAGTGTCTAGTCGGATTCGATTGCTTATTAACAAACCATGGTTTGGTAATATGATTACTCGTCTGCCGCTAATTGACGCAACTGATTTTGGTTGGTGTGAGACAGCGGCAACTGATGCTCGTCATATTTTTTACAATCGAGAGTTTATTGCAAAATTAAGAGATGGTGAAGTCGACTTCCTTTTTGGACACGAACTGTTGCATTGTGTTTTTGATCACTTAGGTCGTCGCAATGATCGAATTCCTTTGTTTTGGAATGTTGCCAACGATTATGTTGTTAATGACATCCTTGTTGAAGAGGGCGTAGGTGAACTTATTACTACAGTGAAAGCCTGTTATGATCGTAAGTATCACGACTGGGCATCAGAGGAAGTATACGACGATTTATTAGAGAATGCTGAAAAGGTTAGCATAGATGATTTGTTAGATCAGCATTTAGATATGTCTGGTGGTGAGAGTACTAACGAGGAAAGTAATGGTCAGGGTAAAGTTATGCAGAGCCAAGAGGGTGATGATGACACACCTGGTGCAAATGGTCCTCCTAAGTACAGTGAAGAAGAAAAGAAAAAGATTAAGGACGAGTTTAAGAACGCAATGATTCAGTCTGCTCAAGCCGCAGGTGCTGGTAATGTGCCCGCAGGCGTAAAGAGACTAATTAACGAATTAACGAACCCAACTATTGACTGGCGCGAACTTATTGACATTCAGATACAGAGCACAGTTAAAGACGACTACACATTTATGAAGCAGTCGCGTCGCAGTTGGCATTCGGATGCTATACTTCCAGGTATGAATTACGCAGACTCAATTGACATAGCAGTAGGACTTGATGCAAGTGGTAGCATCAGTAATGACATGTTGCGTGATATGCTTAGTGAAGTTAAAGGATGTATGACACAATACGATGATTTTACGATTACAGTATTTTCGTTCGATACTAAAGTATATGGACATAAAGTATTTAATCCGTGGAACATTGATGAGATTGATACATATGAAATCGAAGGCGGTGGTGGTACTGAGTTCGAAGTATGTTTTGATTTTATGAAAGAGAATGATATTAACCCTAAGAAGTTTATTATGTTCACAGATGGTTATCCGTGGGGTTCTTGGGGAGATGAAGATTACTGTGATACAATATTTGTTATCCACAGTTATCATAATAAGGATTTTGAGGCGCCCTTTGGACTCACTGCTCATTACGAGCCGTTCAAAGAGCAGTTGAGGCAGGCGGCTTAAGAAAGATTTCGCAACATGCGAAAAGGGAAGCCAGACCCTATCTGGTAAAACAAAAGGTAAATGTAAATGACAACTAAGACTGACAAGGTGCTATCAGCACTACAGGAAGGCCAGGAACTAACCGCCGCGCAGATCTCTGCACGATGGGGAGTCGGTAACCCAGGGTCCGTTGTACAGGCGCTTCGTTTCCGTGGTCACTCTGTTTATCTTAACACCCATACTGATACTAAAGGTCGTATGACTAAGAAGTATCGACTGGGTTCGCCAAGTCGCAGTGTGATTAGTGCTGGTTATAAGGCTATTGCAAGCGGTATGGTTGCGTAAGAGCAACAGGTAAAAACGCCGAGGGGGTTCAACTCCCCCCGGCAGTTTTACAATTTACAATACTTTGTGAGGTTTGAATAATATGTTAACATTAACAAAGAAAGAAAAGCTTTTGTTAGCAGTGCTATTAATAGCACTTGCTAGTATGGCCAGTGGTTGTGCTGGTACTTATACTAAAAAGGACACAGGCACAGCACTAGGTGCGTTAACAGGTGGTGCGTTAGCATACGGATTAGGAAAAGGTTCAAGTAATAAAAACATTTGGATGATTCTCGGTGTTGGTGCTGGTGCGTTGCTTGGCAACAATATTGGTGCCCAATTAGATGAGAAGGATCGTTTACTTGCTGGCCGGACAATACAACAGACATTGGAACTTGGACCAGATCGATCAATTGGTTCGTGGCAGAATCCTAATACAGGACATTCAGGTACAGTTACTCCTACAGCAACCCGTGTTGCTTCAACAGGACAGCCGTGTCGAGAGTTTATTACTACTGTAACAATTGGTGGTGTAGAACAACAAGGATACGGAACTGCGTGTCGTCAAGCAGACGGCGGTTGGAAAATCGTTCAGTAATATCCGTTAACAAGGAGTGAGAGATTTGGAGCGCCACATGGCGCTCTTTTTTTATTCTTTAATTTTTATGTTAATGTATCTATCTATTGTAGAGTTACATTCACTTGTAATATTAAGTATTGTTAAAAGAAAACCATTTAATGCTTCGCGGCCAGCAGTAGTATGTGAACCAGTAAATAAAGTTGTGCCCATGCCCATTATAGTTTCAAAATGTCTTATGGCTTGTTGATTAATAGCATTTACATCAGTTTCAAGTTCTTGTAACTTTTTTAATGCGGCTTTTTCATATTCCTCTAAAGTAAGATATCGGCCTTTAATTACTTCTCTTAATGTTGTTAGTTGTGCTCGAGCAGGATTTTCTGCATCTATATTAACAAGTACTGCATCTGTTATATTAATAAATTTAGCAATATGCATAATCGTTGCTTGGCATCGATTTACTTCGTTTAATATAAGCACATACCGTTGCTCTTCTGATGTAATAATAGGAAGAATTTTTCCCTCAACTGGTTTTGTTTCTTTTACATCAGGCTCACTATCATGATTTCTAGCCGTGCTAATATTGGACCCAGTTATAAATAGTAGTAGGATTAAAAACCCTATATAATTTTTTATTTTATACATGCATATACTCTTAAAAAGGTTGACAACCAACTATAATATGTCATATAATATATTAATAATGTTGTATAAGGTATTTAGTATCAAAAAATTAATTTAAGGAGATTTTTGTAATGGCAGAAAAAGGTATAACACAAAAAAAATCAGCAGAAGCAGAAGTTGCGGAACAACCGGCTGACACGCAAGACCCTGTTAATATAACAATTGCAGACTTGCAAGGGTTAGTCAATTTAATTGATGTGGCTAGTTCACGAGGCGCATTCAGAGGTCCAGAACTTGCAGCTGTAGGTACATTATATACTAAACTTGCAACATTTTTACAACAAATACTCGGTTCTCAGCAAGCGGAAGTCAATCCTGATTCGCCCGTTGCAGATGAAACTGATGCAAGTTAATAGGAGATAATTAACAAATGGCAATGACAAAACACGTAGGTAGATTAGTTTCTACCGGTAAAAAAGTAGCAGTAATTTTTCGTTATATGTACGACGATGAAGGTAAGGTAACTGATAAAACACATGCATTGGCGGTAGATACTGACGCATTACCAAATATGTGGGTAGATTCGTTTATGGATGCTGTTCTTAGTACTGAAGGACAAGATACTATAGATTTTTATGAAGTATGTATGAGGAAGACACTACCTGATGGTAGGTTTATTCTTCCTGCTCTTGTACAAGAAGGTCGTATGAGAAAAATTCGTACAAATGATATTATGATGGAACCTGATAAACAAGTTCGTATTACTTTAAGTGATTTAAATGAACAGCTTGCCCTGATTGATAAAGGCGAATCTGAACCATCTGGTAATTTGACATCAGCTGATGCAATTGAAATGGTAGATAACCGAGAAGCAACTGGTGCTAATAACACACTAGGGCAAACCGAACAAGAAACCAGAGCCTGGCAATTACGATCACAGGCTAATATGTTACGTACTGATGCTGAAAAAATGGAAGAAGAAGCACAGATGTTACATCCAGTAGATGTAGAAGCAAAACCAAAGCGCGGCCGACCTAAAAAGGTAGAAACTGCCGATGTCACAGGGTGACAAGTACGACTTTGGTAAATTTTTAGCAGAAATAGTTGCTAAACAAATACCAGTTAAATTTGTTTCCAGCGTTACTGTTATTTTTAAGAATGGTAAACGATCAAGGCTGACCAAAGAAGAATTAAGTTCGCCTTTACCGATTGAAGGTTCGTTATCATGGGGCAAAGTTGAAGAAGGATTTGAAGGAGTTCAAAATGTTGAGATACATATTGATCTTGATTCGTTAGGCGAGCACATTATAACGGAAACAGATTCTGTATTAGATAAACATTTTGATGATGAGGATGAAGAGTAATATAATTGTAATAATCATTTGTAGAAGTTAGTAATCTCCTAGGTAGGCCCCCGCAAGGGGGCCTACAATTACATGATTAGTCTAATATTAGCAACAGATATAAACGGTGGCATTGGCTATAAAAATAGATTACCATGGCCCTCATTAAAAAAGGACATGGAAAAGTTTAAGTCTCTTACCTCCAACAATATTTGTATTATGGGTAGTAACACTTGGAACAGTTTACCAAAGAAACCATTACCAAATAGGATTAATGTAGTACTTTCTTCTCATCATCCATCTAACTTTCCTGGTGCACAATTAGTTTTGAACAGTCCTATAAGCAATATTATACATATGCTAGAAAACGAATTTCCTAGTAAGGATATTTTTATTATAGGCGGAGCACAACTATATAAACAGTTTCGTCAATATGCTAATCGCATTTATCTTACATTCATTCAAGAAGCATATATGCATGATACCACTGTTATCTTTTCACAGTTGTTAAATAACTGTATGATTACAGAAGATGAACTAATAAATCAAAACAATGAAATATTTTATCATTTACAAGAGTACACTTGTAATGTAAGGACAGTAGTATAATGGAAGAATGGTTATATCAAGTAAGATTTACACTACTTCACGCAGACTATATGCCTCCAGAATTAATTACAGTACTTGAAGTATATAATGCAATACCTATATGTCAATACGATGCGTTTGCTAATTATTGTAGAGAAGCAGAGGAAAAAGGTGTAGAACATTATCCGTTATACAATTGGACTATAGACACTATTACTAATCCAGAAAAGAAAGAGAAGTATTCAAACGTTTATAGTGTGTATGTTGATAACAATGAGATATACGATAAAGAAATAGCAGACAAACTTGAACACGAACTAAAACAGTTTGATGAATTGGCAAGTGTAGACAAGTATGATACAAATCCTGCTAACAATCCTCAGCCACCTAAAAAGATGTGGAATGAGGGCAAAGAAGGCAATGATTCACAAGGCGGGTAAAGATATAGTTTATACTAGTGCCGAGGATGTTAGTTGTAAAGGGAGTACTGTTTTTGACGGTCATCCACTTGTTTATTATACATTTGGAGAATTTGGTCGTCTACCAGGAGCACCTAAGATTATTAAAGGACAACCAGAAGCAATTTGTGCTTATTGTGGTAGAAAATTTATATATGATAAAGATGCTGAAAATAAATCTAAATATCCGTAATGAGTGAAACTAAAATATATAAAAAAACTTATATTGTACAGGGAGGAAAGAGTGTAGGAGAACTTGGAAGTTCTACACAGGCTTCTGAAGCATGGTTTAGTAAACGACATATTAAAGTTCCTAATTCTAGAATAGGTTCAAAGTTACGTTCTGATTTTCCATTAGAACGTGTGTTTGCAGACAACCCAACTGCTGAGGAAAGAGCTAGAATTGTAATAAAAGAAAGTATTATAAAACGACTATGGAAGGAGTTTAAGAAAAATGGAAAATAAAAACAGAGATAAACCCAAGAAAGAAAAAAAGAAACCAAGGAAGCCAAAATAATGTGTCCAATTTGCTGGGTAAATGGCTTAATCGCCTTATTAATTAGTGTAGGTATATTATCTATAGATAGTCCTTACACACCTTACCTCATAGGTATAGCAGTAATTTTAACTGCATACTCAATGTGGAAGTTTTGGAAAGGATACAAGAAGTGGCAAAACTTTAGTGCAGAACAACGAACACGTAATTGGAAAACTATTAAACGATTTACACAAGGAATAATTGTAGGTGCTGTAATATCATCGGCTGTGTTTTATTCTTTACATTGGGATGCAATAAATTCGTATCATCACAATATGTCAGAAGAACATGCACACGAATGAACCAATATTTAGACGCCCTAAAAACAGTTCTTGACCACGGTATAGAAAAAGGAAATAGAACAGGTATTAAAACACGCAGTCTGTTTGGACATCAAATGCGTTTTAATTTAAGTGAAACATTTCCAGCAACAACTACAAAACGATTAGCATTTAAGTCTGTAGCAAGTGAACTTCTTTGGATGATAGAAGGTAGTAGCGATGAACGTAGGCTCGCAGAAATTTTACACGGTAATCGAGATCCAAAGAATAAAACAATATGGACTGCCAATGCTGAAGCAGAATATTGGAAATCAAAAGCCAGTCGGCCTGGCGATTTAGGTCGTGTGTATGGCGTACAATGGAGACATTGGCAGACTCGATCAATGAACAAAGGGATTATATTTGAAATTGATCAACTAGCAATGTTAATTGCAAGCATTCAAGAGGATCCAGAAAGCCGTAGGCATATACTTACTGCATGGAACCCAGCTGAGTTAGACCAAATGGCATTACCACCGTGTCATATGACAGCACAATTTTATGTAGTAAATAAGCAACTCAGTTGCCAATTATATCAGCGGTCGTGTGATCTTTTCCTTGGCGTTCCATTTAATATAGCAAGTTATAGTTTATTAACCTGTATGATAGCACAAGTATGTAATCTAAAGCCTCGTGAATTTATATGGACTGGTGGTGACTGTCACATATATTATAATCATATGGATGCGGTATTTGAGCAACTAAAAAGAAAACCAACCACCCGGCCGAGACTTAAATTAAATAGGGACATAACAGACATAGATGATTTTAGAATGGACGATATAGAATTACTTGACTACAATCCACAGCCAACAATTAAAGCACCAATGGCTGTTTAATTATATCCAACCAATGTCACCTTTTGATGTTTTCTTAATACCTTTATGATCAATAGGTATGCACATATCATCAATTGCTATGTTCTTAATACCTTTTGTATGGTCAGCAGTTAAGTCAAATGCACGAGTAGAGAAATCTAATTCACGACGAGGACGCAAGTCCTTTGCTTCTTCGTAAAAACTTTTTGCAATTAATCCATCCCAAACATCTTCTTCTATCTGGTGTATCAGTGATTCGGATTCTTTTAATAATCGACGGAATTCTTTCCCAGTAGAAACTTCATCGTTTATAAAAACATCAAATTGATATCTTATCTCATCTATGTTTTCTTGTAGTTGTGTTATTTTATCAATAGTCATAAGTTTAATACTCCCATAAACTAGAAAACTCTGGTACTGTTTTTATAAAACTTTCGCGTCTTGCATTATCTAATTTATTAGTAAAGTCAATAAACTGCGGTATTAAATGCGTTAAATTTGCGGAGTTCATATAGTTGCAAAGTTGATTCCAGTTTTGTTTTTGTTTTTCAGTTGGGCCGTTGTCCCACAATTGTTTCATTACAATATCCTTACATTGCCAATTTAAAATAGGTAAACTTAAAAAATCAGGCAATGCGGCATGTGTATGATTAATCCACGCCTTATTACTAAATGGTTCTTTATAATACTTATCCATCATCTCCCCCCACCAGTTAGTTATGGTAGGAACGTCTAGTATATTATAAACTGTAATCGTAGGACGAGTTCCTACTCTAATTGGCATGCTATGACTTAATTCCATTAATGCTTGTAATACTTTTTCTACTGTTTTAAAACTAGTTGGATGCCTTACATATTCAATTACGGGTCCTATGCCATCTAAACTTGTAGCAAATTCTATATGTTTAAAATGAGACCATAGTTCAATTAATTCTTTTTTAGGCATAATTGTTAGGTTGGTACTGTAGTTTAAGTAAACATGCTTTGCTTGATCTAATTCAATTAGTTTGTATAATATTTGTTTATACTCTGGCATAATAAATGGTTCGCC
>Ga0302139_10001028_pt1 | contig 13410 bp, 4 predicted proteins | sample CBN3_331_MG_FD_203104 | JGI IMG/M metagenome (GOLD analysis project Ga0302139, IMG submission 203104) | Marine microbial communities from Western Arctic Ocean, Canada - CBN3_33.1 | ecosystem: Environmental > Aquatic > Marine > Oceanic | place: Canada: Western Arctic Ocean | collected 2017-09-15 | reverse complement strand
TGCCCGCGTTTCTACTCGGTGAGGCCGTGGGAATCGGAACAAGCTACAGCGAAGAACTATTCAACATCCCCTTTTCGACACACTTGGTCATCGCTGCTTCCTGGCTTGTCACGATTCTCGCCAGCCACGTCTTGGCACTCGTACTGCAAACGCGAGCCACAGACGAACAACAACAATGGATGTGGCTCCCCGTAATTCGCTCGTCGAACCAGCCCACAGCGCAAACAAGCGAACAATAAGGAACTCCCCCAAATGCACCGCCTGACTTTTCTTCTTCTGATCCCCCTACTCTTCGCGCTGTCCCTCTTCGCCGAAGACGACAAGAACCCACCCCGCCCGCGACGAATCTATCTCGACGAATTCCGCCCCACGCCCTCCCTCAAAGCGCCCGAACATGTACTGACGAAGGCCAAATTTCCCTGCGTCAACGTGCATTCGCATCCGGGAAAGCTCACCAACGCCGAGATCGATGAGATGGTTGCCGTCATGGATTCCTCGAACATGGCGGTCAGCGTCAGTCTCGACGGCCGCGCCGGCCCCGGCTTCGCCGAACATTACCGCAAGCTGACGACACGACATCCGAATCGGTTCGTCGTCTTCGTGCGGATGGATTACACAGGCGACGGCAACCCCGATAAACCCGAGACGTGGGACGTTCACAAACCGGGTTTCGGACTCCGCATGGCCGATCGACTTTCGGATGCCGTCAAGCAGGGGGCAGCGGGATTGAAGCTCATCAAAGATCTAGGCCTCTACCTGCGCGATCCGCAAGGCAAGCTCCTCAAGCCCGATGATCGCCGGTTTGACCCGGTTTGGCAGCGGGCGGGTGAACTCGGCATCCCCGTGCTCTGGCATTGTGCCGACCCGATCGCGTTCTTCACACCGACCGACGAGAAGAACGAGCGTTGGGAAGAACTGTACCGTCATCCCGAATGGAGTTTTTACGGGAAAGACTTTCCCGCTCATCAAGAATTGATCGATGCCCGCAACCGCGTGATCGCCCGGCATCCGAAAACGACATTCATCTGCGCCCACATGGCTGACATCCCCGAAGACCTCGCCAAGGTGGGCCGGTATCTCGATCGGTATCCGAACATGAACGTCGAGATTGCCGCGCGGGTCGCCGAGCTGGGGCGGCAACCTTACACCGCCCGCAAGTTTTTCCTGAAATACGCCAACCGCATCCTGTTCGGCACCGACGGCGTTCCGCCCGTCTCGGAATTGATTCCACACTGGCGGTTCCTGGAAACGTGGGACGAGAACTTCCCCTATGAAGACAACCCGTTCCCGCCACAAGGGCTATGGAACATCTACGGGCTAGGTCTCCCCGACGACGTCCTCAAGAAGGTGTACCACGAGAATCCGTCACGGTTAATCCCCGGCGTGAAGGAAGCCGTCACGGCGTACCAGAAGCGATCTCGCAAAGATTGATGAGCAGGCGACTCACTTCCCCGGAAACCGCAACACCGTCACCCAAGCCGGGCTTTTTCCAACGTCATAGGTTTTCAGCGGTTGCAGCTTCCCGGTCCGCGAATCGAGACGGTAGCTAATCATTCGCCCGGAACCTTGACCGGCGGAGTAAACGTAGCGGCCTGTCGGATCGATCTCGAACTCGCGGGGCGTCTTCTCCGTCGGCGTTTGGCCCAGAGATGTCATCCGGCCCGTTTTCGGATCGATGCGGTAACCGGCCAGGCTATCGTGACCCCGATTGGAGCCGTAAAGAAACTGCCCGTCCGGCGTGATGTGAATGTCGGCACAACTGTTCCCTCCGTCGAATCCTTTCGGCAGCGTGGACAGGGTATGAATCGCACTCAGCGTCCCTTGCTCTTGATCAAGCGAAAACGCCGAGACGCTACTGCCCTTCTCGTTCACGAAGTACACGAATTTCCCGTTGGGGTGAAACGTAAAATGTCGCGGCCCGGTCCCTTTGGCGGTCGAGATGAACGGCGGATCGTTGGGAGTCAGCTTGCCGGATTCTGAATCGAAGCGGAACTGAAGAATTTTGTCGGCCCCCGTGTTCGGTACGAAAACGAACTTGTTGGAAAGGCTCGCCTGAATCGAATGTGGGTTCTTATCGGTCTCCTCAATCGAAGTGGCGTCCGGACCGACATGCCCGTTCTTGCCAATCGGGAAGACAGCCGCCTTGGCTCCGCCGTAGTAAGCAGTCAGCAGATGCCGTCCGGTTTTGTCGGGCACGACATAGACTGCGTTGGTCACCAAGAGCGTATCGGCCACCTGTTTCAGCCCGCCGGTTTGCGGGTCGATCTGTAACGTCGTCGCGCTCCCGGTACTTCGGACCGACGCATACAGAAACCGCTGCTTCGGCCCGACACCCAACGAACCCGGTGCGCCTGCGAGTTCCACATTTCCAGCCGGCTTCAACGAGCCGTCCTTGGGGTTCATGGCGTAAATCGCAATCCGCTTTTCGCCGCTGACGGACACGTAAACGAAAAAACGATCCTTCTCGGCGGCATTCACTCGGTCGTTTCCTCTTAGATTGCCGAAGGTGATTGCCGCCGTCAGTGCCAGCAGAATGGCGAATCGTCGGGCAGATTTCGAGGTTGTGTGGAACATGGGAGGCTCTCTTGTGATGGCTCGATACTGTCGCTTCGTCGGTCATAGGGACGACACGCTGAAGCCATCCTGCCAAGTCGCAGCGCCCGTTGCAACTGGTTTCCAAAGTTGAGTTCGGAAGCATCGGATCCCACTTCGTTCGATCTGCTCTGGATCCAACGCATCAAGACGTTACTATATGTTGCACAGGTTGGCCGGAAGGGAATCCGTCGCCAGCACGTTGCGGATAGCCGTTCCCTCGCGAAAGTTGCGACCGATCGGCGGTGAGGGATCGCGGCGGTGACGGGGATCAACAATTCCCACGAACCGCTTGAATAGCCGCCGGAACATCGTACTTCGCTTGCCCGAGACGAGGTGTGCTCATGGCGTCTTTGCATCGAATGCGAATTGCGGTCGGACTCCTAGGCGGCTTTGCGCTGATCAGCCTGGCAGCGTGGGCACAAGAAGCCGCGAAAACACCCACCACACCGCCGACGCAACTGAAAGGCCACGAGTCGCCAATCTACGCGGCCGCCTTCACGCCCAACGGCGAACTCGTCGCGACCGGTAGCTTCGACCAAACGTTAAAAGTCTGGAGCACGGCCACAGGCGAAGAATTGAAAACGCTTTCAGGCCATACGAATCTCGTGCTCTCTCTGGCGATCAGTCCTGATGGCACCGCGCTGATTTCCGGCGCGCAAGACAACACCATTCGCCTGTGGGACTTGCCCAGTGAAACGCCCCTTTCCAATTGGGAAGGTCACACCGAAGCCGTCGGCACGGTCGCCGTCAGCCCCGATGGCACGCTGGTGGTCTCCGGCGGCAACGACAAAAGCGTTCGTGTCTGGCGTCGCGTGGACGACAAACTCATCGAATCACTAGAAGGCCATTCCGACGCGCTCACCGCTTCCGCGTTCCGAGCCGACTCCAAACAATGGGCTACCGCAGACGCCTACGGAGCCGTGCGCGTCTGGACGCCTTCACCTATCGAGATCGGTGAGGAACCCTCGACAGCCAACACGCTCTTCACGCATACCGGGCCGGTTCGCGGACTGGCCTATCATCCTAATAGTCAATCATTTCTCACCGTCGGCGACGATGGCCTGCTGCGTGCGTGGCAGTTACCGATTGTCGATCCGCGAACCATCACCGTCGGCCCACCGCCGGCAAAAACGCCGCCGAAAGTACCGCCCGCTCCGGTCACCGCATCAGGCGTGGTGGCGGTTGCTTCGACAACGACCAACAATCTGCTGGTGACCGCCGGGCCAGGAAATTCGGTCAAGGTGATTGAGACAGTCACCGGGAAAGAAGCTCGCGTGCTGGAAGGACAGCCCGGTAAGCCGCTGGCCGTAGCCGTCAGTCCGAACAACACATTGGCAGTCACCGGCAACGACACCGGAACACTCAAATTCTGGAACATCACCACCGGAGCCGATGCGGTGAGCGCAACCGGTCATGTGGGCCCGATTCGTTCGGTGGCATTTCATCCGCAGAGTCAACAGGTCGTCTCGACCGGTGACGACGGCACGGTCCGTATCTGGAAACTCCCCGTCGCGCCGAAAGTTCTCGCCGGTGCAACGAAACCGTTGACCACGTTGGCGATCAGCGGGAATGGACAGTTTCTGGTCGCTGCCGGGGAAGACAACGCCGTTCGCATTTGGAATCTGACAAACGGCCAAGCCGTCCGCTCGCTGGCAGGCCACACGATGCCAGTCGACGCCGTCGCCTATCGGAAAGACAACGCTCAGCTGGCAACCGGCGACCGTTCAGGCCTTATTTATCTGTGGAATGCCGCCAGCGGAGCCATCGAAGGAACAGTCGGCGCACACACCGCAGCCGTCACCGGGCTGGCCTACCATCCCGATGGCAAGTCGATGGTCTCCACCGATGCCGAGGGCGTCGTCAAGACCTGGGTCATGCCCCCCATCGCTCCGAAGCCGTTGGCCGGTCATACCGACCAAGTGACGGCGGTTGACGTTTCACCCGATGGCAAGCTGATTGTCTCGGGCGGAGTCGACCAGTCGGTGCGAGTTTTCGATGCGGTCACCGGGAACGCGGTACGACCACTCGGCACGCAAAACGGTCCGGTTGCCTCGGTGGCGTTCAATGCCGACAGCACACTCGTCGCGGCGGGCAATGCCGTGGGCATCGTTCGATTGTGGCAGGCCGCTGATGGTGTGGCGAAGTCGACTCTCGTTGGACATGCCGGACCCGTCACCGGCTTGGCGTTCCATCCGAAAGCAGCGCAGATCGCGACATCGGGTGCCGACGGGACACTTCGACTTTGGAATCTGCCCACGCCGCCGAATCCACTCACGGGACACGCGTTGCCGATTCTCTCGGCATCGATTTCGACCGACGGCAAACGCTACGCGACCGGCAGCGCCGACAAGACCATCAAACTCTGGAACGCAGCCGATCGGCAGGTGGCCGCCACGCTGTCCGGACACACCGGAGCCGTCACCGCGACCGCTTGGCGTGCTGACGGAACGCAACTCGCCTCCGCCGACGCGACGGGATCTCTTCGATTATGGAATCTCGCAGACAACACACCGCAGGCAACACTCGGTGCGCATGGCGGTCCGATTGGAACAGTCGCCTACCATCCTGGTCAGAAACAACTGCTGACCGCCTCGGATGATGGAACCGTCAAGTTGTGGCAACTGCCGCCGCTACCCGCGAAGCTGCTGGCTGGCCATACCGATCAGGTGAAAGCCGTCGCCCTGTCAAAAGACGGCAAGACGGTGCTCACCGGCGGGGTGGACAAGACGGTTCGCCTGTTCGATGCCACATCCGGCAAGCCATTGCGCGCCTTTGCAAACGCCCCCGGAGCAATCGAAACGGTCGCGTTCAGCACGGATCAAACTCTGGTTGCCGCTGCTGGCAGTGAGGGCGTCGTCAAGTTCTGGAACACGGCCGACGCGGCTGAACGCTCGACACTTGCCGGCCACATCGGCATCGTGCATGGCATCGCGTTCCATCCGAAAGCCGCACAAATTGCGACGGCGGGGCTCGACGGTACAATTCGTCTCTGGCGTCTCCCGCAACCAAAACAACCTCTCGCCGGGCATACGCTAGCGGTGACGGCCACGGTTGTTAGCCCCGACGGCAAGCTGATCGCAACCGCCTCGGCTGATAAGACAATTCGCTTGTGGAACGCGGCGACCGGACAACCAGTTCGCACATTGGCCGGTCATACGGCAGCCGTCACGTCACTCGCTTGGAACGCAAGCAGCACTCAACTGGTCTCGGGAAGTGCTGACAAGACAGTACGACTTTGGAACACGGCCAACGGCCAAACCTTGAAGACGTTCACCGGTCATGTTGTGGAAGTTCGCGCGGTGGCGATCGATCCCAAAAGCACGACCGTTGCCGCCGGGGCAGCCGATAATTCCATTCGCCAGTGGACCATCGCCAACGACGAAGAACCCCGTGTCGTCGCAGGTCATACGCAGGCGATCACATCAATGGCGTTTCTGCCGAACGGGACGGCCTTCCTCTCAGGTTCAGCCGACGGCACGGTGCGCGTCTGGAACACGGCCGACGGCAAGCCGATCCGTTCCATCAACCACGCAGCCGCAGTAAGCGATATTACCATCAGTCGTGATGGCACGAAGATCGTCTCGGGTGGGGCCGATAAAAACGTCAAAGTTTGGAACGCTGCGAACGGGGCAGCAATCGTCACGATCGCCGGAGCTGCCAATACCGTCACGGGCGTCACGTTGAATGCTGATGCGTCCAAAATTGCAGCATCTATGGCCGATGGGAACATCCTCGTCTTCGACGCAGCCGGGAAGTTGCTCGAAAGCTCGTCGCTGGGACAACAAACGATTCACGACGTCGCGTTTCTGGCTGACGGCAATTCTCTCGTCGCAGCCACGCCCGATAAACTTGCCCGCATTGTGCCATTGTCCCTCGAACGGCTATTCACTGGGCATATCGGCGCGGTGACGACTGTCACCTTCACACCCGATGGCACAAAACTGCTCTCCGGCGGAGCGGATAAGAGCGTGCGAATCTGGAATGTGGCCGACGGCAAACCGCTGGGCACATACGCCGGTCACACGGCTGCGGTCACCGAGGTGACCATCTCGGCAGACGGGAAACAGGCTGCGTCTTCAGGCGTCGGTAAGGTCGTACATCTGTGGAATCTCGTTGCTGCTCCGGCAGCGGCCGCCAAACCGGTGGCCTCGTTTGCACATCCGGCGGCCGTTCGTGGTGTGACGATTAGTCCCGATGGTTTGAGAATTGGCACCGTCGGCGACGACAACCTGCTCCGCGTGTGGGACATCGCAACTGCCAAAGAACTGGAACGCTTCGCCGGTCACGTCGGACCAACATTGGCTGTCGCATTCGCCCCCGACAATCGCACGCTGGTCACCGGAAGTGCCGACAAGTCGGTGCGTCTCTGGTCACTCTCGGCCCAGCAAGTCATCGTCGCACACGTCGGCAAAGTCACCAGAGCCAGTTTCGTCGGAGACGGAACACGATTCGTCACGTCCGGCGATGACAAGCTGGTCAATCTGTTCGACCTGACTGGCAAACTGCTGGCACGATTCACAGGCAGCACGGCTGCCCTGGTCGACGTGGCCGTCCATCCGACAGGCACGCAGGTTATTGCAGCCGGAACCGACAAGAACATCTACCAGTGGGCGATCCCAGCCGGCAACCCGGCTCAACCGGTCACCGTCCCAGTGATCAAGACCATCCCGACGCCAGCCCCGGTCACGCGCGTCGCATTTCGACCAGACGGTGAGCGGTTCATCGCCGGCGGGGCCGACAATCATCTGCGAGTTTATGCAACGGCTGACGCTCGTCTACTGGAAGACGTCACTACAGCCGCGCCGGTCGGACTGCTTACCTTGGCCCCGGACGGCAAAACGGTCATCACCTCGGCTGTCGGGAACAACGCGGACGTGCATTCGCTTTCGCTGGTTTCTTTGCTCACCGGACACGTCGGTGCAATCGCCGATGTCGTCTTCACACCCGATGGCACGAAACTGATCTCAGCAGGAGTCGACAAGACGGTTCGTGTCTGGAACGCGGCCGACGGCAAGCCGATGCCCACACTCGCCGGCTGCACCGATGCGGTCACCAGTTTGTCGCTGACCGCTGACGGCAAATACGTGGTCGCCGGTTGCGTCGACAAGTCGGCGCGAATGTGGAATCTAGCCGCCACCGGCGCAGCGGCCACCACGCCGACGACCGTGCTAACACACGTTGCGGCGATTCGCAGTGTGGCAATCAACGGCGACGGCATCCGGATCGCAGCGGCCGGTGATGACGGTCTTGTGCGTGTGTGGGATGTTGCCACGGGTCGCGAGTTGGAACACTTCGCAGGCCATACGGCTGCGGTGCTCGGTCTCGCCTTCGCACCGGAAGGCAGGAAGCTCGTCTCCGCCAGTGCTGACAAATCGTTGCGACAATGGTCGTTGTCGGCATCCGGCCTGTTCGTCGGACACGAAGGTGCCATCTCCGCCGTGACCTATGTCGGTGAGGGAACCGCCTTCGCGACAGCCAGCGCTGATAAGCTCGTGAAGCTCTGGGATCCGAACGGACTGCCGCTACGCACATTTCCCGGCAGCACGGCTGCGCTGACATCACTTGCAGCGACTGCCGACGGTTCGCAGATCGCTGCCGGTGGACTCGACAAGAAGGTCTATCTCTGGACAACCGCCGACGCCAAACCGGCCGGTGTGATCGACTCGCCCGCCGAAATTACCGGGTTATCCTACGACTCCGCAGGCAAGAAACTCGCTGTGGCAGGCAAGGACCAACACGTGCGTGTGTTCGATCCGGCTTCGGGTCAATTGCTCGAAGACGCGATGTTCGCAAACCCCGTCACATCTGTCGGACTCACACCAAACGGTGCGCAAGTCGTTGCCGCATCCGGTAACGACGTCGTCGCCCATCCGCTCTCGTTATTGCAATTGATTGCCGGCCACGAAGGGGCAACGACCGATGCGGTCTTCCTGCCCAACGGGACACAAGTCGTCAGTGGTGGAGCCGACAAGACAGTCCGGCTTTGGAACTTGGCCGACGGACTGCAATTGCGCAACTACACAGGTTGCGGCGAGGCCGTGACGAGTGTGGCGGTCACCGTCGACGGTAATCGCGTTGTGGCCGGGTCGGTTGATAAGTCGGTCCGCGTCTGGTCGATCGCTCCTCCTCCGCCCAAAGAGCCAGCAAAAACAGCCAAGCAGGCCACTCCGACGAAGAAAGAAACACCACCGAAGCCGGTCACTGTTGTGGCGATTGCCGCATGGGTACACCCAACCATCGTGCGTGATGCTCAACCGACACCGAACGGCACCCGGGTCGTCACCACAGCCGATGACGGCATCGTGCGCGTCTGGGATGTGACGGCTGGTTTGATGCTGGAGCGATTTGAAGGTCACACCGGCGCAGCCAACGCGTTGCTCACCGCAGCCGATAATCGGCGAGTCGTCTCGGCAGGTGCTGATGGCTCGGTGCGAATCTGGACGACCGCCGCCACACGAGTGGTTCCCGTTCACGAAGAGGGAGCAACCGCAGTCGCATTTGTGACAAACGGCGCACAATTCGCGACCACCGGTGCCGACAACGTCGTCAAACTGTGGGACCAGAATTTCCAACCGGTGCGCACCTTTGAAGGAGCGACCGACACACTGTCCGCGTTGTCGATCCGGGCCGACGGATTGCAATTGGCTGCCGGCGGAATCGACAAGAACGTCTACACCTGGACGGTCGCCGACGGTGAATTGGTTAGCACGACTGAAACGCCCGCTGCCGTGACCTCCCTCTCCTTTAGTCGCGACAACCTGAAGTTGGCCATCGCGGGCGCGGACAAACGGATCCGTGTATATCAAACGGCCGACGGTGAGTCGCTGCAAGAGATTACAGAAGAAAACGCAATTCTGGATGCAACCTTTGCTCCTGATAACCGTTCGATCGTGCTCGGCAGCGAAGGCAAAACAGTTCGCACTTGGCGTTACGTGTCGCCGATCGCCGTGCGAACCTTTACCGGTCATGGTGGAGCCGTTTACGGCGTGACGTTCTCACCCGACGGGAAGCAATTCGCATCCTGCAGTGCCGACGCGACCATTCGCATCTGGAATGTGGACGGGGGAAATCAACTGAAGCAACTCGCCGGCCATACGGGAATTGTCTCCAGCCTGGCGTTCAGCGGCGATGGCTCACTGCTTGTGTCTGGTGGGGCCGACAAAACGGTGCGGTTGTGGGATGTGGCGGGCGGACGGCAATTGAAGCAACTCGCCTCGTTGGAAAACCAGGTCTACACAGTCGCCTTCGCCCCCGACGGCAAAACGGTGGCCGTGGGAGGATTGGATAAGCAGGTCCATCTCATCAACGCGTTAACCGGCCAGCGGATTCGCAGTATGAAACACCCCGATTTCGTCTACCGGGTTGCCTTCAGTGCCAAAGGAACTCGCTTGTTATCCTGTGGTTACGGTGGAAATCTCTTCGTCTGGAACCCCGCCGATGGCAAGCCGCTGTTTGAAACGCAACTGAAGAAAGTCACGCACTCGGCCTCGTATTCGCCCGATGGCAAACGCCTCGTCACCGCCGGCGGCGATGGGAGGGCCGACTTTGTGCCAATCCCGCCAGCAGCCCAATAGCGCCCACCTTACCACTATCGATCTTCACGAGAAGCACGTTTTCCCATAAAAAAACTTGAATATGTTGTTGGAAATCGACACAATGACCTGCGCGGTATCCGTCCGTGATTCTGATCGGGCCTCGTTAGAGGTTCCGATCACAGACCGCCAGTCCAAAGCCGTCACCGGTTCACCTGCGAGGGAGGAGACCTCTCGATGAATTTTCCGTCAGCTCGAATTCGCCGTCTGATGATTTCAGCGATCGCCGTTGGAGTTACCTGCGCGACATCCGTTAGCGTCGCACAACAGGCAGCCCCCGGACTCGGTCCGGCAGGCGCATTGTCCGCCGTGCAATTGGAAGCACACGGCCAGCCCCTGCTCTGGGGTCGCGACGCACGCTACCAACTCGTCGTGACCGGAAAGTATTCCAGCGGTCAATTGCACGACCTCACCCGCAAGGTGAGGTACACCGCATCGAAACAGGGAATCGTCAGTATCACTGCCGCTGGCTTCGTCTCGCCCCTAGCCAATGGCGAAGTCACAATCACGGCCACCGCTCCCGACGGAAAAACCGCAACGCAAACATTCACCGTCGAGAAATTCGACAGCGATGTGCCGGTCAATTTCCCGAACCAAGTCGTGCCGATTCTCACCAAACTCGGCTGTAACACGGGCGGCTGCCACGGCAAATCAGACGGACAAAACGGATTCAAACTCTCGCTGCTGGGCTTCTATCCCAAAGACGACTACGAATTCCTTGTAAAAGAAGGCCGCGGCCGACGGTTGTTTCCATCCTCTCCGGAATTCAGTCTGCTGCTGCTCAAACCCACGAATGTGCTTGCACATGGTGGTGGGCGTCGGCTTGAGATGGACTCCTACGAAGGCCAAGTTCTGAAACGCTGGATCGAACAAGGGATGCCCTATGGCAACGATGATGATCCACTTGTCGAACGACTCGAAGTGACTCCCCCAACGCGCAACATGAATCGGGGAACCGATCAACAGGTGGCGGTCGTCGCGCATTACACGGACGGCTCGGCCCGCGATGTCACACGGATCGTGCAATACGAAACGAACAACTTCGAGATCGCGGAGGTTACACGTTCCGGATTGGTCAAGACGCTTGATACGCCTGGCGAGACAGCCGTGATGGTTCGCTTCCAAGGGCACGTGGCGGTGTTTCGCCCCAGTGTGCCACTCGGCGTGAAATTCGCCTCTCCGGCACCGCGCAATTACGTCGATACGCACGTCTTCGGCAAGCTGACCACGTTGGGCATTCCCCCGTCAGCTCGCTGCACCGACGAAGCCTTCATCCGCCGGGCGACCATCGACATCGCAGGCCGACTCCCACAAGCCGACGAAGCACGCGCGTTCGTCGCCGACAAGTCCGCCGCGAAACGCGACGCACTCATCGAACGCTTACTCGAATCGCCGGGCTACGGTGACTACTTTGCTAATAAATGGACCGCAGTTCTCCGGAACCGCACCGACCGTCGTTTCCACGGTTGGGTGCGTCGGGCGATTCAGAAAAACATGCCCTACGATCAGTTTGTCCGAAATGTTCTCGCCGCCAGTGGAGACAAGGAAACGCACCCTCCCTCGGCTTGGTACGACTCGGTGACCACCACGGTCGCACAAGCTGAAGACACCGCCCAACTGTTCCTCGGCATGCGCATTCAGTGCGCCCGCTGTCACCACCACCCCTACGAACGCTGGACCCAAAACGATTACTACGGCTTCTCTGCGTTCTTTTCACGGGTGGGACGCAAACCAGGTCGCGGACGCTTGGCCAATAACCAGCCGACACAACGCCTCACGCACTTGGTGGGTCTCGCCCAGTCGCGAAATCCTCGAACACAAAAGGACGTGCTTCCCACGGGCCTCGGTGGCGAGGCTCTCGAAATCCCGACCTACGAAGACCCGCGTCTGCATCTGGTGAACTGGATGACCCGTCCCGACAATCCCTACTTCGCTCGCGCTCTTGTCAACCGCTACTGGAAGCACTTCCTCGGACGGGGAATTGTCGATCCTGAAGATGACATGCGCGTGACGAACCCGCCCACCAATCCCCAATTACTCGACGCCCTGGCGCGGCAATTCATCGCCAATAAATTCGACTTAAAAAAACTGGTACGCGACATCTGTCGTTCCAACGCCTATCAACTCAGCTCCGAACCGAACGAGCACAACACCAGCGACAAACAGAATTTCTCCAGCTATTACCCGAAACGCCTCAACGCCGAAGTGCTCTACGACGCCATCAATCAGGTGACCAACACCACCACAACATTCAGCGGTCTTCCCAAAGGGATGAAGGCCGTCGAGCTGCCCGACCACGGCGTCAACAATTACTTCCTATCGGTCTTCGGAAAACCCCAAGCCGCCAGTGCGTGTGAATGCGAACGCAGCGCCGACGCCAACCTCGCACAGTCATTGCATCTACTCAACTCGCCGGAAGTTCAAGGGAAACTCATCGAAGCCAACGGACGGGCCGCCTTGCTGGCCAAAGAGGAAGATCGCGTCGATCGCGAGAAGGTTGTCGAGCTGTATTTATGGGTCTTCGCTCGCAACCCTACCGAAAAAGAACTGGCCATCGTCCTGCCGCATGTCGCAAAAACGACCGACAAGAAGCAAGCCTTTGAAGATGTGGTCTGGGCGCTGATCAACACGAAGGAATTCCTCTTCAACCACTAAACGTGGCGAGAAAACGCTATCCGCCTGAAGGTCTGACATCCGTTCGTTTAACGGCAGGCCGCAGGCGACTGCGTTTTTGACTTAACGTACTAAAAAATAAATCGTCGCGTTACGCAGGAAACAGTCGTCAAGGAGCTTCCGATGCCGCGCTCTCCGAAACCGACAGCCCACCAACGATCGTTCGCCGCATTGGCATTGATCGCATTGGCTGCAATTTTCTCGGTGTCGACAGCCCACGCGCAGTTGCCATCCACACGGCTGACAACCGTCTTCCCGCCCGGTGCCAAGGCGGGAGGTGAAGCAGAAGTCGTCGTCAGCGGCGTCAACTTTGAAAACGTCTCACGACTCGCCTTCTCCCACCCCGGTATTACCGCGACGCAAAAAACAGCAGAGCCTGGCCCATTCGAAAAAGGGCCGCAACCGGTTCCCAACACATTCCTCATCAAAGTCGCCGCGAACGTACCGGCAGGTTTGCATGAAGTCCGGGCCGTCGGCAAATACGGGGCATCAAATCCGCGAGCCTTCCAGGTCGGTGCTCTCACAGAGGCCCTCGAAGTCGATCCAAACA
>Ga0302139_10001015_pt1 | contig 13487 bp, 11 predicted proteins | sample CBN3_331_MG_FD_203104 | JGI IMG/M metagenome (GOLD analysis project Ga0302139, IMG submission 203104) | Marine microbial communities from Western Arctic Ocean, Canada - CBN3_33.1 | ecosystem: Environmental > Aquatic > Marine > Oceanic | place: Canada: Western Arctic Ocean | collected 2017-09-15 | reverse complement strand
CGTTGCGGAGCGGGTGTTGGGATTGACCGGTTGCCGCCCGGATCGTTCGCTGTATGGTGAGTTGCAGGTGCAGGAGTGTTATGCGACGGGTGGCCTGATTTCTCTGGCGGGCGAGTCTTCGGGTGACTGCCTGGCCCAATCGGCCGGTGGGATCGAAACTCTACAATCTCCGGAACCGGACTTCTACATTCTTGGTTCCAAGAGTTACGGCCGCGATTCGAGGTTTTTGTTGCGAGTGGGTCTGGAGCAGGTCGAGTTGGTGGTCGAGCACTTGCGAGACAAGTTCCTGGCGGGCGGGGCAGGGCGGGGGGCGTTGTGAGTGTTTCGGGGCGGGCCGGGGATGCGGGGCAGGTTGAGCTTGTCGGGCTGGACGAGCTGTGGTTCCAGGTTGCCGGGACGCGTTGCAACCTGACCTGCACGCATTGCTTCATCAGTTGTAGTCCGAAGAACGATTCGTTCGGGTTCCTGTCGCTCGAGTCGGTTGCCGCGAGTTTGGCCGAGTCGGTTGAGTGGGGTGTGCGCGAATATTACTTCACTGGTGGCGAACCGTTCTTGAATCCGGACCTGGTGGAGATGTTGGTGCGGGCGTTGGAGTATGGTCCGGCGACGGTGTTGACCAATGCGACGGTGTTGAAGGATGAGTGGTTGGAGCGGCTCAGGGAGGCTGAGGAGAATGGTCGGTACAGTTTGGAGTTTCGGGTGTCTATCGACGGTCCCGAGGCGGCGGTGAACGATCCGATTCGCGGCGAGGGGACATTCGATCGAGCGATGCGTGGGGTGAGGATGCTGGTCGGGCACGGTGTGTTGCCGATTATCACGATGACTCGGACGTGGCCGGAATCCGAGGACCAGGTGGTGTTGGGTCGGTTTCGCGAGGTGTTGGCTGACCAGGGTTGCGATCGGCCGCGATTGAAGGTGCTGCCGAGGTTGCTGATCGGAGCGGAAGCGAGCAGGACGTGTGGGTACGATGCGACCGATCGCGTGTCGGCCCGGATGCTCGATGGGTACGACAGTGATCAGCTGATCTGCAGTCACAGCCGGACGGTGACCGATCGGGGTGTGTTTGTTTGTCCGATCCTTCTGGAGGAACCATCGGCGCGGCTGGGTGGAACTTTGGCCGAAGCCGACCGCCGGTTTACTCTGGACCACGGAGCGTGCGTGACCTGTTACCAGTACGGAGCCATCTGCACCAACCCATCGGGGCAGACGTTCGAACAGATGACGGGACCGGTTGAGGGCGAGGCAGGGGAGGGGGTTGGATGAAGCTGGCATTTTTCGGAGGGTTGTACAGCAACTACTTGGCGTTGGAGTCTGCAATTGCCGATGCGCGGCGTCGGGATGTGCAGGAGTTGTATTGTCTGGGCGACATGGGTGCATTTGGACCTTATCCGGACCGCGTGTTGTCGAAGTTGCGTGATACCGGGGTGACTTGTATCCAGGGCAATTACGACGACAGCATTGGGAACGAGTTGTCGGATTGCCAATGCGGTTACACCGATCCTCGCGACAACCTGTATGCCCAGTTGAGTTACGACTACACGTTGTCGAACACGAGTCGGGAGCATCGTGACTGGTTGCGTGGTTTACCCGGTTCGGCGGACATCGAGCGGAACGGAGTGCGTTTACATCTGTGTCATGGCAGTCCACGTCGGACGAACGAGTTCTTGTGGGAGTCGACGACGAGCGACGGGTTCTTGGACCGACTGATCGATCCGACCGGTGCCAACCTGGTCTTGGGCACTCATACCGGCCTGCATTGGACTCGGAGGACACCCCGGGGTCGTCGTTTTGTCAACGTAGGCGTATTGGGTCGCCCGGCCAACGACGGTCGAACCAACGTGTGGTACACGCTTGTGGATCTGACTGGTCGGGGGCAGGGGGGACAGGGGGAGCCGAAGGTGGAATTCGTGTCAGTGGACTACGATTTCCGGCGACTTTCGGGTGAGATGCGAGCGGAGGGTTTGCCTGAGGAGTTTTCTGAGACGATTGAGACTGGGTGGTGGACGACGTGCTTGGAGGTGTTGCCATCGCGTGAGCGTCGTCGTGGTCGTTGTTGAGTTTTGGGAGAGGCGGGTTCGAAATGCGGGCAGTAATCCAGAGGGTGTCTCGGGCCCGGGTGACGGTGTCGGGCGAGGTGGTTGGTGAGATCGGTACCGGTTTGCTGGTCTTGCTTGGAGTCGAAGACGGGGACACCCAGGACGACGTGGTCTGGATGGCGAACAAGGTGGTGGGTTTGCGGGTGTTCGAGGACAGTGAGGGCAAGATGAACCTGGACGTTGGCGAGGTGGGCGGTGCGGTGTTGGCGGTCAGCCAGTTCACGTTGTTGGGAGACTGTCGCAAGGGGCGGCGTCCGAGTTTTGTGTCCGCGGCTCGTCCAGATGAGGCCAATGCGTTGTACCGCAGTTTCGTGGCCGAGGTGGCCGGGCAGGGGTTGGAGGTTGCGGAGGGTCGGTTTCAGCAGCACATGGAAGTGGAGCTGGTCAACGACGGTCCGGTGACGTTGCAGGTCGACAGTCGCGTTATCCGCCACGGTCGTTAGTCACGTCTTGCCGTAGCGATCCAGGGCATCGGCGGCTCGGCCGTGATGGGGTCGCAATTCCAGGCAGCGGCGATAGGCGTCCAGAGCGGCGTGGGGTTGTTCGAGGAGTCTGAGGCATTCACCGAGGAAGAAGTTCGAATCGGCTTGTCGCTGGTGAGCCGTCGATGCGGCGGTCTCGAACAGTTTGACGGCCTGGTCGATCCTGTTCTCAGAGAATGCCTGCAGGCCGGCGGCGTGTTGCCGGAGAGCTTCGAGTCGATCGACGTCGGCCTGGCTGGATTGGGTTTTGACGAACGGAGTCATCAGACGGCAGATTTCCGGGTCGAGTCTGTATTGCAGGGCTTGCTGGAAGATCTGGAAGACTCGGGTTGGTTCGTGTCCGGCGTCGTCCATGGCGAGTCCGAGTTCGATCAGCGAGTCGGCGGTTGCCCCGTCGCGTTTTGTCATTTGTTGGAGCAGCTTGACGGCCGATTCGGGTTGTCGGCGTTGCAATTCGATCGACGCCAGCAACCGTGCGACTCGGGGCCGATACGAGATCTCGAGGATCGCTTTCAGTTCGTTGACGACGGCCTGGAGGTTGCCAGGGGTGTTGAGCCGGCCGGCCTGGAAAATCCGTTTCTCGAGTCCGAACTCGAAGGACCGTTCACCGAGTTGGTCGGCAACGGCGTCGGTCGCAATCGTCTCGGGCAAACGCTCGACCGTCTGGCGATCCTGCCGAGCCATGTCGCTGTCGCCCAACGCTTCGGCTGCCCTGGCACGCAGTTGATACAGGCTATGGACGTCCGAGTGCTGGGCGATCAGAGCATCGAGAATCGGCATGGCAGCGGACGGTCGATCGGTATGAACCAGCAGGTAGGTCAGCAGGTACTGGCCGGCCAGGTGACCGGTTCCGATCTGTCGCAATTCGGCTTCGGCCAGTTCGGGCGAGTCGTTTCGGAGGTGATTTCGAGCGGCGATGTAGTGGCAGGTGTCGGTGAGATCGGGGTCGAGCCGAGCGGCCTGGATCAGTTGTCTGGTCGAGCGGGTTGTCTGTCCGAGTCGATTGAGCACCAGCCCGGACCAGAACCAGTTGTTGGCGGAGTCGGGTTCGAGTTGGATGGCTTGTTGGAGGCATTGGTCGGCTTGTGGGAAGAAGCCGTAGACGGCGAAGGCTTGTCCGAGGGCGAGCCAGTCGCCGCGGCGGGGGTTTTCGGCCAGGATCCAGAGTCTCTGGAAGTCTCGAGCGGTTTCGGCATCGACCATGCCGTCTGCCGGCAGTCGAGGCGGGGCGGGTCGGCCGATTCGTTTGTTGATGCACCAGGCGATCAGAACGGTTTCGATTGCGAGCAGGGTAATCAGCAGTGTGATGCGGAGTCGGTTCATTTCCGGTCTCCGCCGCTGTTGTCGTGGCTGCGGTGGCTGCGGTGGCTGAGCCAGGCGTTGACACCTCCGAGGCGTCGGAAGGGTGGGATCACATGCCATCCACCGGCGACGATGTCGGGTCGGCCGTCGCGGTTCAGGTCGCCGGTGGCGACGGTGACCAGGTGAGTGGGTTGCGAGGCGATTTGTGAGTGAGTGAACTGTTGCTGGCCGTCGTTTTCGAGCCAGACGAGACTGGCGGTATCGTTGCGGCGCCAGTCGTTGAACATGCTGACGAGCACAACATCGTTGTCGCCGTCGCCATCGAGGTCGGCGACCGATGCCGCATGGGCGCCTCCGAGATGACTGATCCGGTGGATCTGGAAGGACCATTCACCGTTGTTTTCGAACCAGAAGCAGCCGTGGTAGGGCTGAGGGTAGGTGTATGCGTACTCGAGATTGTCACCGACGGTGACCAGCAGGTCGGTGTCGCCGTCCTGGTCGAGGTCCGCGGTGATAAGTCCCGAGCCACCGATGTCGAAGTTCAGCCACTTGTGGAGTCGTCGTTTCTGGAAGCGTCCGTGTCCGAGGTTTTCGAAGGCCCAGATTTCTTCGTCGTCCTGTGTGACGTTGGCGACGATGTCGAGATCGCCGTCGTTGTCGAGGTCGGCGATGGGGACGTTGATGGTGCCGGGAGCAAAGAGTAGTTGGTGGTCGCGAAAGTGGCGTTGTCCGAGGTTTTCGAGCCAGAGGATGCGGCCTCGGGCGTAGCCGAATTCAGCTACGGCGAGGTCGATGTCTCCGTCGCCGTCGAGGTCACCGGCCTGGATGTCTGCGATGCGGCGTGTGGCTTCGAGCAGGACGTGTCGGTCGTAGCGGTCGCCGTTTCGTTCGAGCAGGAGGACTCGTCCGACGTGGCTGTCGTCGGGAAAGGCGTTGCCGAGGATGGCGACGAGGATGTCGAGGTCACCGTCTGCGTCGATATCGACGACGGTGGCGTGGGCCGGTGTGGCCATGTCCGAGCTGATTGTGTGTTCGGTCCAGGTGTTGTCGTCGGTGCGGTGGTAGGCGACCAGGCGGTTGGCGAGGGCGTCGCAGGCGAGGATTTCGGGTTGAAGGTCGCCGTCGAGATCGACGATTTGGACGTGGCTGAATCGGGCCGGGACTGGGCTTGGTGGATCGAGTCTTAGTGATTGGAGAGGCAAGGTACTGGGCGGGTAGATCGAGCTGCCGTTGACGGGTGGATCGAGTGATCCTTGAGCTGGGAGCAGTGGCCAAGCGATGGTGGTGGCCAGTGGCACGGCAATGACGAGTCCGACGAGCGCCAGTTCGATATATCGTCTGGAAGTTAACATAACAGACATTATCGGACGTTGTTGTGACCGGGGATCGGCTGTCAGGACGCGGCTCGCACAAAAACGCCCCGCGCTGAATCGTCAGTCCGAAATCGTGCTGGGCGGGTCGAAAACCGAGGCAGGCAGAATGAGCGGCTGACAGCGGCCGGAAAAACGGCTTGCGCTGAAACTCAATCTAAGAAGCGTCATCATCAGATTCGGCGGCTGAGGATTCTTCGAAGACGCCCAATCGTCGAAATCTTTGGTAGCGTCGATCGAGCAATTCGTCGGACGGCAGTTCCTGGAGTTCTCGAATTGCATCGATCAGCGAAGCCTTGAGCGTCATGGCCATTTGGCGGTGATCTCGATGAGCTGCTCCCAGCGGTTCGGGAATCACCTCGTCGACGACACCGAGCCGCAGCAGGTTGTCGGATGTGAATTTCAGAGCGTTGGCAGCCTGTTCACGAAACTGAACGTGTTTCCACAGGATTCCTGCACAGCCTTCCGGGCTGATCACGGAGTAATAGGAGTATTGGAGCATGGCGATGTGATCGCCGATTCCGATACCCAGAGCTCCACCGGACCCCCCTTCCCCGATGACGACACAGACGATCGGTGTGGCCAGTTTTGCGATCTCGCGGAGATTGTAAGCGATGGCGTAGGCTTGGCCCCGTTTTTCGGCTTCGATGCCCGGGTAGGCTCCCTTGGTGTCGATGAAGCAGACGATTGGCAGCCCGAACTTCGCCGCCATCTGCATCTTGCCCAGGGCCTTGCGATAGCCTTCTGGGTGAGCCATCCCGTAGTTGTGTTTTTCTTGTTCCTTGAGATTTCGGCCCTTGTGCTGGCCGACGAAGAGCACCTTGAGTGAATCGAGGGTGGCAAAGCCTGTGAGCATCGCGGGGTCGTCGCGGAAGGCTCGGTCTCCGTGCAATTCGACGAACTCGTCGAAGACCAGTTCGAGGTAGTCGAGCGTCTGTGGTCGTTCGGGGTGTCGAGCGACCTGAGTGATTTGCCACGCGTCGAGGCTGGCGAAGATCTCGCGGCGTTTCTGAGTGATTTCGAGTCGCAGGTCGCGGATCTCGGATCGCAATTCCGACGACGGATCGTCGTTTTGTTCGAGATCCGACAACCGGTCCTCGAGTTCGTAGATCGGGCGTTCGAAGATCAGTTGATTGAGAGGCGGCATGGTGGATGCGGTGCGAGTTAGCGGAGTTGTGTGTGGGTTGAGTTGGTTGGGAGGTGGCGGCCGTGTTCACTCGATTTCAGGCAACTCCTCCATCAACGGCAGGTCTTCGGTGGGATTGTCTGTTTCGGCCGGAGCGGGGGGCGTTGGCGGGGTGGGTGCTGTCTGGCCGGTTGGTGTTTGCTGCGGTGTTTGCTGCGGTGTTTGCTGCGGTGTTTGCTGCGGTGTTTGCTGCGGTGTTTGCGTGGCGGGTTGGCCGGGCAGCGGGATTGCCCCCCCTGCCCCCCCCACATCGGGCGTGGGGATGGGTGCGGATGGCAGTCCTGGGAGACCTGGAGTGGGGAGCATGCCGGGGTTGGGCATCATGGGAGCGACGGGCATGCCGGGGTTGGGCATCATGGGTGCGACGGGCATGCCGGGGTTGGGCATCATGGGTGCGACGGGCATGCCGGGGTTGGGCATCATGGGTGCGACGGGCATACCGGGCATGGGCATCATGGGTGCGACGGGCATGCCGGGCATGGGCATCATGGGTGCGACGGGCATGCCGGGCATGGGCATCATGGGTGCGACGGGCATACCGGGCATGGGCATCATGGGTGCGACGGGCATACCGGGCATGGGCATCATGGGTGCGACGGGCATGCCGGGCATGGGCATCATGGGTGCGACGGGCATGCCGGGCATACCGGGCATGGGCATGGGTTGTGGCACGGCAACAGCGGAAGCAGGCTGGGTGGCGGGCGTGTTGGGTTGATTCGAGGATTCATCGACGGTACGTGCGTGTTCGGCTTTGTTATTGGCTCGCCGTTGATCTTCGGCCTTCCGTTCTTGCTCGTATTGCCTAGCCAGCTCCGGTTGTTTTTCGAACAGTTGGCTACGAGCGGCATCGGCTCGGCTATCGAGTGTTTTGACGATGCTGTCGACATTATCGTCGTCGGTTTCCCCGACCGATTCGGGAATCTCTTCCTTGAAGAACCTGATATTGCGAATCTCGCCGATCAGGTCTTCCATGCTTTCGAACCGGTCCTTGGGCAGCTTGGCCATGAGTCTTTGGACGAGCCGATCGAGTTCGGGTGCGACGTTGTCGTTGAGCAGCGAGGGTGCTGGTGGTTTGGCGGCGAGGTGTCGTTTGAGCAGGTCTGTGGGTGAGGCTCCGGTGAAGGGAGGCTGTCCGGTGAGCAGTTCGTAGATGGTGACACCGAGGCTGTACATGTCGGTTTGCGGCAGCGTCTTGTGTTTCTTGATGGTTTCCGGCGCGATGTAGGTCCGGGTGCCCTGGATGATCCGGTGTTTCTTATTGATCTTGCAGGCGAGCGAGAAGTCGATCAATCGGGCTTCTGCCGACTTGGTCATCAGTAGGTTGTCGGGCTTGACGTCACGATGGACCCATCCTTTGGAGTGCACGTACCCGAGTGCTCCGCAGATTTGCTCGAGTAATTTCTGCAGTTGGCGTTGCGTCTCCAGCGGGTCGGTAGACATGGCGACTTTGAGGTTTTGTGAGCGGAAGTAGTCCATCGTGAAGTAGGCGATGGGGTCCTTGACCGGCATCAGGGTCTGGACCTTGAACTTGAACTCGTGGACGGGGACCAGTTGGGGGTGTTCGAGTAGTTGCCCGAGTTTGAATTCCTGTTTGAACTGGGAGAGGATGGTTCGCGAGCTCTTTTCGGTCGGTGAATTGACGATTTCCTCACGGAGCAGCTTCAGGGCAAACTGTTTGCCGGTTCCGTCTTCGATGACTTCGAACACATCGCTGACCTGTCCGGCGGCGATGTCACCGGTGACGGTGAACTGATCGATCTTGAATATGTCGTCTGACACGTGAGCCGCCCTGCCTTCGGCGTTGGATTTCACGACCTGAGTTGCTATCTGAGCGGTCCTTGGTTTGCGAGGGACCGCAGCGAAGTCGTCGAAGCATTCAGCTTAAAAGCGGTTTGGAAACGTGTCAACAGGTGCGTAGCCTGCCTTGTGAACGGTGTGTTGCTGTAGGATGATGTGCTTGGAATGGGAGTCGAGCATGGAGTTGGCCACCGGGGTGGCATCTTCTGATACCGTGTGGCAATAGGCAACTGGAGCCGTAGACGTGAGGAGCGGGTTGTGATGAATCGAGTGTTGGCGGTTGGAGTGGTCTGTTTGTGTTGGGTGTCATCGGCCGGAGCCGAGGTGATCGAGTTGAGGTACACCGGCACGCTGTCGGCTCGACGTTCGACTCTCAAGGCTCCAGAAAAGCAATTCACTCTGTATTGCCTGGTCGATCGCGATCGGTCGACGGCCGACTACGTGGTCGAGGAGCAGGGACCGGGTCGTTGGTCGTGGCCCGAGCGATACGGGCGAGTGGGTTTGGTTGGAGCGGTCAAGCCGGGCATTCGCGTGTTGTATGATCATGACGGCTCGCTGTATCCCTGGGCATTACAGCGGCCGGTTTTCGAGTACCCCGAGAAATTGAAGGCGGGTACGAGCTGGACGGTCGCGCGGACCAAATACACTGTGGCCGGTTCGCAGGCGAAGGCGGCTCGTGAGTGCTGGCGTGTCGAATTGAGCAACCAGTTCGGCCGCAGCGGCCGGGTGTGGGTCGAGAAGTCGACCGGTCTGGTCGTGGCGGCATCGCGGCGGATCGTGATGGGTCAAGGTGACGAGTTCGAGCTCGACACCGAACTCGTGTCGCAAAAACCTGTTGAACTCAAGCGACTGCAGTCCTTGCAAAAGCCCTGGGCGACGTTGCTGGGAATCCAGAAGGAGTTGAAACGCAAGCCCGACACGACGCGGCCGGAACTGAGTGCTGTTCAGATTCGCGCCGTGCAGTCGCAGATTGCTCGGCTCGCCAGCGAGGCACGAGCGACTCCGTTTGCCGCACTGGTGGCTGCGATCAGCAAGGATATTTCCGGTCAGTCGAAGCGGGCTGCCAGTGTTGAGGAGTTGGCCACGCAAAAAATCGGCAAGCCGGCCCCGGCGTTTTCGCTCGAATCAATTGACGGCAAGACGATCGATTCCAAGAGCCTGGCGGGCAAGATCGTGGTGCTGCACTTCTGGGGTTACAAGGGAGACAAGCTGATCGAACCCTATGGCCAGGTCGGTTACCTGGATTTTCTGTACGGGAAGCGGCGTCGGCTGGGTGTCGAGGTGATTGGTGTGGCGGTCAATCCGTCGTTCGACAAACCTCAGACCCGTCGGGCGTCATTGAGATCGGTCAAGAAGATTCGCGAGTTCATGAATCTCGGATACCCGGTCACCATCGATTCGGGCAAGGTGCTCGAGTTGTTCGGGGACCCGCGGAGGCTGGATGCGAAGCTACCGCTGTGGGTGGTGATCGATTCGAAGGGCCAGGTCGCCGATTACAAGGTGGGCTTTTATCGGATCAAGGTCGACGAGGGACTCAGGCAACTCGACGAAACCGTGATCCGGCTGATCCGCGAGGCTCGGAAGAAGCCGAAGAACTAGGCCATCCGGATCCAGTCGCAGGGCGGCAGGGTCAGTCGAGCAGCCTGGCGGGGTCGACTCCGTCGATTTCGGCCAGGTAGGCCAACAGCCGATCTCGCTGGTCGGTCAGCTGACCGACTCGGAGCAACGACTTGACCCGAGTGGTCAGTTCGAGTCGATTGACCGGCTTGGTCAGGAAGTCGTCACATCCCGCCTCGACCGCTCGTTCGATGTCACCCATCTCGTTGAGAGCCGTCACCATCAGGATCGGGATGTCTTGGGTCGCGTCGGAGTCCTTGAGCTGCTGGCAGACCTCGTAACCACTCAGACGCGGCATCATGATGTCGAGCAGCACCAGGTCGGGGCCGAACGACTGGACCATGTCGAGAGTTTCCTGGCCGTCGCAGGCCATCGCGATCTCGTATCCGTCGTCGCCAAGGTAGGCTTCGAGCAATTCACGGTTCTGCAGGTTGTCGTCGGCAATCAGCAGTCGCGCCGGGCGGTTGGTGGAGGGGCTGCGAGTGGACACGGGTGACGTGAGTCTCGTGGAACAGGTGGCCGGAAGAATCCAACCGGGCGAGTATAGTCAAGGACCTTACGACCGGGTATCCCATCCTGTTGACAGCGAGTCGAGCTGCCGTCGAGTGGCCCCGCCCCCTGCCCCGCCCCCTGCCCCGCCGTGTGCCCCGCCGTGTGCCCCGCCGTGTGCCCCGCCGTGTGCTTCTGGCGTCTGGTGGTCGAGTTCGTTGTCGAGTCGAATGAGGTCATCGAGCGTGTCGATGTCGTACCAGCCGGGCAGTTCGACAAATGGCGTGTTGCTGGCTGTCAGTTGTTGGCGAGTCTGCTGGAGGACTCGAGGAGTGCTCCACTGGATCCCTTTGAACAGGTTCGGTACCGGGCAACTTAGACCGATCAGCACATACCCACCGTCGTCGGCCGGGGCGAGAACGACGTGGGTGTGTTTGAGAGTCTCGAAGGCAGCCTGGATGGTGGTTGTTGGCAGGGTTGGGCTGTCGCTGCCGATGACGACGACTCGGTTGTAGTCCTCTGGCTGTTGCCCCAGGTGGTCGGCGGTGACCTGTTCGAGTCGGTTTCCGAGCGATCCGGTTGGTTGTGACCACAATTGGCAGTGGTCTTTCAAGTTGGTGACGAGAGTCTGGAAGTAGTTGGTGGCGGGTGGGTTGTTGGGCGAGGTGGCCAGCACGAGTCGATTGGCGCAGTGGTGTAGGCGATCGATGAGATCTTCGAGAAAGGCCTTGGCCAACCCTGCGGCCGCCTCGTCTCCGACCGATCGAGCCAGCCGAGTCTTGACGGTTCCGGGCAGCGGGTGTTTGGCCATGATCACCAGGATGTCGATCACTCGGTGGCCTTCGGCGCGGTGGCATCGATCAGTCGTCGCAGCAACTGCACATCGATTTGTCCGCGAAAGCGTTCGCGGCCATCAATGACGACGACCGGAACCGATTCCCCGTATTTCGCGATCAATTCGGGATCGCCGTCGATGAGGATTTCCGAGATTTCGGCAAAGAACTCGTGGTGAAGCAACAGGGTTTCGCGGGCCTGGTGGCAGAGGTGGCAGGCCGAGCGGGTATAGAGTTCAACTGAGTCGAACCGGATCCCGGGCCATTGGGGTTGCCAGCGGGGGTCGCGGGCCAGGCGAGGTTGTCTGAGCAGGATGACGGCGAAGACGGCGAGTACCAGTGCAGCTAACAGACCGTAGCCTCGAGCCAGAGTGCTGTTCCAGGGAGCCGGTTCTGGGCCGGAAATGGCCGAGACGAATCCGAGGACGGTGGCCAGGCCAAGTGCAACCGTGCCGACAAACGGTCGCCAACGCTCATCCATCTCGCCCGTCTCGATCTCCAACTCGCGCCGGATCTCGTCGTCACTGCGTTGCGTCACGTTGGGTGAGACTCCGATAGGTCGGCGAGTGATCCGAGACCGTAACTCGGTTGTCGGTTCGCTTGGGCGTGTGGCGGAAAGGGCGCGGGCGGGAGTATACCAAAGGGGGGGATCTTATGTTAGATTCACAAACGGGTGCCCGCGGCGAGGCTTTGAGGCCCGTTGCGGGGGTACGGTGTCGGGGATTGGCAGCTGACAGGCGGGTAGGCTGGATGGCGTTGAAATTCACCGTCGAGTCGTTTCTCAACCTGATCCGGCAAAGTCGGCTGGTTGATGGCGACGAGTTGGACAGACTGGTGGCAGGGATGTCCAACGGCGGTGATTCGCAATTGGTTGCCGATTCACTGGTCGCGTCTGGGGCTCTGACCCCATGGCAGGCCGACAAGTTGCTCAAGGGCAAGCACAAGGGCTTTTTCCTGGGCAAGTACCGCCTGCAGTCGTTGCTGGGCAAGGGGGGCATGAGTTCGGTGTATTTGGCCGAACACGTGTTGATGCGTCGGCGGTGTGCGATCAAGGTGTTGCCTCACAAGAAGGTCGCCGATTCGAGTTATCTCGAGCGGTTCCATCGCGAAGCTCAGGCGGTCGCGTCGCTGGATCATCCGAACATTGTGCGTGCCTACGACGTCGATCGTGAGGTGGACGGTTCGACGGAGATTCATTTCCTGGTGATGGAGTATGTCGAGGGGCACAATTTGCAGGACCTGGTCGTCGTCAACGGGTCACGCGGATTCCGGGAAGTCGCCGATTTCATCCGGCAATCGGCTCGAGGCCTGTCGCACGCTCACGAGGCCGGATTGGTGCATCGAGACATCAAGCCGGCCAACCTGTTGGTCGATACCGAGGGCGTGGTCAAGATTCTTGATCTGGGCCTGGCCCGATTCTTTGAGGAAGAGGACGAGGATCCGATCACGCTGCGGCACGACGAGAAAGTGTTGGGGACAGCCGACTACCTGGCTCCCGAACAGGCACTCGACAGTCACAAGGTCGATGCACGTGCCGATATTTATAGTCTGGGCTGCACGATGTATTTCCTGCTGACGGCTCGGCCGCCGTTCAACGAGGGAACGTTGGCTCAGAGACTGATGTGGCATCAGACCAAGGAACCGCCAGCGATTTCGGAGGTCCGGCCCGATGTCCCCGGCCCTCTGGCCGACGTTGTGACTCGCATGATGGCCAAGGATCCCGACGATCGGTTTCAGACCGCCACTCAGATTGCCGATCAACTCACCGCCTGGCTCGGTGACGCTCTGACACCAGGATCAAAGGCTCCGATTGCTCAAGCCGTCCCGGTCGCCAAGCCACTCGATCCGGCCGACGTGATACACGCCCCCGAAGCCGTGCCTCCAACCGCTCCTGTGATTCCTCGGGTCACGCCCACGACGAGTTTTTCAACGGCCGAGGTGGTGGGTGGCGAGAGTGGCGAGAGTATTGCTGAGGTTGATGATCCGGGGTTGGCCGATTTTCTGTCTGGACTGGGCGACAGTCCTACGGTGTCGCGGCCGGCCGGGAACGATGTCCAAATCGACGTGCCCGCTGAACAGACGACTCATGAGCCGACACCCTCGCCTGCCCCGCTGTTTGAAGTGACACCACCGATTGCCGCGCCGATTGCGGAGCCGATTGCCGCGCCGATTGCCGCGCCGATTGCGGAGCCGATTGCCGCGCCGATTGCCGAGCCGTTTGCGGAGCCGTTTGCCGAGCCGTTTGCCGAGCCGTTTGCCGAGCCGTTTGCCGAGCCGATTGCCGAGCCGATTGCCGAGCCGATTGCGGAGCCGAT
>Ga0302139_10001011_pt1 | contig 13520 bp, 19 predicted proteins | sample CBN3_331_MG_FD_203104 | JGI IMG/M metagenome (GOLD analysis project Ga0302139, IMG submission 203104) | Marine microbial communities from Western Arctic Ocean, Canada - CBN3_33.1 | ecosystem: Environmental > Aquatic > Marine > Oceanic | place: Canada: Western Arctic Ocean | collected 2017-09-15 | reverse complement strand
ACCTTAGTCCCGAACCCTAGTGGTTGATACCACTCCTTTGCTGCTCCATCCCAAAGTTCTTCTTTTGCACTATTCATGAAATTTTTCTGTTTTTCGTATATAATAGAGTGGAGCACACTTTACTTACGCAAACGAAATGGAGTCGACGAGAATCGAACTCGCGCATCCGACTTTGCAAGAGTCAGTGCTAGGCCCACTAGCAACCCCATATAAAGGAATGATTATGCTTTCAATGACCACAATCACATGTCTAAACTGTAAAGAAACAAGTCAAGTACGCACTGCTGAAGTTAAACATTGTTGCGAAGAATTATTTCTCATGTTTCACCAAGTCAATCTTCTGTTTGATTTCGTCTTTGTATTTAGACATATGTGCCATCCTGTGATGATTTGCACACAGAGGAATCAGGTTGTCTATGTCGTTGTTGTCATGGTTGCCATCTATATGATGAACATCAACCGAAATGTCCCAGTCACATATGACGCACTTTTCTTCATACCTCGTAAAACAGGGGTCTCTGTAAAGCCTCTCTCTACTTGTGTGAGTTCCCGGCTCCTTACGATTGCCATTGTTAACTCCAGACCTAAACAGTGTGTTTGAGCATGCGTATGAGCATGTCTTTTTTTCTCTAGGTGCTCCTTGTGATACGATAAAAGGTGTTCCACACACGGGACACTCTTTCTCAACCAGTGGATACCTTCTACAATGCTCACCCTGCTTAAAGTGTGAATAGTCTACATTATACTCTATGATGCACTCATTAAACCTCTTGAGGCCGCTTCCATTGCTGGACCACCCCATTATTCGATAGACTCTTGCTTTAGTAAAACTCGATTTGACTGCGTCAATAAACTTGTCTCTCATCCGATGTACTCCATACTAGAATTGTTGTTTCTAGTATATTATACACCAAATTTGGTCTAAGTCACGAGTTTTGGGAGTCTATATCGGAGAGGAGGGACTCGAACCCTCGTTTCCCACGCCCCAAACGTGGTGGCATAGCCGCTAGCCCACACTCCGAACTAAAATGATTCCGGTAGGATTCTCACCCACAATCTAACTTTAGGTTTGTTCAAGTTTCACGTTCTAGACAAAAACGAGAACAATTTGGGATAGCCCCTACCGTAGTAGTTGTTAGTATCCTTGTTTGTACCTTGCGTCTAGTTCCGCCACGGAATCATATTTGTAGGGATTGGGGCAAGACAGAGCTTTCACGCCCACGCACCCTTGTTTATAACGGGCTTGAACCCGTACCCACATTTTGTTTCTATTCTTGTTCTACTTCTGCTTCCTCAATACGCCACCACTGTTGTTCATGCTTATTCGGCTCTTTCTTCTCAATATATGCCTGAGCTAACTCAGTAGACAAATGGGCCATGTCCCAACAAGTTGGGCTTGTCGTTGGACAAGAGTGGAGCCTACCGGAGTCGAACCGGTTCCTTTTGGGCTTCAACCAAACGGACATACCTCTTATCCCAAAGCTCCATCTTGAGTTGTTTCACTTGCCACACCCACAGTATATCCCATCGGGCCTCGAATGTCAAGCAACTTCCTCAAGAAACAAAAAAAAAAGAGGGAAGCTTTCGCTCCCCCCTTTTGTAAACCACGCTGGTCTCAAGACTTACGGTTATCCCGTAAATGTCTGAGGCTCGTGGGAAGGAAGCGTACCCGTTGGAATATCCGGCTTATTTATCTCTCCACCCTTACGCTGACAAATCGTATAAAGGCCATTGAGATGTGTTCTTACCATAACTGACTCATGCTTAGTGATAGTCTGAGGCTGATGCCTGCTATCTAATCTGGTCAGTGAAACAAAAAGTTCATCTACTCCTGTAATAAACGCACGCCCGTAATCGTTGGGGCAATTTTCAACTGTCATCTGTGGAATATCAGGGTCGGAGCCTGTCAAATTCCAATGAACATGTTTGACTGGAGCGGCGGGAAGCAATACATTATCAGCAGTCAATGCCAAGGCATTAAAATCGTCCGCTAATGTTCTACCGGTGTCTGCCGCATGTGCTTCAAGTTCATCTTTAGTAAAGTCATCTGGATTGTAAGTAACATTTTCTAGAGTGTCACTCAAGCGTTCAAGTTCTTCAACCATATAACTATTAAGGGCATTAGTCCAACCCGATTGGGAGCGAAACTCTGGACGTACCGTTAGCTGCTTGCGGAAACGAATAATTTCAGCAAGGAAAAAGTGAATTCCCCTATTAGGGAAAACCATGTTTGCACCATCAAATGTATTCATAATTTAAACTCCGTATTTCTTCATAAACTCAGATTGAACCCATTTCTCAATAGCTTCGGCTGTAGCCACATGGCCCAATACCTTAAACTCTCCCCTTGATAACATCTGTACTGCCTGCCAGTAAAGAATTCCAAGATAAGCTTGAGAATGAAAACTCATTGTCGTGTCAGAAAAATCAGTGATTTGAATATTGCGGAAATACTGTTCCGATACCCATTCCTCGATTGCTTCTGCTGTTTTATCTTGACCCTGAAGAGGTACATCCTTGTCATAGAAAAGTATGTTGTCTTTAAGAAGACTCACTGCCTTCTTGTAAAGACCGCTTCTAATGGCCCAGTGTTGAGGACTGTAACCACTATAAGTGTCATCGCTTTGAGCAAATAGCTCTTTCACATATTGGTCAGCACCAGAACTAACGTTAACATTAACATTGTTTTCAATATTAACGGGTTCTACAGGCTTCACAGGTAGAGCAACAGGAACGGTTAAGTTGACTGGAACATTAGAATTACCAACAATTCTGTCAAGTCCCGCTTTTAACTGCTCATTTACCCTTTGTTCAATTTCATCCTTCATCTTTCCAAAATCAAACTTTGGAGCATGCGGTGCAACAATAGGTGCTACATTAGTATTATACCCCAATTCTTTGGTTTTGTCACCGCTTTTTTTCAAAAATTTTGAAAGTTTTTTCTTTCCGACTCTTTCAATGATTTTCGTAGGTAGCCATCCAAGCTTTGAAACAAGCCTAGGATAGACAAACTTGTGCCAAACCGTGGTGGTTAGAGTGCCACTAAAAATAAATCCGATGAGCAAAGCCAAAGCAGTACCCAAGCCACCCCATTTACTAAAATAGGGAATGTTGAGCTTGTTTAGCAAGCCTTCGTACTTGTCAGAAAAGCCCTTAAGCTTATCAGACAAGCTTTTGTTCTCTATTTGACTTTTGTTCAAACTCGTCTCAAGAGAGCGATTATCATTTTCAGAATCTGCGAGTCTATTATTGACAACAATAGCCTTATCGTCTGCAACCTTAAGGTCATCTAGAGTATCGTTAAGGTCACCAGAAAGAACGAGAAGATTGTCAGTAAGACCATCTCTCGCCTTCTCAAGCTCTTTAATTGTCCCATCAAACCCCGCACTAGAGTCTTCCAACTTCTTGATATGGGCGTCAAGCTTATCTATCTTGGCCTGCAAGTCGGCCAATTGGCCTTCAAGAGCCTTGATTTTCTTCTCTTCATCCGTAGGACCAGTTGGGCCGGGAAATATGTCTGGCGGGCTTGAATTATCTGGAACATTAGGAGTATCGCCGTAAGGTGGTCTGCCCGGTGGCGGTGGAGCACCGTATCTTGGCCAGCCAGCCTCATACATGTAAAATGTACTATTTTTGTGTTCGGTCTGTTTCTTAAGGTATTGAGTAGGACAATGTAATAATATTCGAGAACCGTCACGGCTCAAAATAAATTTTCCAGTGTTTTTATTAAAAATGGCGAAGTGATTGGCCTTCTTTAACTTGCATGTGGCACACACTGTGTCATGCTTTGTTCCATATTCTTTTCCAGACTGCAAAAAATACAACTTAGTATTAATAACATCTGGTTCTGCCTTGTTCTCATATATCTCATGAATTCGCCGTAGATTCAATCCCGCACCATACTGAGAAACACCGTCAGGACTAATTCTCCATGTTAACATCCCAACAAGTCGTGTCTCGCCATCAATTGTGGCTAAAATGCCACTGCCAGACTGACCACCTTCAGGAGCCATGTTGAAGCTTACAGTATTCTCTTTGATACGAATTACTCTTGCCTGCCATGCCTGCATCCATCTTCCAGCGGGCGAACCAGCACCATAAATTCTGTCATGAGCCTTAACTAGATAGTCTTTAGGAGCAATGTTAATTATGCGAGGCTTGAAAGCCCCCATGTCAGATTGCTTTACGACAATAATGGCCATATCTAGAGATGTGTCTTTGACATAATGTCTCCAAGCAACCTTTGCCCCTATTTTTATAGTCTTATATCCACCACGGAAAAACTCAACAGAGACATCACTTCCAGTTCTTGTTGCGACATGACCATTGGTTAGGATAAAATAATTGTCATCAACTTTTCTAACCACAGTGCCAGTACCTATTGCTCGACCAGACTTTTGGCCAAAGGCGTCATAAGATGTAGCGGTGATGCGACATGTAGCTTCTGATACTTGTGCTAATGATAGCTCATCAGCCTGCGATTGGCTTACGCCTAAAAGCATACAAATCGCCAATATTGTTATTTTCATACCTACTCCTTTTCCTTGGCAGCCTTAACTACGTCGGAAATCTTGTGAATAATGTGAATCTTTGCAAATCTATTGCTATTCTCCTATTGTAAATATATAATGAAACAATGCGGACTGAGCAATGTCGGCGGGAGAAGTTCTGCTGTCACTCAAATTTGGACATGGGTCAGCGTAAGTCTTTCTATACGAATATGTAACCAATGTCGAACAAACATAGGCGGTTGATATTTCATTATCTGGTTTAGCGTTACGAAACAATCTAAAGCCGGGGGCATAACACTTAAAAATCTCCCATATGTTACGCCATCCATATTTATTGCCAGTCATCTCAAGGGCAATTTTAGTTATCTCGCTTGCACGAGCACGCCCAAATGTACTTTTTAACCACGATACGTCAAATTTACCATTACGTCTTACGTTAGGTTTATAAATGTGTCGACTTACTCGATATACATCGATTCGGTTTACGTGTTGTTCAACCTGTCCTTTTAGGTGAACTGAACGTCCACCCTTAAATTCTCGCTGTTCAACACAATATGGCTCACTACCGTCCCAGTGGAGCAAGCCTACGTGAGAATGAATTCCACCAGTATATTTAGTAATTGCAGAGCCAACACTTGGAAAAGGCTTGGCCTTAAAAAGAAGAACATCAGCCTCATCTAAGTATTTAAGAGCTTCGTCATATGGAATAATTATATCATTCATATCTATTCTCCTACATATGGAGGAGGATTTTCGCCAGCCTGTTTAGTTGAAGCCCACTTAATATAATGAACAAGCTCCTTCATTACTCTAGTGTTATCTTCAATAATTTTGCTCTGCTTGCTGTTTCCAAGACCAAAGTCGTCTGCGTGTTCTAATATGTGTAAAGATTGTTCAGTATTGTCTTTAATTTTATAGATGTTGTTCATTACACTAACGGCCCATCCAACAGACGGTAAAATGGCTACTCCTATAATCCAAAGCATGATTTCTATAGTCATATTTGACCGTTTCTAGACCGGACGACAAAAAAGGGGCCGAGGAACGATGCCCTGACCCCTTAAGTGACCATCCATGTCGATTAGGATTACGGATTTGTGCGAACTTTGTAATCATCCTGATTAGGAGTCAAGCTACCATCCATGTAGACCAATTCACCGGGAACTGCGTCAGTTGGGAATGGTTCGTGAGTCTGAGCGGAACCAGTGCCGGGGTCGATACTTTGAACCAATGCTCCTTCATTGCCCCCCTTAGTCGCAACACCAGTTGCGTAATCCCAAGAGGTAATGTCGTGACGACGGTAACCACGAGAATAGTGAAGACTTGTGCGGCCAGAAGTCTCAGAAGCTCCAGAACGCAGATAAGTGTCATCGGTTTGAGCAATTCTCGTACCAATAACCTTACCAACAAACTGCCCAACTTCCATGGTGGCATATTTACCAGCGGTAATCACTCGCGTTAGCCAAGCGTTGGACTCTACGACTCTAGAGCCATACAGAGCACTTGGATGCGTATTGGTATCCAGTGAAAGACTTGACCAACGAGAACTCGCTGGAGTGCCTGCGTTTAGAATGGTTCCTCCATCATTTACTGCGACTGTTGCGCCGACTGCTGTAGTTGTAGCCATTTTTGCATAACCTTGTATATTATTAAGTAGAATCCTAGTGATTCCATAGATTTTCCAATCCTCTACCTAATTATACACCAAAAATAGCTTTTAAACCAACTTCCCAACGATTTTTTCTACAGATGGAAGGAAACTCATGCGAAATCTTTCAATTCCAATGGATTTGAACAAATTTAACTGTTTTTCCGTATATAGCCTGCCACACGCCACTATATTGATACCGGTTGCCCCTTTTAAACTCTGACAAGACAACAGGTTATCTGTAACATTGTCCACAACCCTACCCGTTGAGTTGATTATGGTGTCTACCCCATTATTTAGCAATATCTCACACAAATTGATAAGAATGTCTGACGTGTGCAGGCTATATTCAATAACGGCTCTGAGCACAACGTTATTTTCTGCACACATTTTTTGCATGGAGCCTACTTCTTGGGCAATTCTACCCCATTGACCATCCTCTAAGAGAACATTGTTAATTACGAGGTCAACATACTTAGCTCCATACCTGACGGAATACATGGCGTCGTGAGACCTAGAGATGCTAGAACTCAAGCCATCAGGAAAGTCGATTTGTGATGCTATTACTATAGAGTCTCGAATATCTGGCAGTATTTTTAACAAACCTGACTGAATACATAGCTTATCTATGACTCTTGTGCTAGAAGCAAAGGCAAATCGCATTAATTTATCAAGGTCTGCCGACTTGTCTAAACACAACAACTCGATTTGGAAGTTTTGCTCATTTTCCATAATGCTTTTTTAATTCTTTTTCTTATAGTTTCATAGCTTACTCCATGAATATCAGCTATTTCTCGATATGTCATGTTGTCAAAAAATCTCTGATTTATTATTGCTTGCAAATTTTCTGGCAACAGCCCAATCATATCTCTCACGTCTGAGCCATTAAAGTTGCTGACCGACAATTCAAATGGCAATTGCTCCATCGGTCTTATATTCGCATGCAGCCATCTTCGACAAGACTGAATAACCCCCTCGTACAAATATGAGGTAAACTGGCGACCGCCAGTGGGGTTAAATGCCTCCATAGAGAGCCATAGGGCTATCATGTTGCACTGCTTTAATTCATCCTCTGGTATGAGACCCCTGTATTTACGAGAGGCCGCACGCATGATTCTCTTATTCTCAATATTATTGCAGGCCTTGACATATTCTTCATTGTTAACTATTGTCATTATCCTTAACTTTTTCCCATTTGTAATCCCAAACATTATCAATAATGCCTAAATCTATTGCGTCCTTGGCTCCAAGCCAAACTTCGCCCTGAACCTTTTTCTTGAAAGCCTTTATGGTGGTCTGATTTGTATATCCGCATCTCTTAGAGACCAAATCCATCAACATTTGATATTGCACACTTACAAAGTCTGCATATTTTCTTTGTTGTCCGACAAAGTCGTCTGGCAATTCAATGCTCACTGGATGCATCATAATAGATGTTAACGCTGTAGCATATCTTTCGCTGCCAACTGCTAAAATAAGAGCACCACAACTATATGCCTTACCAATAGCAATGGTGCAAATATTGACTCCCATTTTTTGCAGCCCCACTATTTCATCAATAACGGCACAGCAAGAGTCAAGTTCTCCACCGCTAGTGTGTATATAGAGCCATATGTTTTTTTGTTTCAAATCGAATACAATATATCGCATCTTGTCTACAACCGATTTACATGACTCTTCATTAACATCTCCCCACAGAAATACTCTTCCTGAGTTTAGTTGTTTTTTATTTATGTAGTCTTGCAAGTCTGTTGAGTCAAATGCATTATTCATTTTCATCCTCTGATGTTATTAGTATGCCATTCGATACCTGTTGAGCATACATCATCAAAGTTTGTTCTTGTAGAAACTTCTTGGTCTTTGTTTCGGACATTGCTGACGTTATATTCCCATTTGGAAAAACATAGACACACCAAAACGGACACTCTTTGAGTTCATTATGCACATCTTTAACAGAGTCTTGAATGGCGGGATTATTGATGTCATCAATCAAAGATGATACCTTATGCATACCGCATAGTTCTTTTTCAATATTTACACGAACGTCACGAAAATTGAAAGCCTTGCCAATAGCTATGATAAAACGATATCTTGTTATCAAGTGTAACACTTCAACACCATAGGCCACCTTCAATGAGTCTCTTACTTCAGGAGTAATGTCAAATGTGGTATGCCCCATCCAAAAGTCGAACCTCTTGAATGGATTCATGCTGTCATCAACGCGACAGAAGCCGAACGGAGTATTTAGAATGACCGGCATGTTCGCCGTGGGGTCATCTTCAAACCCTTCCCCTTCCTCTACCTCTTCATCTTCCCACTCCTCTATCTCAGAGGGAATGTTTTTATTTTGAAAGTCAAATTGATATAGAGACCATTTAATTATTTTATTTGGTTCTTGCATATTCCCTACTAAAATCTAGAGTAAAATCCTGTTCCGCTGGAACAGCTATCTTGTCCCAAAACTCACCAAGTTCTCTGGCGGTCATACCTACATCTTTGCGGTGATTTTGAAGGTCTTCAATTGATGGACCATAATTGTAATCGGCAGATTGACACATGTCAATATATATCTGTAGCATAACCTTGTCTAAGCGGCTGAAGTTGCTAGACTGAAAGACGTAGTCATACCATCCCTCAAATGCAATGGGGAATAGCTCTTTGACCATCCCCGCAATAGCGTTGGCGTAGAGACGAATCTCTAGCTGAGCGTGAGAGTCACAACGTAACCTCATGAAGTGAAGCAGGTTATGAAGGTCAACAGTAGCATACATGGAAGAGTATTGGCTCACCGGTACTTCCTTGCGAGCCTGCTCACGAGATACACCAAATTCTAGTCTGGTCTCATATGTATCTCTTGCTTCTCTCTGAGCCTCTTCTTCTTGTGCTGTCAAAAAGTCTCTGGCACTATCATATGAGTTGTTAGTTCCAGCGTCAAGGTAAGACATTGGCCACTCTAAATCGCCAGCCTCACTGCCTTGCTTATTTGTGGTAGACTGTAGTCTCCACTCATCAGGCTCGGTTTTAAGACAAGCATCAGACAAGACAGAATATCGTCCAGACTCTTCATTGTAAGACCACGTTCTATGTCGATGCCATTGGCGAAAAACTAGAATAGGAGCTTTAACATGAAGCTTTAGGACCACTTGCTCAAAAATTGAAGTGTGGCCGTGAGACATACAATATCGTAGAAGCCCACGAGTCTCTGAAGTCTTGCGTGTGCCACCCTGATAGCTCACCCTAGCGGCTTGCTCAATGTCCTCGTCGGTTCCCATCACATCCTTCAAGGCAATAAAGCCTTGGTCGAGGATTGGGAAGTAGTGGTCCTTCAGTTTAGGTGTCGGGATGTTCATATTTTCCTGTGTATCCATTATATTCCCATTTACATTCTTGACAGACAAAGTGGTCAGAAGAGGCATCTCTTTCGTGGTCAGTATAATTTCCATCGTGCAAAGTGTATTTATTGCAATGTTGGCAATACAGTTCATCGTTTGCAAACCTCACGACAATAGCTCCCTACACCTGTCTGAAACTTCATCCAACACCCCCTGCGTTAGATATTTTCGTATGTAATCCTGTAACTCAACATTATTAAGCACCTGCTCGCAGGTGACTATCTTGTTCGCAATAAACTTCGGCCCCCATCCTATCAAGACCCTCTTAGTCTTAACGGCCACCTGAGCCTCATAACATGGACCGGCTCGATGATAAACAATCCACCAAGGATTACCGTTTGGTGAAGTTCTAGTGCTAACGATTGGTTGGTTCACTCTCTATATCTCCACTTGAAAACACGTCAGTAGGACAAATAACAGGACCATCATCACTATCTTCCAACATAGCTAAGAAGTCTACTGTTTTATTCTCGGACTGATACATTTCATATGCGTCAAGGATATCATGTCCAGATTTGTCTTCTAAATTGTTGAACGACTGAGACAAAACTTCGGCGGTGAGAAATCCATTCATAAGCTTAAACAATAGCTCACCCACAGACACCTCATTGCCTTCCGCAAAGCTTAATAAAAACTCTGCTTCTCCAACCTCATTAACATTACATGTAAATGAAATAACCCCCTTTGGATTTGAGAGAGTCACTAAATCATCTTCATATGTCTCGGAACCCATGTCTACAACAAATTCCTCTATCATTCCAAATGACTCCTTAATTTAGTCAGTCCACTTTTTAAGTTGAGACAAACAGCTTGATAACTTATACCTTGGGTGGGAGCAATCTCTCTCAAAGTTTTGTTATCAAAATAATATTGAATTATAGCGTCCTTTTCGCGGTCTCTTAAAAAATCAGCAGCCTCGACTACGCCTCTAATATCGTCGCACATTAGAGAATCTTCAGGGCTTTGAGTATCATCCTGAACATAGTCGTGACAATTGCTCGCACTCCCATTTTCAGAGACACTGTCATAGTCCAACGAGCGAATCTGTAGGCCTCTTTTCTTATTATACAGAGTTTTTGCTCTTTTTATGGCAAACTGGGCATAATGCATACGAAACCCACGAATCGAACCACGACCATCAAACTTAGTATCTGCAATCATGATTTTAGTAGCAACGTCAGCAACAACATCATCATCTCGCAACATGGCTTGGCACCCCCAGCGTCCAATTGCACGACGAGCATCTTCAAGATAGTATTCAAGCGATTCCATAGCTTCTCCAATCGAGGTTCAAAAACAATAGGCCTTCTATTAGTATACCCCAATTATCGACAAAAGTCAAGCTAAAATCCAGTCTTTTTGCCGATTATGGCAAAATAATCGGAGGAGCCTTTCGAGGTGGTTTTGGAGCCTCGTTTCCCCTGTTTACTGTGGAAGATGGGACTGGAATAATGTATACCTGCGGAGGCATCACGGTCACCCGTGGTCGAGGCGGTTCGGGGTGTCTCCACTCCTGCCACAATGGGCAGAATATGACAAATGAGGCCAACACCGTCCAAAGAACAGCCCATGACGCAGCCACGCCGAACAAGAAGTTGGGCCAGAAACTCACCTCTTTCGTTCCTAGCTCAAATCTGTCTGCTGTTTTTATCTTGCCAAACCCTATTGGTTTAACGGTCTTGTCTGGTAGATTTGGAAACATATCTAATTCCTTCCTCATTTGTACTTCGTTACGTGTAAAACCACACTTCTCATAAAACTTGATGTTATCCTCAGAACAGTTGAGGATACATTTGTAAGCAGTATCTCTTGCCACTTCACAACATTTGTCTATCAACAACTTGCCAACCCCGAATCCTCTTACGCCGGGGTCTACAACCACATCCTCGATTTGACCCGTAACCTCACCATTAAGCTTATACAGATAATGTACAGTAGCCGTTCCCCAAATCTTATCATCACTATCTACAGCTACAAATACATCGCAAGCATCATCTCTCACTCTCTCATTGAAAATAGTGTCACACAGACAATTATTGCCTCTCTTTGAGAGAGTGTTTTCTAGAACCAATATGTGTACAGCATCATCTTTGACGGCTTCACGAACGTGCATATCATCACCCATATAGTACGGATTCAAGTTTTTGGGCAGCGTTGGCCCAACTAAATTTCCTAGCTGTTACTAGGCCTTCTTCATTTATTGACTTATAGTTGTTATCATGGAAGTCTCTCATATGTATTACCAATGAGTCCATCTGCACATCACCGAACTTAGCCCAGTTACCTTGCCCATTGAACCACTTACCATCATGAGCAGATTCTACATCAGTAACCGCAATCAATCGAGAATTTTCAGCAGTGCAGAATTCAGTGTGTGCTGAGTAATCTGTCGCTATAATGTGCTTGCCGCAGGCCATCATCTCTAAGGCCTCTAGGTTCCACCCCTCGCCTCTGGATGGAAAAACACCACAGTCGGCTCGGTTCATTAGGGTCGCAACATCATTCTGAGTAGCCTGTCGTGGGATGATACGAATCTTATCACCAAGTTTACTATTCAAGTAATAGTCTTCCCACTCTTTGTTCTTCTCTGGTTCATAGAATGGATTGTGACAACACATCCACAACTCTACATTATCATTCTTCTCAAAGGCCTCATTGAAGGCAGTACACAATACATCGTGACCCTTACGAATTTCCCACTTGCCCATGTTTAGGAAGATAGTCTTATCAGGCCTTCTTACATCCTGCATGTTGAATATCGTGGAGTCTACACCTAGTGGAACAACCGATACTCCAAGGTCTCCAAGTATGATTTGGTCCATAACAACTTGTCTTGCCCACTCTGAGTTAACGATGCAATGGTCCAAGCTACCTACATGATGCTTCTCAATATCAGAGAGTGTATCCAACTCAAAGATAGGCATGGCAAAATGCTTACCTTTGCCAATTCTGCTAGCTAGGTCGAACTGATGCCAAATCTTCAAGGATGGAGCAAGAGGATTAAAGGTCTTAGCCCGTTCTACCGCAGTCTTAATTATGTCGTGGCAATCAGGAGGTGCGTTCATGCTCGATGAATCACCCATAGGAAATAGGGCTACATCGACGCCACGAGCCACCAAAGCTTTGAATAGGTTCAGAGAGGCAACACCATATCCTAGGTCATTTATGGGGCATTGTAGGTTAAGCATATAAATAATCTCCAACCTTGCTAAATTTGTTTGAAATACGAATATTATGCTTAACTAAAACCCCATAGACACACAACAAAAAACTTGTGCAAGTTTCACCCCAAAAGAATCATTGTTACTCACCTAAGACTTTCTCTGCTTCACAACACCTACAGGTCGTTCCATAGCAAGATGACAAGAGTAGGTCAGCCCACCCACAATAATACTGGTTGCCAAAACATGCAGCAACATCCAAGGGCTACAAACCACAGCCGCACCAACCATACCCAAAACATACGTCCCAACCATGTATCTCATTCATCTTCCCCCTTGTAAAGTTGTTTCCATTGACTATCAGCAAGGTCAAACCACATCATGTAGCACGTCACCTGTTCTTTCAACATAACTGCTGGCTTATTGGTATTAACATCAAAAGTGTTATATTGGCTACTTTTAAGCAAGCCGAGGCCTCTTCTGCTCGGATTGACTTTCATTAATAGCCTGCCATCAGGATGAGAAAACACGGTGGCAACATTTATGTCTTTGAATAATTTGAATATTCGTTTTTTCATTTCATCAATACTTCCACTTCATCCAATGAGGCATCTGTAACGTCCCCGTACAACTCCTGTAGGTTCGTCTCATCGCCGTCCATTCCCTCAAGAGCATTCAACTCGTCATACCATCCTCCAATTTTGTTTAAGACGAGGCGGAACGCCCCACACTCACAGTATACCGCCTTTAAACGGCTGTGTCAAGCAACTTCTGACGAATTTCCGCATAACTTTGATATTTTGTCAAT
>Ga0302139_10001009_pt1 | contig 13525 bp, 12 predicted proteins | sample CBN3_331_MG_FD_203104 | JGI IMG/M metagenome (GOLD analysis project Ga0302139, IMG submission 203104) | Marine microbial communities from Western Arctic Ocean, Canada - CBN3_33.1 | ecosystem: Environmental > Aquatic > Marine > Oceanic | place: Canada: Western Arctic Ocean | collected 2017-09-15 | reverse complement strand
GTCTGGAAGAGATGCGCGACATGATCCCTACCCGCCGTCGGCGCTCGAGGGTTCGTCCCCTGCCCATCGATCTGGGTTCGGGTCGTCCGATCGACGACGAGACCGAGGCCTGACCTCCGGCAGGGGCTGGGACCTGCGAGAGGTCTAGGTTCACAGGAAGCCGAAGGGATAACACCATGGCCGAAGCCCACCGACCCATGCGCACCGATGTCGTCCCTGAGATATGCGTCGACGGTGCCGCTACCGCGCTCGACTTCTATGTGGGGGCTTTCGGAGCCGAGGAGTTGTTACGCCATGAGGCGCCGGACGGCCGGATCATCCACGGCGAGATCTCCTTCGACGGCTTCGTGGTCTTCGTGGTTGACGACTTCCCCGAGTTGAACAATGGGAAGGGGTCCTCGCCCACGGCTATCGGCGGTACTCCCATCACCCTGCATCGAGACGTGGCCGACGTGGACGCTGCGGTCGATCGGGCGGTGGCTGCCGGAGCAACCCTGGTCTGGGGACCCGAGGACATGTTCTGGGGAGACCGGTACGCACGGCTGGCCGACCCGTTCGGGCACCAGTGGTCGCTGGCCACCCCGGGACCGGGGCCGGACGCCGAGGCCAAGGCTGTGGCCATGGATGGATTCCCCCAGGGAGAAGACGGATGACAGACCTACACCAGGCGCCCCGGGCGTCGTTCACCGACATGTCCACCTCCACGAAGGAGGACTGGATGGTCATCATGGGCCAGCGGACCGAGTTGGAGCAGGCCCTCCCTGACCGGATCATCGAGCAGTTCGGCCACCTCCGCGACGACTACGGGGGCTTCCCCGTGGATCGCCTCGAGCACAGCCTGCAGACGGCCACCCGGGCTGAACGCGACGGCCGCGACGACGAGTACGTGTTGTGTGCCCTCGTCCACGACATCGGCGATCCGCTCACGCCGTACAACCATCCCGACGTGGCCGCCGCGATCCTCAAGCCGTTCGTGTCCGGCGCCAACCACTGGATGGTCGAGCACCACGGCATCTTCCAGGGGTACTACTTCTGGCACCACCTCGGCATGGACCGAGACACCCGCGACCTGTTCGACGGACACGAGCACTACGAGCACTGCGCAACGTTCTGTTCTGAGTATGACGCCCCCGCCTTTGACCCCTCGTACAACTCCAACTCGTTCGAGCACTACCTCCCGTTGATCCGGGAGGTCTTCGGCAGGAACCCCCGGCTCTGAGGCCGGCGGGCCGACACCCCAGCGTGGCTAGCATCGGCGCCGCATGATCCTCTCCGACCGTTCCATCCGTGAAGAGATCGCCGCCGGGCGAATCGTCATCGAGCCGTTCGACGACTCGTGCGTGCAACCGTCCTCCGTGGACCTGCACCTGGACCACCGGTTCCTGGTGTTTAGGAACCACACCATGGGCCACATCGACGTCAAGACCGACCTCTCGGCGCTGACCGAGCAGGTGGAGGCGGCAGGCGACGACCCGTTCATCCTCCACCCCGGGGAGTTCGTGCTCGGGTCCACCTCCGAACGTGTGACGGTTCCCGACGACCTGGTGGCCCGCCTGGAGGGAAAGTCCAGCCTGGGTCGGCTGGGCCTGCTCATCCACTCCACGGCCGGGTACGTGGACGCCGGCTGGGACGGCCAACTCACCCTGGAGTTCTCGAACGTGGCCAACCTGCCCATCACGCTCTATCCGGGCATGAAGATCGGCCAGATCTCGTTCATGCGCATGACCACGCCGGCCGACCGGCCCTACGGCTCCAGTGGGCTGGATTCCAAGTACCGGGGCCAGGACGGCCCACGGCCCAGCCGGTACTGGGAGAACTTCAACCGGTGACGGCCACTCCCGGTCCACTGCCGTCGGCCGCGGCGGCGTCACGGTTCTCGAGTGCCTCGAGAAGGTGCAGGGCGATGTCGCCCACCTTCACCTGGTCCTCCTCGATCCCTTCGGCCTTCACCCCGTCGTCGATCATGATGTAGCAGAAGGGGCAGGCCGTGGCGATGCGCCCGGCACCGGTGGCGATCAGTTCCTGCGAGCGCTCGACGTTGATGTTCTTGCCGATGTGCTCCTCCATGAACATCCGGCCGCCACCCGCACCGCAGCACAGGCCCTCTGTGCCCGACCGTTCCGCTTCCACGATCTCGATCCCGGCGAGGCTGCCGATGACGTTGCGGGGGGCGTTGTACACGTCGTTGTGCCGGCCCAGGTAGCAGGAGTCGTGGTAGACGATCCGCTCCTCGAGGCGTGCCCCCTCCATGTCCAGCCGGCCCTGGTCGATCAGCCATTCCAGGAGCTGGCTGTGGTGGACCACCTCGTAGTGGCCTCCCAGTTGCGGGTACTCGTTGGTCAGCGTGTTGAAGCAGTGCGGGCACTGGGTGACGATCTTCTTGACGCCCATCGAGCCCAACGTCTCGACGTTCTGCATTGCCAGCATCTGGAAGATGTACTCGTTGCCGGAGCGTCTGGCCGGATCCCCGGTGCACATCTCGGACGGACCCAGGATCGAGAACGACACCCCGGCGCGCTGCATCAGCTGCGCCATCGCCCTGGACACCTTCTTGTTCTTGTCGTCAAAGGAGCCGGCGCAGCCCACCCAGTAGAGGTACTCGGATTCGAGCGGGTCGCCGCCGTCGAGGACCTCGATTCCCTCCAGGTCGCCGACCCAGTCGGCCCGTTCGCTCTGGGACAGGCCCCACGGATTCCCGGAGTTCTCCATCGACCGGTAGGCGCCTCCCAGCTCGGTCGGGAAGTCGGACTCCATCAGCGACAGGTAGCGGCGCATGTCCAGGATCTTGTCCATGATCTCGATGTTCACCGGACAGATCTCGTCGCAGGCCCGACAGGTAGTGCATGCCCAGAGTTCGTCGGTCGTGATCCGGTCGAACATCCAGTTGGCCGGTACCGAGATCTCGGCATCGGCGCCGAGGGGGGGCGACACGACCGGTGTTCCGGTGGCGGCCATCACCTCGCCGGTCTTCAGGACGATCTCGCGTGGATCCAACGGCTTGCCGGTGAGGTGCGCCGGGCAGACGCTGGTGCAGCGTCCGCACATGGTGCACGAGTCGGTGTCCAGCAGCTGCTTCCAGGTGAAGTCCTCGATGGTCGAAGCCCCGAAGCTCTCCAACTCGGTCTCCATGAGGTTCGGCATTGCCTTCATGGCGCCCTTGGGCCGGTCCCGGTCCTTCAGGTACATGTTCAGCGGGGAGGTGAACATGTGCCGGATCATCGTGATGGGCAGCAGGGCCAGGAAGGCCATGAAGGACACCACGTGGGCTATCCACCAGACCTGGTGCCACCCGGCCAGGTTGCCGGCCAGCTGGTCGGAACTGCCAATGGCCATGGCCAGCGGGTAGCCGATCACGGACCATGTCTCCGCCTCGGCCCCATGCCCGCCGAGCGAGGCCTGCAGCGCGATCCGGAACGCCTCGGCTCCGAAGCCGGTGACGCCGATGGCGAGGAAGATGAGGAGTACGGCTGCGTGCTCGGGCTTCGACTTGATGCGGATCCGGTAGGGCCGGAAGCGCCTGGGGCCATAACGGCGGAGCACGGCCCACACCACGCCGACCAGGTACAGCACGCCGGCTATGTCACCCACAGCGGTGTACGCCCGGTAGACGTCACCGTGCAGGAACTTGATGGATTCCGGGACCTGGTGGTTGATCTCGAGCACCGTGGTGACGGCCATCAGGATCAGGAACGGGAAGTAGATGAGGGCGTGCATGACGCCGGCAGCGGGGTCGCGCAGCAGCGTCTTCATGAACACACCGGAACGGAAGTCGCCGAAGCGCCTCTTGGCGTTGCCGGCGTTGGTGGATCGGTTGTCGGGGGTGCCACGCTGCCAGTTCTGGACCCGCTGGGAGAACAGCACGGCTCCGTAGATGATCAGCATCGGGATGACCGTGTAGAAGGCCAGCTTCAGCGACCCGGGCACGTTTATGAACACCTCGCGGGTGATCGGCGAGTCGTCGTGGAATCCGTTCACCAGCGAGGCGACGCCGGATCCGGCGGTGAACAGGGCCACGAGGACCCCGAGGCCGATGACGGCGTGGTTGGGACGGAGGCGCTGAGGGTTCATGGCTCGCCGAGACTACCGGTCTGGTCCTGTCCGGTCTGGCACGAGCCCGGGTCGCACCGCGATGGCCGGTGGTCCGGTCAGTTGCCCTGTGCCAGCACGCAGCCGCGGGACCGCACGGTGCGCAGCGTCAGGCCGGACCCCTTCAGGCGCCGGCGGAGTCGCCCCAGTTGGACGTCCAGCGAGTTGCGGCTGGGTAGGCCGTCCGGCCAGCCGGCCTTCGCCAACTCGCCACGGCCGACAACGCTGCCGAACCGATCCACCAGCGGGGCCATGAGGCGGGCATCGGCGGGAGCCAGGGCCACCCACCACCTGCCGTAGCGCAGGAGTCGGTCGTCGGTCAGCTCCGGTCGTCGTTCCAGGCTTTCATCGGCGCGGCCCGCAAGGGCGAGGACCCGGGCGCGGACGTCGGCAGGGGCGGCCGGTAGCCGCACCCAGTCCTCGAGGAGGTCGACGGGGGTGAACGGCGGGGCGTGGGGCGCCACCAGGGCCAGGCGCGGGATGCCCCGACGCCTCAACTCCTCCAGCTGCCGGGACTCATCGGGCAACCGGACCACTGCGACGTCGGTCATGTCCATGTCCTGAAGATAGACACCGCCTGTTTCCCCACTGTTTCGTGGTCGTGAACCGGGTGCGAACTGGGGTCGTCTGATCCGTGAATGGTCAGGTTCCTGTCAGGCAGCCGTTTCCGGGTCGTCATGCTCAGCGAACGTTGGCGAAACCCACCCTTCGTACGTTCAGACCGTTCGAACCGACGTCCACCTTTGGAAGGGGCAATCGTGAGGAGCATGACCAGATCTACAACCACGTTGTGGAGCCGCAGGGCAGGAAGGAGCCGCGTCCACAAGGTGGGCTTCGGTCTCTTCGGCATAGTGGCCGCGATCGCCCTCACGGCGACCCCGGCCATGGCTCAGGAGCTGACTCCCGCCGAGTACAACGCGGCCCTGCTGACCAGCCTCTGGCTGATACTGGCCGGGTGCCTCGTGTTCCTGATGCAGGCAGGGTTCGCCCTGGTCGAGGCCGGGATGACCCGAGCCAAGAACATCGGCAACATCATGGCCAAGAACCTGGCTGACATGGCGATCGGTGCCCTGGCCTTCTGGGCCGTCGGCTTCGGCTTCGCCTTCGGTTCGGACGGCGGCAGCCTGATCGGCACGGACTCCTTCTTCCTCTCGGGTATGTCCGAGTCGTTCGTCGACGGCGACGTGCTGGCCACTCCGTCGTTCTTCTTCTTCCAGGTGGTCTTTGCCGCCACGGCGGTGACCATCGCCTCGGGTGCCATGGCCGAGCGCACGAAGTTCTCCGCCTACCTGTTGTTCAGCCTGGTCATGAGCGGGTTCATCTACCCGGTGGTGGTCCACATGTTCTGGCAGGGCGACGGGATCCTCTCGGACCTGAGCATCGGCGATGCCCGCTTCAGTGACTTCGCCGGATCCAGCATCGTCCACAGTGCGGGCGGTTGGGCCGCCCTCATGGGTGCCGTATTCCTCGGCCCCCGGATCGGCAAGTACGGACCGGACGGCAAGCCGCGGGCGATTCCGGGCCACAACGTCGGCTTCGCTGTCGTCGGCGTGTTCGTCCTCTGGTTCGGGTGGTTCGGTTTCAACGCCGGATCCGAGCTGGCCATGGACAACTGGGTGGCCCACTGCATCATGACCACCCTGCTGGCGGGTTCAGCCGGCGTGGTGGGAGCTGGTGCTGCCATCTGGCGCAAGACCGGCGCCATGGATGTGGGGATGGCCGGCAACGGTGCCCTGGCCGGCCTGGTCAGCATCACCGCCGGAACCGGCACCATGTCCTTCGCCGGGTCCGTCGCCGTTGGATTCATCGGTGGCGTGATCGTCGTCTACTCGGTGCTGTTCATCGAGCGCCGGGGCATAGATGATCCGGTTGGGGCCGTGTCGGTCCACGGCGTGTGCGGTGCCTGGGGCACCCTGGCCATCGGCTTCTTCGCCAGGCACGATGATGCATTCCTGGGGCGTGACGATGCAGGCCTCTTCTACGGCGGCGGTTTCGACCAGTTGCTGGTGCAGGCCATTGGCGTGGTGATCGTCGCTGTCTGGGTGCTCGGCACCACGGCGATCCTGTTCAAGGTCCTGAAGTCCACGGTGGGCCTGCGGGTCTCTGCCGAGGAGGAGCTGGCTGGACTCGACGTGGCTGAGCACGGCTCGCCCGGCTACGGCCCGGAGCCGGTGCTGGTCGGCTGAGCCAGACGACCTAACGGTGGCGGGCGGGTCCTACGGGGCCCGTCCGCTGCGCGTCCCGGTGGCGGTGGTTCAGCCCGCCTGTGCGGCCACGGCCGCGGCGGCTGCCGCTGCTGCGGCGGGGTCCAGTGAGCGTTCCAGGACGGGCTTGGCTTCGACCGGGCACAGGTCGTCGTCCAGTTCGTAGACGAGCGGGGTGCCGGTCGGGATGTTCAGGTCCGCGATGTCCTCGTCGCTGATCCCATCCAGGAATTTGCACATGGCGCGGAGGCTGTTGCCGTGTGCGGCCACCAGCACCACGTGTCCGGTATGAAGGTCCGGCGCAATGGCCTCTTCCCAGTAGGGCAGCATCCGGTCGACCACGTCGGCCAGGCACTCGGCCAGGGGTGGGTCTATGTCGGCGTACCGGGCGTCGTTGTTGGGGTTGAACGGGTTGTCGGCCGTTATGGGTGGCGGTGGTGTGGCGTAGCCCCTGCGCCAGGCCTGGAGCTGTTCGCTTCCGTACTTCTCCCTGGTGGCGGCCTTGTCCAGCCCGGTCAGGTCGCCGTAGTGCCGTTCGTTCAGTCTCCAGTCGCGGCGTACCGGGATCCAGGAACGACCGAGGGCCTCGAGGGCCAGGTTCGCCGTGTGTATGGCCCGGACCTGTAGGGAGGTGTGGACGACGTCGGGTGAGATGCCGGCGGCGGCGAGCAGGAGGGCACCGCTGCGGGCCTCGGCTGTTCCCAGTTCGGTGAGGTCGCAGTCGTACCACCCGGTGAACTGGTTCGTGGCGTTCCACTCACTCTGGCCGTGGCGGAGGAGGATCAGGGTCGGCATGATGGTTCCCGGGTAGACGAGGGCACTGGTGGGGTTCACGGTAGCGGACCCGCCCGGATCGGTGAAGCGGTGACCCCCATACTTCTTCCGGTCAGAAGTTGCTATAGAGGCACTCAGCATTGCTATAGTACTGAGCAACATAAAGGGTGGAGTTGCTGTAGGCAGCACTACCCTGCACCGTCGGCCCGGGAACCCTCCCCCGATCCCGGGCCCGACGGGGCGAACCCCCTTACACAGAGAACCCCCGTACACAGACCTCTCAGCAGACTGGGAAGAAGGAGACAACACCATGGGCAAGGCCGTTGGAATAGACCTCGGAACCACAAACTCGGTGGTAGCCGTACTCGAAGGTGGCGACCCCATTGTGATTGCCAACGCCGAGGGTTCCAGGACGACCCCGTCGGTCGTGGCGTTCGCGAAGGACGGTGAGGTGCTCGTTGGCGAGGTCGCCAAGCGCCAGGCCATCACCAACCCGGGCCGCACCATCCGGTCGGTGAAACGCGAGATGGGCACCTCCTGGAAGCTCGACATCGACGGCAAGGACTACACAGCGCAGGAGATCTCGGCCCGCACCCTCCAGAAGCTGAAGCGGGACGCCGAGGCCTACCTGGGGACCACGGTCGACCGGGCCGTCATCACCGTGCCCGCCTACTTCGACGACGCCCAGCGCACCGCCACCAAGGAAGCAGGCCAGATCGCCGGCCTCGAGGTGCTCCGCATCATCAACGAGCCGACCGCCGCGGCCCTCGCCTACGGGCTGGACAAGGACGGCGCCGACCAGACCATCCTCGTGTTCGACCTCGGCGGTGGCACGTTCGACGTGTCGGTGTTGGAGATCGGCGACGGCGTCTTCGAGGTCAAGGCCACCCACGGTGACACCAAGCTGGGTGGAGACGACTGGGACCAGGCGGTCATCGACTGGCTGGTCACATCGTTCAAGAACGACCACGGGGTCGACCTGGCCGGCGACGCCATGGCCGCACAGCGTCTCAAGGAGGCCGCCGAGAAGGCCAAGATCGAGCTCTCACAGGTCCAGCAGACCCAGATCAACCTGCCGTTCGTCACCGCCACCGACGCCGGACCACTGCACCTCGACTACACGCTCAGCCGGGCGAAGTTCCAGGAGCTCACCGCTGACCTGCTCGCCCGCTGCCGGACACCGTTCGAGCAGGCCGTGAAGGACGCCGGGCTGAACAGGGGAGAGGTCGACCACGTGATTCTCGTGGGAGGCTCCACCCGGATGCCGGCGGTCGTGGAACTGGCCAAGGAGATCGCAGGTCGCGACCCCTCCAAGAACGTCAACCCGGACGAGGTGGTGGCCATAGGCGCCGCAGTCCAGGCAGGCGTCCTGGTTGGCGAGGTCAAGGACATCCTCCTCCTGGACGTGACACCGCTCTCGCTGGGCATCGAGACCAAGGGAGGGGTGATGACGCGACTCGTTGAGCGCAACACCACCATCCCCATCCAGCGCACCGAGGTGTTCACCACGGCGGAGGACAGCCAGCCATCGGTTGACATCCACGTCCTGCAGGGCGAGCGCGAGATGTCGCAGTTCAACAAGACCCTCGGCAAGTTCCAGCTGGTCGGCCTCCCGCCGGCGCCGCGCGGAACCCCGCAGATCGAGGTCACCTTCGACATCGACGCCAACGGCATCGTCCATGTGGCGGCCAAGGACAGGGCAACGGACAACGAGCAGTCCATGACCATCACCGGTCAGTCGTCCCTCGACAAGGATGTAATCGACCAGATGGTCCGCGACGCCGAAGCCCACGCCGACGAGGACCGGACCCGTCGCGAGGAGGCCGAGGTCCGCAACACCGCCGACAACCTCGTCTACCGGACGGCGACGCTCCTGACCGATCAGGGCGACCAGCTCACCGACGACGAGCGGTCCAGCGTGGACGAGAAGCTCGTCACGCTCAAGGCTGCCCTCGAAGGTGACGACACCGAAGCAATCGGGGAGGCCACCGAGGCCCTCATGGCGGCCAGCCAGGAGTTCGGTCAGCGCCTGTACGAGGCAGCCCAGGCTGACGCGGCCTCCGCAGGGGCAGCGGACGCGTCGGGGTCCGATGAGGATGTCGTGGATGCCGAGATCGTCGACGAGTCGTGAGCGACCTGACTCCTGACGAGCCGTCGACGGACGTCCCCGGCGCTGCCGGGCCGGCGGCCGATATCCCGTCGACAGATGTCTCCGGTCCATCGTCCACCGTCCCGGCTGCTCCATCGGATGCCGATGAGCCGTCGGCTACCGATTCGGGTGCTCCACAGGTTGCCGACGGCTCCTTGACAGGTGCATCTAATTCGTCGGCTACCGACCCGGAGGGGCTGGGGGGCGATCCGGTTCTGGATCTGATGGGGATTCTGGAGGGGGAGCGGGACTCCTATCTGGAGGACCTGCAGCGGGTGTCGGCGGAGTTCGCCAACTTCCGGAAGCAGGCCGAGAAGCGGAGCATCGAGGTTGCGGCCGTGGCACGTGGAGCCCTCGCAGAACGCCTGCTGCCGGTGCTGGATGCCTGCGACCTGGCAATCGAACACGGAGCCGACGCTGTGGTGCCTATCCGCAGCTCGCTGGTCAACGCCCTCGAGCCGGCCGGGCTGGAGGTACTGGATCCAGTGGACCAGCCATTCGACCCGACCCTGCATGAGGCCGTGCTCCACGTACCGGCTGAAGACGGAGACGACGTACAGGTCGTCGTCGAGGTGCTCCGTCGCGGGTACGCCTGGTCAGGCCGTGTGCTGAGGCCTGCCATGGTGAAGGTCCGGGGCTGATCCGGCAGGGCCGGGGACGACCATGACCGCGCAGCGAGAGTGGTTCGAGAAGGACTACTACGCCACGCTCGGCGTGCAGAAGGAGGCGTCGGCCAAGGACGTCACCAAGGCCTACCGAAAGTTGGCCCGCAAACTCCACCCAGATGCCAATCCGGGTGACGACACTGCCGAGTCCCGGTTCAAGGAGGTCTCGGCCGCCTACGACGTGCTCGGTGACGAGGATCGTCGGGCCGAGTACGACCAGGTCCGGACGATGGGACCCATGGCGGGTGGAATGGGCGGCGGCGGCTTCGGAGGCGCTGGCGGCTTCGACATGGGCGATCTCTTCGGCGGGATGTCCGGCTTCGGGGGTCGCGGTGGCCAACGGGGACGTCGCGGAGACGACCTGGAGACCCGCCTGACCCTGTCCTTCGTCGAGGCGGTTAACGGCGCCACCACCACCATCCATCTCGTCAGCGACGCTGCGTGTTCGACCTGTTCGGGCAGTGGAGCCCGCCCGGGCACCCGCCCCACGACCTGCGAGAGCTGCGGCGGTCGTGGCGTCCGGGCCGACGACCAGGGCCCGTTCTCGTTCTCAAGGCCGTGTGCACCCTGTGGCGGACGGGGCCGGCAGATCGAGGATCCCTGCGGCAACTGCAGGGGCTCAGGTATCGAACGACGACCCAGGGAGGTCCGGGTTCGGATACCGGCAGGCGTCGAGGACGAACAACGCATACGCCTGAAGGGCCGGGGCGGCCCTGGTCGTGGCGGACCCGACGGGGACCTCTTCGTGGTGGTCGCAGTCGAACCCCACCGGAGGTTCGGCCGTCGTGGCCTGAACCTCACCGTGGTCGTACCCATCAGCTTTCCCGAGGCCGTCATGGGTGCCGAGATACCCGTGCCCACCCTTGAGGACGACACGGTCACCCTGAAGGTTCCGGCCGGCACCCGCAGCGGCCAGACCTTCCGCGTCAAGAAAAGGGGGGTCCAGACCGGGCGGGTGACGGGCGACCTGCTGGTGACCGTGGAGGTCCACGTGCCGACCGATCCAACCACAGCCGAGACGGCAGCCATCGAGGCGCTCGGCGAGGCCCTCTCGGGCAGCCCGCGCGACGGACTGGCAGACTGACCCCGATGCAGGAAGCACGCTGATGCCGTACTCACGGCCCGGCCCGGACCAGGCCGTCTACGTCATCTCGGTGGCCGCCGAGCTGGCCGGCATGCACCCACAGACGCTGCGTATCTACGAGCGGCGGGGCCTCCTGGATCCAGCGCGTACCAGCGGTGGCAACCGTCGCTACAGCGAGGCTGACGTGCACCTCCTGCTGCGCATAGCGCAACTCACCGCTGATGGCCTGAACCTCGCGGGGGTGAAGCGGGTGCTGGCGCTTGAGGCCGAGGTGTCCAGGCTGGAGGCGGAGCTGGCAGCGGCCCGCTCGGACGGCAGCCGGGCTGTAGCAGACGTACACCGGCAGTACCGCCGGGACCTGGTCCCCGTGAAGCAGAGCATCACCATCTACAGGGCCCCCCGATCACGCTGACGCGACCTCGTTGACCTGCTGTTTCTCACGGGTTCCCGGGGGCTGCACGGGGCCACAGAACCCGCCTGAGAGGCGGTCCGGGTCCACAGCGGGAACGGTGTCACCATTGCGGCAGCGGGGTTTTCCACAAGGGGCTGTGGAAAACGTGGCTGATGCGTCTGAACCGCCCAGGATCCGGTAGGGCGGCTCGGCTCGGTCACGTCGGAGAGGGTGTGAAAAGCACTCCGAGGCCACCGGATACCGGCGATAGGCTCGGCCCGTAAGGGACCCGATCCAGGAGAAGTGCCGTGCCAGCGACCGTCATTGTCGGGACGCAATGGGGCGATGAGGGCAAGGGCAGGTTCACGGATCTCGTGGCCAGCGAGGTGTCGATGGTCGTCCGCTACCAGGGCGGCCACAACGCCGGACACCGCATCGTCGTGGACGGTGAATCCTTCGCCCTCCAACTCGTGCCGAGCGGTGTGTTGTACCCCCATGTCACGCCGGTGATCGGCAACGGCGTGGTCGTCGACCCGCGCGTCCTCATCACCGAGATGGACATGCTCGAGTCACGGGGGGTGTCCACCAGCGGGCTCCGGCTGAGCGGCAACGCCCACCTGATCCTCCCCTACCACCAGGAACTCGACGCCCTGCACGAACGTCACCTGGGAAAGAACAAGCTGGGTACCACCAAGCGGGGCATCGGCCCGGCGTACGCGGACCGGGCAATGCGGGTGGGAATCCGGGTACAGGACCTCTTGGACGAGAAGATCTTCCGGCAGAAGCTGGGTGCCGCGCTGGATCACACCAACAAGGTCCTGACCCGCGTCTTCAACCGGCTTCCGATCGATGCCGACGAGGTGGCTGACGAGTACCTGGGTAGCTGCGCCCCACGGCTCATCCCCCACATCACCGATGCCGTAGGCCTGGTCCACGACGAGTTGGACGCGGGCGGCAGGATCCTCATGGAAGGCGCCCAGGCAACCTTCCTGGACCTGGACCACGGCACCTATCCGTTCGTGACGTCGTCGAATCCGGTAGCCGGCGGTGCCTGCACCGGTGCCGGGATCGGTCCCCGGGACATCGACCGGGTGATCGGCATTGCCAAGGCCTATGTGACGCGGGTGGGGGCTGGACCGTTCCCGACGGAGCTGTTCGACGATGTCGGTGACCACCTGGTCGACGTCGGCCACGAATACGGAACCAACACCGGTCGCCGCCGCCGCCCGGGGTGGCTCGATGCGGTCATGCTCCGCTACGCCGTCAGGGTCAACTCGTTGTCCGAACTGGCCATCGCCAAGCTGGACGTCCTCGACCAGCTCGAGGTCATCCGTGTGTGCGTGGCCTACGAGGCCGACGGCGAACGACTCGACCAGCTGCCCTACCACCAGTCGGTGCTGCATCGGGTCACGCCCGTCTACGAGGAGCTGCCGGGCTGGGGTGTTGACATCTCGGGGGTGACGGAGCGTTCGCAGCTCCCGCCCGAGGCCGATGCCTACCTCAGGTTCGTGGAACAGCAGGTCGGTGTACCCATTGGCATGGTCGGAGTCGGACCGGACCGCCAGCAGGTCCTCCGATTCTCAGACTGAGCGCGGCGAAGACGGAACCGGTGCCGGGTCGATGAGGGTGTGCGTCGTCGGATCCGGCGGTCGTGAACACGCCCTGGCCCACGTGCTGGGCCGCCACCACGACGTCGTGGTCACCCCGGGCAACCCCGGGATCCCGGGTTCGGTCCCGACCCCACCCGAGGAGCTGGAGGCCGACCTCATGGTCATTGGACCCGAGGCCCCCCTGGTCGCCGGGCTGGCCGACCGCCTCAGGTCCGCGGGTCGTCTGGTCTTCGGCCCGGGCGCGGATGGCGCCCGTCTCGAGGGGTCCAAGGCCTGGATGAAGGAAGTACTGGTCGAGGCCGGAGTGCCCACTGCGGGCTACGGCGCGTTCGACGACGAGGTTGCCGCCCTGGCCTATCTCGACACGATGGGCGACCTGTTCGTCATCAAGACCGACGGGTTGGCGGCGGGAAAGGGTGTGCTGGTCACGACCGTTCGGGCCGAGGCGGTCGACGCCGTGCGGTCCTACCTGTCCGGAGACGCCTTCGGTGACGCCGGCCGGACCCTCGTGATCGAGGAGGGACTCAGCGGGCCCGAACTCTCGATCCTGGCCATCTGTGAC